>LULJ01000217.1_pt2 | contig 18351 bp, 20 predicted proteins | sample 728171 | NCBI WGS metagenome assembly LULJ01 (sample SAMN03860292, study PRJNA289734) | marine metagenome | biome: seawater column; feature: ocean; material: water; isolation source: Red Sea water column Station 169 - depth 25m | place: Saudi Arabia: Red Sea | collected 2011-10-15 | depth 25 m
GGGTCGCATAACCCAAGAAACTTGCTGTATAGATAATCTTAAAATTCATGGATTTTTTAAATAAAGGGAAAATAATTGCTGCAACAATTAAAGATCCAAAGGGGATAAAAAAAAGTGAGTGAGAGAACTGCCTATGGTATTCGAGAAACAGAATTGGGTCAGTTGATGATTGAATCAAGACATCTAAATCAGGCGCTAATCCTGCAAGAAAACCAATAACGCTAATCTTTAGTATATTTTTCTTATCCGAAGATGACTGTGAGAAAGCGGCACCTACTGTTCCTTGAGTTAGTGGATCCATTTTTTTAGCTTGAGATAGATTTTATTTAAAATTATATATATGCGAAGTTATAAAACTTTTAGAGTTATATAACTTTCTCAAATAGCTTTTCACGTAATTCTTTCACACCCTCAGTTTTTGTAAAACAACTAAAAGAAATACTATTGATGATTTCTGTAAGATCATCCTCTGTCTCCCCAATGACACAAGGAAATGCGTAATTTTTTTCTGAAAATCTTCCTGGTATTTCATTTCGATGTAAGACTTCTACTTTGTATTCTTTTTTTAGTTCTTCTATAAATTCTAACCATTCAGATCTCACAAAGATCTTGCTATGAGAAATATCGCATAGTTCACATTTAGTATTTTTTTTTAAAAGATTCTTATTGATCCAATATTTGATTTCATTCAATAATCCACCATCAGCATTGTAGATAAAATAAATTGTCTTAAATTTTTTTATTGTCATAAGGTTATTGATATTAAAGTATCTGACAAAAGTTTGTCTTTAGTTTCAACCATTTTTTTATGTATAGTGTTTTGATCTTTAACTTTGAAGGGAAATGTTGTGATAAAACTGGAAAAAAAAGAGTCTATTTATTTTTTAACAATGGATGCTGGGGAGAATCGTTGGAATACGACATTCGTAAGAGAAATTGCTAAAGCTCTAGATACAATTGAAGATGATGAAGGTCCAGGAGCATTAATTACATCTGCTACTGATTCAAAGTTTTTTTCAAATGGACTAGATCTAGATTGGATGCAAGCTCCCGAAGACTATCCAGATGGAGGTGATAGAGAAGTGTTCGGCCAAGAATTCATGTATTTAATGGGAAGGTTTATCACATTACCCATTCCCACTATATGTGCGCTTAATGGACATACTTTCGGTGCTGGTTTTATGTTTGCCCTTTCTCATGACTTCAGGATTATGAGAGAGGATAGAGGATTTTTATGCGCCAATGAAATGCAACTAGGTCTACCAATTCCAAGGCCAGAGCTTGCATTGTTTAAGCATAAAATTCCTGCAAATGCTTTCTTTGAAACTGTTCAATTATCTAAACGATGGACTGGTACTGATGCTCTTGAAGCTGGAATTGTTCAAGAGGTAAGCTCATTTGAAGAGCTTTCTAATGTAGCCTTGATAAAAGCCAAAGAATTATCTCCCCTTGCGAATAATAGAAAAAACTTTGGCCATCAAAAGGAGATGTTATATGGTGAGAATGCAGCCATTAATTTGACCCATGGTCCTGCTTTTATGCTTAAAAATTCAAAAGATTTTGAAGTATAAGCACAAAAGCGGCCTTGCCGCTTTTGTGCTTACAAAGCATTTACTCTACTTTAAATACTTCTGCTACCGCTTCACCTGCAATTAAATCAATAGTTCCACTTAGAAAATTTATTCCATCAGTTACACTATCGACTGACTTAATGTTTATTTTAGTGCCATCCATAGTCCAAACACCCATTAAATCACCTCTCGATAGAACACCATCTGGACTCATTCCTCTTCCATAACCGATCCATGTTCCCGAGTTTGGAATATTCGGATTAGATGTCAAAGTATATGAAAGATAGACTTTTCCGTATTGACCAATATCTGTATCTGGACTGGATAAATTTATGGTACTTTCTAATTTACCAACGGTAATTGAATCAATGTTCCATTTTCCAGTGAAGCTATCACCGGTAACTTCAAATGAATGTGCAGAGACTGCAAACATTAAAGTTAAAGCAAAAATATATTTTTTCATTTTTTCTCCTTAATATTATGAATATAAATTTATTGTAACTTTTTTTATTAGCACTCACTAAATGTGGCTTAATAAATAAACTTAAACTTAAAATTAACATACAATGATTGAGTAAATGGAGAGGTTATGAATCAAACAGCACTTTTAACACCAGTATTTATATTAGTATTATGGACCTTTGCTATCACCGCAATTATGGCCTACGGTCGAGTAAAATTTACTAAAGATCCGCAGGATGCAGCTCACACAAAAGATTTAAAAGGATTGATGCCTGATTGGGTTGAGAGAACTTCAGATAACTATAATCATCTTTTTGAACAACCCGTAGCTTTTTATGTTGTTACTTTATCGATTGCACTAATCAATAACATTGAACCTTTGATGGTTCAATTAGCATGGGCATTCGTCATAGTAAGAATATTACATTCACTTGTTCAGCTTACTATAAATATTGTCTTACTAAGATTTGCTATTTTTGCAATTGGTTGGTTAATTATTGCCTATATGGCATTTTCTCAACTCCTATAATTTGTTCCACTCTAGATGAAAATTTGGAGTTATTTTAGACCTTTTAACTTTCGCGGATATGAATGTCTAGTCAAGGTGACTTTAACATTCAGCAAAGTCACTTCAAGCTTATATGTAAATGAAAGCCTCATGGATGAGCAGTCAATGAGTTATATGGAAGGAACTACTACTTTCATTCATTCTCTAGATGCATTGGATAATTCAGAAGCTCATGTTGAGTCTGGCTATTTTAATTCGTGGAATACTGGTATCGCTGTGATTGAAGATGGGCAGATGGTATATGAAAGTCACCCTGGTAAGGATGTTCGCTATGGCGAAAAATTAGTTAAGAAAATTTTAGGGGAAAATTCAGATATAAACCAAAAGGATAAATGGAGAGAAAATAAGTATTCTGTTTATGCAGATCTAGGATTAGGAGCTATATTTTTTATAGTTGGGAAAATCTCTGGGGATTTAGTTTTTGCAACAATGGTGGGTGTAGTTGCAGGTTTAAGCCTTATTCTATTGCAACGGTTTGTTAAGGTTGACCTTTTGGGCGGCTTCGCAGTTTTTGGCACAATCATGTTACTCATATCAGGTATTTTCTCTCTGATATTACAAGACGAATACTGGGTACAAATGAAAGGAACCTTGCTTGGACTAATGATAGCATTGGTATTTTTTCTTGATGGGGTGTTCAGGCAAGGAACTTACTTCGGTGCTAGGTTCGAGCGTTATATTCCAGGAGGAGCGCTCCATCAAAATAGGCTTGCCATAGGGATGAGTTTCACAGGTGTTTTTGGTGCTTTGAGTAACTATTTCGTAGCAGAAAATTTCTCGGAGGACTTTTGGCTGACCTACACCACCTTTCTAGATTTTCCTATATTCATCCTATTATTTTTATTGGTTCTCAGATGGTCGCGTAAGAAAAATAAGTAATTTTAAGATTCCTTGTTACTCTTATTAAAAATACACACTTCACGAACCTTTAAACTCTGGTCTCATTTTTTTAGTTAAGAAGTTTACCCATCCTAAATTCTATTGGCACACCAAATTCAGCTGGTTTTGGAGCCCTCGTTTCAGCAAGTACTTCTAAACCAAGAGAACGATAAAACCCTACGGCGGGGTTATCGGATAGAACATCAAGCTGAAATTCAAGATAACCAAGCTCTTTAGCTTTGTTAAATAAGTACTCCATCATCAAATAACCTACTCGTTGACCCCTTGCCTCAGGCTTAACTGCAATGGCATGCACATAGAAGGTATTAGAGTAGATTACGGGATTCAACCAACTAGCTAATTTTGACCTTTCTGCAACTCCGACTATCTCTTCGGCAGTTACTTCTTCAGCTTTTAACATTTCTTCCCATAAAGGTCCTAGTGCTGCGACACGTTCTTTGAATTCAGTCCCATTAAAAGCAATTGCAACTCCAAGTAATTTACCCTCTCTAATGCTCAATATTGCCGAATCAGCACTAAAAAGTGTACCGGGGGTTCGCCATGAACGTTGCACCGAAGCATCAAACAGGGAGCGACGTTTCATATGATATTCGTAAGATACCGGTCCTGTTGACCAGGCTAATTCTGGGATTTCGTTCGCATACAATTCTATGAGTTCGCCTTCTGCTTTGACGATATCAATATTCTCTTTCTTCATAATATTCTTTATCATTTAGTTTCATAGCTGTACTTCAACCGAGGTGCTGACTCGACTATTGCGCCGGCATTTATGCTGGCATTAGCAATATTATCCAGTGGGTTGGCATCGAGCATCCTTGCCTGCGTTCTGATGAACTGATCGTGCCAGTGTTTTCTGTCAGCAGGTTTTTTGGCGATTCCGGCCAGCATCATGGAAACGGTTGCTTCTGTTTCAAGTCTGAACTGCTGATCTGTCACCTGCTGCGTAACCCAGCGCTGCAGTAAACCCAGGTATGCATTCCTGATGGTGTGCGCCACGAGTACCGTGCTCATCGCCGTGTCAATCTGACCCTGAACTGCGGCATCTTTCAGCCCGTCTTCCCACAAGGCGAGCCAATCCTCCGCATCCTGGGTTTCCGGAGCTGACCCTGGAGCCAGCTTGAACAGGGTCGATAGAACCGGGCGGTACAGGGGGGCATCACTGATGTACCGTTCGACCCGGCTCATGGCAAATGCCATGGACTTTGTGAGTCCATCACTGTGGTCGGCGCTACCGTTCCACGAAGCAGCTGCTTCGAGGGCGTGTTCGGGGTCCAGTACAGCAGCAAGGACACCGGCCTTGGACTGAAAGTAGCTGTAGGGCGTGACCAGTGCGACCCCCGCCCGTTCTGCCAGTTCCGGCATCGTGAAGTCTGCGTGGCCATGCTTCAGGATCAGCCCGGTAGCAGCTTCTATGATCTGCGCTTTCTTGCGTTCCTTGTTCTGGGCTCGCTTCGACACGTTCGGGAGATCTCGCATATTACTGCCGGTCGGTACCGACCAGTACAACAGCCATCCGGCAGTGCTCCTCGACACGCCAGGCGTGGCGGGTACCGTTCTGCACGAACACGTCACCTGCCGTGAGTTCCACCTGCTCACCGTCGTCGAGTTCGAGCTTGATTTTACCTGAAATGATCACGCCATAGTCGACGCTGTCTGTGGTGTGCATGCTTGGGTCGTCCTGCTCCATGTGACTGGCAACACCGGGTAGCTGGGAAATAAACGCTTCGAGTTCGTCCGGTGATGGCGCGTCCGCCGCGTCCCTCGGTTTGAAATCCAGGACCCTGAACATCGACTGGTTCGTGACTGGAAACACGTTATGCACATCGGCGGTGTATTGTTCTCTCGATTTGCCAGCTGACGTGTCGACCGGGATCTTGTCATCGGCATGTGTCGCCCAGATTTCGTGCCAGTCAACGACCGGGGAGCCCACCGTGACTGCCTCGGATTCAACTTTGAAGAATACGGATTTGCCCTGTCCATCATGGCCGGTGATAACTTTTTTCATTGTAACGCTCCATTGGTGTTTTTAACTGATTGCACAAAATAACATAATGAATTATGGTTTTCAAAAATATATAATAAATATGGTTATTATTCTAGCGAGGAGAGTGCCATGGAAAAGACTGTTATCCGCAATGCTTATGTTGCATCGCAAGACCCCCTGATCGGCAACCAGGCAGACCTGGACATTCTGATAGAAGGCAATCAGATTGCAGCGGTGGGTCGCGATCTTGAGGTGGGAGATGCCGCAGTCGTCGATGCCACCGGCTGTATTGTTATGCCGGGTTTTGTTGATGCCCATCGCCATATCTGGCAGGGCGCCATCCGTGGCGTGTGCGCTGACTGGTCAATCATGGACTACGCAACCCGCATCAGGATGAACGCAGCACGATTCTTTACGCCGGAGGATATGTATGCCGCGCAGTTGCAGGGGAGTCTGGAGGCTCTCAACGCCGGTGTAACCACGCTGACCGATTACTGTCACAACATTCTGACGCCCGACCATGCCCATGAGGCGATCCGTGGCAGTGCGGAGTCAGGTATGCGTGCCGTATGGAACTATGGCTTTAATTTCCCGCCGTCCGAGTCCCCTCACTTCAAGTCGCTGGATCAACGCGTCGCTTTCCTGGATGAGATCGCGGCGGGATATTTTTCCTCACCGGATAACCTGTTAACGCTCGGCGTTGCGCCTGAAGAAGCCACGTTCGCCGGCTCACCGGAGGCGCTGGACCGTCAGATCAATGCTGCGCGCAACGTCGGTGCGCGTATGTTCTGGCACGCCAACGGCGGACCCTCGCCCGAAGGCCAGGCACCGCGAGACGTGGCCGCGCTGGCAGAGCGGGAAATGCTGGGCAGCGACATCACGTTTGTCCACATGGCAGCGACAGAACTGGATGAATGGCAGATGCTAGCAGATGCCGGTGCATCGGTTGCCTTCACACCGGAAACGGAACTACAGATGGGCATGATGTGGCCAAGCAGCATCACGGCGAGAGAATATGGTGTGAACCAGGCCTACGGGACCGACATCGTCTCCAACAATTCGGCCGACATGTTCACGGCACTGCGGCTCGGCCTGCAGGCAGTCCGAGGCAGGGTGCTCGAACTGGAAGGGGCGATGGAGACCGGTGTGCCCGTCACCTGTCAGGAAGTCCTGGACTGGGGAACAATTGATGCCGCCAAAGCGCTTGGCCTTGACTCGGTCATCGGCAGCATAACCCCGGGCAAGCGTGCAGACCTGGTGCTGCTGCGCGGCGATGCCATTACCCTCGCGGGATGGGATCGATCCAATGTTGCGGGCGCCATCGTCATGCAGGCGCAGTCAACCGACGTGGATACGGTCTGGGTTGACGGCAGAGTCGTTAAAAAAGATGGTCAGCTCGTGGCGGATACAAAGAGACCCAGCGCCTTGCTTCAGGCAGCCAGTGAGCGCCTGCACGAGAAGATTTCAGCCGCAGGGGGCTTCGCACTGTCGCAGACGCAAGCTGCCGGTCGCATGATGGCGGTTGCGGGCAGTGAGCATGGCGAGTACGTATTTGACAATGAAGTCATTTGAAACCGGGATGTTTTTTAATAAAATCTTTCAATTTATTCCCACTCAATTTAATCTATGCCTTCAAGATTTCTTAAATATTTTAGTTCTTGAGGATCTAAATTTAATTTTTTAACTACTGGGTGATTTTCATCAATCAATCTCCAATAAGGAATTTCTTTCCCATGTTCCTCAATTGCTTTTCTTATAAAGATTCCTGTTGAGACTGGACAAGAATTATCAGCACCTATTTCTTTTGCCAAATCTAATCTCATTTCTTTTGCAGTCTTTTGCCTGCCTTCTGGAATTTTCTTAATATATTCAGCTATCTTTTCTGGGGAAGAAATAAGCATTTTCTGCCCAGCTTTTAAGTCTGAAAAGTTTTTTTCAAGAATTTTTACTATATTTCTAGACATTTTTTTTCCTTATTCCCACTCAATAGTAGCTGGTGGTTTACTAGAGATATCGTAAGTTACTCTAGATACTTCAGGAATTTCATTGATGATTCTATTAGAAACTTTTTCTAAGAAAGTATGTGGAAGTTTAGCTGACTTCGCAGTCATAAAATCGATAGTTTCAACTGCTCTTAGAGCAATTACATATTCGTAACGCCTAGCATCCCCTACTACCCCAACGGATTTGACTGGTAAAAATACTGCAAAAGCTTGACTTACTTTTTCGTAATAACCACCTTTAATCAACTCACCAATAAAAATGTCATCAGCTAATTGAAGGGTTTTAATATAAGGTCTTTTTATTTCACCAAGAATTCGGACACCCAAACCTGGTCCTGGAAAAGGATGTCTAAATAATATCTCTTTTGGTAAACCAAGCTCTAAACCAATCTTTCTGACTTCATCTTTAAATAGGTCCTTTAAGGGCTCTATCACAGGGAGATTAAGATAACTCGGCAGCCCTCCTACATTGTGATGAGATTTTATTACATGCGCTGACCCATTCTTTGTGCCAGCTGATTCAATAACATCAGGATAAATTGTCCCTTGTGCTAACCATTGAATCTTTTTATTTCTTTTTGCTTCTTTAAGAAAGACATCTATAAAAGTTTTTCCAATAGCTTTGCGTTTCTGCTCCGGATCTTTTTTTCCTTTCAAATCTCTTAAGAATTGATTACCAGCATTAGCTCTTTTTACTTTGATTCCAAATTTATCCTTGAAAGTTTCCATCACTTGGTCACCTTCATTGAGCCTTAGGAGTCCATTGTCTACAAAGATACAGGTTAACTGATTGCCTATAGCCTTTGAAAGTAGTGCTGCTACAACAGCAGAATCAACACCCCCAGATAAACCCAATAGTACTTCTTGATCTCCTACTTGGTCTTTTATTTCACTAACTGCTCGATCAATTATATTTTTAGAATTCCACAAACCTTTGCACCCTGATATATGTCTAACAAAGTTTTTCAATATCTTCTTACCTTGAGGTGTGTGCGTTACTTCAGGATGAAACTGAAGACCGAATATCTTTTTTGTTGGATGATGAAAGGCTGCTATTGGACTATTATTGGTTGTTGCGCAAACCTTAAAATTTTTAGGAAGTTTGGAAACATGGTCTCCATGGCTCATCCAAACACTCATTTTCTTTTTATTGATACCTTTAAAAAGTCCTGAACCTTGGCTCTTGAGAGATAAATCCGCATGACCAAATTCTCTTTTATTGGCTAATTCAACCTTTCCTTTCAGTTGCTTAGCTATAGATTGCATCCCGTAACAGATCCCAAGAAGTGGAATACCAAGCTCAAAAACTTTATCGTGTACCTTAGGGGAGCCTTTTTGTTTTACTGTTTCCGGTCCACCCGACAGAATAATGCCATTGGCATTAAAATCTTTAATAGCCTTGAAAGAGGCTCGGTGACTATATATTTCGCAATAAACTCCAAGTTCTCTTACTCTTCTGGCAATGAGTTGTGTGTACTGCGAACCGAAGTCAATTATTAGTATCTTATCGGCAAGAATATTCTTTGCCATGGAATTAGCTCATTCTATAGTTAGGTGCCTCTTTAGTTACACTAACATCATGAACATGGCTTTCATTTACTCCGGCAGAAGTAACCTGTACAAATTTTGGTTTGGTTCGCATTGACTCTATATCATGTGAACCTGTATAACCCATACTTTGTCTAAGGCCACCGATCATTTGGTGAATAACAGCTTCTAGCCAACCTTTATAAGGGACTCTGCCTTCTATACCTTCCGGTACTAATTTTTCAGTAGCTCCAGCGCTGTCTTGAAAATAACGATCAGAAGAACCTTGATCACCTGACATAGCACCTAAAGAGCCCATGCCTCTATATGATTTATAACTTCTTCCTTGATATAACTCTAATTCTCCTGGAGCTTCTTCAGTTCCAGCAAGTACACTTCCTAACATAACAGTGTGACCTCCAGCTGCTATGGCTTTAGCTATATCTCCTGAAAATCTTATTCCACCATCTGCGATGATAGGAATATCTTTTTTAAGCAGAGCACTAGTTACTTCTGCAACTGCAGAAACTTGAGGTACCCCTACTCCGGTTACGATTCTTGTTGTGCAAATGGAACCTGGCCCAATACCAACTTTTACGGCATCAGCACCTGCATCCACCAGAGCAAGGGCACCTTCACCCGTTGCTATGTTGCCTCCGATAATTTGTGTATCCTTAAAGGTTGATTTAACAGCTTTGATTTGTTTCAAAACACCTTCGGATTGGCCATGAGCGCTATCAAGAACCAGAACATCAACTCCAGCTTCAATTAATGCTTCACATCTATCTAATGTATCAGCTTTAGTACCGATTGCAGCACCTGCAAGTAATCTTCCTTCCTCATCACGGGTAGCATTAGGAAAATCTAGAGATTTATTAATATCTTTCAAAGTCACTAATCCAGTCAAAGCAAAAGAATCATCAACAAGTAGAATTTTTTCTATTCTGTTAACTTGCAAAAGAGTCTTAATCACATCGGGGCTCTCTCCTTCTCGCGCAGTGATCAATTTTTCTTTAGGAGTCATAATTTCTGATACTTGGACTGAATGTTGCTCTTGAAACCTAAAATCCCTACTGGTTACAATTCCAACTAAATTTCCATCATCAACTACTGGCATACCCGAAATATTTAATTCGTTGGTCAACTGAATTAACTCACCTACTTTATTATCTGACCTTATAGTGATTGGATCTCTCACAATCCCACTTTCATATTTTTTAACCTTTCTTACTTCTGCAGCTTGATCTTGAATTGAAAGATTCTTATGAATTATTCCTATACCACCCAATTCGCTCAACGCTATTCCCATCCGAGATTCAGTAACTGTATCCATGGCAGCGGAAAGTAATGGAATATTTAAATTGATTCTCTGGGTTAGACGGGTTTTTAAATCTACATCCTTTGGAAGGATATCGGAGTGATCAGGCAACAACAGAACATCATCGAATGTGAGTGCTTTGTTTACTATACGCAACATTTTTAAATTATACAGAAACGTTTTAAATTTTCATCTTATAACTTAGATTGTTCTTATTTGACTATCAGTTAAAATACAAATAATTCAAAAAAAATTGTATGAACACTTTCTTGGGATGGCGTATGGTGGCATTTGCTATAGCTATAGACTTTTTTGCTGTAGGTTTTGCATTTCAGACCTATCCAGTGATCCAACTATATTTAGAAAAAGAGCTCAATCTATCCAGATTCGTCACAACTCTTACCATTCCTATATTCATGATTTGTTCTGCTGTTTTCTTTCCAATAGTTGGAAGACTATTAGACAAATACTCTGTGAAAAAGATAATTGTATGGGGAGGTTTCATCTACTCCATAAGTTTGATTTCTCTTTATTTTACGATTAATTACTTTACATTCATTCTCATCTACGGACTACCTATCGCTTTGGGGGCAACCTTGATGGGTAATTTGGCAACATCAAAGTTAGTTTCTTCGTGGTTTGAGAAGCATGCAGGAAGAGCTCTAGGATTTGCCGCAGTAGGTGTTTCGTTTGCAGGTTTTATATTTCCTAATCTAACTCAGTACTTTTTAATGGATTTTTTAATGCTTGAGTGGAGAGAGGTCTATCTTGTTTTTGGATTATTTCTATTAGTTATCATCACACCTTTAATCTTTTTACTAATCATTGATAAACCCGAAGATATTGGGCAAAAAGTTGATGGTGCATTAGAGGTAATCAAATCAGAATATAGTGAAAATTCAGGTATCGATTGGGAGATTAAAGATTTATTGAAGAACAGAAATTTTTGGATCCTTACAGCTGTCTTTTCCCTTCAGTTTTCATCGATGATGGCTGTTCTTGCTCATTTAACATTTTACGCAGCAGAAAGAGGTTGGGCAGATCAAGCAGCATTTATATTTGGTATGTACGCTATTCCCGCTATGGCTAGTAAAGTTATATTCGGTTGGTTAGTTGAAAATAAACTTGAACCTAGAATGGCGGTAACTCTTTCCCTAGCGTTACAGGCCATAGGGCTTGTATTGATAACTATTACACAATCTTCCACTCAACTTGCCTTAGTCATAGCTTTGTTTGGATTTGGAGGTGGAGCTGGCCTACCAATGAGTAATATACTTTTCAAAAATACATTCACTACAAAAAGCTTTGGGACTTCAAGAGGATTATCACAGCCTTTTATTTTTTTATTCCAAGCAATCGGAACACCGGGTGTTGCCCTTCTATTTCAATACTATGGGAATTATGACAATGCTTTTCTAATGCTTACTTTCATGGTTTTGTTGGCCATATTCATTATATGGTTCATGGAAAAACCTCAAGAAGATTTAGTCAGTAGTTCTTGAATCAGTCGATCAAGGTTCTCAATAAAAGGTAAAGGTTGATCTAACATTAAATGATGTTGTGCATCCTTTAACCCAAAAATAGGTGAATCTTTTGGAAGAAGGTCTTTCATCGTTTTCAACTCACCTTCTTTAAATTCAATAGTATGTTCTCCATAATAAAAGCCAACTGGGCAGCTAAGCTCAGATAATATCTCTGAGTGATCTGAACCTATAATCAAGCCATCGTAAGCAGATGGATCGAATGTCCACGCCCAACCATTTTCAGTCTCTCTAATAGAGTGATCTGCAATGTAATCAACTAAATATTGATTTATGCATTGCTGAGGAGGCATTAATCTGAATCTTTTAATGAGCTCCTCCCTCTCTTTTACAATTCTTGGAGGTCTTGCAGGTGCTCTATCTTCATACCATTCATGATGTTCCTCTGGTTTATTCACTACAAAATCAACCAGTAAAAGACCTGACATATCTTCACTATGTTTTGAAGCAGTTATTAAGGAGACCATACCGCCAAAACTATGACCTACTACTATCGGATTCTCCATCCCAGTATCCTTGACTACTCCCCAAACATCATCAACAAAAGTATCTCTTGTATAAAATGATCTCCAGTCACTTCCACCCATGCCTGAAAAACTCATGACAACAAAATGATATTTTTCAGAGAGCATAGATCCAATGAATTTAAACCAATGTGCATGAGCATTGGTGCCGTGGAGCATGATTACACTTTGATTTTCTGGATTTCCCCATTCCATATATTCAATGCGAGCACCATTTACTTCAACGAACTTGCTTGTATGTTCTTTGTCTAGTGCTTGGTTAAACCAATCGGGGTTAGTTGTAATAAGTTCCATCTCGTAGTTTTAAAAAAAAACAAAAAATTAGATGATTCAAGAGGTTAATTGAACTTTTATATCAGGTATTAAGGTTATCGGTCTTTGCGGCAGCAATAAAATCATTCTTATGGAGTCCGCCAATCTTATGTGTCCACCATGTGACTTCGACCTTGCCCCATTCCAAAAGAATTGCTGGATGATGATCTTCCTCTTCAGCTAAGGCAGCAACTTTCTGAGTAAATTTTAAAGACTGTTCATAGTCATCAAATTTAAAAACTCTATTGAGCATTAAAACTGAATCTTTTGTTATAGGTTGCCAGTCAGGTATCTCTTTTAAAAGAGCTGGCAGCTCATCATCAGTAACCCTAGGAGCATCTGCTCTGCAGGCAACACATTTTTGTTTGAGTAAGTCTTCCATAACTATTTACTTATTCCTCCTTTGGTTAATTTTGAGGGATTTAATAACTTCTTAAGTTGGGCCTCTGTTAAATCTGTTTCTTCATATGCAACTTCAATTATTGGCCTACCAAGCTTGTAAGCCTTCTTAGCTATCGCCGCAGCCTTTTCATAACCAATAATTGGGTTAAGTGCAGTAACAAGGATAGGGTTCATTGATAAAGAAGCTTCAAGGTTTTTCTTGTTTACTTTAAAAGTTTTGATGGCTTTATTCGATAGAACATCCATCGCTCCTGATAAAAGATTGATACTCTTAAGTAAGTTGTAGGCTATAACTGGCAACATGACATTTAATTGAAAATTTCCGGCTTGGGCTGCAACCGTAATGGAGACGTCATTTCCAATAACATCAGCTGAGACCATTGTCACGGCCTCCGGTATGACCGGGTTAACCTTACCTGGCATGATACTACTCCCAGGTTGTAGTGCTTGTAATTCAATTTCAGACAAACCCGTCAATGGTCCACTATTCATCCACCTTAAATCATTAGAGATTTTCATGAGGATGACTGCTAAATTTTTTAACTCACCTGAGAGTTGGACAGAGCTATCTTGTGCGCTGAGTTCGTGAAAGAAATTAGAACTAGCCACGCATTTGTAATTACTTCTGGACAATTTAGCAAGCTCTTGCGCAAAAATTTTCGCAAACTGCTTGTGAGCATTTATACCACTTCCGACTGCTGTACCTCCTTGAGGCATTTCTAAAAACCTTTCTTCTATTACTTCAAGCATTTTTCTAGAAGCGGTTAACTGACTCGACCATGCTTTTAGTTCATCAGAAAAATCTACTGGCATAGCATCCATCAGATGAGTTCTACCTGTTTTTACAATACCTTTTACAGATTCTGCTTTATTTTCAATTTCACTTATGAGTTTATCTAATGCCGGATAAAGTTTCTGAGTTAAATCCATATGGGCCGATACTTTAATTGCAGTTGGAATAACATCATTACTGCTCTGACTCATATTTACATCATCATTGGGTCCTATTTTTAATTTTGAATTCCTGCTTGCTAGATTTGCTATAACTTCATTAGCATTCATATTTGAGCTAGTTCCAGAACCAGTTTGAAAAACATCTATTGGAAATTCATGATGGTGCTTTTCTTGCCAAACTTCTTTAGCAGCCTTTGATACAGCTTTGGCTTTATTGGCTGGAAGAAGTTTTAATTTTAAATTTGCTCTTGCCGCTGCATCTTTGATTAAACCTAGAGAACTGACGAAAGACTTAGTAAAAGGAAAATCCATTTTTATTCCGCTAATAGGGAAGTTGTTAACTGCTCTTTGTGTTTGCGCTCCCCAAAGGGCTTTCCTTGGAACTCTTACCTCACCTAGGCTATCTTTTTCAATTCTGTAATTCTTTGTTGCCATGAAATTCTTTTATATTTTTCGTAGTATGAGTTATATTTTAGCAAATATGCTAGATTAATTAGCTGAATTTAATTTATTACCTTTATCGGAGAACAAATGATGGAAATAGATGTAACAAAAGGCAAGACGGAGCCAAGAAATAGAGGTGACTTAAATCCTCCTGAATTTAATTCTATTGATGAGGAAAGAAGACATGGTCTAGAAAGATTAGCGAGTGCTTTTCGTATGTTTGCGCACTTTGGTTTCGATGAAGGTCTTGCAGGTCACATAACATTAAGAGATCCGGAACATAAGGATCATTTTTGGGTGAACCCTTTTGGAGTTCATTTCGGACAGATGAAAGTATCTGATTTGTTGTTAGTAAGTCATGATGGGGATATAGTGATAGGAGATAGGCCTGTAAATAATGCAGCTTTTGCCATCCATTCCAGACTTCATATGAACCATCCTGATCTAAATGCAGCAGCGCATTCTCATTCAATGTATGGAAAAACTTTTTCAACAATGGGAAGGTTATTAGAGCCCATCACCCAAGATTCTTGTGCTTTTTATGATAACCATGTCCTTTTTGATGACTTTACGGGAGTAGTTCTTGAGACAAGTGAGGGAGATAGAATTGCAGAAGCATTGGGTGATAAAAAGGCAGCTATATTAAAAAATCATGGACTTTTAACAACTGGAAAAACTGTTGATGAAGCTGCCTGGGGATTCCTGTCGATGGATCGTTGTTGTCAATCTCAGCTGCTAGCAGAGAATGTTGGACAGATGCAAAGAATTCCTGATGATGTGGCAGAAGTAACTAGAGGCCAGGTGGGCTCACCTTTTGGAATGTGGGCAAGCTACCAACCTATATATGACCTTATGGTAGAGAAAGACGATAGCTTTTTGAATTAAGCTTTTGTAAGAGCTTCTTTCATTTTATCGTCATAGCCATCAACAAATCCCCAATTAGACATGTAATTGATAAATTTTGGGGACAGACCCTCACCAGCTAGATATTCAACGGATACAGGAATGACTGGAGTTTCAAATTCTGGGTTATCTGCATAAAGTTCTGGAAAGTTATGATTCAATATTGCGGCTCTGCCTAACATTATCCAATCGATATCTTCTTCCATAGCGCGAGTTGCATCTTGTGGAGTTCTGATATTGCCCGCAACGCCTAATCTGGTATTCCCTTTTTCAAGCTCAGCAAAATGTTGTAACAATGATTTACCTTTGAATTCTTCTTCTTGAGGCTCTTTGAAAGAATCCCATAAAGACATGTCCAAGAAATCTAGTTTGTCCGACAACATAAGCTCTTCAGCAAGTTGTTTAGATTCTCCTAACTTTATGCCAAATCTTTCGGAAGATAATCTGACACCGAGCATAAATTCACTGGCACATTCCGATCTGACACCATCAATTATTTCATTGAGTAAACGTGCTCTACCTTCCAAATCGCCCCCATATTCATCATCTCTAAGATTTACCTCATCACTTAAAAACTGACAGATAATATAACCATGTGCGCCATGAAGTTCGACTCCGTCAAAACCAGCTTTTTCAGATCTTACTGCTCCAGCAATAAAATCATCTCTAAGAGTTTTGACTTCATCTAAAGTTAATGCGCGAGCTGAAAACTCCTCATTATCTGAGGGACAAACCGGATCTTCACCAATTAGTTCTTTTGGTGAACGCATACCAGCATGATGTAACTGCACAATTGAAACACTATCCTGATCATTAATTTCTTTGGCTAATCTAGTTAAACCTTCTAAATGGTCATCAGAAAATACACCCATTTGACCTGGAAAACCTTTGCCTATGGCCTGTATATGAGAAGCACAAGTCATGGTAAGTCCAAAACCGCCTTTTGCTCTCATCGTTAACCAATGGAATTCCTCTTCAGACATTACTCCATCTTCGTGACTCTGAGAATTCGTTAAAGGAGCAAGCATAAACCTGTTCTTCATATCAGGTCCTCTAGTGAAACTTAAAGGCGTAAGAAGCTTATTCACCAAGTTTCTCCTCCACTTGCCATAAATTATCTTTACCGAAATACATTTCATCTTCAACAAAAAAGGTGGGTATTCCAAACACTCCTCTCTCTGCTGCTGCTTCAGTATTTGATATTAATTTTGCTTTCACCTCTGGATCTTGCATCTGATTCATCAATTTATCTGCATCAAGTCCAGACTCTTCGAATGCAGCTTTAATAACTTCTGGATCATCCATTTTTTTGGGCTCTTCCCACATATGAATCAAAATCTTATCTATGTATTCTTCGAGATAACCATCCATATCAGCAGCCACTGCACCTCTGATAATTTGTAAACTAATTACAGGAAAATGAGGATTCATTTGGAATTTATCCAAACCGTACCTTTGTATGAAACGTTGCATTTCGATATTTTGGTATTCATTTTTATTCTTTACCCCAAAGAACTGTTCCATTGGGGGTTTATTATTAGTGAGTTTGAAAATGCCGCCTAACAAAACTGGAATATAGTTAATTTCAGCTCCTGTTCTCTCCTTAATAGATTGCATAACCTTGTGGCTTAAATAAGCATTTGGGCTTGCAAAATCAAAATAAAAATCAACTTTCTTGGTCATCATCTTCTCCTCTATTTTCAATCCTTTTAAGTAACTCTGAATAATCCAATGATAAACAATACCCGTCACTAAAACCATCGAATGTTTCCTGTGGTAGGTCTTCTCCGTAGGTTAGTGCAAAAAGTGATTCACACTTCTCTACTAAAGTTAATCGAGTATCCTTTTCTAAATTACTTACAATTGAACTTTTAGTAACTTCATCATTTGACATGATAAGGCCTTGGTCTAACTCAGAATCCAAAATCATATATTTGCCCTGATCTGACCATGCAGTCCACTCAGGTAACTCATTGGATCTTCCTCTACCTGGACTACCAGAATATGCAAACTCTGCCCAATATGACATCATCTGATCAGATAATTTGGTTACACTTTCCTGATCTTCGATAACCAAATTTTTAACTATTATATTTTCTAGTCCGGCAGGAAATAGAAACAATAATTCCATGGCATGAGCTGATCCAATGAGTTCTGCGAAATCCATACCTAAAACATTTGGTAACTCATCCCAATCAAATCTATAAGCAAAAGTACTTTTATAACCTGTATTTATAAGATCTCGTGACGGAGAATCAACTGCTCTCTCTTTCCATGAATCAGAGGCATATTGATTTATTGCATTGTAATAATCTGGTCTTAATATTTTTAACGGAAGCTCATCAATACCAAATTGCGAAAGCGTTCTAGCAATAAAGCCCTCTCCTTCTCCCCATTTAACAAAGTCAGGATTTCGCATATTGAATAATTTGGTTTCATACCTGGTTGTACCGAGCATAATGGGTACTCTTGATAGCTTGTCATTTACAAAAGTTTCGTAAATACCTTCTTTTCTTATTACATAACCATCATTAAAAGCTCTCGTCATACCACCTTTTTTTGGTCTCGCATCCGAATAAGCTATTAATAGCTCTTCTGGAGATTTGGCTCTTAAATAACTTTCTAGATCCTTTAAATCCATTGAGTCCTGTTTAACCCTGCCTTCCTCTAGACTATCAACAGTGCCATCACTTAACATAAGTCTATTGATTACTTCTTTAGAGCTTTGTATTCCAGAAATACCACTTTCTGGATAGTAAGACTCAGCATCATTTACTGAAGAATGAGAGAGTATCCCACTTTGAACAATAGCCTTATGAAATAGGCCCTCTGCTATAGGAGAGGCATATAGTGCTGCTACATTATGACCACCAGCTGACTCACCATAAATTGTTACGTTATCTCGATCTCCTCCAAAATTTTCAATATTTTCGCTTAT
>LULJ01001242.1_pt1 | contig 18286 bp, 20 predicted proteins | sample 728171 | NCBI WGS metagenome assembly LULJ01 (sample SAMN03860292, study PRJNA289734) | marine metagenome | biome: seawater column; feature: ocean; material: water; isolation source: Red Sea water column Station 169 - depth 25m | place: Saudi Arabia: Red Sea | collected 2011-10-15 | depth 25 m
TAATCTAAAAAGTTTGACAATTTTGATTTATTTGAAAGTCTCCATAGTTCACTTTTAGGATTAGGGAGAGGGCTTGATTGTAATTTATGAAGACAGATTTTTTGTATTTCTGTTAGGTTATCATCTGATTTATTAGTTTTTAATTTTTCAATAATTTCCATTTGTTTAGGTCTCTTTTATAAAGTTATCAGTCCATTCATTCCCTTTTTCCTCAAGCTCTAGAGCAAGATCACTCTCACCAGTTTTTATGATTTGTCCGTCTGACATAACATGGACATAATTTGGTTTAATTTCATCTAATAATCTTTGATAGTGGGTAATAAGTATAATTCCAGTTTGTGCATTAGATATTTTTTTAATTCCTGATGCCACTATTCTTAGAGCATCGATATCTAGACCAGAATCGGTCTCATCTAATATTGCTATCTTGGGCTCAAGTAAAGCCATTTGCAGAATCTCATTTCTTTTTTTTTCACCTCCGGAAAAGCCTTGATTTACACTCCTTGATAGGAATGCCTGATCCATTTTCACAATTTCTAACTTTTCTTTAACTAATTCTTCAAAATCAAAAGTATCCAATTCTTCTTTGTTGAGGAATTTCCTTCTAGCATTAGTTGAAACTCTAAGAAACTCAAGATTACTTACACCTGGAATCTCAATTGGATATTGAAAACCAAGAAAAATTCCTGATTGAGATCTCTCTTCAGGTTCTAGAGAGTTGATGTTTTCACCTAAAAATTTTATGTCGCCATTTGTAATATTATACGAGGGATGTCCTGCAATGATTTTCGAAAGAGTACTTTTGCCACATCCATTTCTTCCCATAATGGCATGGATTTCTCCAGGATAGACAGTAAGTGAAACCCCTTTTAAAATTGGAAGATTATCAGTAGATGCAGAGAGATTTTCAACTTCTAAAATTGGATCTGATTCTTTCATTTTACTTTGCATTTCAGTTTAGAAATTGATTAATTAACCTACTGATCCCTCTAGTTTAAGTGCCAGTAACTTATCTGCTTCAGCAGCAAATTCCATAGGTAATTGATTAAATACATCTCTGCAAAAACCGCTGACCATCATAGATACTGCCTCCTCAAATTCTATACCTCTGCTTTGGAGATAAAAAAGTTGGTCTTCTGAGATTCTACATGTGCTTGCTTCATGCTCAATTTCAGAATTGGGTTGTTGAGATTTGATGTAAGGGAATGTATTTGCAGAAGCTTGATCCCCTATTAACATTGAATCACATTGACTGTAATTTCTTGATCCTGTAGCTTTTGTTCCCATTTTGACAAGACCTCTATAGCTATTTTTTGAGTTACCTGCACTAATACCTTTGCTAACAATAGTTGATTTGGTCTTAGGACCAATATGGATCATTTTTGTGCCGGTATCTGCTTGCTGAAGATTATTGGTGAGAGCCACTGAATAAAATTCTCCTACAGATTCTTCCCCTAAAAGAAGACAGCTAGGATATTTCCATGTAATTGCAGACCCTGTTTCAACTTGAGACCAGCTAATTTTACTTCTCTTACCTAAACATTTTCCTCTCTTGGTGACAAAATTAAAAATTCCGCCAATACCTTCTTCATCACCAGCATACCAATTTTGCACTGTTGAATATTTTATTGAGGCGTCGTCTAATGCTATAAGCTCTACAACTGCTGCATGAAGGGTATTTGTATCAAACATTGGAGCTGTACAACCTTCTAGATAACTTACAGAACTCGATTCTTCAGCAATGATTAGTGTTCTTTCGAATTGTCCTGAATCTCCACTATTAATTCTGAAGTAGGAAGATAGATCCATAGGGCAGGTAACACCTTTTGGGATATAAACAAAAGAACCATCACTAAAAACTGCAGAATTTAGTGCTGCAAAATAATTATCACTAGCTGGAACTACTGTACCTAAATATTTTTCAATCAAATCCGCGTGATTTTTTACTGCTTCACTAATTGAGCAAAATATAACTCCATGTTCAGCAAGTTCTTCTCTAAAAGTTGTGGCTATAGAAACACTATCAAAGACAGCATCTACTGCTACATTTGTGAGTTTTTTTTGCTCCGTGAGGGGTATTCCTAATTTGTCAAAAGTCTCAAGAAGTTTGGGATCAACTTCATCTAAGCTAGAAATTTTCTCTTTTTGCTTAGGAGCAGAGTAATAAATAATATCTTGATAATCAATTTTTTTATATCCTAATGCTGCCCAATCAGGCTCTTTCATTTTTTGCCATTTTTTAAAGGCTTTTAATCTAAAATCAAGAAGAAATTTTGGCTCTTCTTTTTTCTGTGAAATTAATTTTATGATATCTTCATTTAATCCCTTTTCTATTTTTTCAGTTTCAATATCAGTAACGAAACCATATTTGTAAGGCTCTTTTACTACATCTTTAACTAAATTTTCGTTGACCATGTTATCAAAAATAACTTATTACAATTAGCTTTATATACTTTAACGAAAGATACCCCCAATATTGAGTTTTTTTCCTTTATTAAAACTAAAAATTAATGTCTAATCATCTTGATCCCTTGTCTAACCCATTAAACATAGAAACTATTCAAGAAATTGATAATCTTGATCTACCTATAATGCAGAAACATCATTTAAGAATACTCGCTCATTGCCTTCAGATTTTAAAAATTATCAATTTAGATAATAGTTTGGAATATCAAAATAAAAATCCCCTGAGAGAATGGTGTGATAACCAATCCAAAAAATTTGATGATAAAAAATTTAGTGATCTTTTTTATGAGCAGTTAGATTCCACTTCGAAAAAATTAAGTACTTTTTCAAAAAAAATAGGTAAAAGTATTGAGGATTTAGAGATAGATGATTTAGTACTTCTAGTTGAACAACGCTGAATTCCCTTTTATTAACTGATCCCGAAGAAAAAATATATTTTTGTTGAGTCGTTAACAAATTCAGGTAATAAAATTTAAAAAAAAAGAAAATTAATTTACATTTCAAAAAGATCTGAAAATTAATTAATTGCTTTGATACCAACTGTTTTGAAGAGAAATATCAATTTTGAGAATTTTTTAGTAGTCAGAGGATCCTGACGACAGGGCAAAAAGACACACAATTCCCAAAAAAAAAGAACATACTGATCCCAAACAAAAACGGAGAATTTAAAGTGGCTGATGGGATCATGAATAAAGATCAATTACTCTCACTAACCCTCAGACAATTACGTCAAGAAGCAAGTAAATTATCGGTTCCCCTTTACAGTCGCAAAACAAAAGCTGTTTTAGTTGATTTAATTCTTAAATATCAAGAAAAATCTACAAAAAAAATATACGTTGTACCTACTAAGTCAAAATCTGAAGAAACTTATGAGTCCAATGCTTTCAAAAGTAGTGATGAAGTTAAAACAAATGTAGTTTTCTTACCCCGAGACTCTTTGGGAGCCAATAAATTATGTTTACGATTATTTGATGCATCTGGTTCTGAAGGAGGCAATTTGAATCAAGGAACACTAAGGGAGATAGCAGTTGATAGTTACAGTACCGAGTGGTACTTGCCAATTCCACTTGCAGATAGAGATTATAAAGTTGAATTAGGTTACAAATATGGTTTTAACTGGATGTCATTGGCATTTTCTTCGATAAGCCATGTTCCTGGGTCTCATCCTTCTGAGCAAATTCTTGATAAATTTGTACCTTTTAATTTAGATTCTACTTCTGAGTCAATCCCAGATATTTCTAATCCTGTTGTTTCAGAACAAAATGGTATGCATGAAAGGTTATACCAAGCAGCAACTAACATTCCTCTCAGAAGAAAAGTTGGTTCTGAAGAATTTATGGAAAATGTAAATTCAACAAACCTCAATGATAATCTTACAGACTCAGGTGCTGGTAAATGGTCATCAGGTTTAAATGATTCTGGAAGCGGAATTGTTAAAAATAGATCTTTTTGGCTCGTTGCTGATGCTGAATTAATTGTTTATGGAGCTACAGAGCCTTCTGCAAAACTGACAATAGGTGGAGAAGATGTACCTCTTGCTGCAGATGGTACTTTTAGAATTCAAGTTCCATTTAGAGACGGGACTCAAAAATATGATATTAAAGCTGTTGATGTATCTGGTGAGCAAGAAAAAAGTATATCAATGAAATTTGATAGAACTACACCACTTGACGATACTAATGAAAAAGATAATGCTGAGACTGAATGGTTTTAATAAATTAAATTAATGCTGAAAAAAATTGTAGCTTTTACTCCATTGTTTGGGGCATTAACGTTTCCACTAATAGTTCCAATTACAATTTCTAAATTTGGTGTTAACTATGGAATTCTTAGTGCATTATTAATTTCTTCATTATGGTTTATCGCTATGTTAAGAACTTCCGAAATGCCTCATTAATTTAGTTAGATTTTTGGAAGTTTCTTAAAAATATGAATCAAGTTAGTGTAATTAATATCAATTCTCCTTTTCTAGATCAAAAACCAGGTACCTCTGGATTAAGAAAAAGTACTTTAAAGTTTCAGGAAGAACATTATCTAGAAGTTTTTATTGAAGCAATCTTACAATCATTAGAAGATTTAAAAGGTTCAACATTAGTAGTTGGTGGTGATGGCAGATATGGCAATATTGAAGCAATAGAAAAAATTGTCCAAATATGCATTGCTCATAAAGTTCAAAAGGTTATTGTTCCAAAATACGGTTTATTATCTACTCCTGCGACATCACATTTAATTAGAAAAGAAAAAGCTATTGGTGGAATTATTCTTTCTGCAAGCCATAATCCTGGTGGGATTGATGGCGACTTTGGAGTGAAATTGAATATCTCTAATGGTGGCCCAGCTCCTGAGATAATTACTAATAAGATTTTCAAGGCTTCACAATTACTAACTAGTTATAAAATTTGTAAAATTCAATTACCTGATTTTAGTAAATATGGAACTTATCATTACGACGAAACTACCTTAGAAATTATTGATGGATTAACAGATTATTCTAATTTGATGGAGAAAATTTTTGATTTTGATCAAATTAGTGATTTTTTAAAAAAAGACTTCTCGTTAATCTTTGATGCAATGAATGCGGTTACAGGCCCATATGCAAAAAATATTTTTGTTGAAAAAATGGGTCTTGCACCTGATTGTGTCATGAATGGTAACCCGTTAAAAGATTTTGGAGGTTTACATCCTGATCCTAATCTTACTTACGCATCCCACTTGGCTGATTTGTTATTAAATAAAAAATCTTATAGTTTTGGTGCTGCATGCGATGGAGATGGAGATAGGAATATGATTTTAGGAAGTGGATGTTTTGTAAATCCTAGTGATAGCCTTGCAGTTATCACTGCTAACACAAAATGTGTCCCTGGTTATAAAGATGGTATTACAGGTGTGGCACGATCCATGCCAACCAGCTCAGCGGTTGATAATGTTGCTCGAGCATTAAATATACCTTGTTTCGAGACACCTACTGGCTGGAAGTTTTTTGGAAATCTTTTAGATTCTAATTTAATTACTTTATGTGGAGAAGAAAGTTTCGGAACAGGTAGTAATCATGTGAGAGAGAAAGATGGACTATGGGCAGTTTTGTATTGGTTACAAGTTTTAGCTGAGAAAAAATGTTCGGTAAGTGATTTGATGCAGAATCATTGGAAACAATTTGGTAGGAATTATTATTCAAGACATGATTATGAGGCAATTCCCTCAAATATTGCTAATCAAATCTTTGGTAATCTAACTTCTATGCTCGAAAATTTAAAAGGAAATAGTTTTGCTGGCCATTTAGTTAAAGTTGCAGATAACTTTTCATATTTAGATCCCGTTGATAATTCCATAAGTGAAAATCAAGGTTTAAGATTGGTCCTTGATGATAATTCTCGAGTAATTGTGCGCCTTTCTGGAACTGGAACTAAGGGTGCAACATTAAGACTTTACTTTGAGAAATTTTTCGATCCTCAACAGAATCTTTCGTTAAATCCTCAGATCGCTTTGAAACCTCTAATAGATGATTTAGATGCTTTATTGAATATTTCAAAACTTACTCAAATGGCAACAACTAATCCTGAATGAGAATTCGCTTTTAAGAAGTGCAATATTAAACGATAAGATTAGTAATTTTATTTTTTCTGGCCCTCCGGGTGTTGGAAAAACTACTCTAATTGAAATTATTTCTTTTAATACGCGGTCAAAATTAATTAAGTTAAATGCAGTATTATCAAGTGTTAAAGAATTAAGAAATGAAATCGCTAATGCAAAAGATAGATTAATAAATTCAAAAAGAAAAACAATTTTATTTATCGATGAGGTTCATAGATTTACATCAGTTCAGCAAGATGCTTTATTACCTTCAATAGAAAATGGAACTATAACTTTTATTGGTGCTACAACTGAAAACCCTTTCTTTGCTGTTAATAAAGCGCTTGTTAGCAGGTCTCGTATTTTTACATTACTTCCTTTGGCAGAAAATGATTTGCAGAAAATAATACAAAAAGTCATTACTCACTATTCAAAACAAAAAGATTCAAAAAAGGTTTATTTAACTCAAGATGCTATAAGTCATTTAATTAAATTTTCTGGCGGAGATGCAAGGACATTAATCAATGCGCTAGAGATGGCCATTGAAACAACTGCTGAAAATGATGCTAAAGAAATCAACATTAATCTCTCAATAGCAGAGGATGCAATTCAAAAGAAAAATATTGTTTACGATAAAAATGGTCAAAATCATTACGATGTAATAAGTGCCTTTATCAAGTCCATAAGAGGTTCTGATCCAGATGCAACTTTATTCTGGCTTGCGAATATGCTGGAGGCTGGTGAAGATCCTAATTTTATTTTTAGAAGACTACTTATATCTGCCAGTGAAGATATTGGAATAGCTGATCCTAATGCCATAGTAGTTGTACAATCCTGTTGTGATGCTTTTGATAGAGTTGGTTTTCCAGAAGGATTATATTTTTTAACGCAGGCTTCTTTATATTTAGCTATTTCTCCAAAAAGTAATAGTACGAAAAGTATTTTTAAAGCAATTGAAACAATCAAATCTACCAATGCTTTTGACGTTCCACTTCATTTAAAAAATAATTCTAATAGTTATGTCAATCCTCATAATTATCCAGGTAATTGGGTCGTACAAGAATATCTTCCTAAATCTTTAAGAGGTTTAAAAATATGGGAACCAAATAATAATGGATGGGAGAAAACGAAATATGAAGAACTGCTTAGAAAAAAGGAAAACTAAAAATTTTTTGAACAACAAATAATCTCAGGATTAAAAGAAGTTCTTTCTTCGTAGGCTAAAGCTATAGTCCAATTATGGAAGTTAATCTGTGAATAATTTAAATTCCATTTTATAGCCGCTTCAACAGCACACCATTGATTTAATATCATATTTTTTGTTAAATAATTATTATGGTTTGATTTATTGGTATGAAAAAAATATTTTTTTGCAAATTTTATATGGTTAAAATCTCTATCTGTTCTCTCAATATCAATCCCAATTTTGTCTTTATGCCAGACTATAGTAATGGCATCTTTACAATGACTTAAACTGATATTTCCCATGCCAGAGGGCAAACTTGGAGGTTCTCCAGGTTGAGCATTAATTGGAATTTCTAGGGGGTCTAAATCAAAAAGTGTTGAAAGTGATTGTCGCAAATAAGCTCTTGTTTCTAAGAAAATCTTTGATCTTGAATTTGTTAGGTTTTTTGCAGTTTTAATTTCTTCTACAGTTGCGACATCTTGCACACCTTTAATCTCATAAAACCAAATTTTTGGTATTTTATATTCATACTCATTTAATAATTTCAATGGCTCTTAAGGTTGGCGACAAAGCACCAGAATTTAAATTAAAAGATTCTTTTGAGAAAGAAGTTTCTCTTAGTGATTTTAAAGGTAAAAGAATAATACTATATTTTTATCCAAAAGATAATACTCCAGGATGTACTAAAGAAGCATGTAATTTTAAAGAGAATTGGGATTTACTCCAAAAAAATAATATTGTTGTGCTTGGTATTAGTAAAGATAATGCATCCTCTCATCAGAAGTTTATAGAAAAATTTAATTTACCTTTTATTCTTTTAACTGATCCTGAACCTTTCAAAGTTTCTTCTGATTACGATAGCTATGGACTGAAAAAATTCATGGGAAAAGAATATATGGGAATGATGAGAAATACTTTTTTAATTGATACTGAAGGTAACATCGAAAAAATTTACTTAAAGGTAAAAGCAGCAATAATGGCTGATCATATAATTGCAGACCTTGGGTTAAGCTAATTCTTTACTGAAAGGTGGTGAATAATCATCCCCTCCATAACTAAATTAGGAGCATTGATAATATTTTCTTTTTTAGTTTTTAGAGATTTTGTAAGTAATTGAGAGTCTCCTCCACAGATTATTAAAATATCTTTTTCGGGATTAAATAAACTATTAATCACGCCAGTAAGAGAGTTGATTACTCCTTTTAAGATTGCTTCTTCTGTATTAATTAAAAAATCTTTGATCGGAATATCATATTTTTTGGGAACTTTAAGATTTTTTGTATTTTGTTCCATTGATTTTAATTGTGTTAGAAAACCTGGAAGAAGTTGACCTCCAATAATAGATCCATTTGAATTCAATTTTGTTATTGATAATATTGTTCCAAAATCTGCAATTAGCAAATCTTTTTTGAAAGGGTTTTCAATAATTTTTAAAGCGGCAATACAGGCAAGAGCTCTATCAACTCCAAAATAATCAGGAAGATTTGATAATTGGATATCTTTAGTTTTTATTTCATTTTCTTTTTTCAGCAAAAAATTTGGTAGTTTTCCTACAGAAGCCCAAATTAATTGATCAAGATCTATATTTTCGGGAACTTTTTGCTCTTTTTTGGTATGGAAGAATTTAGATTGATTTTTAGAATATTTTGCCCAATGAAGCCTACTATTGCCTACTAATAAAAAATTTATATCTGAGACCATTGTTCTATGATCAATTTAATTATTAGTGTGTATTCCACATTCTTGTTTAATCCCTCCAAATCTTGTATCTCTTCCCTTTGTTTCAATACCATCAGGACTGCTTGAATGCCAATCTCCTACAGAAGAATAACCTTTGATAAAAAGTGGATGGGCAGGTAAATTATTCTCTTCCATATAATAAAAAATATCTTTATTTGTCCAATTTAATAAAGGTCTTAAAGAGAGTCTTTGACGAATTACGTCTATGAATTTCATTTTGTTTCTATTTTCTGTTTGACTTGATCTAACACCGCTTGCCCAGCAGGAAATATTATATTTTTCTAGACCATTTTCTAAAGGCTTTATCTTTCTCAATTCATGATACTTATCTAAATCACTCTCTTTTTTTGTTTCCCAAAGTTTTCCGTATTTGGCCTCCATTCTTGCTGGAGATAATTCACTTTGCAGAACTTCAACTTCTAAGGATAAATTATCAATAAGCTTTTCAGCGTAATGGTATGTTTCTGGAGGAAGGTAACCTGTATCTATCCAAAATATTTTGATTTTTTTTTGTAGAGATAATTTACTGACCATATCTAAAAGGACTGATGATTGTATTCCAAAACTTGTTGTTATAGCAAATTGATTATCAAACTTTTCATAACCCCATGTAAGCATTCCTTGAGGTTTCATATCTACTAGCTCTTGATTATATTTCCTCAAGTTAGTTTGAATATCTTTGTTAATTTTTTCAATCATTCTTCAGTTTGATTATGAGTTTAATTTATTTCGCTCAATTTAAAAATTATTCGTATAGTTTAATAATACATTTACGCATAACAATATTTCTCTAATGAAATCAATACAAAAACCAATAGTAATAGTTGGAGCAGGTTTTGCAGGTATGACATTTGCTTTGAATTTAAAGAATCTTAATCCTTCTTTACCGATTCTTGTGGTTGATTCTGAAACTAACTTTATATTTAAACCTTTAATGTACGAAGTTTTAAGTAAAGAAATAAGAAGTTGGGAAGCCACCCCAAAATTTGCAAATATTTTTTCTGATGCGGGTATAACTTTTTTAAGAAATTGTTTAACCAAGATTTCCTTCAAAGAAAATATTCTTGAATTTAGTGACGAATTAAAATTAAGTTATCAGTATCTCGTTATCTGTACAGGATCTATTCCAAATAGTTTTTTTATAAAAGGTGTAGATGAAAATTGTTATTTTTTTAATGATGTTCACGATTTAAATAAATTAAATTCTTTTTTAAAAAAATCACAAGATACTGCGTTGCATAAAAAGTTATTCATAGTTGGAGGTGGTCCCTCTGGCATCGAGTTGGCATGCAAAATTAAAGATATATTTACAGACCAATTTGAAATTAATGTAATAGAAAAATCAAACGAAATCCTCAATAAAAACAAAATTTTTAATAGAGAACAAGCAGAGAAGGCATTAGAAAAAAGAAAAATCAACGTTCTTTTGAATTCCACAGTTAAAGAAGTCTCAGAAACTAAGATTAGTATTTCTAGTGAGGTTGGAATAACTTCCTTGGATAAAGATATTGTTATTTGGACAGCAGGTGTTAAACCTAATTTGTCTTACTTAGAAACTGATCAAATAACAAAAAAATTTGGACGAATTTTAGTTAATAATAATTTGCAAATAGAAAACCATAAAAACTGTTTTGCTATTGGTGATATTTCTGTCATTGACGGAATGGAGGATTTACCAATAACTGCTCAGGTCGCTATGCAGGAAGGAAATCATCTTGCTAATAATTTAGAACTTTTAATTCAAGGAAAAGATCCTTTACCCTTTGAATTTCAAGACAATGGTGAAATGATTAGCTTAGGAATAGGCGAAGCTTCAATTTCTGGGCTTGGGGTTACTTTATCTGGGAAATTGGCTTTTGAGGCAAGAAGACTTATATATGCTTCCAAGTTGCCTGATATTACTGAAAGCTTAAAATCTGCATCTTCATGGATATTCCAAAAAAAATCTATTTTTAAAAAGTTTCTTAAAAAAGATTATTCGAATTAAACTTTTTTGAAATATTGTTTTTGGGTATATTGAGTTAAATAAGTTTTGTATGAATTTAATTGCAGTAGTTAGTAATAATTTTGATGCGTTTATAACGGTAGTTGTTTTAATAATGTCAATAATTTTGTTTATTAAAAATACTATTGCGCCAGAATTGACTGGTTTGTTATGTGTTGGAATATTTATAGCTACTGGGGTTCTTTCTCCTGAAAAAGCTTTAGCTGGATTTGGTAGCCCGTCGTTAATTACCCTTATGGGTTTATTTGCAGTTTCCTCTGCATTATTTAAAAGTGGTGCCTTAGACAGAGTAAGAGAATTGATTTCTTCTGAAAGTATTCGAACTCCAAGGAAATTAATTTCTTTAATAGCTTTTTTGATTGCTCCAATATCTGGAATTGTACCTAATACTCCAGTAGTAGCATCTTTGTTACCTTTAATTGAAAGTTGGTGCGAGCGAAGAAATATATCACCATCAAAAGTTTTATTACCTCTTTCTTTTGCTACTTTACTCGGTGGAACTCTGACATTATTAGGTAGCTCAGTAAATCTTCTTGTAAGTGATATTAGTCAACAATTAGGTTATGGAGGTTTGGAATTATTTAGTTTGACTTCAATAGGAATTCCTGTGTGGCTTATAGGTACAACCTATATGATTCTAGTTTCTGACATGCTTTTGCCAGATAGAGGGAGAGATAAGGAGTTTATTAAAAATGGTGATATGAATATATATTTTACCGAAGTTACTATTCCCTCTACATCAGAATTAGTTGGACAATCTGTCAGAAATAGTAGATTGCAAAGACGATTTGACGTTGATGTTCTGGAATTGCAACGAAATGGAAAAGTTATTCTTCCTCCTTTGGCTGATAGAAAGATTGAACCGGATGATAGATTAATAATCCGCGTTACAAGGGCAGACTTATTTAGGCTGCAGCAGGAACATACAATTCTGTTAGGAGAAAACAAAACATCTTTCGATGGGGCTAATGTTTTCTCAGATGATGAAGGTACTAAGACCTTTGAAGCCTTGTTACCAGCTGGTTCAACTCTAGCCGGTGCAAGTTTGAGAGAATTAAGATTTAGGCAGCGTCATAATGCAACAGTTTTAGCATTAAGAAGAGGTCAACAAACTGTTCAGGAGAGATTAGGCCAAGCTGTTTTAAGGGCTGGAGATGTTTTATTATTGCAAGCACCGCTAGATTCAATAAGAGGTTTGCAAGCTAGTAATGATTTGCTTATTTTAGATCAATTCGAAGATGACTTACCTTTTTTGATAAAAAAACCTATATCGATTGCAATTGCAATAGGAATGGTGGTTTTGCCTTCGGTTTCTAATATTCCATTAGTAGGTTCAGTTCTTTTGGCAGTGATTGCAATGGTTGCTTGTGGATGTTTAAGACCTGCAGAGATACAAAAATCAATTAGGTTAGACGTCATTTTATTGCTGGGATCTTTATCGTGTTTTAGTGTAGCTATGCAGATAACTGGATTAGCAGATGTAATTGCAGTTAATCTAAACTTTGCCCTTAACGGAATGCCTCTTTATTTTGCACTAGTCGTAATTTTTGTATCTACAGTTATTCTTACGCAATTTATAAGTAATGCTGCTTCGGTTGCTTTGATTTTGCCTGTTGCTATTGAATTCTCAAATGTTTTAGAAATTTCACCAAGCGCTTTAATAATGCTTGTTTTATTCGGTGCAAGTCAATCTTTCTTGACTCCAATGGGTTATCAAACAAATTTAATGGTTTATGGTCCTGGAAGATATAGATTTTTTGATATCGCAAAATACGGAGCTGGATTAACACTTATAATGTCATTTACTGTGCCAGCATTGATAATTTTAAATTACGGGTAATATCGTGAAATTCACAAGTAAGGTTTATAAGTTAAAAGATGCTTACAAAAAGCTATCTGTACCTCAATTTACTATTGTTACAGGCTTGTTTATTATTTGCCTTGGAACTTTAATTTTGAGCTCTCCATTATGTTCATCTTCAAAGGTTGGTTTGTGGGAAGCATTTTTTACATCTACTTCTGCAATAACCGTTACTGGCTTAACCATAATAGATATTGGTGTTGATTTAAATTTCTTTGGCCAAGTTTTCTTAGCTTTTATGCTTTTATCAGGTGGTCTAGGATTAATGGCCATTACAACATTTTTACAAGGGTTTGTTGTAAAGGGGACAAAGCTAAGAACTAGATTAGACAAAGGAAAGACTTTAGATGAATTTGGAGTTGGAGGAATTGGTCGAACTTTTCAAAGCATTGCTATTACAGCGATTAGTATCATATCCTTGGGCGCAATTGTCTTATATTCTTTTGGATTTGTAGACATTCAAAATAATTGGGAAAGACTATGGTCCTCGATTTTTCACAGCATTTCTGCATATAACAATGCAGGATTTTCGTTAATGTCAAATAGTCTTCAAGACTATAGAACAAATTATTTGGTAATATTGTTTGGATCACTAGGATTCTTTATCACTGAATCATTGCTAAATAGTCAATTTTTTAATGATTTAAATTTGTTTGAACGGTTAATGTCATCTATCTTCGAAACAGTTAGTGCAAGAACTGCAGGCTTTACAAATTTTCCGATTTCTTTGAACTCTATCTCAGATACGGGCCTCTTATTATTAATGACGCTTATGTTTATTGGAGCAAGTACAGGAGGTACTGGTGGAGGCATAAAAACAACTACATTTATTGCTTTAATGGCTGCAACTAGATCAACTTTAAGAGGTCAGAAAGATGTAATTATTAGCAATAGATTAATTTCAGATAAAGTTATTCTAAAGGCAGTTGGAATCACAGTTGGATCTTTGCTTTTTGTTCTTTTAATGGCAATGTTGCTTAGTACAACTAATACTTTTGTTAAAAAAGAATCATTCACATTCCTAGAAATTCTGTTCACTTGCATATCTGCATTTGCAACAGTTGGTTTTGATATTGGTTTAACCGCAAAATTAAATCATTTTGGTCAATTTATTCTTATTGTGGGTATGTTTGTGGGCAGACTTGGGATCCTTTTGCTTTTAAGTGCACTTTGGCAGGCTCTTTATAAGAGTAGAATAGATAGACAAAAGAGAATTGGCTATCCTAGGGCTGATCTATATGTTTAGAATTGACTGAGTTTTATTATGGCTGATTGGTGGCAGTGGTCTCAAAAGAGAGAAAATGAAGCACTCACTTTTGCAGTTGTTGGCATTGGAAGATTTGGAACCGCAGTTTGCAGAGAACTTATTAGTAATGGTGCTGATGTTTTGGCTGCAGATTATTCGGAAAAAGCTATTGATGATTTAAGGCAATTAGAACCTTCGATAGAAGCGAGAGTTGTAGATTGTACTGATGAAGAGTCTATGAAGGAATCGGGAATTCTTGAAATGAATACTGTTGTAGTGGGTATTAGTGAACCTATTGAAGCAAGTATAACTACAACTCTTATTGCTAAGGATAGTGAAGGTAGCAAAGTGAAAAGAGTAATAGCGAGAGCTACCAGTGACTTGCACGAAAAAATGTTAAAAAGAGTAGGTGCAGATAAAGTTGTTTTCCCATCTAGGATGCAAGGAGAAAGATTAGGTTTAGAACTAGTAAGACCAAACCTAATCGAAAGATTGGAACTAGATAATCAAACTGGTATAGATGAAATAACTGTTCCAGAGGAATTTATTGGAAGATCTTTAAGAGATTTAAATTTGAGGAAAAATTATTTAGTAAATGTTCTTGCTGCAGGACCTGCTGAAGAGTTAACAGTTAATCCTCCAGCAAAATATATTTTGGAAAGAGGAAATATTTTGGTAGTCATGGGTAAAACTGTAGATTTACAGAAATTGCCTCAAAATTAATTATTTTTAATCAGATTTTTTATAGTATCTAATCCTTTGAGGAGCTCTTTTTAATCTTCTGACGCTTTGTTTTTCAAGTTCATCTCTAAATTTATCAGTATTTAAATTATTTTCTGAAACAGGTGATTTACTTTCTTTTTCGAAATATTTTTTTATACCCTCTTGTATTAACACTTTTGCCATATTACTTACTGTCCTAGATTCATTATCGGCCAAAATAGTTAATTGCTCACATATTAATTCTGGAAGAACTACTTGAATTCTGGGGGATTTAGGCTTCCCATTAGTTGAGTTTTGGCGGGTAGCCATGAGTCAAAGTTGATAACTGTTACTTATTAGTATACACAGTTAGTCAAGGATACTATCTTTGTGTATATTATTAGTAAGGAAATTTATGTCCGTATCAATTAATTGTTTTATTGTCCCATGAAAAATTCAAGAAAAATTGATTCTCCTAAAAGGTCGATAATTGATAAACCGAAAAAAAGATTAGTCAATTCTGATTCTCACGATAATGAAAATAGTGACGTTTTGGTATCAGCTGTAATTAGTCCATATTTGTTAACTCATCTTCACCATATTCTTCAGCAGTCTGAGTATTATGCCCAAAAAGATGGTAGAAAATCTCACGCAGCTAACTTTGCGAAACTAAGAAAAGTTTTATGTTTAGACGCAAGAAGTATGGCAGATGCCTCTGCAAAAGAGATAAAAGATGTGGATAATGATTTATCTAATAATAAATATAATGAACAAAATGTAGCTTGAAGTAATAATCTATTAATAAATAGATTTTAAAAACATGTCCAGTAATGCTGAAAAGCTCTATAAGTTAATAGCCAACGATTCCAAAAAGAAACAAAGTCTGTTTATGACAGCCTTAACTAATCCCAAAAAAGCCTTAGATAAAATATGCGATATTGGCAACGAGTTAAATATTTCTGTGACTAAAGAAGAGGTTATTGAATATTTGAGTACTATTGATGATGAGGCAACTAAAATGTGGTTAATCAAGGCTCGAGGAGGTCTTTAGGAAAAGGTTTCGAATAATTATTATTTGGATTAGGAATAGGTTTTATTCTTTTGTTGTAGCCACCTCCACCAGCCAAAGTCCAAAAAAACCAATAACTTGGAATTGCAAGAGCTGCAGCTATGAAAATCACTACAATTTGTTCTATTCTTTTCATGATTTAATTTTATTCCACAAAATATTTTTTAGTAAATAAGCCACAGATTTTGTAAATTCTATTTTTAAAACAGTGATTAGATTTGAAGGTGTAAGCAAAATTTATTCTACAGATGTTGTTTTAAAAAATATTAGTTGGGAGATTAAGAAAGGAGAAAAAGTTGGCTTAGTTGGTTCTAATGGTGCAGGTAAATCAACCCAATTTAAGATTTTAATTGGAGAGGAAGAGCAAACAAGTGGAACGATCATCAAAGAGGGAAATCCTAAAATTGCCCATTTAAAGCAAGAGTTTGATTGTAATTTGAATTTTTCAGTGAGACAGGAATTAGAAAGTTCTTTTAAAGATATACAAATTGTTGCCATTAAACTTTTAGAAATTGAGAATAAAATGAAATCATTGGATATAAAAAAAAATTCCGATGAACTTGAAATATTTGTAAATCAACTCGCAAAATATCAAGCAAAATTTGAAGCTTTAGGTGGTTATAAAATGCAATCTGATGTAGAAAAAATATTACCAAAATTAGGCTTTTCTATAGAAGATGCTGATAAATTAGTTGGCAATTTCTCAGGTGGTTGGCAGATGAAAGTTGCACTTGGAAAAATAATCTTACAAAAACCTGATTTACTTTTACTGGATGAACCAACCAATCATTTAGATTTAGAAACTATTTTTTGGTTGGAAGAATATTTATCATCGCTTAAAATTGCAGTTATAATCATCAGTCATGATAGATATTTCTTAGATAAATTATGTAAAAAAATAATTTTTGTAGATAGAGGAACATCTGAAACATATAATGGGAACTATTCTTTTTTTGTCGAACAGAAATCTTTGAATGAAGAATCACAAAATAAGGCATATCAATTACAACAAAAAGAAATTGAGTTACAGAAGAGGTATATAGATAGATTTAGAGCTAGTGCAACTAGAAGTTCTCAAGCAAAGAGTAGAGAAAAACAATTAAAAAAGATTTCTAAAATTGAGGCTCCCATAGCAAAATCAAAAAGTCCTGTTTTTAATTTTCCAGAGTGCCCTCGCTCAGGAAAATTAGTTCTAAATATCAAAAATTTGTCTCATAGTTTCGAGGATAAAATTCTTTTTTTAGATATTAATTTAAAGATTTCTTCTGGGGAGAAAATAGCAATATTGGGACCTAATGGCTGCGGCAAATCTACATTGCTTAAAATTATTATGAAAAAAATATCTCCTGAAATTGGAGAAATTAATCTTGGTAAACATAATATAATTACTAGCTATTATGAACAGAATCAGGCTGAAGCACTTTCACTTGACGAAAGGGTTATTGATTTAATATGTAATAAGTCTCCAGAATGGTCCCAAAAAAAAGTTAGAACATTTTTAGGGGGTTTTGGCTTTCAAAATGAAACTGTTTTTAAATATATTAAACAACTCAGTGGGGGAGAAAAGGCAAGATTAGCATTGGCGCTCATGATTATTAATCCTAGTAATTTCCTTCTTTTGGACGAACCAACTAATCATTTGGATCTGCAATCTAAGGAAAACTTAGAATTAGCAATTAAAAATTATAAAGGTTCATTATTAATCATTTCTCATGATCGGTATTTTATTTCAAAGGTTGCAAATAGAATTATTGAAATTAAAGATTCAAAGTTATTTTCATATGATGGTAATTACGAATATTTTTTAGAAAAAACTCAAAGCCAAAAAATTTGATTACTTTTAATAAAATTTACAATTGGCTAAGTAAGATCACTCATTTATCTTTACATAGTTTACCGTCCTTGATTAATCTTAAAAATACAAAATAGTTTTTAATAATTTAAATGAAAAATTACGATTTCCAAGAAAAACATTTTCAAATTTCTGATCCTATTGAAAGTTATTTTGAATGCATTACTTCCTGCGATATAAGGGATGGTAGATGTATTTCTAGATGTGTGGAAATACTTAAACGGAATGACAATTAAAATTTTAGTTATTTTGTAAATTAGTAATATCAGTTGGTATTACTTTTAATTTAATAAATTTATTTTTACGCTTCAATAATATATTTACTTGTTTTTTGATACCATTTTTACTAATTTGATCTATAACGTCTGATGCGGTTTCAATATCTTTATTTCCTATTTTAATTAAAATATCATCTATCTTGATCCCACTTTTTTCAGCTGGACTGTTCGGTACTACATATCCAACTTTTACGACATTATTTTTTCTCTCGGAAATACTTTCTTCTATTAGGCTAATTCCAATCATAGGATGTATTACTTTCCCATTGTTTAAAAGTTGATAGGCAATTTCCTTAGCTTTGTTTATTGGT
>LULJ01000268.1_pt1 | contig 18038 bp, 20 predicted proteins | sample 728171 | NCBI WGS metagenome assembly LULJ01 (sample SAMN03860292, study PRJNA289734) | marine metagenome | biome: seawater column; feature: ocean; material: water; isolation source: Red Sea water column Station 169 - depth 25m | place: Saudi Arabia: Red Sea | collected 2011-10-15 | depth 25 m
TAATTTTATCGATTTATCTGAATTTTAATGGGTCAATTAAATTTGATTTTATTGCAGTGTTATTTAACGTAATTTCAATATTAACTGGTACGGGTTATGTTAATGCTCAATTTGATAGTTGGGGAAGTTTTTCACTCGTATTATTCTTAATATTAATGTTTATAGGTGGTTGCGCAGGTTCGACAACATGCGGTGTTAAAATATTTAGAATCCAAATTTTATACTCTTTTGTGATTAATAATTTAAAGAAAATTATTTATCCAAAAGGAGTTTTTATTCTTAAGTATGATCAAAACCCAATTGATAATAAATTTATTTCGTCAATAATTTCTTTTATTTATTTATATCTAATTATATTTTTTCTTCTAGCTGTTATGCTATCTTTAACTGGACTAGATTTTGTGACTTCAATTTCTGGAGCAGCTACATCAATATCCAATGTTGGACCAGGTTTAGGGTCAACTATAGGTCCCAATGGGGATTTTTCCTCAATACCAAACATATCAAAATGGATATTGTGTTTAGGAATGATTTTAGGAAGACTAGAATTATTTGCAATATTGGTTTTATTTTTACCCTCATTCTGGAGAAATTAAATTATGAAAAATATTAATATTTTTTTTGAAAAAAAACCTTTAAAGATGATTTGTTTAGGATTTTCATCTGGGCTTCCAATATTACTGGTTTTTTCAACGCTTTCGGTTTGGCTCGTTAAAGCAGGAATAAGTAGAAGCACTGTAACATTATTCAGCTGGGCAGGATTTGCGTATGCATTTAAATATCTATGGTCACCACTTGTAGATAATTACAAATTACCAATCTTTAAAAAATTTGGTCACAGAAGAAGCTGGCTCTTATTTTCTCAATTTTTAATTATTACTGCATTAATATTAACTGCATTTACAGATCCCAAAGAAAGTCTTTTTTTTACTGCTTTATTCATCACAATTCTAGCCTTTTTTAGTGCAACTCAAGATATTCTAATTGATGCTTTTAGAATTGAGTCCGCTCCACAATCTTTGCAAGGTCCGTTATCATCTATGTATATCGCTGGTTATAGAATTGCAATGCTTGTCGCAGGTGCTGGAAGTTTATGGTTAGCATCCTTTTTTGGGACAGAGATCTATAACCAAAATGTATGGAAAAAAGTTTATCTAATTATGTCTTTGTTCATGTTTATTGGAGTTTTTGCAACTTTCATCTCAGATGAGCCAAAATTAAAAAGAAATTTAAATTCTGATAATCATGTAAAATTTCTAATAACTATCTTTATTGCTGTTTTAGGTTTTATTTATTTGTACTCAGTTATAGATAGCCCTTTTGAAAAAAAGGATGTTTTGATAAATTTTTTATTTTCATTATTAAGATTAATAATCTGTTTTATTTTTTCGTATTTGATAATTTCTTTACTTGTATTGATTCAATTTTCTCCCAAAAATAAAATTTCAAAGAGTTATATGGGTCCAATTTTAAATTTTATTAAAAGATATGGAAAATTTGCATTTTTAATACTTATTTTAATTTCGCTATATAGAATTGCTGATATCGTAATGGGAGTTATGGCAAATATATTCTATTTAGAAAAAGGTTATAAAATTTCAGACATTGCAACTTATTCAAAATTTTTTGGGGTTTTTGCTACAATATTTGGTGGATTTGTTGGAGGTTATTGCTCATATAAATTTGGTACAATGAAATGCTTATTCTTTGGTGCCTTGATTGCTGCTTTAAGTAATTTGTTGTTTGCATGGTTAGCAGTGTCTCCAATCAGTATTAACTTTTTAATTGCAGTGATAACAGCTGATAACATATCTAGTGGATTTGCTGGAGCTGCCTTTGTAATCTATTTATCGGGCTTAACTTCAATAAAGTTTACTGCAACACAATATGCTTTATTCAGCTCTATCATGTTGTTTTTACCCAAGTTAATTGCGGGGTATGCTGGTAGCTGGGTTGATATTATGGGATATCCATATTTTTTTTCTTTAACTGCTCTTTTGGGATTACCTGTTCTCATTTTGATTATTTGGATCAGTAAAGTAGCCCCAGTAAAAAATTGAATGAGATACAATTTCTTAAATACATCCATATCTAACTTATATACTAAACCATCTAGTAAGGCAGAGGTTAGTTCACAAATAATATACGGAGAAAAATTTAAAATATTATCAAAGAAAAAAAGTTGGGTAAAAATTAAAACTAGTTATGATAACTATGTTGGCTTTATAAAAAATAATAATTTTAAGAAAAAATTTAAACCAACAAAAAAAGTTTATAATTTAAAAGCAAAAATTTACAAAAAAGTAAAAAAAAAATTTTTACCAACTAATCAATTTTTATATTTTGCTTCAGGAATATCAGTAATTGACAAAAATAAAGCTTTTGTTCAATTTGAAGATAATAAATGGTTAAGAAGTAAAGATTTGAGAGAAATTACACATTTTGAAAAAAACTATAAAAAAATTTTAAGATTATTTCTAAATTCTAAATATAAATGGGGTGGTAAGACAGCTGAAGGTATTGATTGTTCTGCCTTAGTACAAATATATTATTATTATAATAGAACTTTTTTTCCTAGAGATTCAAAAGATCAAGCAAAATATTGTAAAAAAAAAATAAGTAAAAATTTTTCTGAGGGAGATATCGTCTTTTGGAAAGGACATGTTGGAATGTGTCTTAATAAACATCAATTTATTCATGCTTATGGTCCCAGAAAAAAAGTTGTAATAATGCCAACGAAATTTACTATTATGTTGATTGATAAAACAGCGAGCTTGAATATTATAAAAATAAGTAATATTAAAAATTATTAATTTCTACCAAAATCAGGTTTGCTAGTATCTTGTTTCAATTTAACGATTTTAGATCTTACTTTCTTAGTTTGAGTTAATTTTTTAATAACTGATTTACTATTACCTGAGATAATGTCTCTCTTAAAAGAATGTAGATTTTTCACAAAAATATCAATTGCTTTTGAGACATTAGTTTTATTGTTAAAAAAAATATCTCTCCACATTATTTCATTTGATGCAGCTATTCTTGAGAAATCTCGCAAACCACCTGCACTATATTTAATTAAGTTGTATCTCTGTTTTTTTTCAAAATCTTGTGCAGATTTTACAAGATTATAAGCAATTAAATGTGGTAAATGACTTGTCATTGAAAAAATCTTATCATGTTTTTCAGAGTCCATTACAACAGTTTTAGAGCCTACCTTTTTCCAGAAAGATCTTAAAAAATTTAAATGATTAATATTAGTTTTTTTATCTTTTATTAAAACACACCATTTATTTTCGAATAAATCTTCTTTCCCATTTTCAGGCCCGCTAACCTCAGACCCAGCAATAGGGTGACTTGAAGTCCAGAATATTTTTTTTTTTAAATTTTTTCTAATTATTTCATTAGATTTTAGTTTTGCTGAACCAATGTCCGTAATTATATGATCAGACGAAAGATAATCATTTATTTTTAAAATTATTTTTTTATATTCACTCATTGGTGTACAAAAAATAATAAAACCTGTATGAGGTACTACATCCTTTAATTTTTTTACAATAGTACCTTTTAATTTAAGTTTTTTTATTTTTTCAATATTTTTTCTGGATTTTTCGTAAATGAAAATTTTTTTTGAAATTTTTTTTTCGGAAATTTTTCTAACCAAAGATGAACCTAGTAGACCACAGCCAATAATCAATATATTTTTCATCTTCTAAATATACTTTGAGCTGCTTTCATAAATTTTATATTATCATTTTTTGAACCCACTGTTAATCTCAACATATTTTTTATTTTATACCCATCCTCTGTAGATCTTAAAATTATTCCTTTATTCTTTAGTTTTTCATAAAAATATTTAGCTTTAATTCTACATTTTGAAAAATCCAAAAGTAAAAAATTAGCTGAAATTTTATTAGAATTAATTTCATAGTTTTTCAAAAAATTTTTTATTTTTTTTGCATAAAAGATATTATGGCTAATTGAGCGAGATATAAATTTATTATCTTTAAGAGACTCTACTGCTGCTTTTTGAGCTACCTCGTTAACATTAAATGGAGGTTTGATAATGTTGAGGGACTTTATAATTTTTTTTGACCCATATCCCCATCCTATTCTTAACGAAGATAATCCATAAATTTTTGAGAATGTCCTTAAAATAAAAACATTCTCTTTTTTCTTAAATAAATCTAAACCTGATTTGTAATCGTGATTTTTCATATATTCTGCATAAGCATCATCTACTACAAGTAAAATATCTTTTCTAAGTTTTTTTCTTAATTCGATAAGTTCAATTTCAGTTAAATAAGTTCCTGTCGGGTTATTTGGATTTGCTAAGAAAACAATTTTAGTTTTTTTTGTAACTTTTTTAATTATTTCTGAAATTGAGATTTTATAATTTTTTTCTTTAGCAAATATTACTTTTGCACCTACTATTTTTGAATAAATTCTGTACATTAAAAAACTAAATTGGGGAACAATTACTTCATCTTTTGGTCTTAAAAATAATTGACATAACATCTGAATAACCTCATCAGATCCTGCCCCACAAATAACTTTGTCTTTATCACATTTAAATTTCTTTGAAATTTGAGACCTGAGTACCTTAGATTTTCCATCCGGGTATCTAAAAAAATTAAGGTTTTTATTTGATATTATTTTCTTTACTTTAGGGCTCATGCCAAGAGCAGATTCATTAGCTGACAATTTAATAACCTTTTTCAAATTATTAACGCTAGATTTACCGGGCTCATAGGCATCAATATTGAATTTTTTAAATCTCATAATATTTTCTTTTTTTTAATTTTTATGCTCTTTATAGATAAATTAAGATTTTTTTATATAGTTTAAGTTAAAATATATTAAAATTGACATAGCTCAAAACTTCTTGTACAAAATTTCTGCGCTGATTTATCTGAATTGCGAGCGCTATAAAAAAACCGCTAAAAAAGTTTTTTTCTCACAATTCAATTCTCAGCAATAATTATGAATATAAGAGAAAATATAAAAAAATTGATAATTGAAAAACCACTTAAGTTAGACTGTGGTAAAACTATTAGTAAATTTCCTTTGGCATATGAGACCTATGGCAAATTAAATGAAAATAAGGATAATGCAATTTTAGTCTTTCACGCCCTAACAGGTGATCAATTTGTAACAGGTGTAAATCCGATAACTAAAAAAGATGGATGGTGGTCTTATGCGGTAGGCCCAAAAAAATCTATCGACACAGATAAATATTTTGTAATTTGTGCTAATGTGATTGGTGGTTGCATGGGGTCTTTTGGACCAAGTCACGAAAATCCTGAAACAAAAAAAATATATGGAACAGATTTTCCAGTTATTACGATCAATGATATGGTAAATGCCCAAGTAAATTTATTAGATTTTTTTAATATCAAAAAGCTTTTTTCTGTAGTTGGTGGATCAATGGGAGGGATGCAGGTCTTACAATTTGTGAGTAATTTTCCAGACAAAGCTAAAACAGCTGTCCCTATTGCTTGTACATCTAGCCATTCAGCCCAAAATATTGCATTCAATGAACTTGGTAGACAAGCAATAACTGCTGATCATAATTGGATGGATGGAAAATATAATTCTAAAAGCACGTTGCCAGATAAAGGGTTAGCTGTAGCAAGAATGGCTGCTCATATTACCTATTTATCTAAAAAGGGGCTTCAAGAAAAATTTGGTAGAAATCTCCAGGAAAGAGATGATCTTAAATTTGGATTTGATGCTGATTTTCAAATAGAAAGTTATTTACGTTATCAAGGTTCAGTATTTGTAGATAGATTTGATGCTAACAGTTATCTTTATATAACTAGAGCAATGGATTATTTTGATTTGGTTAAACAATTTGATGGCAATCTATCAAACGCTTTTAAAAAAACCAAAACTAAATTTTTTATTATGTCTTTTACATCAGATTGGCTTTATCCAACTCAAGAGAATAAAGATATAGTTATTGCTTTAAACGCAATTGGTGCAAATGTAGGTTTTGTTGAAATAGATTCTGATAAAGGGCATGACTCCTTTTTACTAGAAGTTCCAGATTTTTTAAATGCACTCAAAAATTTTCTAGATAAATCTTATATAGAAAGTAATGATGAAAGCTGAATATAATTTTATTGCAAATATAATCGAAAAAAACTCAACTGTATTAGATGTTGGTTGTGATGATGGAACTTTAATGGAATTTTTGAGAAAAAACAAAAATGTGAATATAAGAGGAATTGAAATTTCTAAAGAAAAAGTTCAAATATGTATAGCTAAAGGATTGACAGTTATTGAAGGTAATGCAGAGCTTGATTTAAAGCAATTTCCGAAAAATTCTTTTGACTACGTTGTTTTGGGTCAGACATTGCAAGCCTTTATAAATCCAGAAATTGTCATTAAGGAACTTTTAAGAGTTGGCAAAAAAGCCATTGTGACTATTCCGAACTTTGGAAATTGGAAGGTAAGGTTAGACTTACTTTTTAAAGGAACTATGCCAATTACAAGTTCACTACCTCATGAATGGTACAACACACCAAATATTCATATGTGTACTATTAAAGATTTTGTAAGATTTTCAGAAACTATTAATTTTAAAATTGTTAAATCTTTAGCTCTAATAAATAAAAATATCTCGAATATAAGTAAATCAAATATTTTTTTGAAAAATTTATTCGGAGAGCTTGGAATATTTTTGATTGAAAATAAATGAAAATAAAAATTATTAAATGTCTTCAAGATAATTATAGTTACGCAATAATTGATGAAAATAGTCAATCTGCTTGTATAGTTGACCCAAGCGAATCTGAACCAATAATTGATTTTATAGATAACAATAAGATTGATCTTAAATATATTTTAAATACCCATCACCATCACGATCATATCGGTGGTAATCTTGAACTGAAAAAAAAATATAATTGTGATGTTATTGGATTTAAAGATGATAAGGATCGAATTCCAGGAATAAATATTCTTTTAGAAAATAATCAAATCTGGCAGAAAGGTAACTTTGAAGCAAAAATTTACCATACACCGGGTCATACATCGGGTCATATTGCTTTCCATTTTTTTAAAGAAAAAATAATTTTTACAGGTGATACTTTGTTTTCTCTAGGTTGTGGTAGAATCTTCGAGGGAACTTATGAGCAGATGTTTAACTCTTTAAAAATATTTAAAAAATTGCCTAAGGATACTCTGATCTATTGTGGTCATGAATATACACTAAAAAATTCTGAATTTTGTTTATTCAATGATCCAGACAATTTAAAACTAAAAGAAAAAGTTTTAAAAATTAAGAATAATCATAAATTTAATTCACCAACTATTCCTTCTGTATTAAATGATGAATTAGAGTGTAATATATTTTTAAAAGCTGAGGATATTAAGACTTTTTCAAAACTGAGAGATTTAAAGGATAATTTTTGATTTATTGAGCTTGACTAAAGTTTCGCTCAGATTATATTGCGATTATTAAAAATTGAAATCCTTATGTCTTATGCAGTAATACAAACTGGTGGAAAACAATATAAAGTAGTATCAGGTGAAATCCTAAAAATCGAAAAGCTACCAAATTCAAAACCGGATACTAAAATAGAATTTAAAGAAATTTTAGCTTACGGAAATGAAAAAGAGATAGAAATCGGATCTCCTACGGTGCAAGGCGCAAAAGTTGAAGCAAACCTGATAAAAAATAGCAAAAATAGAACTATTTTAATTTTTAAAAAAAGACGAAGACAAAATTCAAGAAGAAAGAATGGCCATAGACAACAATATTCTATGATTAGAATAAATAAGATTTTTTCAAAAGATGGTAAGGTTTTATCTGAAGCTAAAGAAGTTTCTAAAGTAACAAAAACAGCGGCAAAGGATACAAAAGAAAACAAAAAGTAAGGTAAAGTTATGGCAACAAAAAAAGCAGGTGGATCATCAAGAAACGGGCGTGACAGTGCTGGACGAAGACTTGGTGTGAAAAAATACGGTGGAGAAACCGTGGTGCCAGGAAACATAATCGTAAGACAAAGAGGAACAAAAATTTTTCCCGGTGAAAACGTTGGTATGGGTAAAGACCATTCAATTTTTTCTGTTATTAAGGGCAAAGTTGTTTTTAAAAAAACTAAATCAGATAGAACTTTTGTTTCTGTAAAACCCAATTAATAGTACAACTTAAAATAGCGTTGTATTATGAAATTCTTAGATCAAGTAAAAATTTATATAAAAGCAGGGAATGGTGGAGATGGTTCTCCTAGTTTCAGAAGAGAAAAATTTATTGAATTTGGTGGACCAGACGGCGGTGACGGTGGAAAAGGAGGTTCTGTTATTTTAAAAGCTGAGCAAAATTTAAATACATTAATTGACTTTAGATATCAGCAACATCACAAAGCTGAAAGAGGTGAAAATGGTTCAGGTCAAAATCGTACTGGAAAAGGTGGGGAAGATTTAATTCTCAAAGTTCCTCTGGGAACACAAGTCTTCGAAGAGGATAATAAAACACTTTTGTATGATTTTACCAAAATTGGAGAGAAGTTCATTGTTGCCTCTGGAGGAAAAGGAGGTTTGGGTAATACAAGATTTAAAAGTTCAACAAACAGAGCGCCACGAAAATATACTAAAGGTATGGTCGGTGAAGAGTTTATAATTTGGCTTCAATTAAAAACAATTGCTGACGTAGGCATTATCGGATTACCAAATGCAGGAAAATCTAGTTTGTTGGCAGCTATAACAAATGCAAATCCAAAGATTGCTAATTATCAATTTACTACTTTAAATCCAAATCTTGGTGTTGCAAGTTATGATGATAAAGAAGTTACCCTAGCAGACATACCTGGTTTAATAGAAGGAGCACATGAGGGAACTGGCCTTGGTACGAAATTTTTAAAACATATCGAGAGATGTAAATCTCTTTTGCATTTGATAGATATTACAAATGATGATTTAAAAGAATCTTACAATCAAGTCAAAAAAGAACTCCGAAATTATAGTAAAGATCTTATTAAAAAAAAGGAATTAATTGTTTTAAATAAAATAGATTTATTAGATAAAGATATTGTTAAAAAAATAGTAAAAAATTTTTCAAAGGATAAAAATTGTGAAGTTTTAACTTTGTCAACATTAGAAAAAGACTCTATATCTAAAATTAAGGCTAAACTTATTTCATATGTCTCTTAAAAACTCAAAAATAATTGTAGTTAAAATTGGATCCTCTTTGATAGTTGATAATGACAAAAAAATAAGAAAAAAATGGTTACTGAGTTTTGCCAAAGATATAAAAAATTTAAAATCTAAAAATCGACAGGTTGTAATAGTAAGTTCTGGAGCTATTGCTCTTGGTTGTAAAAAAATGAATTATAGTAAATCAAGTTTAAAACTAGATAAAAGTCAAGCAATAGCCTCTATAGGACAAATAGAATTGATGAATTTATTTTCAGAAACTTTTTCAAAATATAAATTAAATATTTCCCAAATTCTGCTTACATTAGAGGATACAGAAGAACGAAGAAGATCAATAAATGCGAAAAGGACTTTTGAAAATTTATTTCAACTTGACTATATACCTATCGTAAATGAAAATGACACTATTGCTACATCAGAAATAAAGTTTGGGGATAACGACAGATTGGCTTCTCGAGTGGCTCAAATTACTAATGCAGATACGTTAATTTTATTATCGGATGTAGACGGTCTTTATACAAAAAATCCTAAAAATTTTAGAGATGCGAAGTTAATTAGAAATATTTCTAACATCAAAAAGGATTTAAAAAATGTTGATATTAAAGGAAGAACAGAATTTGGAAGTGGAGGTATGGATACTAAAATCGAGGCTGCAAGAATATGTAATTTAGCTGGTTGTAATATGGTAATAGCAAATGGATTATATTTAAATCCAATTAATCATATAGAAAAGAAAAAAAGTTCAACATGGTTCATCTCTAAAGTTCCGAAATTAGATGCTAGAAAAAAATGGATTATTAGCTCCGTTTCACCAAAAGGAGAGTTAATTATTGATGATGGTGCTAAGAAAGCATTAATAAATGGAAAAAGTCTATTGGCAGCTGGCATCAAGAAGGTTAATGGTGATTTTAAAAAAGGTGATCATATAAAAATTTTAGATAATAAACGTAAAGAATTTGCTAGAGGCTTGAGTTCATTCTCATCAAATGAGATAAATAAAATTTTAGGATGCCACTCTAATGATATAAAAAAGATTCTTGGCTACATTTCAAAATCTGAAGTGGTCCATAAAGACGATATGGTAAAAATATGATAAAAAAAATTTTAACTAATATTGGAAAAAGATCGAAAAGCGCCTTGGTACATCGGGTGGATACTAAAAAGAAAAATAAAGTATTAATAGATTACTGCTCATTTATTAGAAAAAATCAAAAATTAATCCTTAGTGCCAATAAGAAGGACGTTAATAGATCAATAAGTAGGGGAGTCAAAAAAAACTTAATTGAACGTCTTATTTTAAATGAAAAAAAAATAGATAATATTATTAGTTCAATAAAATCTGTAATAAAACTTAAAGACCCAACAAATAGAGTTTTGGAGAAATGGAATAGACCAAACGGGTTAAGTATTTCTAAAATCTCAATTCCTATAGGAATAATTGCTATTATTTATGAGAGTAGGCCAAATGTTACCTCAGACGTCGCATCATTATGCTTTAAATCCGGAAACCCAGTAATTTTAAGAGGTGGATCAGAGGCTTTTTTTTCAAATAAAATTTTATCAAAGCTTTTTAGAGACTCATTAAAAAAAAATAATATTAACGAAAATTTTGTTCAATTTATTGACTCCACCAATAGAAATATTGTCGATTATCTATTAAATAAAATGGATAAATATGTTGATGTAGTTATTCCAAGAGGAGGAAAAAATTTAGTAAAAAAAGTTCAGAAGTTATCTAACTTACCAGTGATTGGTCATTTAGAAGGAGTATGTCATACTTATATTGATAAGAACGCAAACTTAAATACAGCAAAAAAGATTATTTTTAATGCAAAATTAAGAAATACAGCGATTTGTGGAGCTACAGAAACGATTTTAGTTCATCAAAAAATCTTAAAAAAATCATGTAACATTATTTTAAAACACTTAGAAGATCATGGATGCAAAATTATTGGAGATAATAGAATCAAAAAAAATTATAAAGGGAAAATTATTAGAGCTACTAATAAAGATTGGTCAAAAGAATATTTGTCAGCTACAGTTTCTGTAAAATGTGTCAGAGATATAAATGATGCAATAAGTCATATTAATAAATATGGGACAATGCACACTGACTCGATTATCACCATGAATAAGAAGTCAGCAAAAAAATTTTTAAATGAGGTTAAAAGCTCAATTGCCATGCATAATACATCGACTCAATTTGCAGATGGTGGAGAATTTGGTTTTGGTGGCGAAGTTGGTATTTCAACTAATAAGCTTCCTCCAAGAGGCCCGGTTGGACTTAATCAACTAGTGTCTTATAAGTATCAAATATCAAGTAATGGGAGAATAAGGAAATAATTTGAGATTTAAAAATAAAATTGGTGTTCTTGGTGGGTCGTTTGACCCTGCTCATATTGGTCATTTAGCAATATCAAAAAAAGCTGTAAAAAAATACAAATTAAAAAAAATAATTTGGGCAATTACTTTAAAAAATCCTTTAAAAAAAAAAAATAATACAAGCATTTCTCAAAGAATCCAAAGTTGTAAAAAAATTATAAAGTTAAATAATTTTATAAAAATAAAATTTTATGAAAAGGTAATAAGATCTAATAAAACTATAGACTTAATAAACTTTCTAAAAAGAACTACCAAAGCTGAAATTTATTTTCTAATGGGGGCAGATAATCTTATTAATTTTCACAAGTGGTATAAGTGGGAAGCTATTTCAAAAAAATGTAAAATTATTGTTTTTGATCGTCATGGCTATAAAAAAAAATCGTTAAATTCAGTCTCATATAAAAGGTTAAATGGAAAAAGTTTAAAGTTTATTGAATTTAACAAAGTTAATATTTCATCTTCTCAATTAAGGAAAATTTGATAAGGTAAATATAATTAATGTATAAAATCTTAAGCTTAAAAAAAATTATCATTGAAACTCTCGACATAAATAAAGCTCAAGACATTGTAAGTATAGACTTAAAAGATAAAAGTTCTATGGCTGATTATATGATTATAGCTAGTGGTACCTCTTCTAGACATATACAGGCTTTATCGGAACAAGTTTTAGAAAAACTTAAAGATAATGGAATAAAAAATTCTAAAATAGAGGGTAAAGATAGTAATGAATGGAAACTAGTAGACGGTATAGATTTAATCATACATATTTTCCACCCTGAAAAAAGAAAGTTTTATGAACTTGAAAAAATGTGGTCTGAACTAATACCAAACGAAAAATTAATAATATGATAAAAAAAATAATACTAAATTTTTTGACTTATTTTTTGATTTTGTTTTTTCTTATCCAAAAAGCTATTGCCTCTGAAAGTGAACTTTATGAAAAAATTGATGTATTTGGTGAAGTTTTAGAAAAAATTAATAAAGAATACGTAGATGAGATTAATCAATCTGACAGCATGGATTCTGCTATTAATGGTCTTCTACAATCTCTAGATCCATATTCAGGCTACATGTCTCCAGAAATTTTTAACGAAATGCAAACTGAGACAAGTGGAGAATTTGGAGGGCTTGGTATTGAAGTTACAATGGAGTCAGGAGTTGTAAAAGTTATTTCTCCAATAGATGATACACCTGCATCCAAAGCAGGAATAAAAGCTGGAGATTATATCGTTAAAATTAATGACATCCAAGTACAAGGTAAATCTTTGAGTGAGGCAGTTGAGTTAATGAGAGGGCCCGTAGGTTCTGCTATTGAATTAACAATAAGAAGGCGGGGAGAGAAAAAAGCTTTAACTTTTAATGTTACAAGAGAAATAATTCAAATTAAATCGGTCAAAGCAGAATTACTAGAAAAAAACATTGGGTATATACGATTAACTTCCTTTAATGAAAATAGTGCTGGACAAATAAAAAAAGAAATCAATAAATTTGAAAAAAATAAAAATTTAAAATCTTACATTTTAGACTTAAGAAATAATCCAGGAGGACTATTATCGCAAGCTATAAAAATTTCTGATTTCTTTTTAGATAATGGTGAGATCGTCTCTACAAAAAGTAGACAACAATCAGAAAATCGAAAATGGTTTGCAAAAAGAGGAGATCTTACTAAAGGAAAAACTATTCTTGTTTTGATAAATTATGGTTCTGCCTCTGCGTCTGAAATTGTAGCTGGAGCTTTAAAAGATCATAAAAGAGCAATTTTAATTGGTGAAAATAGTTATGGGAAAGGATCTGTTCAATCTATTATTCCTTTAAAAAATAAAGGGGCTATAAGATTAACTGTAGCTAAGTATTATTTGCCTTCAGGTAAATCTATTTCTGAAGTAGGTGTATCACCTGACATTGAAATCGATGAGGAAAGTGATGATTTTAAAATTAAAACTGAAACCGACAATCAATTGAATTACGCGATTAAATTACTTAATGGTTGAGATTCAGGAAAAATTTAGAAATCTACCTTACAGAGTGGGTGTTGGCATAATTGTCTTGAATAGAGAAAATAAAATTTTTGTTGCAAAAAGAATTGACAACCCAAAAGGTTTTTGGCAAATGCCACAGGGAGGTGTTGATGAAGGTGAAGATTTTTTATCTGCTGCCTACAGAGAACTAGAAGAAGAAACTAGTATTAAAAACGTCGAGTTAATAACTGAAATAGATGAAATAACCACTTATGAACTACCAAACCATCTTCTAGGTAAAATTTGGAAAGGTAAATTTAAAGGGCAGAAACAAAAATGGTTTTTAATGAGATATCTTGGTAGTGATAATGAAATAAATATTAATACAAGCAAACCAGAATTTTTTGAATGGAAATGGATAGAACTAAATTCTATTACAGAGATAGTTGTAAGTTTCAAACTTAATGTTTACAAGATACTTCAAAAAAAGTTAGAAAAGATTATTAATTAATAGTTCTTAAAACTTCAATTTTCTGATCAATTAAATATTTTGCTTGATCGCTTATGTTGTTCTTAGCTGTCTCTTCTTCAGCAACTTTCAACATTTCATCTATTTTGCTTTTTTCCATATCTTTAATGTTGAAAATAGAGCTGGTGAGAATTGATAGATTGTTATTTTTGAATTCAATTATTCCATCTTCAACATAATATTTTTCTTCACCTAATTTTGAATAAATTTTGATTATGCCAGGTTTTAAAAAAGAAATTATAGATATGTGATCCTTAAGTATTCCCATCTCTCCCTCAAATGCTGGAACTACGACTTCAGTGACATCATCTTTTGCAAGAAAAGATTTTTCTGGGTTGACTACTTCGAGTTTAAATTCTTCGCTCATTAAGCGGCATCTTTTTTTATTTTTTCAGCTTTTTCTATAGCTTCCTCGATTGTACCTACCATATAAAATGCTGCTTCTGGAAGATGATCATACTCACCTTTACAGATTGCATCAAAACCTTTTATTGTAGACTCAAGTTCAACTAGTTTACCTGGGGAACCCGTAAATACCTCAGCAACAAAGAAAGGTTGTGATAAAAATCTTTGAATTTTTCTTGCTCTGGCGACTATCAATTTATCCTCCTCGGATAATTCGTCCATACCTAAAATTGCTATTATGTCTTGTAAAGATTTATAAGTTTGAAGTATTCTTTGAACTTCTCTCGCGACCCTATAATGTTCATCTCCAACTATTCTAGGATCAAGAATTCTTGAAGTAGAGTCAAGAGGATCTACTGCGGGATAAATTCCAATTTCAGCAATTTGTCTTGAGAGTACTGTTGTTGCATCCAGGTGAGCAAACGATGTAGCAGGTGCTGGGTCAGTTAAATCATCAGCAGGAACATATATTGCTTGTACTGATGTAATAGATCCTTTGTTAGTGGTCGTAATTCTTTCTTGTAAGTTACCCATATCCGTTGCTAAAGTTGGTTGATATCCAACAGCAGAAGGAATTCTTCCTAATAGAGCTGACACCTCTGAACCCGCTTGTGTAAATCTAAATATATTATCAACGAAAAATAAAACATCTTGTCCTTCTTGATCCCTGAAATATTCAGCAACCGTCAAACCTGTTAAAGCAACTCTTGCTCTTGCTCCAGGAGGTTCATTCATTTGACCATATACTAAGGCAGCTTTAGATCCTGCTCCCTCTTTTTTAATAACACCAGATTCTATCATTTCATGATATAGATCATTTCCCTCTCTTGTTCTTTCACCCACACCGGCAAAAACAGAAAAACCTCCATGAGCCTTAGCGACATTGTTAATTAATTCCATAATTAAAACAGTTTTTCCAACACCTGCTCCTCCAAATAATCCAATTTTTCCACCTTTTGCATAAGGAGCTAACAAGTCTATAACTTTAATACCAGTAACAAGAATTTCAGTTTCAGTTGATTGATCATTAAATTCTGGTGCCGCTCTATGGATTGGCCAATTTTCTTTCGTTTTAACTTCTCCTCTTTCATCTATTGGTTCGCCAACTACATTAATAATTCTTCCTAAAGTTTCTGGACCAACTGGAACTTTAATTGGAGCTTTTGTGTTAATTACCTCGTCACCTCTTTTCAAACCTTCTGTAGCGTCCATTGCAATAGTTCTTGCGGTTGACTCTCCTAAATGTTGAGCGACCTCTAAAACTAAACGATTATTGCCATTTTTGCATTCTAATGCTGTTAAAATTTCTGGAAGTTCTCCTTCAAATTTAACATCAACTACTGCACCTATAACTTGTGTAATTATTCCTTTGCTCATAATTATAAACTTTCTGCTCCTGATATTATTTCTATTAGTTCTTTTGTAATTGCTGCCTGACGACTTCTATTATACTCAATAGTAAGTTTATCAACCATTTCACCTGCGTTTCTAGTTGCATTATCCATAGCACTCATTCTTGCACCTTGTTCGCTAGCTGAATTCTCTAACATCGCTTTAAATATTTGTGTTGATATATTTTTGGGTAATAAATTGGTTAAAATTTCATCCTCATCAGGTTCAAATTCATAATTATCCTCTGATTTTTCCTTGTCATTAATGTCTGTTTTTAAAGGTATGATTTGTTGAGCTTGAGGTATTTGTGTAATAACGTTTTTAAATTGATTAAAAAAAATTGTACAAATATCAAATTCTTCTTTTTGAAACTTCTCAATAATTATTTTTTTGAATTTTTAAATGAAATATTTTCAATTATTTTATCACCAAAAACTCTTTTTAATTGATCATTACCTTTAGAGCCTACAGTTATAATCTTTAATTTTTTACCCTCACTAGATAATCTAGAAAAATAACTTTTGGCTTTTTTAATAATATTAGAATTAAAGCCACCACATAAACCTCTATCTGAAGTCATTACAACACACAAATGAATTTGATCTTTTCCTGTTCCAGATAAAAGCTTGGGTGCATTTTCTTTATCAGAAATTCCCTCCGACAAATTTAAGATTATATTATTCATTTTTTCAGAGTATGGTCTTCCTTTTTCTGCGCTATCTTGAGCCCTTTTAAGTTTAGCTGCAGCAACCATCTTCATAGCTTTAGTAATTTTTTGTGTAGACTTAACACTCGCAATTCTTTTTTTTAAATCATCTAAACTAGCCATAAATATTTTATGAATTAAATGTTTGTTTTAGCTGTTTTATTACTTCTACCAATTTTTGTTCAGAGTCTTCTTCAAGCTTTCCTGAACTTAAAATAGATTCTATGATTTCTGCCTTTTCAGATTTACATTTTTCAATTATTTTATTTTCAAAATTTGCAATTTCTTTTAGCTCTATGTCATCTAGATAACCTTTAACACCACAAAAAACTGAAATTACTTGCTCAGCCACAGTCATCGGAGAATATTGTTTTTGTTTAAGTAACTCTGTAAGCTTTGATCCTCTATTAAGTAGTTGTTGAGTTGATGCATCTAAGTCAGAGCCAAATTGTGCAAAAGCTGCCATTTCTCTGTATTGTGCCAATTCTAATTTCATTGAACCAGAAACTTTTTTCATAGCTTTTGTTTGTGCCGCAGATCCAACTCTTGAAACTGAAAGCCCTACGTTTATAGCAGGTCTTATTCCTTGATTAAAAAGTTCAGTTTCCAAAAAGATTTGTCCATCTGTTATAGAAATCACATTTGTGGGTATATATGCAGATACATCACCACCTTGTGTTTCTATAATTGGTAGTGCTGTTAAAGAACCACTATGAAGGTAAAAAACATCTCCAGGATATGCCTCTCTTCCTGGTGGCCTTCTTAAAATTAAGGACATTTGTCTATAAGCAACAGCTTGCTTTGATAGATCATCGTAAATTATTAGTGCATGCATTCCATTGTCTCTGAAATACTCACCCATAGCACAACCAGTGTACGGAGCTAAAAATTGCAAAGGAGCTGAGTCTGATGCTGTTGCAGCAACAATAGTTGTATATTCCATTGCTCCGGCCTCTTCCAGTGTTTTTTGAATTTGTCTAACAGTTGATCTTTTTTGTCCAACAGCTACGTATATACAATAAAGTTTTTGTTTTTCATCCCCGCTTTCATTAATTTTTTTTTGATTAATGATTGCATCTATTGCAACTGCTGTTTTTCCAGTTTGTCTATCACCAATAATTAATTCTCTTTGTCCTCTACCAATTGGTACTAAACTATCAATCGATTTTAAGCCAGTTTGCATTGGTTCACTTACAGATTGTCTTGGAATTATTCCAGGAGCTTTTACTTCTACCCTGCTTTTTTTAATTTCTTTATCTAAAGCACCTTTTCCATCAATAGGGTTACCTAATCCATCAACAACTCTTCCCAATAATTCTTTACCAACTGGTGTATCAACAATACTCCCTGTTCTTTTAACAACGTCACCTTCTTTTATGTTTCTATCATCTCCAAAAATTACAACTCCAACATTTTCACTCTCTAAATTTAAAGCCATTCCTTTGGACCCATCAGAAAATTCAACCATTTCTCCAGCTTGAACATTATCCAAACCATAAATACGAGC
>LULJ01000234.1_pt1 | contig 17884 bp, 2 predicted proteins | sample 728171 | NCBI WGS metagenome assembly LULJ01 (sample SAMN03860292, study PRJNA289734) | marine metagenome | biome: seawater column; feature: ocean; material: water; isolation source: Red Sea water column Station 169 - depth 25m | place: Saudi Arabia: Red Sea | collected 2011-10-15 | depth 25 m
TCGAGCGTCTCCCAGACCGACTGCAGCGCGTGGCGCTGCTGCGGGTCCATCGCCAACGCCTCCCGCGGCGAGATGCCGAAGAACGCCGCGTCGAAGTCGGCGGCTCCGTCGAGGAACGCCCCCCGCATGGTCTCGGCCTCGCTCGTCTCGGCGATGCCGGCGAGCAGGTCGGGATCCCAGCCGCGGTCGGTCGGGATGTCGGTGACGGCGTCCCCGCCTCGCGCGACCAGGTCCCAGAGGTCCTCCGGCGTCCGGACGCCGCCGGCGAGCCGGCAGGCCATGCCGACGATGACGATCGGGTCCTCCTCCGTCGACGGCGCCGACGGCACCCCCAGAGGTCCGGGTGTCTGCGCGACCTCGTCGGCCGAGCCCTCCCGGAGCCGGTCGAGGTAGTGCTGCGCGAGTCGGTGGACCGTGGGGTGGTCGAACACCACGGTCACGCCCTCGCGGAGCCCGGTGACCTCCGCGAGACGGTTGCGCAGCTCCACCGCCGTCATGGAGTCGAACCCGAGGTCGCGGAAGGCGACGTGCCGGTCCACGGCGGCGTGCTCGTCGAGCCCGAGGACACCGACCACCTCGCGGTGGACGACGACCTCGAGACGACGACGCCGCTCCTCCGGCGTCGTGGCACCGACCAGCAGGTCGGCCGCCGGTGCGTCCGCGGCCTGCGGCGCCTTCGGCGCCGGGCGGTCTCCAGCCCGGCGATCGCGTGCTCGGGCCGCATGGCCCGCACCCCCTGGCCCTTCAGGTAGGTGTTGCCCTCGACGCCGGCCATGGTCTCGCCGGCCCACAGGCCCCAGGCCACGGAGGTGACGCCGGTGCCGCGCCGGCTGCGGGCGAACCCGTCGAGGAAGGCGTTCGCGGCGGCATAGGCCCCCAGGCCCGGGCTGCCCCAGACGCCGGCGTTGGAGGAGAAGAGCACCAGGGTGCTCGCCTCGTCGCACAGGTCGGCCAGGTTCAGGGTCCCCTGCACCTTGGCGGCCGCGACGCGGCGCAGCTCGGCCGGCTCGAGCGCGACCACGGGTGTCGTGGTGGACGTGCCCGCGGCGTGGAACACCGCTGCGACCGTGCGACCCTCGGCCCGCTCGGCGGCGACCACCGCGGCGAGCGCGTCGTGGTCGGCGACGTCGCACGCGTGCACGCTGACCCCGACCCCGAGGGCCCCGAGCTCCGCGCGGAGCTCGGCGGCCGCCTCGCCACGCTCGCCCCCACGGCCGAGCAGCACCAGGTGCTCGGCGCCCGAACGCGCGAGCCAGCGCGCCACGTGCCGTCCGACCGCACCGAGGCCGCCCGTGACCAGCACGGTGCCCGACGGGGTCCAGGGCCGGGGCTCCTGCGGGACGGGGTCGGCCGTGAGACGACCCGCCCACACGTCGGTGCCGCGCACCGCGAGGACGTCCTCCGGGCCAGCTGCGGCGACCGCGGCCGCCACGACCCCGGCGGCGTCGTCGTCGAGGTCGTCGACGTCGACGTGGCCGCCCCACCCCTGCGGGTGCTCCAGGCCCACCACGCGGGCGAGCCCGGCGACGGCCGACTGCGCGGGGTCGACGGTGCTGCCACCGGCGTCGGAGGCGCGGCGGGTCACGACCCACAGGGGCGCAGGGTCCTGCGCGCCGGACCACGAGCGCACGAGGGCGCCCAGCGCCTCCGTGGCCGCGAGCGGGTCGCGCTCGTCGCCGTCGTGCGGGAGGGCCACGACGCCCAGCGTCGGCGAGCCGTCGACTCCCGAGCGTCCCCACGACGCCTCGACGTCGTCGGGACCCACGACCTCGACCAGCCCACCGCGCTGCTCCACGGCGCGTCGGACGGCGTCGACCTCGTGGGCCGCGGAGTCGGACGCGACCAGCAGCACGCGACCCGCGACCGGGACGTCGGCGACCTCGGTCCGCTCCCACTGCACCGTGTAGCGCCAGTCGTCGGCGGGTCCCCCGGTACGCGCACCCGCGAGCGGCGTCTCCAACCAGAAGCGTTCGTGCTGGAACGGGTAGGTCGGCAGCTCGACCGTGGCGGCCTCGCGGGGGAGCTCGCGCGACCAGTCGACGGGCAGTCCCGCGACGTGGGCCTCCGCGAGGGCCCGGACGAGGTCGGGGGCGCCGCCCTCGCCGCGCCGCAGCGTCCCGAGCACGGCGGCGTCGGCGTCGGCGTCCTCGACGACCTGCTCCAGCGCCATCGTCAGCACCGGGTGCGGGCTGACCTCGACGAGCGCGTCGGTGCCCTCGGCGAGCAGGCTCCGCGCCGCCTCGGCGAACCGCACCTGGCCGCGCAGGTTCCTGAACCAGTAGTCGGCGTCCATCGTGCTGGTGTCGATGGGCGCGCCGGTCAGCGAGGAGTGCAGCGGGACCCGGCCCGTCGTCGCGCTGACGCCGCGCAGCTCGCGCAGCACGTCGTCCCGCAGCGACTCCACGTGCGCGGTGTGCGACGCGTAGTCGACCGGGATCCGGCGGGCGCGCAGCCCGTCGGCCTCGCACTGCGCGAGCAGGTCGTCCAGCGCGGACGGGTCGCCCGCGACCACCACGGCGCGAGGGCTGTTGACCGACGCGACGGCGAGCGCGTCGCCGAACGGGGCGATCCTGCGGGACGCGTCGTCGGGGGTGGTCGCGAGCGACACCATGCCGCCGCGTCCCGCGATGCCGCGCAGGACCCTGCTGCGCAGCGCGACGACCCGCGCCGCGGTCTCCAGGTCGAGCGCCCCGGCCACCTGGGCCGCGGCGATCTCGCCCTGGGAGTGCCCCACCACCGCGGACGGCTGCACGCCGCTGTCGCGCCACACCTCGGCGAGCGAGACCATCACGGCGAACAAGGCCGGCTGCACCAGGTCGACGCGGTCCAGGGGCGACCCCGACCGCAGGGTCTCCAGCACCGAGACGTCGAGGTGGCCCGCGAGAGCCCGGTCGCACTCCCGCATCACCTCGGCGAACACGGTCGAGTGCTCGAGGAGGTCGGCACCCATGCCCACCCACTGCGCCCCCTGGCCAGGGAAGACGAACGCTGGCCGGCGGCGGTCACGACCCCGCCCGAGCAGCACGTCCCGCGACGGCTGGCCGTCCGCGAGGCGACCGAGCGCAACCCGCGCGCTGCCTGCGTCGTCGGCGACGACGACGGCGCGGTGCTCCAGCCGACTGCGACGGTGCAGCAGGGAGGCGGCCACGGGCACGACGGGGGCGTCCGCTGCCAGGACGTCGGCGTCGAGCAGCCGGCGCGCCTGGGCGCGCAGGGCCTGCGGCGTCCTGGCCGACAACATCAGCGGGACGGAGCGACGAGCGGCGGTGACGGGTGCGGTGGTCGTCGGTGCGGGCGTCGCTGGTCTGGTGGTCGCTGCGTCCACCTCCGGCTCGACCGCGGCGGGCCCCTCCTCGAGGACGACGTGCGCGTTGGTGCCGCTGATGCCGAAGGCCGAGACGCCCGCGCGGCGGACCCGTGCACCCCGCTCCCACGCCCGGCCCCGCGTCACGACCTCGAGGCGATCGTCCCAGTCGATCTGCGACGACGGGTTCTCGGCATGCAGCGACGCCGGCAACCAGTCGTGCTGCAGCGCGAGCACCGTCTTGATGACCCCGACGATGCCGGCCGCGGCCTGCGTGTGGCCGACGTTCGACTTCACCGAGCCCACCGCGAGCGGCGCCGTGCGGCCGGGACCGTAGGTGTCCATGAGGGCGTGGGCCTCGATCGGGTCACCGAGACGGGTGCCCGTCCCGTGCGCCTCCACGTAGTCGACGTCGACGCCGCGCAGACCGGCCTGGTCCAGTGCCTCGGTGATGACGCGACGCTGGGCGGGACCGCTCGGCGCGGTGAGCCCGTTGCTCGCGCCGTCCTGGTTCGCGGCGGTGCCGCGCAGCACCGCCAGCACCCGACGCCCGTCGCGCTGCGCGTCGCCCAGCCGCTGCAGCACGAGGACGCCGGCCCCCTCGGCCAGACCGAAGCCGTCCGCGTCGTCGGCGAAGGGCTTGCAGCGGCCGTCCGCAGCCAGGCCGCCCTGGCTCTCGAACTCCGTGAAGGCACCGGCGCTGCTCATCACCGTGACACCCCCGGCGAGCGCCAGCGAGCACTCGCCCCGGCGCAGCGACTGCACGGCCAGGTGGGTCGCGGTCAGGCCGGAGGAGCACGCCGTGTCGACCGACAGGGCGGGCCCCTCGAGGCCGAGCGTGTACGCGACCCGCCCGGACACGACGCTCGAGGCGTTGCCGATGCCGACGTACCCGAGCAGCTCGTCGGGAGCCTCGTCGGGTCGCGGTCCGTAGTCCGACGCCCCGACCCCCGCGAACACGCCGGTGGCGCTGCCCCGCAGCGAGCGCGGGTCGAGCCCGGCCCGCTCCACGGCCTCCCACGCGACCTCGAGCAGGATCCGCTGCTGCGGGTCCATCGCGAGCGCCTCGCGCGGCGAGATGCCGAAGAAGGCGGCGTCGAAGCCGGCGACGTCGTCGAGGAAGCCGCCCCGGCGCTCGCCCGGACCAGTCGGCCAGCCCCGGTCGGCCGGCGCGACCGACACGGCCTCGCCGTCGGAGACCAGCACCTGCCACAGCTGCTCGGGCGTGTCGATGCCGCCCGGCAGCCTGCACGCGACGCCGACGACCGCCACGGGCTCGCGGGACTGCGCCGTCACCTCGTCGAGCTCGGCCGTCACGGACTCCAGCTCGCCCAACGTGCGCTTGAGGTACTGCCTCAGCCGCGCCTCCACCGTCGACCCGGCCGCCTGGCCGCCACGATCGTCGTCACGTCCTGCGTTCATCGGTCCTGGTCCCCCTCAGCGCCCAACCGGGCGTCGAGCAACGAGAACAGCTCGTCGTCGCTCGTGTCGTCGTCGACGAGCGCCGCGGCCGCGGCACCACCGTCCCGTGCACGTCCCTCGACCTCGCCCGCGGGCAGGACGTCGAGCAGTCCCCGCACCCGCGACCCGAGGTCCGCGGGCAGCTGGTCCGGCGTGGCGTCGCGCACCGCCCGCTCGAGCGCGGCCAGCTGCTCCTCCAGCGAGGAGGCGTCGTGCTCCACCACCGGCTCCAGGTCCTCCAGCAGCCGTTCGGCGACCGCCTCGGCCGTCGGGTAGTCGAACACGAGGGTGCTCGGCAGCCGCACCGACGTCGCGTCGCGCAGGCGGTTGCGCAGCTCGACCGCGGCCAACGAGTCAAAGCCCAGGTCGCGGAAGGCACGCTGCTCGGGCAGCTGTGCCGCGCTGGAGAAACCGGCCACGGCAGCGGCGTGCGCGCGGACCAGGTCCAGCACCTCCGTCCGTCGCGCGTCGGCGTCCAGACCGCCCAGCCTCGACGCCCAGTCGGCGCCCCGCTCGTCGCGGTCGGGCCCGGTCCCGCGCCGCCCGCGCGTCGGCACCACGCGGTCTCTCGGCGCCACGCGGGCCCTCAGCACCTCGGGGACCACGTCGGCCTCGGCGAGCGCGTCGACGTCGAGCGCCATCGGGTACAGGACCGGCTCGTCCGAGCCGAGCGCCTCGTCGAGCAGCTCGAGCGCCCGAGCGCGCGACAGCGGGGCGACCCCGGTGCGGGCGATCTGGTCCTCCAGGCCACGCGTCAGGTCGCTAGAGTCCTGCCAGAGTCCCCATCCGAGCGCGGTCGCCCGCGCGCCGCGCGACGCACGTCGCGCCACGCACGCCTCGACCACCGCGTTCGCCGCGGCGTACACCCCCTGTCCGGGTCCGGCGAGCACCGAGGCCGCCGAGGAGAACACCGCGAAGAGGCCGAGGTCGAGATCCGCCGTGAGCTCGTCGAGGTGCTGCACGACGTCGACCTTGGGAGCCACCACGGTCTCCACCGCGTCGGCGTCGATGGACACCACGAACGAGTCGGCGAGCACGCCGGCGGCGTGAACGACGCCCACGAGCGGGTGCTCCGCGGGGACGCCTCGCACGACCTCGGCCAGGCGGGCGCGGTCAGTGGCCTCGCACGCGACGACGTCGACACGAGCCCCCTCGGCCTCGAGCTCGGCGACCAGGTCAGCCGCGCCCGGAGCGTCCGGGCCGCGACGGCTGACCAGCAGCAAGTGCCGGACGCCGCGGGTGGACACCAGGTGGCGCGCCACCAGCGATCCCAGCGTCCCGGTGCCGCCCACCACCAGCACGGTCCCCTCGAGCGGAGCCGGACGGGACTGCTCGACGACGAGCTTGCCGACGTGTCCGCCGCGGCTCATCTCCGTGAGGGCCGCGCGCAGGTCGGCCAGGGGTCGCGCACTGACCGGCACGGGCGGGACCCGTCCGCCGGCCAGGAGGTCGACGACCGTGCGCAGGATCTCGCCCAGCCGGTCGGGCCCGACCTCGCCGAGGTCGAACGGCAGGTAGCGCGCCGCGACGTCGGCCGGGTCGCGCAGGTCGGCCTTCCCGAGCTCGACGACCACGCCGTCCGGGGCCACCAACCGGATCGTCTCGTCCAGCAGCGGCCCGGTGAGGGAGTTGAGGACGACGTCGACGCCCCGGCCACGGGTGTGGCCGAGGAAGGCCTCGGCGAACCCGGAGGTCCTCGACGAGCGCACCTGGTCCGCGGGGAGACCGCGGGCCTGGACCGCATCGTGCTTGGCCGGCGACGCGGTCGCCAGGACGTCGGCGCCGGCGTGCAGGGCGAGCGACACGGCGGCCATGCCGACACCGCCGGCAGCCGCGTGCACCAGGACGGTCTGCCCCCGCTGCACGCCGGCCAGGTCGTGCAGCGCGTAGTAGGCCGTGGTGAAGGCGATGGGGACCGCCGCACCCTCGGCGAACGACCAGCCCGGGGGCAGCGGGGCCACGAGCCGCGCGTCGGTGACGGCGCGCTCGGCGTACGCACCGGCGAACAGGCCCAGCACCCGGTCGCCGACCTCGACGGAGGTGACCCCCTCGCCGACGGCCTCGACGACCCCCGCGGCCTCCGTGCCCATGAGGGCGGCGTCGGGATACACCTGCAGCGCCAGCATGACGTCGCGGAAGTTCAGGCCGGTGGCGCGGACCGCGACCCGGACCTCGCCCGGACCGGGCTGCAGCTGCGAGGCGGGGACCTTCTCGAGCACCAGCCCGTCGATCGACCCCGAGCCCGGCGCGACCCGCTGGCCCGCACCCGGCACCCATGAGGTCGGCCGGTCCTGCAGGCGGGGCACCAGCGTGAGCCCGTCGCGCACCGCGACCTGCGGAAGGTCCGGTCGCGCGGGGACGTCGAGTGCGCCGTCGACCAGCAGGAACCGGTTGGGCGACTCCGCCTGCGCCGCCCGCAGGACTCCCCACACGGCCGCGGGGCCCGGCCGCGCGGGCGGGTCGTCGGCCCCGACCCGCGCAGCGCCGTCGGTGACCACGACGAGACGAGCACGGCGACGGTCGGTCGCACCCCAGCGTCGGACCACCTCGGCCGCCCAGGCCACGGCGCGCCGCGTGGCCGTGATCGGGTCCGGGTCGTCGTCGACGTGCCGCAGCACGACGAGGTCCGCGTCGGGACGTCCGGGTGCGTCCAGCTCGTCGAGGGTCGTGACCTCGACCGTGGTGACGGTCGGCGCCGGCCCGTCCGGCTGCGCCGGGACCCAGGTGAGCGACTGGAGCGTCCCGCTGCGCAGGTCGGTGCCGGCCGAGGCGTCACGGACGACGATGCCGTCGACGGTGAGCACCGGCACGCCGGCGGGCGTGACCACCTCGAGCGATGCGTCCGAGCGGGGGTCGCCGCCGAGCACCACGCGCAGCGCCCCGACGACCGGACCGTGCACCCGGACGCCGTTCCACGCGAAGGGCAGCCGGCCAGACTCCGCGGCGGCCACCCCGAGGGTCTGCGCCACCACGTCGAGCAGCACCGGGTCGACGACGAACCCGTGCCGCGCCGCCGGGACCTCGACCTCGGCCAGCACCCGCTCGCCGGCACGCCAGGCACGGCGCAGGCCCCGGAAGGCCGGGCCGTACTCGAAGCCGAGGCCGGCGAGGGTGTCGTAGTGCCCGGCAAGCTCGATCGCGTCGGCATCTGCAGGCGGCCACGCCGACCCGCCGGACGTCGGTCTGGTGGTCGACGCGTCGGCGCCCAGCACGCCGCTGGCCTGGAGCGTCCACGTGGGGTCCTGCATGCCGTCGGGCGCGGCGTGCACCTGGAGGTCGCAGCGGCCGCCGTCGTCGGGGCCGACCACGAGGCGCAGGCGCAGACCACCGGCGGCCGGCAGCTCGAGCGGCTCCTGCAGGAGCAGCTCCTCCAGGACCGGCAGCCCGACGAGCTCGCCCGTGGCCAGGGCCAGCTCGACCAGGACGCTGCCCGGCACCAGGCGCCGACCCTCGACCACGTGCTCGGCGAGCCAGGGGTGAGCGTGCGGGTCGAGGCGCCCCACGAGCACCCGCTCCCCGCTGCCCGGGACCTCGACGACGGTGCTCAGCACCGGGTGCTCGACACCGGGCAGACCGCTGTCCGTCACCGGGGCAGGGCGGTGGCGGCGGGGCCAGAAGCGCTCCCGCTGGAAGGGGTAGGTGGGCAGGTCGACGAGCCGGCCGTCGGGCACGGTCGTCGCCGGCTCGACGCTCGCGCCGTGGACGAACGCCTCGCCCGTCGCGCGAGCGAGCTCGCGCGCGCCGGGGCGGTCGCGCCGCAGGGTCGCCACCACGTCGACGTCGGCGCCGAGGTCGTCGGCCACGTCCTGCACGCCCCCGAGCAGCACGGGGTGCGGGCTGGCCTCCACGAAGAGGTCGTGACCGTCGCGGACGAGTGCCTCGACCGTCTCGGTGAAGCGCACGCGTCCGCGCAGGTTGTCGTACCAGTAGCCGGCGTCCATCGACGCGGAGTCGATCCGCTCGGCGGTCACCGTCGAGTACACGGGGACCTCGCTCGTGCGCACCCGCACGTCGCCGAGCGCGTCGACGACCTGCGCACGCACCCGCTCGACCTCGCCGGAGTGGGAGCCGTAGCCCACCGCGACGCGTCGGGGCTCGTGCCCGGCCTGCTCCACGGCGGCGCAGAACGCGTCGAGCTGCTCCACGGGTCCGGCCACGACCACCATGCGCGGACCGTTGACCGCGGCCACGGCGAGCTGGTCGGCCCAGGGGGCCAGCAGACGCTCCGCCTCGTCCGCCGCGACGGCGACCGAGACCATGCCACCGTCGCCGTCGATCTCGCGCAGCGCCCGGCTGCGCAGGGCCACGACGCGGGCGGCCTCGTCCAGAGACAGCGCGCCGGCCACGCAGGCGGCGGCGATCTCGCCCTGTGAGTGGCCGACGACGGCCGCCGGGACGAGTCCGTGCTCACGCCAGGTGCGCGCCAGGGACACCATCATCGAGAACAGGACGGGCTGCAGCACGTCGACCCGCTCGGGGTCCACGTCAGCCCGTCCCTCCACGACGTCGAACAGGTCCCACGTGACGTGGGCGGAGAGCGCCTGCGCGCACTCCTGCATGGACTGCCGGAAGACCGTCGAGGTCGCCAGCAGGTCCCGCGCCATGCCGTCCCACTGGGAGCCCTGGCCCGGGAAGACCAGCACGGCCCGCCGGGGTCGCGAGAGCGTCGGGCCGACCCCGTCGGCCGTCGGCGAGCCGTCGGCGAGCGCCTCCAGGGCGGCGACGGCGGCCTGCACGTCGTCGGCCGGCACCGCCGCGCGCCACTCCATCGCGCTGCGTCCGCGGCTCAACGTCCAGGCGACGTCGCGGACGTCGTGCGTGCCGTCGGCCAGCCGAGAGGCGAGCTGGCGGGCGGCGCCGCGCACCGCCCCCTCGCTGCGCCCGGAGAGCACCAGGGGAACGGCGCGGGCCGCGTCTGCGCCGGGTCGCTCGACGGTCCCCGCGTCCGGCGCCTCCTCGAGCACCACGTGCGCGTTGGTCCCGCTCACGCCGAAGGACGAGACGCCGGCGCGGCGGGGGCGCTCTCCCCGCGGCCACGGCACGTCGTCCTGCGCGAGCCGCAGCCCGCCGGACGCCCAGTCCACGTGCGGCGTCGGCTCGTCGGCGTGGAGGGTCCGTGGCACCACCCCGTGCCGCAGCGCGAGCAGCACCTTGAGCATGCCGGCCGCGCCGGCGGCCGCCTGCGTGTGCCCCAGGTTGGACTTGACCGACCCGACGTGCACCGGGCGGCCGGGGTCGCGGCCGTAGGTGGAGAGCAGCGCGCCGGCCTCGATCGGGTCTCCGAGCTGGGTCCCCGTTCCGTGCGCCTCGACGACGTCGACGTCCTGCGGGCCGAGACCCGCGTCGGCGAGCGCGGCCCGCACCACCCGCTCCTGCGAGGGCCCGTTGGGCGCGGCGAGGCCGTTGCTCGCCCCGTCCTGGTTGACCGCGGTCCCGCGCACGACGCCGAGCACCGGGTAGCCTAGCTCCGCGGCGCGCGACAGCGGCACCAGCAGCATGGTCGCGACGCCGTCGGCCAGGGCGAAGCCGTCGGCGTCGGCGGAGAACGCCTTGCAACGGCCGTCGCGCGCCAGTCCCTGCTGGGAGCTGAAGTCGACGAACGTGTACGGGTCGGTCATCACCGTGACACCGCCGGCGAGCGCCATCGAGCACTCGCCGCTGCGCAACGCACGGACGGCGAGGTGGACCGCCACCAGCGAGGCGGAGCAGGCAGTGTCGACGGTGAGCGCCGGCCCCTCCCACCCGAAGGTGTAGGCGACGCGTCCCGAGAGCACGCTCGCCGCGTTGCCCAGGCCCTTGTAGCCGTCGACCCGGTCACCCTCGCCGTCGAGCAGGCTCGCGTAGGACTGTCCGTTCATGCCGAGGTAGACACCCACGTCGCTGCCGCGCACCGCTTCGGGGTCGATGCCCGCGCGCTCCATGGCCTCCCACGACGTCTCCAGCACGAGCCGCTGCTGGGGGTCCATGGCGAGCGCCTCGCGCGGGGTGATGCCGAAGAACCCGGGGTCGAAGGAGGCAACGTCGTCGAGGAACCCGCCGCGGTCGACGTACGTGGTGCCAGGACGCAGGCCCTCCGGGTCGTACAGGCCCTCGACGTCCCAGCCGCGGTCGTCGGGGAAGCTCCCCGTGACGTCGGCACCGGTCCGCAGCAGGTCCCACAGGCCCTCGGGGCTGCGGATCCCCCCGGGGAAGCGGCAGCCGACGCCGACGATCGCGATCGGCTCCTCGGCGGCCCCGCGTGCCACGGGGCGCTCGTCCTGCGCGCCGGCCTCCGGGTCGACGAGGGCCAGCAGGTGGTCGGCGATCGCGTTCACGCTGGGGTGGTCGTAGACCAGGGAGGCGGGCAAGGTCAGCCCGGTGCGGGCGACGAGGCTCTTGCGCAGGGCGAGGGTGCCCAGCGAGTCGAGCCCCTGCTCGCGCAGCGCCCGGGTCCGGCTGACCCGCGAGGCCTGGTCCTGCCCCAGGACGTCGGCGGCGACGTCGGCGACCAGGACGCGCGCTGCCTCACGGCGCTCCTCTCCCCCGAGGGCGGCGACGGCGCGCAGCTCCTCGCTGCCCGCGTCGTGCGTCGGACCGCTCGGTGTAGGGCCGGCGGCGGCCGGTGCAGCCGGCTGCGCGAGACCGTCGAACAGCGCGGTGGGTCGGGCGGCGGAGAACTCGTCGGCCAGGGCCGGCCAGTCCGCGTCGGCGACGACGACGTCCGACGGGGCGGCGGCGAGGATCGACTCCCACGCCTCGAGCGCGCGCGGTACGGCCAGCGCCCGCAGCGCGCTCCCGCTCAGGTCGGGGGCGGCGTCGTGGCCCGCAGGCAGGTCCCAGGGCGTCCACGTCACGACGCTGGTGGCGTGCCCCTGCGACCTCCGCCGCGCGGCGGTGGCCTCGAGGTAGGCGGCACCGGCCGCGTAGGCGGCCATGCCTGCGCCACCCCACGTGGCGGCCACCGAGGAGCAGAGGACCTCACGCTCCAGCCAGGCACCGTCGAGCAGCTCATCGAGCAGGTCGGGCAGGGACGAGCGGGCGGACACGGTGCGTCGGAAGCCGTCCGCGTCGGCCTCGACGACGGGGGCGAAGACCGGGTCGGACTCCGCGTGCACGACGGCGGTCGGCTCGTCCTCGCCGATCGCGGCGCGCAGGTCGGCGAGGTCGACGGGGCTGGTCGAGACCCGGACCCCGCCCTCCTCCAGCTCCCGGACCAGCTGCGGATCGGGCGCACGGCCGACGAGCACGAGGCGGTCGGCCCCGTGCTGGGCGACCCAGCGTGCGAGGACCGCCCCCACGGGCGTTGCCGCACCGGAGACGAGGACGGTGCCCCGCGGACGCCACCGGTCCGACGTGCGGGCTCCGCCGTCGCGGAGTCGGCGGCCGAGCAGCCGGCCGCCCCGGACCGCCATGACGCTCTCGCGTCGCCGACCCCAGGCGTCGGCGAGGGACGCAGCGACCTCCTCGCTCGCGGAGGCGGGCAGGTCGACCACACCGCCCCAGGCGTCGCCCAGCTCCAGCCGGGCCACGTGGCCGATACCGTGCAGCGTCGCCTGCTCGGGGTGGGCGGGCACCTCTCCCGGTGCGGCGGCGACCGCCCCGGCCGTGAGCAGCCAGAGCGGCGCACCGGACGTCGTGCGGGCCAGCGCCTGGACGGTGCTGCGTCCCCACTCCGCCACGGCGACCGCGTCCTGGCCCGGCGACGGGGGCAGCACCACGGTGCCGGCCAGCCCGTCGGGCACCTCGGCGGTGCCGTCCGCCCAGGCGTCGACAACGGCGGTCGAGACGACCTGGGCGGTGCCGCCCGCGCGCCCGACCGCGTCGAGGACGACGTCGGACCAACCCTCGGCGGCATCGTCCGGTGTCACGACGAGCCACGTCCCGGCAGGTGCGGCGGTGCTGTCCGACCGGTCGAGCGTCGACCACTCGACGTGGTGCACCAGGCCCGCCGGACGGGCGCCGCCGCGTCTCTCGGACCGCCAGAAGCGACGGTGCTGGAACGGGTAGGTGACGGGCAGGGCGCGGCCCCGGCCACCGGGGGCGACCGTGCTCCACGCGATCTCGACCCCGGCGACGTAGGCCGCCGCCACGGCGCGCGCGAACCCCGTGGGACCGCCGTCCCCGCGGCGCAGGGTGGCCAGCACGACCGCCCCGTCGCCGCCGCTGCCGGACTCGACCGTCGCCGTGAGCGCCGGCAGGAGGACCGGGTGCGGACCCACCTCGACGAAGGCGTCGTAGCCCTGGTCCACCATCAGGTCGACCGTCTCGTGCAGCCGCACGCGCTCACGCAGGTTGCGGAACCAGTACTCCGCGTCGAGCCGGGAGCCGGCGAGCGGGCCGGCCGTCACGGTCGAGTAGAACGCGATCTCGCCGTCACGCGGGCGCACCTCGCGTGCGTGCCGGAGCACCTCCTCGCGCACGGCGTCGACGTGGGCGGAGTGCGACGCGTAGTCGACGTCGACGGTCCGCGCGGCGAGGCCGTCGCGCTCGCACGTCGCGACGAGGTCGGCCAGCGCGTCGCGGTCGCCGGAGACCACGACGGACCGGGGACCGTTCACCGCGGCGACCGACAGCGCCGAACCCCAGGCGGAGATCCGCTCGCGTGCCGCGTCCTCGTCGCACGCGACGGCGACCATGCCACCCTGCGACGACAGTCGACGCAGCGCCTGGCTGCGCAGCACCACGAGTCGCGCGGCGTCGTCGAGCGTGAGGATCCCCGCGACGTGGGCGGCGGCGATCTCGCCCTGGGAGTGACCGACGACGGCCGCGGGCTCGACCCCGCGGCTCCGCCAGAGGCGGGCGAGCGCCACCATGACGGTGAACAGCACCGGCTGCACCACGTCGACGCGCTCGAGGCCCGGCGCGCCGGGCTCCTGGCGCAGGACGTCGGCGACGGACCAGTCCTGCCACGGTCGCATCGCCGCGTCGCACGCGTCGACCGCCTCGGCGAACAGCGCGCTGGTCGCCATCAGCTCGCGGCCCATCTCGGGCCACTGGGAGCCCTGTCCCGGGAACACGAACGCCGTGGTCCGTCCGCCGGCGTCCGCCGTGCCCCGGACGACGTCGCCGTCCGGCTGGTCGCGACCCACCGTCGCGAGCGCGTCGAGGGCGGCCGCGGGGGTCGAGGCCACCACGACCGCGCGGTGCTCGAGGTGGGCCCGGGTGGTGCCCAGGCTCACGGCCAGGTCGGCCAGGTCGACCGACTCCGCGCGCAGGAGCCCCGCGACGCGGTGGGCCTGCTCCACCAGCGCCTCGGGCGTCCGCGCCGACATCGGCAGCAGGACCGGTCCGGAGACCGGTTCCCGGTCGACGGGGCCCGACTCCTCCTCGGTCGCGGGCGCCTCCTCGACGATGACGTGCGCGTTCGTGCCGCTGATGCCGATCGCGGACAGGCCCGCCCGCCGCGGACGGTCCGACCTCGGCCAGGGTCGCGCCTGGTCGAGCAGACGCACCGCGCCCGACGTCCAGTCGACGTGGGTGCTGGGCTCCTCGACGTGCAGCGTGCGCGGGAGACACTCGTGCTGCAGCGCCAGCACGACCTTGAGCAGCCCGGTTGTGCCGGCCGCGGCCTGCGTGTGCCCGAGGTTCGACTTCACCGACCCGAGGGCCAGCGGCTCCGACCGGTCCTGTCCGTAGACCTCGAGCAGCGCCCCCGCCTCGATCGGGTCGCCGAGGGCCGTGCCGGTGCCGTGCGCCTCCACCACGTCGACGTCGGCCGGCTCGAGACCGCACCGTTCGAGGGCGGCCCTCAGGACGCGCCGCTGGGCACGACCGCTCGGCGCGGACAGGCCGTTGCTCGCGCCGTCCTGGTTCACGGCGCTGCCGCGCACGACCGCGAGGACCGGGTGGCCGAGCCGCTGGGCGTCGGAGAGCCGCTCGAGGAGGACCAGGGACACGCCCTCGGAGAAGCCGAACCCGTCGGCGCCGGCGCCGAACGCCTTCGACCGCCCGTCGGCCGCGAGAGCGCGCTGACGGCTGAAGTCAACGAAGACGTCGGGCGAGCCCATGACCGCCGCACCGCCGACCACGGCCAGGCTCGACTCGCCCTTGCGCAGCGAGTCGACGGCGAGGTGCAGGGCGACGAGCGAGGACGAGCAGGCCGTGTCGACCGTCAGGGACGGACCCTCGAGGCCGAACGTGTACGACAGCCGGCCGGACGCGACCGAGGGCGCCGTCCCCGTCACCGCGTACCCGTCGGGGTCGCCCACGTCGCCCTCGCCGTAGCCGAACTTCGCCGCACCGACGAACACGCCGGTCGCCGAGCCGCGCAGCCCCAGCGGGTCCATGCCGGCGCGCTCGAAGAGCTCCCAGCACGACTCCAGCAGGATGCGGTGCTGCGGGTCCATGGCCTCGGCCTCGCGGGGAGCGATGCCGAACAGCTCCGGGTCGAAGCCCGTCGCGTCGTCGAGGAAGCCCGCCTGGTCGACGTAGCTCGTCCCGGGGTGGTCGGGGTCGGGGTCGAAGAGGCCGGTCAGGTCCCACCCGCGGTCGTCGGGGAAGTCCGACAGCGTCTCGCGCCCCGCGTCGAGCAGGTCCCACAGCTTCTCGGGGGTGTCGATCCCGGCGGGTAGGCGGCACGCCATCGAGACGACGGCCACGGGGTCGGACTCGAGCTGCTGCACCCGCCGCCGTGCCGCGCGCAGCTCGGTGGTCGCCCGGCGCAGCAGGGCTGCGGTCCGGTCCTGCGGGTCCTGCTCGTTCATCGTTCCTCCGTGGTCGTGCGTGGTGCCGGGCCCCTGGGTCGTGCGGTCGTCAGGTGCCACCGTCGTCCCCCAGCTCCCGGCCGAGCGCGGCGACGAGCTCGTCGAGGTCGGCGTCCAGCAGGTCGTCGTCCACCTCGACGTCGTCCTCGACCTCGTCCGGTGCCAGGTCGGCGACCTCGTCCGGCCCCGGCTCGGCCGGGGTCGTCCGGAGCCGCGCCACCACGGCCAGGAGCCGGTCGACGGCCGCCGCCCGCCCGGCGTCGTCGAGCGCGACGAGCTCCTGCTCCAGCCGGTCGAGACCGTCACCCTGCGTCCCCGACGGCGCCGCCGGGACGTCGACGTCCAGGCGGGTGTCGAGGTAGGCGGCGACCTCGGTGGCGTCGGCGTGGTCGTAGACGAGCGTGCTGCTCAGCGTCAGGCCGGACGCCTTCTGCAGGCCGTCGCGCAGGCGCAGTGCCGCGAGGGAGTCGAAGCCGAGGTCCTTGAAGGAGTCGCGCGGTCGGATCGTGGCCGGGTCGTCGTGGCCTAGGACGGCGGCGGCGTGGACGCGGACCAGGCGGAGCAGCCGGGCCCGACGCTCGACGGCCGGCAGCCCGGCCAGCTCGTCGCCCAGCCCGGGCGCGGCCTCCGCACCCGTCTCCTCGGCAGGCTCGGGTTCGTGCTGCGCACCCTCGGTCGGGGTCCCGCCGCGCAGCAGGTCGAGCAGCGGACGAGGACGCGCAGCGCAGTAGGCGGCGGCGAAGGTGGGCCAGTCGATGTGGGCCACGACCGCGTTCGGGACGCCCACGGCCAGCACGCGCTCGAGCGCTGAGAGCGCGGCCTCGCTCGCCATGGGCGTCACCCCGCGGTCGCGCAGGTAGTCGACCGCGGCCTGGTCCTGCGTCATGCCGCCGGTCTCCCACAGGCCCCACGCCACCGACGTCGCCGCCCGACCCGCGGCGTGACGGCGGCGGGCCAGGGCGTCGAGCGCGGCGTTGCCGGCGGCGTAGGCGGCCTGGCCGTTGCTGCCCCAGACCGCCGCGCCGGAGGAGAAGAGGAGGAAGAGTCCGGCGTCGGGCACGAGCTCGTCGAGCAGCGCGGCGCCCGTCGCCTTCACGTCGAGGACCCGACGCAGGGACGCCTCGTCCATGTCGGCCAGCGCCTGGTGCTGCGGCAGACCGGCGGCGTGGACGACGCCGGTCACGTCGTCGTGGACCGACAGCGCGGCACGCAGGCTCGCGCGGTCGGTGACGTCGCACGCCTGCACCGTGACCTCGGCCCCGGCGTCCCGCAGCTCCGCGACCAGCTGCTCGACGCCCGGCGTGCCCGGTCCGCGGCGGCTCAGGAGGGCCAGGCTGCGCGCCCCGCGCCCGATCAGCCAGCGCGCCGTCACGGCGCCGAGCCCGGAGGTCCCGCCGGTCACCACGACGGTGCCGGTGGGCGGGACGTACGGGCCGCTCGCCGCCACCTCGTGCGGGACGAGCCGTCGCGCGCGCACCCGTCCGTCGCGCACGGCCACCTGGTCCTCGGCACCGCGCAGCGCCGAGACGACCGCGTCGACGTCGAGGGCCGGCGGTGCCTCGGACGCCGACGCGGCCGGCAGGTCCACCAGACCCGTCCAGGCAGCGCCGCGCTCGAGCCCGGCGACCTGGGCGAGCGCGCGGACGGACGCCTGGTCGGGCCGCACCCGGGCTGCGTCGTCGTCGCTCACGACCACGGCCGACGTCGTCGCCACCCAGACCGGGCCCCGGTGGTCCTGCAGCCGAGCCAGGAGCGCCAGCGTGGCCGAGGCGTCGCCGGAGTCGACCGCCAGCAGCGAGAGGACGCCGTCGCCGGGCCGCAGCTCGTGTCCGAGCTCAGCGGGAGCGACGACCCTCGCGTCCGCCCCGTCCGCCCGGAGGGCGTCGCCCAGCGGGCCCGCCCACGGCGGCGGCGGACCGTCGTCGGGGACGACGACCCACCAGCGCCCGGGGACGGGCTGCTGCGGGGTGCGCTGCTCCGGGACCTGCTGCTCGGGGCGGGGAGTGACGCTCGTCCACGTCTCGGTGAGGAACCAGCCGGCAAGCGGGTCCTGGACCTGCGCGCGTCGCGGCGTGAGCCAGTACCGACGCTGCTCGAAGGGATAGGTCGCGAGGGGCACGACCTGCGCGGGAGCCAGCAGCGCCCGCCAGTCGACGTCGAGGCCCGCGGCGAAGGCGGCGCCGGCCGCGCGGACCAGCCGGCCGACCTCCTCGACGTCGCGCTCGAGCGTGTCGAGGACCGCCACGTCGACGCCGGTCTCGGCCGCGGTCTCCTGCACGGCGGCGGCGAGCACCGGATGCGGACTGACCTCCAGGAACACCTCGTGCCCCTCGTCCATCGCAGCCCGCACCGCCGCGTCGAACCGCACCGTGCCCCGCAGGTTCTCGTACCAGTACGCCCCGTCCAGCTCCGGCCCCTCCACCCGCGCACCCCGCAG
>LULJ01000786.1_pt1 | contig 17607 bp, 16 predicted proteins | sample 728171 | NCBI WGS metagenome assembly LULJ01 (sample SAMN03860292, study PRJNA289734) | marine metagenome | biome: seawater column; feature: ocean; material: water; isolation source: Red Sea water column Station 169 - depth 25m | place: Saudi Arabia: Red Sea | collected 2011-10-15 | depth 25 m
CCTCTCCGCGTCCAATATCGTCATCGGCAAATCGGACGAGCGCCATTTGCTCAGCCGCGCCAGTTCCGCGCGCTCGGTCTGTGCCTACGCCTATTCGGCGAGCGGGCATGGCGAGAGCACCACGGACCTCGCCTGGGATGGGCAGGGGATGATCTACGAACTCGGCGAACTGATGGTGGAAAGCGTTCGCTTCGACCGCGAGCCGGAATTGTGCGTCGCCGATATCGATTGCCAGCGCATCCTCAACGAACGGATGCGGATGCAGACCTTCAACGACGCCGCCGAAGCCGCCGGCCGGCCCGAAGACTGGTATCGCACCATCGCCTTCGATCACGAACCGGCGGGCGGAGACATCGGCCTCGATCGTCCGATCCGCCGCTTCCCCTTCGTGCCCAACCGGCAGGGCAAGCTGGACGAGGATTGTTACGAGGCGTTCAACATTCAGGTTTCGGCCCTCGTCCGCCGGATCGAAGCGACTAATCCCCAATCGCTGGTCATCGGCATTTCGGGCGGGCTCGACAGCACGCATGCGCTGCTGGTGGCGGCGCGCGCCTGCGACACGCTCAGCCTGCCGCGCAGTACCATCCGCGGCTATACCATGCCCGGTTTCGGCACCTCCGAAGGAACCCGATCGAACGCCTGGAAGCTGATGGAAGCGATCGGCGTCACCGCCGAAGAGATCGATATCAAGCCGACCGCGCGGCTGATGCTGGAAAATATCGGCCATGCCTTCGCCGATGGCGAGCCGGTCTACGACGTCACGTTCGAGAACGTGCAGGCGGGCCTGCGCACGGATTATCTGTTCCGCCTGGCCGGGCAGCATGGGGGCTGGGTGATCGGCACAGGCGACCTGTCCGAACTGGCGCTGGGCTGGTGCACTTACGGCGTCGGCGACCAGATGAGCCATTACAACGTCAATGCGGGCGTCCCCAAGACCTTGATCCAGTATCTGATCCGCTGGACCACCACGACCGGACAGTTCGACGAGGAGACGGACGGCGTGCTCCTCTCCATCCTCGATACCGAGATCTCGCCCGAACTCGTACCTGCGGGCGAGGACGGCGCGATCCAGAGTACCGAGAGCAAGATCGGCCCCTACGAGCTGAACGACTTCTTCCTCCACCACATCCTACGCTGGGGCCAGAAGCCGAGCCATGTGGCGTTTCTGGCCTGGCACGCCTGGCACGATGCGCGTGGCGGCGTGTGGCCTGCCGGTTTCCCCGAAGAGCGCAAGAACGAATACGATTTGGACACGATTGCGGGATGGCTGGAAAAGTTCATCCGCCGTTTCTTCGCGTTCAGCCAGTTCAAGCGCAGCGCGCTGCCCAACGGCCCCAAGGTCAGTTCCGGCGGCGCCTTGAGCCCGCGCGGCGATTGGCGCGCGCCGAGCGATGCGGTGGCCGATGTCTGGCTCGCCGAACTGCACGAGGGACTTCCCGAAGACAAGAGCGACTGACCCGTGCCCGCAAGAACGGTATTTCTTCTGGTCCTCGCCAATCTCGCTTGGGCCCTGAATGTGATCGTCAGCAAGCTGGCGGTCGAGGATCTGGGGCTGCCCCCATTGTTCTATGCCCCTGTTCGCTCTCGGTCTCGAAACGGCTAGTCCATCGGAGGCCGGTATCGTCGGTCTGTCGGGCGCGCCGATGACCGTGCTACTGGCTATCGTCCTGTTAGGTGAAAAAGTCCGCTGGCGTCGCGGGATCGGTATCGCTCTCGCCGTGATCGGCGTGGTGATCGCAATCGCCTCCCCATCCGGCTGGGAGAGTTCGGGAGGGGTCGCCTGGATCCTCGTCTCCTGCCTCGTCGGGGCGTTGGGCTCGGTCTTCGTCAAGCGGATAGAAGTTGGCGGCAGGCAATTGCAGGCGTGGTCGGCGCTGGCATCCTTCACAGTGCTGATGCCGCTCGCCTTGGTCACCGAAGACAATTTCGTCGCCCCGATCCTGGCCGATCCCCTCGCCGTGATCGGGTGCCTGATTTTCGCCGGGCTGATCGTTTCGGTCTATGCCCACACGATCTATTTCAGCGCGCTCAAGGCGCATGACGCCAATCTGGTCGTCCCCTTCACGCTGTTGCATCCACTGATGACCGTGGGGCTTGGCGCCTGGCTTACGGGAGACCGCGTGGGCTGGCCGCTGCTGATCGGCGGGGGCATCGCCGTGACCGGAGTGGCCATTCTGGTCATCCGCCCCAGCACCACCTTCACGCGACGCCTGCTGGTGCGTTCGCGGCTCTAGGCGCGGGATCGGTTTGCCCGGGCACACTTTTTGCTTCATCGCGTTGACAGAACACTGCCATTTTCACCCAGGATCCGAATGACCGCCATTAACCGGATCGCCACCGCGGTTCCCGATCTCGATTTCGAAGCCGATTATCGCCGCTGGGCGATGCGCCGGTTGGATGGTACGCGCGAGGCGCGCCTGTACGAACGCATGGCCGACCGATCGGGGATCGAACATCGCTGGTCCGTGCTGACGGCGGAAGACGCCAAGCTTGAAGAAGGCGTCGGCCTTTACGGCGGCGCGCAGGCACCGGGCACGGCAGAGCGCATGGCGATCTATGCCGAAGAAGCGCCGAAGCTGGCGTTGAAGGCGATCGACGGGCTGGGCGAGCTTGGCGACATCACGCATCTCGTGGTCGCCAGTTGCACCGGTTTCGTCGCGCCGGGGATCGACCAGATCATCGCGCGTCGCTTGGGGCTGGCCGACGATATCGAGCGCGTCCTGATCGGTTTTATGGGGTGCTATGCCGCCGTCACCGCGCTGCGCACCGCGCGGCACATCACGCGCTCGCAGGAAAGCGCGCGGGTGCTTGTCGTCACGGTGGAATTGTCGACGCTGCATCACCAGGAGCGGATGGATATCGAGCCGCTGCTGATGGGCGCCCAATTCGGCGATGGAGCCGCCGCAGCAATTGTCAGCTCGCAAGGAGAAGGGCTTCGGCTCAGCGAGGGCATCTCCGCCGCGCTTCCCGACAGCGAAGACCTCATCACCTGGCATATCGGCGATACCGGGTTCAACATGTGTCTATCGGGCGAGGTTCCAGGCCGCATCGTCGCCGCGCTGGCCGACCCGGACGTTCGAGACCGCGTGCTGGGCGGGGCTGAAATGGAGGCGTTCGACGCGTGGGCCGTCCATGCCGGGGGGCGAAGCATCCTCGATGCGGTGGAAAAGGGCTTTTCTCTTGCGCCCGGCGCGCTCGACGCATCGCGCGAGGTGTTGCGCAATTGCGGGAACATGTCTTCGTCGACCCTGATGTTCGTGCTCGCCCGGCTGATCCGCGAAAAGCCGAAAAAGGGCGTGGCGCTCGCCTTCGGGCCGGGCCTTGCGATGGAGGGCTTCCGCTTCGGCTGGTCCGATGCTTGAGGCCCGCGCCACGCAGGACGAGCTGATGGACGATCCTGCGTTGGATGCGGCGACCTATACGGAAGTTCTCCACGATCTGGCGCAGGTCAATACGATCACGCTGGCGCGGCGGCCGACGCTGAATTTTCTGGAGCGGGCTGTCGGTAAAAGAGACCGCTTTCGCCTGCTCGATGTCGGCTTCGGGGATGGCGACATGCTGCGCGCGATCGCGAAATGGGCCGACAGGCGCGGGATCATGGCCGAACTCGTCGGCATCGATCTCAATGCCCGCAGCGTGGCTGCGGCGCGGGAGGCCTCGTGGCCCATCACATGACGCGCGAGCAGCTCGTCGCATTCCTGCGCTTCATGGACCACGAAGCGCGGGCGGGCTGGTTCGTCAACGATCTCAGGCGCAGCCGCTTCGCCTGGCTCGGCTATCCGCTTCTTGCGCGGCTGATGAACTGGCATCGGATCGTGCGACACGACGGACGCCTCTCGATCGCGCGGTCTTACCGAAAAGAGGAGTGGATGCCGCTGCTGGCTTCGGCTGGGGTGAAGGGCGCTGAGGTCGAACCAGTCTTTCCCTTTCGCCTCTGTGTCGGGAAGATCCGCTGAGCCCCCCGCTGATCCTCGGCGCGGGTCCGGCGGGCTGTGCGGCAGCGATCGTGCTTGCCGAGGCGGGACGCGCGCCGATTCTGATCGACCGCGATGCGAGCGTCGGCGATGCGCTGTGCGGCGGTTTCATGAGCTGGCAGACAGTCGCCAATCTGCGTGCGCTGGGTGTCGATGCGGAAGGGCTGGGCGCGCATCGGGTCGAACGGCTGGCCCTGTTCGCGGGCGATCGCAGCGCGCAGGCCCGCTTGCCCGATGCGGCGTGGGGCCTTTCACGCCACGCTCTCGACACGGGATTGCGCGCCCGGGCGCTTGCCGTCGGCGCGCGGCTCGAAATCGACCGTGCCCGCTCGCTCGTGCCCGGCATGATCGAAGGCGAGCGACGGGAATGGCAGTCGGACGCGATCTTCCTTGCCACCGGCAAGCATGATGTGCGCGGTGAGAGCCGGCCGCGAGAGGCGGCGGACCCCGCGCTCGGCCTCCGTGTGCGCCTGCCCGGCCATCCGGACTTTGCGAGCCTGATCGGCGATGCGATCGAACTGCATCTTTTCGATGGCGCTTATGCCGGGATCGTCTTGCAGGAGGACGGATCGGCGAATGTCTGTCTGGCGTTGCGCAAATCGCGTCTGGCGCGCGAAGGCGGCCCTCTGGACCTCCTGAACGCTTTGGCGGAGCGGCATCCCGCCTTTGCGGAACGCTGGCGGTATGCACCGGACAACCCCGTCATCGATACGATCGGATCGGTCCCCTATGGCTGGATCGCGGACGGCACCGATCCGGGCCTCTATCGCCTCGGCGATCAGGCGGCAGTGATTCCTTCGCTCGCGGGCGAGGGGATGGGGATCGCCATCGCCAGCGGGCAGTCGGCGGCCCAAGCCTATCTTGAAGGGAAAGGCGCCACCGATTGGCAGCGCGAATTTTCGCGCCGCGCGGCTCGCCCGGTTACGATTGCCGAAGCGATCTGGAAGGCGGCGGAAACGCCTGCGTTGGCGAAATTCGGTCTGAGTGCTGCCGCCATGCTGCCCGCGCTCGCCACGATGGCGATGCGCGCCAGCCGGATCTAGAGCTTCACCACCCAATTGTTGGGATCGGCCACCGCGCCGGTCTGGATGCCGACGAGCTTTTCGCGCAGCTTGTGCGTGATCTGGCCGGTGCCGCCCGAGCCGATCGAGAATTCGCCATCCGGGCCGACGACGGAGCCGACCGGGGTCACCACCGCCGCGGTCCCGCAGGCCATGGTCTCGATCAGATTGCCCTTCACCGCATCGGCGCGCCATTGGTCGATACTGTAAGGCTCTTCGCGCACGTTGAGCCCTTCCTCGCGCAGCAAGTGTACCAGGCTGTCGCGGGTGATGCCGGGCAGGATGGTGCCGGTCAGCGGAGGCGTTATCACCGTCCCGTCGTCGAAGACGAAGAACAGGTTCATGCCGCCCAGCTCCTCGATCCACTTCTTTTCGACCGCGTCGAGGAAGACGACCTGATCGCAGCCGTTCTCGATGCCTTCGGACTGCGGGACCAAGCTGGCGGCGTAATTGCCGCCCGTTTTGGCGGCACCGGTGCCGCCCGGCGCGGCGCGGGTATAGTTGCGGCTGACCCAGATCTTGACCGGCTTGGCCCCGCCCTTGAAATAGCCGCCCACGGGCGAGGCGATGAGAATATATTTGTACTGCCGCGCAGGCCGCACGCCGAGGAAAGCCTCGCTCGCGAACATGAAGGGGCGCAGATAGAGGGCGCCGCCATCGATCGTGGGAGTCCAACCGCCATCCACGCCGACCAGGAGCTTTATGCTGTCGAGGAACAGCTCTTCGGGCAGTTCGGGCATCGCCATGCGGCGGGCGCTGGCGTTGAAGCGCCGGGCGTTCTGCTCGGGCCGGAACAGGCCGAGCGATCCATCGGGATGGTGATAGGCCTTCATCCCTTCGAAGATTTCCTGGGCGTAGTGAAGCACCGCCGCCGCCGGATCGAGCGCGATCGGCTCGCGCGCGCACAGCTTCGCGCTGTGCCAACCGCCTTTGTCGGCGTCGTAATCGATCACCACCATGTGATCGGTGAAGATCTTGCCGAAACCGGGATCGGCGATCGCCTCGGCACGGGTTTCGCCGGGGACCGGAGCGGGGTGGGGAATGTGCTTGAAATCCATGTCCGGCGGGTAATCCGCGCGCCGAAAAAGGGCAAGAGCGTGGGCGGGAAACGGTAGAGATGTTCCGGCTGGGAGAGTTTCCCTCTCCTACGGTCACCGGGCCGGAACAGCCGCAAGGATAGCAGAAATGTGAAGGGCGGCCCTCGCCCGTAGGAGGTACCGCCCTTCGCATGGTCAGCGGCCGGAAGTGCCGCTCACGTCGCCTTACTTGGCAAGTGTCTTACCGAGTATGCTCCGTAGGGATCTTCACCGACCTCGCTACTGAACCATGAGACATCGGATCACCTCCTTTCGCGCTAGTGAGCTAGAAGCCCGTTTCACGGGGCCACCGGATCTGCGTTCGCCGCCGATCCTGCCCCCTTTGTCATGCGTAGGAGGAACCAATTCAAGGCTTGAATTAAACTTTTCCCACGTCAGTATCGGCGGTTCCCGCTGGTTCAGCGGCAATCCTCGATCACGCGCGTGACTTCGGCCCAGGCGGGCAAATAGAGCGTGGGGTGGCCGGTCGTCTCGACTGCAAAACGTCCCTTGGTGAGCGCCATGGCATCGAGCAGCGGATCGTTCGCGTTCAGGAACACCGCGGCACCGGAGGTCGGCCCGAATTTGAATGCGCGAGCGGGCAAAGATCTTGAGGTCGTTTCCGTCGCGATCCGAAACTGGGTCGCCTCGGAGAAGTTGCCGGGGCGGCCAATGGCAATGCGCTTCGTCTCAGAAGCGGGGTCGTCGACCAGACACTGCATGACAAGCTTCATGGTCGGGCCGTCTGAAAAAAGCGCCTGCGTGCCGAAGCCGAGATCGTTGTAAGCCCAATCCCCCTGCGTCTGCGGCGCATCCATCCAATTGTCGTAGGTGGGCGCCGGCGCCGGCGCAGGTGCGGGTGCAGGCGCGCGCGAAACGGGAGTCGGCGTCGGCGTGGGAGCGGGCGTCGAATCGGGAGCGGGCACGCAGGCCGCGATCCCGAAAGTTAGAGCGAGCGCCGCGCCCGCATAGGCGAGCGACGAGGCGAAGGGAGGGCGGCTGTTGTGGCGAGCGATCGGTTCCATCCCTACTCAATGCGCGCTAGGCGGCATGTTTCCAAGCAGGACCGGAGAATATGAGCAGGAAACAGCGCCTCGATCAGATGCTCGTCGATCGCGGCCTCGTCGAAAGCCGCTCGCGGGCGCAGGCGCTGGTGATGGCGGGGCTGGTGTTTTCGGGCGAGCGCAAGCTGGAGAAACCCGGCCAGCAGATCGCCGCCGACACCCCGCTCGACGTGCGCGGGCGCGACCATCCCTGGGTCTCGCGCGGCGGCATCAAGCTGGCGCACGCAATCGACCATTTCGGGCTCGATCCGGCGGGCGTGACCGCGATGGATATCGGCAGTTCGACCGGCGGCTTTACCGACGTGCTGTTACAGAAGGGCGCGGCGCATGTCTTCGCGGTGGATAGCGGGACCAATCAACTCGCCTGGAAATTGCGGCAGGACGATCGCGTCACCGTGCTCGAACAGACCAGCGCGCGCATCCTGACGCCCGAAATGATCGATCGCCCCTGCGATTGGGTGGTCTGCGATGCGAGCTTCATCGGCCTTGCCAAGGTGCTGGAACGCCCGCTCGAACTGGCGGCACCCGATTGCCAGCTCGTCGCGCTGATCAAGCCGCAATTCGAGGTCGGGCGCGAGGAAGTGGGCAAGAAAGGCGTCGTCAGCGATCCGGCCCTTCACGCCCGCGTCTGTAGCGAGGTGCGCGCATGGGTCGAAGGGCTGGGCTTCGCGGTTGACGGGATCGTGGAAAGCCCGATCACCGGCCCCGAAGGCAATGTCGAATTCCTGATCGCCGCCGCAAGAAACGACAGCGGCAATTGACGCTGCGGCGCTCTGCGCTCTAGGCGCTTGGGCAAGAAGATTTCACGGGAAGAGAGCATGTCCGCCAACATCGCCGAAATGAAACGTCGCCGCGCCGCCGCCTATATGGGTGGCGGGCAGAAGCGCATCGACGCGCAGCATGCCAAGGGCAAGCTGACCGCGCGCGAGCGGTTGGACGTGCTGCTGGATGAAGGCAGCTTCGAAGAGCTCGACACCTATGTCGAACACGATTGCATCGATTTCGGCATGGAGGAGCAGCGCATTCCGGGCGACGGGGTGGTCACCGGATCGGGCACGATCAACGGGCGGCTGGTGTTCGTGTTCAGCCAGGATTTCACCGTGTTCGGCGGATCGCTGTCGAAACGCCATGCGGAAAAGATCTGCAAGGTGATGGATATGGCGCTGAAGGTCGGCGCGCCCGTGATCGGCCTCAATGATTCGGGCGGCGCGCGCATTCAGGAAGGCGTCGCATCGCTGGGCGGTTATGCCGAAGTGTTTCAGCGCAACGTGCTGGCGAGCGGCGTGGTGCCGCAGATCAGCCTCATCATGGGGCCGTGCGCGGGCGGGGCGGTCTATTCGCCAGCGATGACCGACTTCATCTTCATGGTGAAGGATTCCAGCTACATGTTCGTGACCGGCCCGGACGTGGTGAAGACGGTGACGAACGAGGTCGTGACGCAGGAGGAACTGGGTGGCGCGGTGACGCACACGACCAAGACCAGCGTGGCCGACGTGGCGTTCGAGAACGACATCGAGACTCTGCTCGCGACGCGCAATTTCGTCGATTTCCTGCCGCTGTCCAACCGCGAGGACGTGCCCGAGCGCCCGACCAGCGATCCGTGGGACCGTGAGGAGCCCAGCCTCGACACCATCATCCCCGACAATGCCAATCAGCCTTACGACATGCACGAAGTCATCCGTAAGACGCTGGACGAAGGCGAATTCTTCGAAATCCAGCCTGCCCATGCGGCGAATATCCTGTGCGGATTCGGCCGGGTGGAAGGGCGCACGGTGGGCGTGGTCGCGAACCAGCCGATGGTGCTGGCGGGTGTTCTCGACATCAATTCATCGAAGAAGGCCGCGCGTTTCGTGCGCTTCTGCGATGCCTTCGACATTCCGATCCTGACCTTCGTGGACGTGCCCGGCTTCCTGCCCGGTACTTCACAGGAGCATAACGGCATCATCAAGCACGGCGCGAAGCTGCTTTTCGCCTATGCCGAGGCGACCGTGCCCAAGATCACCGTGATCACGCGCAAGGCCTATGGCGGCGCGTACGACGTGATGAGTTCAAAGCATTTGCGCGGCGACCTCAATTACGCCTGGCCCACCGCCGAAATCGCCGTGATGGGCGCCAAGGGCGCGGTGGAGATCATCTTCCGCCAGGACCGCGACAATCCCGAAAAGATCGCCGAGAAAACGAAGGAATACGAAGACCGCTTCGCCAATCCCTTCGTGGCCGCCTCGCGCGGGTATATCGATGAGGTGATCCACCCCCACGCAACCCGCCGCCGGATCGCGCTGGGGCTGCGCAAGCTGCGCGGCAAGCAGCTCGAAAACCCCTGGAAGAAGCACGATAACATTCCGCTGTGACGCCTTCGCACATCTTTTTCGACGTCAACGAAACGCTGATCGATATCGCGCCCCTGCGCTCTGCCGTGGCCGAGCGACTCGGTGGCGGTGAAGGGCAGGCGGATCGCTGGTTCAACGGCCTGATCGAGTATTCGCTGGCCGAAACTCTGGCGGGTGAAGCGTCTGAATTCGCCGATATAGCGGCGGCGGTGCTTGCGATGCAGGTGGCCGAAAACGGCGGTTCGATCGCTTTGGACGACGCGAAGGCGATCGTTTCGGACGGGCTCGGACAGTCCGAAGCGTATCGCGATGTTCCGGCGGGATTGTCGCGTCTCAAGGACGCAGGATTTTCTTTGGTCGCTCTGACCAATTCCGGCGGCGACGGTCTGCAGGAACGGCTGGAAAAAGCGGGCATCGGAGAATTTTTCGATCACGCGCTGAGCGTCCAACCGTCAGGTGGCTACAAGCCCGACCGGCGCTGTTACGAGTATGGTCTGTCCGAGACGGGAGCCTCTGCCGATCGCGCGCTAATGGTCGCCTGTCACCCTTGGGACCTGATCGGTGCACAAGCAGCAGGTTGGCAGACCGCCTTCGTCGCCCGGCCCGGCAAGGCGTGGTATCCGCTGGCCGACGAAGCGGAGTTCGTGGTGGACGATATCGAAGATCTGGCGCGGCATATTCTCGAAGCGAGGCAAAGCGTATGAAACTGGGCCGTCTCAATCACATCGGCGTCGCCACGCCTTCGATCGCGGACAGCGTCGCCTATTACCGCGACACGATGGGCGCGACCCGTATCGGCGAGCCTTTCGATCTGCCCGAGCAGGGCGTGAAGGTCTGCTTCGTCGACACGCCCGGCCATGACGGGACCGAAGGCACGCAGATCGAGCTGATCGAGCCGCTGGGCGAACAATCGACGCTCAGGACCTTCATGGAGAAGAACCCGCTCGGTGGTCAGCATCACGTCTGCTACGAAGTGCCCGATATCGCAGCGGCGCGGGAATGGTTCGAAGGGAAGGGCAAGCGTATCCTCGGCCCGACGCGGATCGGCGCGCATGGGACGCCGATCTTCTTCCTCCACCCCAAGGACATGATGGGCCAGCTGACCGAAATCATGGAAACGCCGAAAGAGGCGCATTGAGATGACCGACAAACCCACTTTTTCCGACTGGAAAGCCCTCGCCGACAAGGAAGTGAAGGGCCGCGATCTGACCTGGCACACTGCCGAGGGGATCGACGTCAAACCGCTCTACACGAGTGAGGATACGCAGAATCTCGCCCCCGGCGTGCCCGGCATCGCGCCGTTCACGCGCGGCCCCTATGCCTCGATGTATACCGGGCGTCCGTGGACGATCCGGCAATATGCGGGCTTCTCCACTGCCGAGGAATCCAACGCTTTCTATCGCCGCAATCTCGCCGCCGGGCAGAAGGGCCTGTCGGTCGCCTTCGATCTCGCGACCCATCGCGGATACGACAGCGATCACCCGCGCGTGGTCGGCGATGTCGGCAAGGCGGGCGTCGCGATCGACACCGTGCGCGACATGGAAATCCTGTTCGACCAGATCCCGCTCGAAAGCATGAGCGTGTCGATGACCATGAACGGCGCGGTGATCCCCGTGCTGGCGTTCTATATCGTCGCGGCGGAGCGGCAGGGCGTCAGCCAGGACAAGCTGGCCGGGACCATCCAGAACGACATCCTCAAGGAGTTCATGGTCCGCAACACCTATATCTATCCGCCCGAGCCGAGCATGCGGATCGTTTCGGACATTATCGCCTATACCTCGGCCAACATGCCGAAATTCAACAGCATCTCGATTTCGGGCTATCACATGCACGAGGCCGGGGCGACGGCGGTGCAGGAACTCGCCTTCACCATCGCGGATGGCAAGGAATACGCCAAGCGCGCGATGGAAGCGGGCCTCGATATCGATGCCTTCGCGCCGCGCCTGTCCTTCTTCTGGGGCATCGGCATGAATTTCTTCATGGAGATCGCCAAGATGCGCGCGGGCCGCCAATTGTGGCACGACGTGATGTCGGATCTGGGCGCGAAGAGCGACAAGTCGAAGATGCTGCGAACGCATTGCCAGACCAGTGGCGTTTCCTTGCAGGAGCAAGACCCTTACAACAACGTCATCCGCACCACGATCGAGGCGATGGCGGCGGTGCTGGGCGGCACGCAATCGCTCCACACCAATGCGCTGGACGAAGCGATCGCGCTGCCGACCGATTTCAGCGCCCGGATCGCGCGCAACACGCAGCTGGTGCTGCAGCACGAAGCGGGCCTGACCAATGTCGCCGATCCGCTCGGCGGATCGTATTATATCGAAAGCCTAACCGCCGAATTGGTCGAAAAGGCCAAGGCCATGCTCGACGAGGTCGAGGCGGCGGGCGGCATGACCAAATACGTCGCCAGCGGCGAGCCCAAGGCGCAGATCGAACGCGCCGCCGCCGCCAAGCAAGCGAGCGTCGATCGCGGCGAGACGGTGATCGTGGGCGTCAACAAGTACCGGCGCGACGAGGAAGACGAGATCGACACGCTCGATGTCCGCGGGGCGCCGCGCAGAAAGAGGGCAATCTCCTCGCCCTCGCCGTGGAAGCGGCCCGGCACGATGCGACGCTTGGTGAAATCAGCGAGGCGATGGAGGATGCTTTCGGGCGTTACGACACGCTGCCGACGCCGGTGAAGGGGGTCTATGCCGAAGCCTATGCGGACGACGATCGCTATGCCCAGGTGGTCGAGGGTGTGAAGGCGGTGGAGCGCAGGCTAGGCCACAAGCCCAAGCTGATGGTCGCCAAGATGGGGCAGGACGGCCACGATCGCGGGGCGAACGTAATCGCCAGCGCTTTTGCGGATATGGGCTTCGAAGTGCTCAGCGGCCCGCTTTTCCAGACGCCGCAGGAAACCCGCGACATGGCGCTTGCCGAAAACGTCGATGCCATCGGCGCGAGCAGCCTTGCGGCAGGCCACAAGACGCTCATTCCAGAACTGATCGGGCTGCTGAAGGAGGCCGGACGCCCCGACATCAAGGTGATTGCCGGTGGCGTGATCCCGCAGAAGGATTACGACTTCCTGCGCGATGCCGGAGTGCAGGGCATTTACGGGCCGGGCAGCAATGTGGTCGAATGCGCGGCGGATGTGCTGCGCCTGCTCGGCCACAACATGCCGCCGGCCGGTGAAGATCTGGACGAGGCGGCGGAGTGAGTTTTAGCGATCAGCGACTGACCGTCGCTCAGAAGTTGGGGTGTGCACTTTATGCCGTAATCGCTTTCGTCGTATCTGCTGGCTTTGCAATTGCTGGGGCCATAGGCGATTGTCCCGAAGGCAATGATTGTCCCTCGGAATTCGCCAGAGCAGTGATGGTCTTCGGCGTGCCGATCGGCTTCTTTCTGGGTGGCCTTCTTCTGACCAGATTCTTTATGCGAGACAAAGATTGACCCAAACCCGCACCGACTGGACCCGCGAGGAAATCGCGGACCTCTTCGACCTTCCCTTCACCGAGCTGCTGTTTCGTGCGGCCACGGTCCACCGCGAGTTTCATCCGCCCGAACAGGTGCAGCTCTGCACGCTGCTCTCGATCAAGACCGGCGGGTGCCCGGAAGATTGCGGCTATTGCTCGCAGTCGGTGAAGGCTGACAGCGGCGTCGAAGCGACAAAGTTGATGGATGTGCAGCGCGTGCTGCAATCCGCCGCGCAGGCGAAGGATGCGGGCAGTCAGCGCTTCTGTATGGGCGCGGCATGGCGCAATCCCAAGGACCGCGACATGCCCGCGATCGTCGAGATCGTGAAGGGCGTGCGCGCCATGGGGCTGGAGACCTGCATGACGCTCGGCATGCTGACGCCGAAACAGGCGGATATGCTGAAGGATGCGGGCCTCGATTACTACAACCACAATGTCGACACCGGGCCGGAATATTACGAGCGCGTGATCTCGACTCGCAAGTATCAGGACCGGCTCGACACCCTCCAGAACGTGCGCGATGCGGGCATCAATGTGTGCAGCGGCGGGATCGTCGGCATGGGCGAAACCCGCGAGGATCGCGTCGGCTTCGTCCACACGCTCGCCACCCTGGAGCGGCATCCCGAAAGCGTGCCAGTCAATGCGCTGGTCCCGGTCAAGGGCACGGTGCTGGGCGATATGCTGGCCGACACCCCGCTCGCCAAGATCGACGATATCGAATTCGTCCGCACCGTCGCGGTCGCGCGCATCGCCATGCCGATGAGCATGGTGCGGCTCTCCGCCGGGCGCGAGAGCATGTCCGAAGCGACGCAGGCGCTATGCTTTCTAGCGGGCGCGAACTCGATCTTCACCGGCGACAAGCTGCTGACCGCACCCAATGCGGGCGACGACAGCGACGGCGCGCTGTTCGCAAAGCTGGGGCTGACGCCGCTGGTGCAGGACGAACCAATGCGATCCTGCAAGCGCACCGGCGAAACCATGGAACCGGCGGAGTAATCATGTTCAAAAAAATCCTCATCGCCAATCGCGGCGAGATCGCTTGCCGGGTCATCAAGACTGCGCGCCGCATGGGCATCCAGACCGTCGCGGTCTATTCCGATGCCGATGCGCGTGCGCCGTTCGTGGAAATGGCCGACGAGGCGGTTCACATCGGCCCGGCACCTGCCGCCGAGAGCTATCTGCTGGCCGACAAGATCATCGCCGCCTGCAAACAGACCGGGGCCGAGGCGGTGCATCCGGGCTACGGATTCCTGTCCGAGCGAGCGAGCTTCGTGGAAGCCTTGGCGAAGGAGAGCATCGCCTTCATCGGTCCGCCCGCCAATGCCATCGCGGCGATGGGCGACAAGATCGAATCGAAGAAGCTGGCGCGCGATGCGGGCGTGAACACCGTGCCCGGCTCCGAAGGCGCAATCGAAAGCACCGAGGATGCGCTAACATGGGCCAACAAGATCGGGTATCCGGTCATGATGAAGGCCAGCGCTGGCGGCGGCGGCAAGGGCATGCGACTCGCCTGGAATGATCAGGACGTGAAGGACGGCTTCGAAGCGACACAGCGCGAGGGCCTGAACAGCTTTGGCGACGATCGCGTCTTCATCGAGAAATTCATCGAAGACCCGCGCCATATCGAGATCCAGATTTTGGGCGATAAGCACGGCACCATTCTCTACCTCAACGAGCGCGAATGCTCGATCCAGCGCCGCCACCAGAAGGTGGTCGAAGAAGCGCCGTCCCCCTTCGTCACGCCCAAGATGCGCAAGGCGATGGGCGAGCAGTGTGTGGCTCTGGCCCGCGCGGTGGATTACCATTCGGCGGGCACGGTCGAACTTATCGTGAGCGGCGCGGACGAGACGGGAGAGAGCTTCTACTTCCTCGAAATGAACACCCGCCTCCAGGTCGAACATCCCGTGACCGAAGCGATCACCGGCATCGACCTCGTCGAGCAGATGATCCGCGTCGCGGCGGGCGAAAAGCTCGAAATGACGCAGGACGATATCGGGATCGACGGCTGGTCGATCGAGAACCGCGTCTATGCCGAAGATCCCTATCGCGGCTTCCTGCCCAGTATCGGTCGCTTGGTGCGCTACGATCCGCCGCTTAAGGGCTGGACCGACGATGGAAGCGCGAACGGCAGGCGCGGTGTGGATGGCGTGCGTGTGGACGACGGCGTCTATGAAGGCGGCGAGGTTTCTATGTTCTACGATCCCATGATCGCCAAGCTGGTGACCTGGGGGGAAACGCGTGACGAGGCGGCGGATTTGCAGGTCCAGGCGCTCGATGCGTTTCGGATCGAAGGCCTCGGCCACAATGTCGATTTCCTCAGCGCCATCATGCAGCATCCGCGCTTCCGCTCGGGCGAACTGACCACCGGCTTCATCGCCGAGGAATATCCCGAAGGGTTCGAAGGCGCTGCCGTGTCGGACGATCTGAAGCGCGGCCTCGCCGCCGTGGCGGGCGTGATCGCCACCGCCGATGCCGATCGCGCACGCCGGATCGAAGGCCAGCTTTCGGACGATCTCTATGCGCCGGGCGACTGGACCGTGCGCTTGGGCGATACCGATTATCGCGTCACGCTGGAGGAAGAAGCGATCACCGTCGACGATGCGCCGGTCGCGCTCCAGATGGAGTACACGCCGGGCGAGCGGATGGTGGAAGTCGAACTGGACGATCAGGCTCTGACGCTCCAGCTCGAACCGACGCGCACCGGCTATGCCATCACCACGCGGGGGGCGAAGCATACGGTGCGGATCCTTCAGACCCGGATCGCGCATCTGGCCGATCATATGATCGAGAAGATCCCGCCGGACCTTTCGAAGATGCTGATCTGTCCGATGCCCGGCCTGTTGGTGAAGCTGCATGTCGAGGAAGGCGAGGAGGTCCAGCCGGGCCAGCCGCTGGCCACCGTCGAGGCGATGAAGATGGAGAACATCCTGCGCGCCGAGAAGGAAGGCACCATCGCCAAGATCAACGCCGAAGAGGGCGAAAGCCTAGCGGTCGACGCGGTGATTCTGGAGCTGGAATAAATGCATCTGGCGCATGACCCTGCGGCCCCCGCAGCGGAGGAAACCCGATTCGAAGAGTTTCTGAAGACCGATATCCGCGTGGGGACCGTGGTGGCCGCGCACGATTTTCCCGAAGCGCGCAAGCCAGCCTACAGGCTCGAAATCGATTTCGGGCCGACGATCGGGATCAGGAAAACGAGCGCACAGATCGTCGCCAATTACACGCGCGAGGAACTGGTCGGGCGGCAGGTCGCGGCGGTTGTCAATTTCCCGCCGCGCCAGATCGGCCCGGCAATGTCGGAAGTGCTGACGCTCGGGTTTGCGGACGAGCGGGGCGAGGTCGTCCTGTTTTCGCCCGACACGCCCGTGCCCAATGGATCGCGGCTTTTCTAGAAGCGAACGCCGATCAAGACGCGCGGATTAATGCGCCTGCAATTCTTCGTCGAGGAAAAGCGCCACATCGTCGAGCGCGACATCCTTGGTCAAAAATGCTGCACCTATGCTGCGCAGCAAAAGGAAGGGCAGGGTGCCCGCATCCATCTTCTTGTCGTGCAGCATGTGGTCGGCCAGATCGCGGCCCGAACAGGCAATCCCCAAAGCGGCGATCTCGGACGGCAGCCCGGCGGCGTCCGCCGCGCGGGTTAGTCGCTGGGCCGCGTCCTCGCTCAAAAGTCCGCGCCGGGCCGAATAGCGTGCGGCCAGGATCATTCCCAGGGCCACCGCTTCGCCATGCAGCAAGCGGTCGGAGAATCCCGTTTCTGCTTCGAGTGCATGCCCGAATGTGTGGCCGAGATTGAGAAGCGCGCGCGCGCCCGTCGTCTCGCGCTCGTCTTCGGCCACGATCCGGGCCTTGGCGGAGACGCTGGTCGCGACTGCCTGTTCCAGCGCCGCAGGATCGCGCGCCAGCACCGCACTGCCATTGTCTTCCAGCCAAGCAAAGAATTCCGCATCGCCGAGGACGCCGTATTTCAGAACCTCGGCGTAACCGGCGCGCATTTCGCGATCGGGCAGCGTGTCGAGTGTCGCCAGATCGGCGAGGACCAGCGAGGGTTGGTGAAAGGCACCGATGAGATTCTTACCCGCCGCGCTGTTGATTGCGGTCTTACCGCCTACCGAACTGTCCACCTGAGCCAGCAGGGTGGTCGGCACCTGGATCATTTTGATTCCCCGCATGAAGGTCGCCGCAGCAAAACCTGCCATGTCCCCGATCACTCCTCCTCCGAAAGCCACCATCACGGTTCCCCGATTGGCCTTTTTCTCCATCAGGAAATCGTAAATCCGTTGGAGTGTTTCCAGGTTCTTGTATTCCTCACCGTCGGGCAGGATACAGGTTTCATTCTGATAACCTTCCGGTTCAAGAAGCTTTTTGATTTGGGCTGGGTAGAATTGTTCCAGAGTGGAGTTCGTCACGGTCACCACCCGTTCCGGATCAAACTGACGGATGGCGGAAAGCAGGGAGTCCCGTAGATTTCCAGCACCGATTTCGATCTTGTATTCTCTCCCCGGCAATTCAACCGGAAGGGTTCGCATCGCTTTGATTCAGAAGAATTTTGAAGTTGTTTCAGGCAGGGCGATCCAGGTTTCGGTATTGAATCGCCTCCGCAACATCGGGAGTGTCGATCGCTTCTTCACCTTCCAGGTCCGCAAT
>LULJ01000409.1_pt1 | contig 17565 bp, 16 predicted proteins | sample 728171 | NCBI WGS metagenome assembly LULJ01 (sample SAMN03860292, study PRJNA289734) | marine metagenome | biome: seawater column; feature: ocean; material: water; isolation source: Red Sea water column Station 169 - depth 25m | place: Saudi Arabia: Red Sea | collected 2011-10-15 | depth 25 m
TGATTTGATTTTGGATAAATCTCCATTGCAGGCCTCTTTTGCTTGTGAAACAATGCTTAAACCACATCTTTTTGCAGCGTTATAACCATCATTCACTGATAAATCTTTGCCTACTTTGCCTTTGATCAATTCACCATTTTCATTAATAGATATTTGACCTGAAATGAATAAAAATTTACCACTAATTTTAGTAGCGACATAGGAACCAACTGGTGGTTTAGCTATTGGTAATTTAATATTTAATTTTTCAATTCGATCATTAATTGTCATTTTTTAATTTTTCCATAAATTCTTTACCATTTTTACTATTTTTGAATTTAGTCCATGTATCTTTAAATGATGACTTATCAAATTTCTTTTTACCTGCATTTAATTTTTCACCTGTGCTTGTCTTTAGTTTCTTTGCAGTACACTCAATATATTTTGCACTTAGTTTATCAAATTGATTACAGTCATTTTCATTTGCAAACACAGCGGTTGAAATTAATAAAACAAAAACAGATTTAATTATTATTTTTTTTGTCATAGTTTTTCCTATTTTTTTTTCTTTTTTTTATTTTTATCGTATTCTTTTCTTTTCTCAATTAGAATTAATGCATCTTCCATAGTTAGTTCATTTGGATCTTTTTCTTCTGGTATTGTGGCATTTAGAGATTTGTACTTAATGTATGGACCATATTGTCCTTTCATAATTCTAACTGGTTTGCCATCTTCAGGGTGTGTACCGAGGTCTTTTATGATAGATGAAGACATTCGGCCTGGTTTAGCCTCAGCAATTAAAGTTATTGCTCTGTTTAAACCAATAGAGAAAATTTCTTCTATGTTTTCAATTCTCGCTGATTTATTTTCACATTTTAAATAGGGACCAAACCTTCCAGTATTTAGAGTTATCTCTTTTTGATTTTCTGGGTTGAGACCTAAAGATTTTGGTAGAGAACATAAAAATTGAGCTTTTTCCAAATCAATATCTTTTAAATCTAAACCTTTAGGAATCGATACATTTTTTAAGAGTTCGTTAACTTCAGTTTTAGATTTCTTTTTCTTTTTCTTTTTCTTTATACTTTCCTCTAGTTCTTGTTCACTTAAATTTTTTTCATATTGAAGATAGGGTCCAAATCTTCCATTTTTCAAATATATATCATTACCATTTTCGTGTTTTCCAATAAATTTTGGTTCAGCTAGTTGAGCTTGAGCTGCAGCTTTTGCTTTGGATAATGGCCGTGTAAATTTACAATCAGGATAATTTGAGCATCCTATAAAAGCTCCTCCTCTAAAACTATTTTTCAAACTGAGTGTGCCTTTGCTGCATAATTGGCATTTTCTGACTATATTTCCCTCATTATCCTTATCAAAAATGAGTTCACCCAAACTATCATTAAGTAAATCTAAAACCTCTCTGGTTCTTTTTTCCTTTACCTTAGAAACATTGTTATTAAAGTCTTTCCAAAATAATTCTAAAACTTTAATCCAACTTTCTTTACCAGAGGTAATCTCATCTAATTGGTCTTCCAATCCTGCAGTAAAATTATAATCTACATATCTTGAGAACAATTTTTCTAAGAAAGCAGAAATTAATTTTCCTCTATCTGTAGGAAAAAATCTTTTATTTAGTATTTCAGCGTATCCTCTGTTAGCTATCGTAGAGATAATGCTTGCATATGTTGATGGTCTACCGATTCCAAGTTCTTCTAATTTTTTTACTAAACTTGCTTCAGAGTATCTTGGCGGAGGTTGTGTAAAATGCTGTTCATCTATTAAAGATTCAATATTTATTGAACCCTTTTTCATAGTTGGCAATATACTTTCATCTTCATCTTTATTTTGGTTATTATAGATTTTTAAAAATCCATCAAATTTGAGAACAGACCCACTAGCTTTACAAACCGTATCATTATTATGAGAATTAATAGTAATTGTATTTCTATCAAATTTTGCAGATGACATTTGAGAAGACAAAGCTCGACTCCAAATTAAGTCGTATAATTTATTTTGATCGGTGCTTAAATATTTTTTAACACTTTGGGGAGTTCTGATTATATCTGTAGGTCTAATTGCTTCATGAGCTTCTTGTGCATTTTTAGCTTTTTTTCCTGAATAGTTTAGAGAGTTTTCAGGCAAATATTCATTACCAATTTCCTTTTTAATATAGTCTCTAAAAGCTGAGACTGCATCTTTTGACAAATTTGTTCCATCAGTTCTCATATATGTAATCAAACCTATAGTTTCTCCATCTATTTCTATCCCTTGGTAAAGTTTTTGCGCAATTTGCATTGTTCTTGATGCGCCAAAACCTAGTCTACTTGAGGCTGTTTGTTGTAGTGTAGATGTTGTGAAAGGTCCTGAGGGATTTCTATTTATAATTTTACTTGAAATATCAGTAATACTAAATTTTTTTTTATTAATAATTGATATAGCTTTATTTATTTCCTCTTTATTTCTAAAAGAAAATTTTTCTATTTTGTTATTTTCAAGTTGACTTATACTTGCAGTTATAACTTGGTTGTTTTTATCTTTAAATTTAACACTTAAAGTCCAGAATTCCTCTGGATTAAATGACTCAATTTCATGCTCTCTCTCAGTTATTAACTTTAATGCTACAGACTGAACTCTCCCAGCAGACTTCGAGCCTGGTAATTTAGTCCAAAGAATAGGTGAAATGTTAAAACCAACTAAGTAGTCTAAAGCTCTTCTAGCCATATAAGCATCTACTAACAAAGGTTCAATTTGTCTTGGATTATCAATACCATGTAATACAGCTTTTTTTGTAATTTCGTTAAAAACAACTCTTTCAATTTCCTTATCTTTTAAAAGTTTTTTTTCATTTAAATATTCTTTTACATGCCATGCTATTGCTTCACCTTCACGATCAGGGTCAGTAGCAAGGATAATTTTAGAGGAGTCTTTTGCTGCATCAGTTATTTCTTTAAGATATTTTTTTGAAAAACTGTCTATTTCCCACTCCATTTTAAAGTCATGATCAGGATCAACAGAGCCATTTTTTGAGGGTAAATCTCTTATGTGTCCATAACTTGCTAAAACTTTATAATCATCACCTAAATATTTATTTATGGTTTTTGCTTTAGCAGGACTTTCTACAATCACCAAGTTCATTAACTACAAACTACTCAAATGAGTTAGATAGTCAAATTAATAAATTTTTGTCTTTGTTTCTTCTTTATTTTTCAATCTTTTAATATTTTCTCTGTGAGTAAAAAATATCAAAATAAACATAATAGTAAAAAAAATCACTTGATTAAATTGTGATGAAAATAACAAATATATCGGAATAGAAATTGATGCAACTAATGAAGCTAATGATGAATATTTAGAAAGACCAAATGTTATAAGCCAAGAAATTATAAAGATTAAACTCAAATAAATATTTAATGCAAATAAAATTCCTAAATAAGTCGCAACACCCTTACCACCTTTGAATTTTAACCAGATAGGAAAAACATGACCCAAGAAAGCACAAAGTGAAGACACATAAACTAATTCTGGAAAATAAATTTTAACATAAATAACTGGAATGATAGCTTTAAGAATATCAAAAATTAAAGTTGTATAACCAATGATTTTATTTCCTGTTCTGAGAGCATTTGTGGCACCTATATTTCCGGAACCTATTTCTCTAATATCTTTTTTTAAAAAGATTTTTGTTAATAATAAACCAAATGGAATTGATCCCATTAGGTACGAAATAATACCAACAATTAAAATTTCCATATTATAACTTAAATAATTCTTTTCCTTTTACAAACGTATTTGTAACTTTACCTTGAAGTTTTTTATCTTCTATTGATGTATTTTTTGATTTTGATATTAGTTTTTCTTTTTTTACAATCCAAGGTTTATCTAAGTCGACAATACAAAAGTCGGCATCATTACCAATTGACAGATTGCCTTTATCAATTTTAAGAATTTTTGCTGGGTTTGAAGTCATAGCTTTAATTATAGTTTCTAATTTGAGTGACTCATTATGATACAGTTCTAAACTTAACGATAACAGAGTCTCAATTCCTGACGCACCAGTTGCTGCTTGTGCAAAAGTAAGTCTTTTTGACTCTTCATCCTCAGGTTTGTGATCAGATACGATTACATCTATTAATTCACTTTTTAATCCTTGAATTAGAGCCAATCTATCTTCCTCTCTTCTTAAAGGTGGTGAGAGTTTTAAAAAAGTTTTAAAGTCACCAATATCATTTTCATTTAATGAAAGATTATTGATTGATACACCGGAAGAAAATTTAACAATTTCTTTTCTATGCTTGAGCACTTCAACTGATTTTTGTGATGAAAGTTGTGAAATATGATATCTACATTTAACTTTTTCCAACAAAGTTAAATCTCTTTCTATTAAAACTCTTTCAGCTATTTCTGGTATACCTGACAAACCTAATTTTGTTGCAATTATACCCGAATTTATCATTCCATTCTTAGCAAGTTCATAATCCTCAGCATGTTGCATAATTAAACATCCGAGGTCTTTTGCAGAATTCATAATTCTTGACATTAATCTTGGATTTTGGATTGTCCTAATTCCATCTGTAAATGCAATAATCCCTTTTTTTTGTAAGAGGCCGAATTCAGTCATGTTAGAACCCTCAATATTTTTAGTTAGTGATGCACATGGAAAAATATTAATTTTAGATTTATCTCTTCCTCTCCTTTTTAAAAAATCAACTATCGATACGTTATCAATAATTGGATTAGTATTAGGCATGGTGACTACTGAGGTTACTCCACCTGAAAGGGCTGCGTCACTAAGTGTTCTAAAGTTTTCTTTATACTCAAAACCAGGTTCACCAACAAAAACCCTCATATCAACTAATCCTGGAAAAAGGTGCTTTCCCTTTAAATCCACTGGTTTTTCGCGAGTTGGAAGATTATTTGTATTTACTTTTTTTCCTACAGCTTCAATTTTACCATCTTCACCAATAATTAAACCACCAACTTCATTAATAGAATTATGAGGGTCAACTATATTTGCATTTATAAAATATTGTTTTTTCATTATGTACAAAATATTTTTAAGCAAGCCATTCTTACTGCAACGCCAAGTTCAACTTGTTCTTTAATTACACTTTTATTAATATCATCTGCAAGAATTGTATCTATTTCGATTCCTCTATTCATTGGACCTGGATGCATTATCAATGCATCTGATTTTGCATATTCTAATTTATCTGGTGTTAGTCCAAAATATTCATAATATTCTCTGTTTGATGAAAGATATGAACTGCTCATTCTTTCATTGTTGGTGCAATAATATTTACCTCGGCTCCAAGCATATTTAGTAAATAGATATTTGATCTAGCTACTCTAGAATGTAATATATCTCCGCAAATTGCTATTTTTAAACCCTCTATTTTTTTTTTACGGTTAATGATTGTTAAAGCATCAAGTAAAGCTTGTGTTGGATGTTCACGTCTACCATCACCTGCATTTAAAACCGCACAATTAACTTTTTGTGAAAGTAAATTACATGCACCAGAATCTTGATGTCTAATGACAATAATATCTGGATGCATAGCGTTTAATGTCATTGCAGTATCAATTAACGTTTCTCCTTTTTTTATGGCTGAATTGCTAATGTTCATAGACATTACATCAGCTCCAAGTCTTTTTCCTGCAAGTTCAAAAGAACTTTGTGTTCTTGTGGATGGCTCAAAAAATAAATTTATTTGAGTTTTACCTTTTAGCACATCTATTTTTTTGTTTTTACTTTGATTAACCTTTATAAAGTCTTTAGCTTCATCAAGTATTAAATTTACATCATTTATTGATAAATCTTGGATTCCTAACAAATGTTTTTGGGAAATTTTAATAGCTTTATTAGTTGGTATTGCCATTAAAACCAACTCTATAACTATAATTCTTTACAATAGCAAGTATTAATTATTTAAAAAATCAATTGCACCCTGTAATATAAATGCAGCTGCATTCTCATCAATTTTTTTTTCCCTTTTTGTAACATTTACGTCCAATTGGCTTGATAAATTAAAAGCCCCAACTGTTGATAATCTTTCATCCCACAAACAAACAGGTATATTAATATTCTTCTCTATGTTTTTAGATACGTCTTTAATTGACTGAGTTGATCTGCCCGATGAACCATCCATATTAAGAGGATTTCCAATTATGATAGCTCCTATGTTATTTTCCTTAATAATTTCCTTTAATTCTATTATTAGTTTTTCAGATGAAGTTTTGACAATAGTTCTAAATGGTGTTGCAATTAATTGCTTCTCATCACATATTGAAACACCGATTCTTTTAGAACCAAGGTCTAATCCTATTAATCTACACTTATCTGAGTGTTTTTTTTTGAATTCATCTAATGTCACCATATTGTATAATTTTAACTTAAGTGATAGTTTTCGTCATATTTAAATAGCATATGAGCATAGATCTTAAAACAATAAAACATATTTCTAAATTATCAAGAATTTCAGTTGATGACCAAAGAGCTAAAAAATTAGTTGGTGATTTAAATTCAATTTTTGATTTTATTGAAAAGCTTAATGAATTAAAAACAGAAAATGTTAAACCGTTAACATCTATCGCTGAAACAACATTAAAATTAAGGTCTGATGAGGTTCAAAGTAAGAATATCAGAAAAGAAATAATTAAGAATTCTCCTCAAGATAATGAAGATTATTTTGTTGTACCTAAGGTTATTGAGTGATGTCAGATATAACTAAACAATCTCTGACAGAATTAGTTGAAAGTATTAAAAATAAAAAACTTTCTTCATCAGAAGTTACGAAAGCCTTTATTGAAAGATCTGAAAAATCAAAAGTGCTTAATGCTTTTATTACTGAAGACTTCACATCCGCTTTAGATAAAGCAAAAAAATTTGATCAAAAACCTAATTTAGATTTAAAATTACCTGGTATTCCAATGGCCGTTAAAGATTTATTTTGTACAAAGAATATTAAAACAACTGCTGGTAGCAAGATTTTAAATAATTTTGTGCCAACATACGAGTCAACTGTAACAGAAAATATTTGGAATGAAGGTGCAATTCTTTTGGGTAAGTTAAATTGTGATGAGTTTGCAATGGGCTCCTCGAATGAGACTAGTTTTTTTGGCAATGTCCAAAATCCTATTGATAAAAATTTAGTACCAGGTGGTTCCTCTGGAGGATCTGCATCAGCTGTTGCTGGACAATTAACACCGATTACAATTGGTACAGATACCGGTGGATCAATAAGACAGCCAGCTTCTTTCACTGGAACAGTTGGCTTAAAACCAACCTATGGTAGTTGTTCAAGATATGGAATTGTTGCTTTTGCTTCTTCCTTAGATCAAGCAGGACCAATGGCACAAAACGTTAAAGATTGTGCTTTACTTCAGGAAGTAATCAGTAGTTTTGATGCGAAAGATTCAACTTCAATAGATTTTAAAAGAAGTCATTATAGTAAAGATCTTACAAATAATATTAAAGGAAAAAAAATTGGAATACCAAAAGAATACAGAGTTGATGGTATGCCTAAAGAAATTGATGACCTCTGGCAAAAAGGTATTGAATATGTAAAAGATTGTGGTGCAGAAATTATAAACATTTCACTTCCGCATACTAGTTATGCTCTGCCGACTTATTATATAGTTGCTCCGGCCGAAGCATCTTCAAATTTAGCAAGATATGACGGTGTTAAGTATGGATATAGAGCAAATGGTGAAAACCTAATTGATATGTATGAAAAAACTAGGTCTGAAGGTTTTGGTGCGGAAGTTCAAAGAAGGATTATGATTGGAACTTATGTTCTATCTTCAGGGTATTATGATGCATATTATTTAAAAGCTCAAAGAGTTAGAAGGTTAATTAAAAATGATTTTGATGAAGCATACAAAAAAGTAGACGCAATTTTAACACCATCTACACCTAGCTCAGCTTTCAAAATTGGTGAAAAAACAAATGATCCTGTTTCTATGTATCTCAATGATATATTTACAGTGCCTGTTAATTTAGCTGGTTTACCAGGTATTTCAATTCCTGCAGGACATGACACAAAAGGTTATCCCCTTGGTTTACAAATAATTGGTAAAGCATTTGATGAACAAAATATATTGAATATTGCATTTGCAATGGAAGAAAAAATAAATTTTAAAAATAAAATCACTGATTGGTGGATTAAATGAGTAAAAAGAGTCGAGAATATTTGATTAATCGTAAAGACAATCAATATGAAGTTGTAATAGGTTTAGAAGTTCATGCTCAAGTATTATCCAAGTCAAAGTTATTTTCTAATTCTGCTACAAAATTTGGTGCTGAACCTAATACTCAAGTAAGTTTAGTTGATGCAGCTTTTCCAGGTATGCTACCAGTAATAAATGAATTTTGTGTTAAACAAGCAATAAAAACCGGTATAGGTCTTAATGCAAAAATAAATAAACGCTCAGTTTTTGATAGAAAAAATTATTTTTACGCAGATTTACCACAAGGATATCAAATTTCACAATTTAAAGATCCAATAGTGGGTGAGGGTAAAGTTATTATAGATTTGCCTGACGGTCATAAAGAAGTAGGTATAGAAAGATTACATTTAGAACAAGATGCAGGAAAGAGTATACATGATTTAGATCCTCAAAATACTTTTGTCGATTTGAATAGATCAGGAGTAGCTTTAATGGAAATTGTAAGTAAACCAGATCTTAGATCCCCAGATGAGGTAAGTATATATATAAAAAAATTGAGATCAATCATGCGATATTTAGGAACTTGTGATGGAAATATGCAAGAAGGATCATTAAGAGCAGATGTTAATGTATCCGTAAGGGAAAAAGGGTCAAAAGAGTTTGGAACAAGATGTGAAATTAAAAATGTAAACTCGATTAAATTTATGCAAATGGCTATAGAATATGAGGCTAATAGACAAGTTGATCTAATTGAAGAAGGTAAAACAATTAATCAGGAAACTAGATTATTTGACACTAAGAAAAACGAGACAAGATCAATGAGATCCAAAGAAGATGCTCATGACTATAGATATTTCCCTGATCCAGATTTATTACCATTAGAAGTCTCAGACGAATTTGTAAACAAACTTAGAAGTGAAATTCCAGAGTTACCTGATGATAAGAAGAAAAGATTTATTAATGAATTTAAGTTATCAGCTTATGAAGCAACAATTTTAGTTTCTGATATAGAAATAGCAAAATATTTTGAAGAAGTTGTAGCAAAAATGGGCAAGAATAAAGATATGAAACTTGCAGTCAATTGGATTACCGGAGAGCTTTTTGCTGTTTTAAATAGTAAAAATTTAGAAATTACACAAAGCCCTGTAAGTGCAAAAAATTTGGCAATATTAGTAAATTTAATTAAGAATGGAACAATTTCAGGAAAAATTGCCAAAAAAGTTTTTGAACTAATGTTAAAGAATGACGAAGATCCTCAAAAAATTGTTGAAGAAAAAGGCTTAAAACAACAAAGCGATCCAAAAGCATTAGAGGTATTGATAGATAAGATAATTAACAATAATAGAGAAAAAGCTATTGAATACAAGCAAGGTAAAGAAAAACTTTTTGGTTTTTTTGTAGGTCAAGCTATGAAAGCCTCTGGTGGAAAAGCAAATCCTCAATTAATTAATGAGATCTTAAAAAAAAAATTATAAAGGTTATGGGTTCTGACCTTAATATTACAAAGCATCTACAAGATTATATATTAAAACATGGTTTAAAACTTCATCCAGTGCAAAAGGAAATAATTAATTATAATCTTAAATTAGGTGATATTAAAAGAATGCAAATATCAATATCACAATGTCAATTTCTTCATTTAATTATTAAAGTTTCTAAAATTAAGAAAGTATTAGAAATCGGAACCTTCACTGGTCTAAGTACATTATCCATGGCATTAGCTTTACCTGATAATGGAGAAATTATTGCTTTAGATAAAAATAGAGAGACTAATAAAATTGCTGTTAATTTTTTTAAAAAAGCTGAACAAAATCATAAGATAAAGACAGTTATAAAACCAGCCTTAGAGTCTTTAATTAAGATTAGAAATAAAAAATTTGATTTAGTTTTTATAGATGCAGATAAAATGAATTATAAAAAGTATTATGAAATTTCTTTAGACTTATTAAATAAAGGAGGTTTAGTAATAATTGATAATGTATTATGGCATGGAGAAGTAGTTGATAAAAGAATAAATGATAAATTTACTAAAAATATAAGGGAACTGAATAACTTTATATCAAAAGACAAACGAATAGAAAAAGTAATTGTGCCTTTTGGTGATGGAATGAGTGTTTGTAGGAAAGTTTAATGTTTACAGTATTTGGTTTTTATAAATTTAAACAAATTAATAATTTAAATAGAAATAAAAAATTATTAAATAATCTTTTTCTTAAAAAAAATATTAGAGGAACAATTATAATTTCTAGAGAAGGAATCAATGGATCTTTATCTGGAAAAAATAAAGACTTAAATGAAACAATTAGAAAAATTAAGACTATCTTTAAATTAAAAGAGTTTAATAGTTTTAACAAGTCAATCAGCAAATTTCAACCTTATCATAAACCAAAAATAAAAATTAAAAAAGAGTTAGTACCAATGAGTTTAGATATAAAAAATGAAATTCAAAAAATTAATAATTATATAGAACCAAACAAATGGAATAAACTAATTAAAAGTAAAAAAACATTTTTATTAGATGCGAGAAAACCTTTTGAAAATAAAGTAGGATCCTTCAACAATGCTTTCAATCCTAATGTAGATAATTTTAGGGATTTTCCCAAATATTTAAAACGATTAAAAAAGCAACAGCCTATAGCTATGTTTTGCACTGGTGGTATTAGGTGTGAAAAAGCTTCTGTATTTTTAAAAAAAAAAGGTTTTGAAAATGTTTATCAATTAAAAGGAGGCATACTAAATTACTTAAAAAAAATCAAAAAAAAGGATAGTTTATGGAAAGGGGAGTGCTTTGTTTTTGATAACCGAGTAAGTTTAAAACATGGCTTGTTACAAGGCTCTTATTCGGTTTGTAGTGGATGCAGAAAACCAATTTCATTAAAAGATAAAAAATCTAAAATGTATGAGGAAGGTGTATCATGTCCAAGTTGTTATAGTAAACTCACTAAAAAACAAAAATCTCGTTTTAGAATGAGACAAAGTCAGATATATAAAGCAAAGTTATCAGGAAAAAAATATAATTTTCAAAAAGAATATTAGTAGGAATTAATTTGCCACAATCTCTTAAACTTACAAAGGACCCAATATGGTTTTTATTAAGGAAAGTCACAATTCCAGCAAGTGTGGGTTCGTTATTTCAAACTTTTTATAATTTAGTTGATACATGGTTCGCAGGAAGAATATCAGCTGAAGCAATAGCAGCAATTGCAAAATCTTTTCCAATTTACTTTACTATAATTGCCATAGGTGTTGGTTTAACAGCTGGTACCAATACATTAATAGGTAATAATTTAGGAGCTAATAATAAAAAAAAAGCTTCATTATTTATTGCTCAATCGATAATTTTTGCAATTTTTTTATCTGTTCTTGTTACCTTCTTTGGTTTAAACGTTTCAGATTTCTTATTGTCATTAATGGGGTCTGACCCAGATGGAATTACTTTATCAAGAGAATATTTAGATATTATTTTTTATGGAACAATTATTGTTTTAATACAAATTTCCTTAAATGGGACTTTAAATGCTCAAGGAGATACTAAAAGTTATAGAAATGTATTAATATTTACTTTCTTTTTAAATATTTTCTTAAATCCTTTATTTATTTTTGGATATGGATTTGTACCTGCTTTTGGAATAGCAGGTTTAGCAATAGCCACAGTTGTTGCTCAATTTACTGGTCTGCTTTATCTGGCTCATAAGGTATATTGTTGTGAGTTAAAACAATACCTAAAACTAGAATGCTTTATTCCTAAATTTAATCTTTTGGGTGAGTTAGTTTATCAAACCATACCTGTTATGTTTAGTATGTTATTAATTGGTGTGGGTTTATTTAATATTCTTTATTTCATTGGACAATTTGGAGATCTCGCAACTGCTGGTTATGGCGCTGCCCTAAGAATTGAACAAGTTTTTTTACTACCTGTTATAGGCTTGAATACAGCTGTTTTATCTATTGGTGGACAAAACTTTGGGGCAAAAAATTATGATCGTCTTAGAGAATTATATAAAAAAGCTTTACTATTTGCCTCATCTTTCATGATTTGTGCAGGAATAATAATTTTTATTGGAGCAGAATTTTTAGTTTCATTATTTACAGACAATTTAGAGGCAGTAAAACATGGTGCAATTTACCTAAAAGTTGCAGCATTGATTGGTCCTATCTATCCAGTGTTCTTTATTACTACTGCAGTATTTCAAGCAGTTAAAAAACCTCTTTATAGTCTTTATATGAGTGTTTTAAGATTAACAGCTCTTCCTTTTTTTAGTTTGTGGTATGTAATTAATATTAGAGGAGGTGATTATGAGGACATTTTTTACACCATATTTGTAACAAATTGGTTAATGGGAATTGCAGTTTTGATGTTTATTGGATATTTCTTAAATAATGTTTTTAAACAAAATAAGAGTCTTTTTACTAATTAATATACATATAGTTATCCTTTTAACTAGCACAGAAAATCTGAAAGCAAAAGAGTTAAAAATTATTACAGGTATTGCAAAAGTTATTGATGGTGACACAATTATAATAAATAAAAAAAAAATTCGTCTTTTTGGAATTGATGCCCCAGAACAGGATCAAAAATGTCAAAAAATTTGGCTAACAATTTCTTTTTTTTCATTTAATAAAGATTATTTTTGTGGGGAAATTTCTACCAATAAACTCAAAAAAAAAATCAACAATCAATTTATGAGCTGTAAATGGAAAAATAAAGATAGATATAAAAGATTTATTGCAGAATGTTTTAAGGGCAAGACTAACATCAATGCTTGGATGGTTCGATATGGTTATGCTGTTGCATATAGAAAATACTCAAAAAAATATGTTGCACATGAAGATATAGCAAAAAAAGATAAATTAGGGTTATGGTCTGGTACTTTTGAAATGCCTTGGGATTATAGAAAAAAAAATTAATCTTTTTGCAATTTTTTTTCGAATTTTCTCACTAGATAGGAAACAATTAATATTAAAACTAAATACTCAAGAATTAAAAATGTATATATTTCAAGAGGGCGATATGTTGTGACAACAAGTTCGTTAGCTTTTCTTGTCAAATCACCAATGCCTATAATTGAAACTAAAGAGGACATTTTTAACACATAGACAAATTGATTTCCTATTGCAGGTAAAATATTTTTGATAGCTTGAGGAAGAATAACAAGCTTTAATTTTTTGACAAAATTTAATCCTAACGAACTTCCAGCCTCCCACTGGGACTTCTTAATAGAGTTTATGCCCGCTCTAAAAATTTCTGCTTGAAACGCACTTTCACTTATAGATAGTGCAATAATGCCAGATACAAATGGACTAAAGCTAATACCCGTCATTATTGGTAGTCCATAATAGATCCATAATATCAATACTAATAATGGTATCGCTCTGACAATCTCAACATATCCAATATTAATATAAGTTAAAAATTTATTTTTAGCTAATGATGGTATGGCTACGATTAATCCAACGAAGATTGAGATAATAATTGAAACTAAAGAAATAAAAATTGTGGTGGTTAAACCACTTAATAAAAATTTTAAATTTGTTAAACCTTCAATATTATTTGGTGATAAGATTAGCCAATTAAGTTCGCCTTTATTACATGAAGTTAAAGGGATAACTAAAAGTAAAAAAAATAAATTTCTCACCCTCCAATTTATAAAGTATTAAGCAGTAAATACTAATCTATTATAGACTTTTTAGATTATATTTAGCTAACAACTTAGTAAAGAAGCCCGATGATTTCTTCTTTTTTATCCATTCATTAACATAGTTGTTCCATTTATTATCACCCTTAGGAACCATCATAGCTAAAAAAGCAGGATTTTTTTCACCATCAGGAACGATAGCTAATTGTGGATATTTTATAACTAACTTATTTGCTTCTGTTGAACTTGTTATATTTCCATCTGCTCTTCCAGCTAGTACTTCTTGAAAATCTCTAGCAGGGGCTTCTACAGAATTCAATTTTGATTTGGGAAAAAATTCTTTTGCTTTTTCTTCCTGTGATGTACCAAGAGTAGTTGCAATAGTTACATTTGAATTGTTAAGAGAGTCCCAAGTCGAAAATTTAGCTAAATTCTTTTTTAGAACAAGTGGTACAGTTCCATATTTATAGTAAGTGTCAGTAAATCCAGCAACTTCAGCTCTTTTTGGAGTTTTTGTTACACTCGTTGATATATCATATCTTTCAGAAGTTATTCCAGAAACGATAGTTTTCCACTCAGCTGGTACAAATTCAATTTTAACACCCATGTCCTTAGCTAACTCATTCATTACGTCGATATCAAATCCTTTATATTTATTAGTCGCTGGATCTTTGATAGTCATAGGATCCCAATCACCAGTTGTTCCAACTTTTAAGACACCTGATGATAAAATTTTGTCTAAATTTGAGTCTGCGTTTAAATTAAAGGGTAAAAGAGCAAAGATTGCTAAATAAATTAATTTTTTCATTCTTATTTTTAACAAATTTAAAAAAAAATGAGACTATAATCTTGACGCACTATCATTCATCCAAGAAAATAAATGATGTGAAAAAGAGCGTCTTACAAAAAGATTCACGTCATTTTGACTTTCATTCTGTATTATCACATCAATTTTTGCTAATATTGTTTGTATAACAGAGCCCTTTTTTTTTCTAAAATCATTGAAATTAAACGGTGATCCAGACTCAAATAAATCGTAAATTTTGTCACCTTTAAGGTTAATCAAAACAAATTGGTCGGTAACATCTGTGACAGCTCCTAAATTTGTTTTACAAATACTCTTATTAAGTAAACTTTCTGTTTGATAAACGTTGCTACCAATATTAGAAACTTCATTTGAAAAAATCATCCATTCATCAGGACTTAGCCAAAGTGCGGTTAATTTATCGCTTTTAGTAAAAGTATTTGCTTCAGCTGGCAATATCAAATTTAATGATTTTCCAACTGCAGATAAAAATTCTCTTTTTTTCCCTCTTAGAATCAGTTTCATTATAGGTTTAACTTCTTTCATTTGTAATCCTGAATAAGATTTTTCTTCTGTAATTGCGTTTGAATAATTAAGCATTTAATCTTTTATTCTCCTTGTCTAAAAACACTGGATCCGTAACTGTCACGTTGATTTGTTTATTTTCCATTGGGATAATTAGTTTTTGACCCATCATATTTTTTCCGCCTTTAACAACACCTAAAGCAATAGATTTTTCTAAATTTGGACTATAGTAACTTGAAGTGACATGGCCCAACATTTCAACTGGTGACTTGTTTGCATCCGCAACAATTTGAGCACCTTCCTCTAAAACTTCTTTTGGATTTTCTGTAACCAAACCAATTAACTGTTTTCTATCTTCTCTGATTGTATCTGATCTATATAAAGATCTTTTACCGATAAAGTCGTATTTCTTTTTACTAACCATCCAATCCATTTGTAAATCGATTGGTGTCATGGTTGCATCTGTGTCTTGCCCTACAATTATAAATCCTTTTTCTGCTCTAAGTAAATGCATTGTTTCAGTCCCATAAGGTGTGATATTAAATTCTTTTCCTGCCTGCATACACTTGTCCCATACAGATTTTCCATAGTTAGCCTGAACATTAATTTCAAAACTTTGTTCACCAGTAAAACTTATTCTCATTACCCTACATTTGACTTTGTCAATTTTGGTATCTTTAAAAGACATATGTGGAAATTTATCATCGGACAAATCTAGATTAGGAATTACTTTTGAAATAATTTTTTTACTGTTTGGACCACATACACTAATTGTTGCATAATGATCTGTCACTGAAGTAAGGTATACGTCTAACTCTGGCCACTCTGTTTGAAGATAATCTTCTAGTTTACCTAAAACGTTTGCGGCTCCACCTGTTGTTGTAGTCATAATGTAGTGATTTTCATCTAAGCGTGTTGTTACACCATCGTCATAAACCATGCCATCTTCATTAAGCATTAATCCATATCGACATTTTCCAATAGCAAGCTTTGACCATGCATTGGTATAAACTCTATTTAAAAACTCAGAGGCATCTGTACCTTGAATATCAATCTTACCTAATGTTGAAGCATCTAATATACCGGCACTGTCTCTTGCAGCCTTACTTTCTCTTTGCACAGCTTCATGCATACCTTCGTTTTCTTTTGGATAAAACCAAGCTCTCTTCCATTGTCCTACGTTTTCAAATTTTGCTTTATTTTCAACGTGCCAATCATGAATAGGAGTTTTTCTAAAGACATCAAAATATTCTCCTACATTTCTACCAACAATTGTCCCAAAAGTAAGAGGAGTATAGGGTGGTCTAAATGTTGTTGTACCAAGCTCACCCATTTTAGAGCCTGCAGTTTCAGAGATAATTCCCAAAGCATGCATGTTACCAAGTTTACCTTGATCAGTACCCATACCTGTTGTTGTATATCTTTTAACATGTTCAATTGATCTGAAACCTTCTCTTAAAGCTAATTTGATATCTTTTGCTGTAGCATCATTTTGATAATCAACAAATGGTTTTGTCTTACCAATTATCTTATCAGATGGAAGTAACCATATATTTCTTTTAGTTTTATTGAAATGAGATTGGATCTCAAGATTTTCATATTCAGTTTTCTTAATATTTAAGAAATCTTTAAGTTTTTTTGAAATACTTGATAATATTTCATCTAATGTAAATTCTCCATTACAAGAACCTATACTTATTTGATCTGAAGGATATGTATCTGGAATAAATACTTGATCTTCATCTCTGAATTTCAATTTTCCGCCAGATTGTGTGAAAAGATGTACTGCTGGCGTCCATCCTCCAGACATGCCAAGGCAATCACAATCAATAGAAATTTTAGAGCCCACAACTTTTTGACCATCTTTAGAGAGTTGCATTATTGAAATTTTATTAATCCTTTTGTATCCAAATGTATTAACAACTGTATAACCTTTATATATTTTTATGTTATTTTTTTCTATTTCTTTGACTAATTTTGAATCAACATTTTCTCTATTATCGATAATAGCTTCAATATTAATTCCTTTTTGAAATAAACTTATTGCTGTTTCATAGGCACTATCATTGTTAGTAAAAATAATATTTTTTTGGCCACATGCAACACCAAACAAATTTGAGTATTTTTCTATGGCGGATGATAGCAAAATTCCCGGTCGGTCATTATTGTCAAATACCAAAGGTCTTTCTAAAGATCCCGTTGCACTTATAACCTTTTTTGCTCTAATTTTCAGTAGTCTATGACGAACTTTTCCATCTCTTTGATGCAAAGGTAAATGATCCGTCAAATTTTCTCGTGCCAATAAAAAATTGTAGCCATGAAAAGCAGCAACACTTGTTCTTGTCTTTATTTCTAAATTATCAATTTTTTTTATTTCATTTATTTCTTTCTCTAACCATGAACTCGAGATTTGATTGTTAATCTTGAAGTGTTCTGAATTTTGATAAATTGTAGAAC
>LULJ01000753.1_pt1 | contig 17534 bp, 18 predicted proteins | sample 728171 | NCBI WGS metagenome assembly LULJ01 (sample SAMN03860292, study PRJNA289734) | marine metagenome | biome: seawater column; feature: ocean; material: water; isolation source: Red Sea water column Station 169 - depth 25m | place: Saudi Arabia: Red Sea | collected 2011-10-15 | depth 25 m
CCTCTAAAATCTCTTATTCCATACTTTTGTTGATAAGTAAAATCTGCGTGGCCTGGCCTGAATTTGTCTTTAATATTTTCGTAGTCTTTAGACTTCTGATCAGTATTTCTAACTAATAGACCTATAGGAGTACCTGTCGTCTTGCCTTCAAATACTCCTGAGAGTATTTCAACTTTGTCTGATTCTTTTCTTTGAGTAACATATTTTGATTGTCCTGGCTTTCTTCTATCTAGTTCTTTCTGAATATCTAACTCATTTATCTCAATATTTGGAGGGCAACCATCTATTACACCTCCCAAAGCAATACCATGACTTTCACCAAATGTGGTCAATTTAAAAATTTTACCAAACGTATTTCCAGACATATTATTTGTATATTTTGTCTAAGATATTCGAAATATCAACATCATCTAAATTATTGCTTTCATAAACTTTCATTAAATATTCAGTATCTATGCCAAATTTTTCCATCGCACTTTTAAATTTTTCCTTAAGAAAAGGTTTTGATTCTTCTCTTCTTTGTTTGTGCCCTAATGGATACTTAACTTCTTCATGAAAGACAATTCCATTTTTAAGTTTAATAGAAACTTTATTTCCAATAGCTCTATCATTTAAATCATAGTAGTTTTTGGTGTAATTTTTATCCTCTTTGGTAACAGTGCAATTTCTGAGAGATTCAATTTGAGGATCTTTTGAGGACACATCACTGTATGAATCTGAATTTAAACTTCCATTAATTAAACACCACGCAACTATATATTCGATACAATGATCCCTGTCTGCATAATTTTTTAAAGGTCCCTTTTTCGAAATAATTCTTACTCCTGGCTCTTGAGTCAGAATCTCAACCTGCTCAATATCTTCTATCTTAAATTTATTTGATTTTTTTAGGTTTATAGCAGCTTCAGCAGCAGTTTGAGCATGAAACTCTGCAGGAAAATTAACTTTATAAAGAATATTGTCCATTACATATGAGTGCAATTCTCTTTGTAGCTTTAGAGAATCTTTCTTCATAATCACATCATTAAAGCCCCAAGTTTTAGCTGATAAGGCTGAAGGATATATTTCTTCACTTACTTCTGAAATAAAAGCCTGCTTTATCCCTCTAGCAGATGCATCGCCTGCAGCCCAACTCTTTCTAGTACCTGTATTTGGAAAGTGACGATAAGTTCTAAGGCTTTGTCCGTCAATGAAAGAGTTACTAATAGTTGAATTCATTTTTTGCGGGCCTTGCCCAAGCATTTTTGAAGCAATTGCTGCAGAGGCAACCTTCACAAATGCAACATGATCTACTCCAACTTCATTTAAGCTATTTTCGATTGCTAAACATCCTTGCACTTCATGGGCAATTACCATTAGATTTAACAAATCTTTAAATGAAAAATTTTTATTTCTTTCAACTTTTAAATAATCATACATTGATAAAATAGCTGCAAGATTATCTGAAGGATGGCCCCATTCTTTTGCTAGCCAAGTGTCATTGAAATCTAGCCATCTTATTAATGCACCATTTAAAAATGCAGCTTCAACAGGATTTGATTTGATGTCAGTACCAATAACTCTTGAAGAACCTGTAGAATTCTTTATGTATTCAATTGAACAAAATTTTTGAACTTGATCATATTTCAAGGCAAGAAATGAGCAGGCAAGACTATCAAAAAAGCAGGTTTTCGCCTCTAGCAGGCTGTTTTCTTTTGCCTCAAAAGATTGAACATAATCAGTAATCTTTTCAATTATAGGATCGAAATTTGGCATTACCTTGATTTAATATCAATCCATTCTCTATCTTCAGGACCAATATAATCTGCACTAGGTCTTATGATTCTATTATTGCCTCTTTGTTCAAACGCATGTGCAGACCAACCTACTATTCTTGCAATTGCAAAAAGTGGAGTAAAAAGTTTGGTTGGTATTCCAATGTAGTGGTATGCGGGAGCATGAAAAAAATCTGTATTTGGAAACAGTTTCTTTAGTTCCCACATATAGGTTTCCATTTCCTCAGCAATATCATGAAGCAATTTATCTGTATGATCTTGACTCAATTTCTGGGAGAAATCTTTTATGATGTCGCTTCTTGGATCTCTAACAGAATAGACAGCATGACCAAATCCCATTATCTTTTCTTTGTTTTTAAGCTTTTGGTCAACATAATTTTTCACACTCTCAACAGATTGTACTTCTTGAAGCATAACCATCGCCTCTTCGTTAGCACCACCGTGAAGTGGCCCTCTCAAACTGCCAACTGCAGCTGTTAGACAGGAGTGCAAATCAGATAAAGTTGACGCACAAACCCTGCCAGTGAATGTTGATGCATTAAATTCATGCTCGGCATATAAAGTAAGCGATACATCTAAAGTTTTTTGATGAAGTGGAGGTATTTCCTCTTGTCTCAATAACTTAAGAAAATGAGCTGCTAGGGACTTTTCACCTGTTTCTTGATCTATTTTTTTATTTTTGTGAGAAAACTTATACCAATAAACTATTGCTGAAGTAGTTACACCTAAAAGTCTTTTAGCTATGTGAAGCTGATCTTTGAAAGATTCTTCAGGTTCAATAACTCCCATATAAGAAATGATAGTTCTAATAACCTCCATTGGGTGGGCTGATGAAGGAATTGATTCAAGTACACTCACCAAAGAAGTTGGCATTGTTCTGAGTTCAAAAAGCTCATTTTCAAAATCATGAAGCTGACTAGAATTAGGTAATTGCCCAAGAAGTAGTAGGTATGCAACTTCTTCAAAAGAAGCATTTTTTGCTAAATCCTCGATGCTGTATCCAAGATATCTGAGTGAACCCTCTTGCTCAACAGTTGACAGAGAAGTCTGCCCTGCTGATTGGCCTCTTAGACCCGCTCCCTCTAATTTTTTTGTCATTTTATTTCGTAAAAATTTATTCCTCTTTTGATAATGTCTCGATTATTAGATTTTCTCCATCTGTTAGTGTCTCTAAGACTGTAAACACATCCGCAATATTCTTGCTTATAAAATTTTTCTTTTTTTGAAATTTCTAGCATTCTAGATGAGCCACCTTGCTTTCTCCAATCAAAATCCCAAAAAGCTAAATCATTATAACGGTTTGCAGCTTTTAAACCAGAATTATTAATTTGATTTAAATCTTTCCATCTTGATATTCCAAGAGTTGTAGCAAATACATCATACTTATTTTCATATGCATACAGTGCTGTTCTCTCAAAACGCATATCAAAGCAAACTGTGCATCTTTCTCCTCGTTCTGGTTCATTCTCAAGACCTTTGACTCTGTCAAACCAATTATCTTTATCATAATCAGCATCAATAAAATCAAAACCAAGCTTTTTAGCAAAGCGAATATTCTCATCCTTTCTAATTTCATATTCCTCTTTAGGATGTATGTTTGGATTATAGAAAAAAATTGAGGTATCAATTTCAGATGCTGCAACTGCTTCCATTATTTCACCTGCACAAGGCGCACAACAACTATGCAATAACAGCTTCTTTCTCCCATGAGGCATTTGAAGTATAGGTCGAGAATAGTTTTCCAGGCTATATTTATTCATTTTAAAAGATGATTTTGTAAATCTTTGTAATTATCGAAAGAAATTATATCAGGTCGTGATTTTTTTATTTCATCTGGTGCAAAAATAAATGCTCCTTTAGCCTCATCAATCATTTGAATATCATTATATGAGTCTCCAATACAAAAACATTCAAAATTCATCTTAGAAAAGCCTTGTACAACAGACTTTTTTGGGTTGTCCTGCCTTTTTTCATATCCAGAGATGTAATCATCCTCAATTTCAAGATGGTGGCACAAAATTGGATAGTTTCCGATTTTTTCCACTACTGGAAGGCCCATTTCATAGAATGTATCTGAAACGATTACAACCTGATATTTGTTTTTTAATGCACTCAAAAAATTTTTTGCGCCCTCAAATGGCTCAATGGATGCTAAAAATTTTTTAATTTCTGAAAATTTTATTTCATTTGTCTTAAGAGTTTCCATTCTTTGTTTCATCAAATCCTCAAAATTTGGAATATCTCTTGTAGTTAAATTGAGTTCGGGAATATTTAAATGCTCACCAAGCTCTTGCCAAATTTCTGGAGCTAATGTTCCTTCGAGATCTGTGCAAAGTATTTTCATTTAGGATTATTTATCCCGTATGGTACATGACCAGTTGAAACATGACTAGTTGCTTCAATGCAATTTTCAGTAAGGTCATCAAAAAATATATCTGCTGAAAATCCTTCTAAAAATTTACCTTTAGGTAATCCTCCCAAAAAAAATGTTTCATCAATTCTAATATTCTCTTTTCTTAGTGTATTTATAACTCTTTTATGCGCAGGCGCAGCCCTAGCAGTTACTAAAGCTATTCTAATTGGACAATTTTTTACAGAAAATTTTGATTGGATTATATTCAATTTTTTTAAAAACCCGTTGAATGGTCCTGGATTCATCAGTTTTTTTGATCTTCCTTCTTCCTTTAAATATTTTTTTAACCCCTTTTGTTTGAATGTTCTCTCAGCTTCATCAGAGAATATCACCGCGTCTGCATCGAAACCAATTCTTAACTCATTGCTGGTTGATGGTTTATAGTTATCAGTAAAAATATGAGCAGCGGCAATATTATTTTCTACAGCAACTTTCACATCATTTACATCAGCAGATAAGAATAAATCTATATCTAATGCATCTACATATGGAAATGGGCTTTCTCCTCCAGAAAAAACTGCTCTTGTTATATCAAGATTATTTTTTTCAATTGAATTAAAAATCCTTAAACCTGTATCTGAACTATTACGAGAAAGCAAAATTACCTCTACTATCTTTTTTTTAGGTTTATTCATTCTTAGAAGCTTTTCAACCAAAGCAAAGGCAACGCCTTTTTTTAATGCATTATCCTCATTTTTTCTTTGGTATTTAGCATATTCTTCGATTCCTTTTTCTTTAAAAATCTTATGGCTATCTTTTAAATCAAAGAGAGCTCTTGAACTGATACCAATTTTCAAAATAGACATAAATTTGTTAAATAAAAATTAACTGTATATAATTACAGTATATGATAAACCTTACTGAACAACAGTTCAAAATTTTCGATGTAATTAAAGGACATGTCAATGATTATGGCTATCCGCCAACAAGAGCAGAAATAGCAAAAATAATGGGTTTTAAATCGGTAAATGCTGCAGAATCACATATAAAGGCTCTTGTTAAGAAAGGTGTTTTATTAAAGGTTCCTGATTCATCAAGAGGGCTTAAATTAGTCGAAGAATATTCAGGTATTCCAATTGTAGGTAGAGTGGCAGCAGGTTCACCTATATCTGCAGTTGAAAATATTGAAAAATATATTCCTACAAATCCAATTTCGTCTCCAGTGGATTTTTTCTTGAGAGTTAAGGGCGACAGCATGAAAGATATTGGAATTATTGAAAACGATCTTGTGGGTGTAAAAAAATCGGTTGTTGTTGCTAGACTAGAGGATGAAGTTACGCTTAAAAGATTTGTACAAGAAAATGGCAAAATTAAACTTGTAGCTGAAAATAAAAATTATGACGACATTCTTATTGATCAGAATTCAGGCTTTTCTTTAGAGGGTATAGCTGTAGGAGTTGTTAGAGAAGACGTCTTCTAAATTTTAGTGCAAAACTCTGTCCTGAGTCTCTTGCTTAAAAATATTTTCGAATAAGTCTTCATCCAGATTATCTAAGTTGATGTCAGCATTTAAACTCTCAATACCAGATTTAATCATCTCTTTTGCTACATCAAACTCCATACCGTTAAGGAGTTTTTTTACCTCTTCTGAAAATTCGATTTTTACTAGAGGTGAGTTTTTGTTATCAGATCTCCTTAGAACAATTACACCTTCGGATACTTCGACTAATTCTAAATATTTAGACATATTTTAATAGTATGCTCTTTTAGAAATATTTAAAGTCTTTTTGCTAATCTCTTGGTTTTTGTTCCCAACTTGATCCATTAAAGAAATAGAAATACTTTTTTTTCTTCCCTTTGAGTTCTGCTGATAAAAGGTGATCTCCGCTTTTTTTATTAAATCTAACGACCAGATCATCTCCATCATCATCGATTTCTGGCGCTTTAGCAAAGTGACTATATTTCTCTGGCAATTTGTCTGTTACTGGTTTTAATTCATTAACTGTAATTGCTCTTGTTTCACGATTTTTTGGAAATTGTGAAGCTGCAAGAAATAAACCTTTTAAGCTGTCGCGAAGTAAATAAAAATCATCGCACTTTTCGCATCGCAAGCTCTCAAGTTTTATTGGATCCATGAACACAGGTTTAAGTTCGCCATTTTTCATTAATTGACGAGTAGCAGTACAAGAATCACTTTGACAAGCAAAGTATTTTCCAAATCTTCCAAGCTTCAATTCCATTTTGTTATCACATTTATGGCAGTCGATAAATTCTTCGTCTTCATTTTTTGGTTTAATAAATTCGCCTTCAACTAATTTAGTGCCGCTACATATTGGAGAATTTGAACAAATCTCTAACTTTCTATTATTGTCAATTATGTAACCATCCATTGCCGAATTGCAGACGTCACACTTAGTTTTCTTAAATATACTTTCAGCTTCTTTATCGTCACTATCAGAAAAAAGATCTTCATCAAGGAGCGATAAAGTTTTCTTGCACTGCTCTTCTCCCTCTAAAACAAATGCTTCACACCCAAGAAACTGACCACTTTGATTAGTTCTAAGTTGCATTTTTTTATTATTTCCACAATCGCAAACCACCTGTGTATCAATAGGTTTATTTCTTTCCATGAGGTCTTCGGCTTGTTCTTTTGCTTGCTCAAATTCTTCTGAAAATTTTTCAAGCAAATTTCTCCAAACCAAGTTCCCTGATGCTATTTCGTCTAAATTTCTTTCCATATCCGCAGTAAATCCATAGTCCATAATTTGTGAAAATCCTTTGTTTAATCGATCTGAAATTAAATTTGCAATTTTTGTAGCAAATAGTCTCTTACTTACACTTTTAACATAGCCCCTATCTTGAATATTTGTAATAATTTCTTGATAAGTGGAAGGTCTTCCTATACCTCTCTTTTCAAGCTCCTTTACGAGGCTAGCTTCGGAATATCTAGATGGAGGTTTAGTAAAATGTTGTGACTTTTCAACCTCATCTATTTTCTTTGAAAGACCAATGCTTAAAGAGGATAAATCGTAATCGACATATGATGATTTTGGAGGGGGCATTACTTTATAAAAGCCATCAAAAGTAACCGAACTAAGAGAAGTTTCAAAAACTAAATCATCACATTTAGCCTTGATAGCGTTGGTTTCTATCTCTGGTTGAGGCATCTGAGAAGCAGCAAAACGCTGCCAAATTAACTTATACAATTTAACGTGATCAGCGCTCATTGTAATTTGATCTGCCTCTAAATTAATATCTGTTGGTCTTATTGCTTCATGAGCTTCTTGTGAATTAGAGGTTTTAGCAGAAAAGTTCCTAGGCTCTGAGTAAGTGTCGCCAAATTTTTCTAAAAGATATTGTTTGCAATTGTTTTGCGAGAGAATGCTTAGATTTGGAGAGTCTGTTCTCATATATGAAATGTAACCAGCAGCATATAAATCTTGTGCCAACTTCATAGTCTTTGAGAGGCTGAAACCTAACATAGAACTTGAAGTTTGTTGAAGTGTCGAAGTAATAAAGGGCGGCTTTACAGGAATTTTACGTTTAGTTTTATCATTGTCAGTAATTTCAATTTCATTATTAAGTAATTTTTCAGATATTTGTTTTGCTTCATCAATATTCGAAAGTTTTAGGTCTGATTTCTTTACATTTAATTTAAAAGTAATGTTTCTTTCTTCATGTTTTACTTTTACTTCAATTTCCCAATATTCTTCTGGAGAAAAGGCTTTAATTTCCCTCTCCTTTTCAACTACAAGTTTCACTGCAACAGATTGAACTCTCCCAGCAGAAAGCTTTCCATAACTTCCAATTTTTTTCCAAAGAAAACTGGATAAGTCATACCCTACGATTCTATCTAAAATTCTTCTTGTCTTTTGTGCGTCGATAAGACCTTCATTTAAATCTGTTGGATCTTCAAAAGCTTTTTTAATTGCAGACTTTGTAATTTCATTAAATCTAACTCTTTTATAATTGTGGTTCTTGCCAAGAATTTCTTTTAAGTGCCATGCAATTGCTTCTCCCTCTCTATCCAAGTCAGTAGCCAAAAACACTTCATCTATTCCTTTAGCAGATTTTTTTAAATCTTGAACAACTTTTGTTTTCTTTGGATCAATTTCATATGAAACAGACCAGTCTTTTGGATCAATAGCTTTTTTTCCGCTTGTTAATCTTCGAACATGACCAACACTAGATTTAACCAAATATTCAGAGCCAAGGTATTTTCCTATTGTTTTTGCTTTTGAAGGTGATTCAACAATTACTAAAGATTTATTTGCCATTATTTAAAATTCTTTTAACGATATTAGGGCCTTCATAGATAAGTCCAGTGTAAAGTTGAACTAAATCTGCGCCCAGTTCAATTTTTTCGTTATAAGAATCTACATCAAAAACACCACCAACTGCAACAATAATTTTTTTTGGTTCAATTTTGCTCTTAACTAACTTAAGTAATTCATTGGATTTATTTTTTAATGGTTTGCCAGATATACCTCCTGGCTTTTGTGATACTCCTAAGGCGGATTTTAATTGGTTATCATCGGATGTATTTGAAGCAATTATTCCATCAATATCCATTGAATTTACCAGATTAATTACTGCTTCTGTTTTAGATTTTTTTTCATCTGGTGATAGTTTTAAAAATATTTTTCCGGAGTAATTTTTGTTTTCTTTTTCTATTAAAATGCATTCAATAATTTCTTTTAAATTTTCAATATTATGTAAATCTCTTAGATCTGGTGTATTTGGGGAAGAAATATTTAACACTATGTAATCTACATAATCTGCGAGCTCATTGAAACAATAAGAGTAATCTTCTTTTCTTTTATTTGATTCAGTATTCTTATTCGGACCAATATTTGCACCAATAACAATATCCTTCCTTTTTAATGCTTGAAGTTTCTTTTTAACATATGTTGCACCTTTATTATTGAAACCCAAGCTGTTTAAAAGAGATTCTTCTTTTTCGATTCTAAATATTCTTGGTTTTTTGTTTCCAAACTGTTTTTTGGGAGTAACTGTTCCAATCTCAATAAAACCAAATCCCAAATTAGACATTTCTTCTATAAGCTCGCCATTTTTATCAAGGCCTGCAGCTAGGCCTAGTCTATTCCTTACCTCTAATCCTTTAATATTCTTTTTTGGTTCGTTGCTTCTTTCTTTGTAAGCCCAAGAAAAGAGTTTTAGATAAATATGGGAAATTTTTTGCGCAAATTCTGGTGGAAATAAAAATATTATTTTTCTAAGATTCTTATAAATTTTTCTTACCTTTTAAATATTCAGTAAATTCATCTTTCAGAGTGTTATCTTTAAGACCAAATTCTAAATTAGCTTTTAAGTATCCAATCTTACTTCCACAGTCGAATCTTTTACCATCAAATTCATAACCTACAAAATTCTCTATGTCTTTTTGGATAGCATCAGTTATTTGAATTTCATTATTTTTTCCTGGATTTTCGTTGTCAATGAATTTAAAAATTGAGTCTTTAAAAATGTATCTTCCAACTACCGCTAAATTTGAAGGAGCATCATCATAGTTTGGTTTTTCGACAATATCGCTTAAAAAATTGACTTTTTCTTCGCTTTTCTCGACTGCAACTACTCCAAATTTGGAAATATCCTCACCATCAATTTTTTCTAGACCAATTACCTGTTTATTGTACTTTTCATTAACACTTATCATTTGTTGCATCACGTTTTTCCCTTCAACCATCATTAAATCATCTGCAAGAATTACCGCAAAATGCTCTCCCTTTTGAATGATGTGTTGTGCGCATCCAATTGCATGCCCCAAGCCTTTTGGTTCATCTTGTCTTATATACGTAAATTTTGTTTCTGTGCCACCTATTTTTTCAATAGATTTAGCTAGTTCTAACTTTTTATCGTTAATTAATTTTTCATGCAACTCTTTATTTTGGTCGAAATGATCTTCTATGGCTCTTTTAGCATGATGTGTTATAAATATGAATTCTCTTATTCCGGCTTCATAAGCTTCCTCAACTGCATATTGAACAATTGGTTTATCGACTATTGGAAGCATTTCTTTTGGTGTAGCTTTGGTGGCTGGCAAAAATCTTGTCCCAAACCCCGCTACTGGAAAAACTGCTTTTTTAACACTCATTATTCTGTGAATTATACAAGATAAAGGGACTATTTCCCCTCTTGGGAAATGCTCCAGTTTAATTTTCCTCTACATGCTTCAAAAAAGTCATGTTCTTTCGGATGTATTAATTTAAATTGGCTTTGAGATTTGTGGGCATAGAAAATTCTACTATCTCCTTTTAATGGTATTTCCTCATTTCCATCTAAAATAATAAAACATTCTGTATCTTCAGGATTCTCAACTACTTCTACAGAAATTTTTGAATCGCTGGGAATTATAAGTGGTCTTGCTGAAAGAGATAAGGGGTTTAGAGATGTTATTACGAATGCCTCTAATAAAGGAGTAAGTATTGGACCCCCTGCTGAAAGAGAATACGCAGTTGATCCTGTTGCAGTAGAGATAATTAATCCGTCAGCTCTTTTGTTATAAACAAAATTCTGATCTATTTTCACTTCAAATTCGATGAGTTTGTAACTTTTTTGAGTGTGGAGAACTATTTCATTGAAAGCACTGAAACTTTTACCTTCATATTCACATTCTAAAAATTCTCTTTGCTCTATTTGACACTCCCCCTTAAGAACCTCTATTAAAGCACTATCTACATCTCCATATTCTAGATCAGCCATAAATCCAACTTTGCCAAGGTTGATTCCTAGGAAAGGTATTTGCAGATTGTTGAAGCTCTTTGCAGCTGAGAGCATTGAACCATCACCACCAACTACCAAAATAAGATCAAAACTTTTTTCATCTTTAAGTTTGCTTCCAGGTAAAAAAGTTTCAAAACTTACATCATTCTTCGAGAGAATGGTTTGTATTTTTGTTAGTGCTTCTTTTGATTTATTTATATCATAAGCAGCAATTAAAACTTTTTTATATTTGTACATTGAAACAAGATTTTACTGAATTAAAAAAAATACTACAAAAAAATAGCAAATTTACTTTCCTTTCTGGAGCTGGGCTCAGCACTTCATCTGGTCTCCCTGACTTTAGATCTGATCCTGATGGTTTCTGGAAAAAAAATACTCCAGTAACTTTTCAAGAATTCCAGAAAAGTGAAACGAGTAGAATTAAGTCTTGGACAAATAACTTTGAAATACTCAATAAAATAAGAAATAGCTCTCCTTCTAATATGCATAATTTCATTAATAAAATACTCAGCAGAAGACCTGAGAACATACATATTGCTCAAAATATAGATGGACTTCATAGATCTCATAAATTTAAAGATCAAATAGTTGAAATACATGGTTCTGTACACACTTCTTCGTGCCTTTCATGTAATAAGCAATATGAAACGCTGAAATTTTATGAGGAAAATATCTTAAAACAGCAAAACTCTAACTGTAATAGTTGTAAAGACGGCCTAGTTAAAGTGGATACAATATCTTTCGGACAAGCTTTATCTCAAATATCTTTAAAAAAAGCTCAAGAAGCTTCGGAAAACTGTGATTTTTTCATTGCTATAGGAACTTCACTGAAAGTATCTCCAGCAAATCAGTTTCCCAATATAGCATTACAAAATAATGCAAAACTTATTATTCTTAACAAGGAGGAAACTTCATTTGATAGAAGAGCTGTACTAGTAATTAATGAAGATTTAGAGGAAATTCATGAGCAAATTAACTGAGGAGATAAATAATTTATTGCAAACCTTTAAGAAGTTGAGAGACCCATCACAGGGCTGTCCTTGGGATAAGGAACAAGATTTTAAATCAATAGCTAGTTGCTCTATTGAGGAGGCATATGAAGTTGCCGATGCTATTGAAAGAGAGGATTTTAATGATTTAAAAGAGGAATTAGGTGATTTATTTTTTCAAATTATTTTTCATTCGGGTATGGCTGAAGAAAAGAAACTTTTTAAGTTTGAAGAAGTTGTTAAAGAATTAAATGATAAATTAATCAGAAGACATCCCCATGTTTTTGACAAGAAGCAAGAAATGAGTGCATCTGAAAGTTTGGAAATTTGGGAGAAAGAAAAAAAGAAGGAAAGAGAGAAAAAAAACTTACTTTCACTGATGGATGACATACCAAAAAATCTTCCAAGCTTAACAAGAGCAAAGAAAATTCAAAAAAGAGCAAAATCTGTTGGTTTTGACTGGCAAAATGAAAGTGATGTTATAAAAAAAATTGATGAAGAGATTGATGAACTAAAAAGAGCAAAGGTTTCTCAAAAAAAAGAGGATATTTCTGAAGAAATTGGTGATCTTTTCTTTACTCTCGTAAATTTATCAAGGCACTATAATCTCGAACCAGAAGATATTATAAGAAAAGCTAATTTGAAGTTTGAAAAAAGATTTAGAAAAATGGAAGATGAAGCAAACAAAACTAAGGTTAACTTAGAAGATCTTGAAATTAATGAGTTAGAAACATTATGGCAAAAAATTAAATGAAAAGATTTTTCATAGGATCAATTACTTTTGTTTTAGTTTTATTTAATGCTATTTGGATAATATTAGCAGTAACTCCTATAGGACTTTTAAGATTTCTCCCCTCAAGGAGAATAAAAATTGGCGTTCTTAAATTTAATGAAAGACTTGGGGAGTATTATTTGAATGGTAATAAATTTATTCAAGATTTGATGCATAAACCAAAATATCGGGTTGAGGGAATGGAGCACTGCAAAATGGATGTATGGCAATTTACTACAATTAATCACCTAAGTTGGGCTGACATTTTTTTATTTCTTTACTTCACTAATTTTAAAGCTACCTGTCCAAGAATATTTATGAAAGCTGAACTTTGGTGGTTGCCAATAACTTGGGCTGCAAATATTGGTTTAGGTATGCCTTTTGTTAAGCGTAGGAAAAAGGAGGATATAATTAAAAATCCTCAACTTGCTCTTCATGATAAAAACGCAACTATTAAAGCTTGTGAAATTTATAAGCTATTTCCTACAAATGTATGCGGTTTTATTGAAGGCACTAGAATTGATAAAGAAAAATATGACAATTCAAAAAGTAAGTTTAAAAATCTAATGCCTCCAAAAATTGGTGGCATGGGCTATACCCTTGAGGTAATGCCTTACATTGATACTTTGACTGATATTACTTTGATATATAAATCCTCAAAAAGAACATTTTGGGATTTCTTATGTGGTGATATGAATGAAGCAACTGTGTTGATTAATTCATTTGATATCCCAAATCATTTAAGAGGGAAAGATTATTCCTTTGATAATGAAGGTAGAGAAGAATTTAGAAATTTCCTAGAAGAGATTTGGCAAAAGAAGGATGAAGCAATTGAAAGAGAGAAGAAGAAGTTTGGGATTGAAAAAGTTTTTTAAGTTATCTCTATTAACAATACTAGTAAGTTGTGCAGCAGAAAATAAGCCTGAAGTTAATTATGCTGAGGAATTTAAATCGATTTTAGCAGCCTTTGAAAGTTCTTCTATATTAGATTTAGAGAATGCTTATTTTGAAAAAGAGGATTTTTTAGAGGCTTATCTTGAGCAGCTTGATTCACAAAAAAACTATTTTTCACAAAATGATGTGAGTTTAATTAAAGATTTCAACGAAGAAAATAAAGATATCTTTTTAACATTAAATTTAGCTACTAACTCTTTTTACGATATTTATGAGGAATCGCTTAGGGTCAGGAAAAGTTTGCTCAATAAACATGAGTTTGATTTTGAAAAAATTGAATATGTTGGATTAGAAAATAGAGTTGACTACTTCAATAATGAAGATGAAAGGAAAGATTTTTATAGAAAAATCGTGAAGAACGAATTACTTAACCTTCTTCTAGAAGATGAAAATTTCAATGAAGCAAAAAATGTCTTAAATAAAAGGTATTCAGACTGATTGGAATTTGAGGATGAACTTGTCTTTTGAAGGGATTGGCGCAGTCTTAAGTTATAAAAATGAAACTGCAAGAATCGAAGAGTTAATGTCTGGAGGACCAGCCCTGAAATCAAAAGAGATAAATGTTGGTGACAAGGTACTTGCTGTTGGACAAGGAAAAAAAGGGAAACTTACTAATGTAATTGGATGGAGATTAGATGATATTGTTGAAATTATTAGGGGTGAGGAAGGTAGTTTCGTAAGACTGAAAATCGAAAATGAAAATGAGAAAAAAATAGTTACTCTTGAAAGAGGACAAATTATTTTAGAGGAAAGCGATGTCTCCTCAGAAATTATAAATTATGGTGGAAAAAATCTTGGTTATATAAAAGTTCCCTCTTTTTATAGCGATATTGAATGTTTCAGAAATCAGGGATTCTCATGTAAAAGTGTTTCTTATGATGTAAGAGACTCTTTATTAGAATTTAACAGAAAAAATATCAATGGAATAGTTATAGACCTTCGAAATAATTCTGGTGGATATCTGCATGAAGCCGATCAATTAACAAGACTTTTCATCGATTACGGGCCAACTGTCCAAGTTAAAGGGATTGAAGATGATATCGATGTTTATACAGCCTGGAGATCAATTAAAACATGGAATAAGCCAATGATTGTTCTAGTAAATAAATTTTCTGCATCTGCATCTGAAATTTTTGCTGGAGCAATACAAGATTACAACAGGGGTTTAATTATTGGTCAAAATACTTTTGGAAAAGGAAGTGTTCAAGGATTTAAAAAAACAAATTTAGGTCAAATCAAACTTACTGAGTCACTTTATTATCGTGTGACAGGCAAGCCAACTCAGATTTTTGGAGTACAGCCAAATCTTGAAATACCAACTTTACTAGATGTTGAAGAATTTGGAGAAAGCAAATATTCTGCAGCCATTAAACCAACAACAATATCTGAAGCTGCTTTTTTTAAAAAGTCAGCAATTAATGAAAGCAAATACAAAAAAATTCTTGATCAAAATATTGCTGAATCTTCATACTATCAATCACTTAGTGATATTAAAAAATCTAGAGGAGTACAAAAGACTAAACTTTCTTTAAATCTTGAGGAAAGAAAGCAGATTTATAAAGACAATAGAGCAAATTCACTAGAATTAGTAAATCAAAAAAGAAGCTTATCTAACCTCGAGCCATTTGCATCATATGAGGACTTTGAGAATTTTATTGATGATGAAGACTTTGAAATAGATGCTGAAATTGATCAATCAGCTAAAATTCTATATGAGATAATTGAGGCAAAAATCTAATGAAAATAATATCTTTTAATATCAACGGTATGAGGGCTAGACCACATCAGCTTGAGGAAATAAAAAAAAAATATGATCCAGATGTAATAGCTTTACAAGAAATTAAAGTTAGTGATGAGGATTTTCCTCCTGAAATTCCTGAGAGCTTAGGCTTCAAGTATTTTAATTATGGGCAAAAATCTTTTCATGGTGTTGCGATTTTTTCTAAAGAAGAACCGATTAAAGTAGTCAAGGGCTTAGATGGCGGTAAAGACGAAGAACAAAAAAGATTTATTCAATGTGATTACGAAACTGAAATAGGCACAATTTCAATATGTAATTCCTACTTTCCTCAAGGTGAAAACCGCAAACATCCATTAAAATTTCCCTATAAAGATAGATATTACAAAAGAATTACTGAGTACTTATCAGGATTAGATAATCATATTGTCCTAACAGGAGATTTTAATATTGCACCAAACCGTAATGACATTGGGATGAATGAGGATGGGATTAAGAGATGGTTACGTGAGGGTCATACTGCCTTTTTACCTGAAGAGCTTGAATGGTATGAAAAACTCACAAATATCGGTCTTAAAGATGTCTGGAGAGAGAAAAATAGTGAATCTCTGAAATGTACCTGGTTTGATTACAGATCTAGAGGCTTCGATCAAAATCCCAAAAGAGGTTTAAGAATTGACCATTTCTTACTTTCTGAAGGACTTCAAGATAAGTATGTTTCATCAGAAATAGATCACGAGATAAGGGCGATGGAAAAGCCATCAGATCACTGTCCTGTCTCTTTAGAAATAAAAGTTTAGCGCAGCCTAAAAAATCTTGTGCTTGCCTTTCAGGATTTCCCAAAACATCATATAGTCGCTAAGCAAGCTGTAAAAGGGATAGGTAAATGTTGCTGGTTTATTTTTTTCAACAAAAAAATGACTTACCCATGCAAATCCATAACCAGAAAGTAAAGCGAAAACAAAATTTATGGGCTCGAGCGTGATGACTAATCTGATAATAAAAAAAATTGAAAGCGCTGTTCCAATAAAATGAAATAGCTTTGTTGTTTTATCTGAATGTTCAGTTAGATAATACGGATAAAATTCTTTTAAAGTTTTATATTTTTTCACAATTAAATTATAACAATCCTTTATTGTATTTTAGTAAAAAAGTTATAGATAAACTAAAATACAATAATGAAAAATCATCTTATTACAGTCTCAGTCTTATCTCTTCTAAGTGGCTTAATTTTAGCTCAACAAGATGTTCAAATTATTAAACCAGGTGCGCCTGGACAAAGTAGTGAAATCATTGGAGAAGAACAAGCTATCCAAATTGCTGACTCCTCATACATTAAAGCTGATGTTGACTTCCTGCAGGGTATGATAATGCACCATGAGCAAGCAGTATTAATGTCTTCCTACGTGCAGTCCAGAACAAATTCAAAAAATATTAATGATTTAGCAGGCAGAATTGACGCTTCACAAAAAGATGAAATTGATTTTATGCAATCCTGGTTAAGTGATAGAGATGAAAAAACAATGGGCATGATGAAAATGATGAAAGGTATGGCAACTGATTATCAATTAGAGCAATTGAGAGGTTCAGTAGGAGTTGAGTTTGATCGTCAATTTTTACAACTAATGATTAATCACCATGATGGTGCCGTAGAGATGGTTAAAGACCTAAGAGACTATCGTGGTTCGGCCTATGACCCAGTCTTAAATCAATTTGTCTCAGATCTTGTTAATGATCAGGGAGTTGAAATAGAGAGAATGAATCTTCTTCTTACAGGCCTTTCAACTGATCCAAGAGCAGGTTTATCAGCAGGTTTGTATACAGCTGAAGAAGCCATTTTAAATTTAGAATTAGTTGCCACATTGAAAAAGCCAACTGGTTTTTATGATCCTAAGAACCCTGAAATGAAAGGTTCAGAAGATGCTGACTCAAAAGATGATGATAAAGTATTAACCATTGAGGAGGCTTCAAGAAAACTAAGGTCTCCAATGCTTTCCTTTTCGAATACAGATATGGCATTTAAAGATAATCTTTTGATAGCCGGTAGTTACCATGGATTTAATATTTATGAACTTCAAGATAATGGCATACCAAACCTCATTACATCAGTAGTTTGTCCAGGAGGACAAGGCGATGTTTCAGTTGTAGGAAATATTTTGATAATGTCTGTTGAAGAAACTAGAGGTCGTGTAGATTGCGGTCTTGATGG
>LULJ01000641.1_pt1 | contig 17415 bp, 19 predicted proteins | sample 728171 | NCBI WGS metagenome assembly LULJ01 (sample SAMN03860292, study PRJNA289734) | marine metagenome | biome: seawater column; feature: ocean; material: water; isolation source: Red Sea water column Station 169 - depth 25m | place: Saudi Arabia: Red Sea | collected 2011-10-15 | depth 25 m
TTTGTCTCAGCCTCAGCTATTAATCTATTTCTTATTAAAGTTGATGTTACTTTTTTCCCTTCAGTTCCAGCTAATGGTGAGTCATTAACCATAATGTTTATTGACATAGTAGGAGGATCTATTGGTGTAGATTTTATTGGTGTTTCTATATCAGTTGAACAAATTGTGTCTGATACTGATGTGATTGATAAACCTGCTATGCAAACTATATCTCCAGTGTTAACTGAGTTAACAGTTATTTTTTTAGTTCCCTCAAATTTTAAAAGTTTAGTAAGTCTTCCAGTTTCAATGATTTTACCTGATAAGTTTAAAGCATGAACGCTGTCGTTTATTTTTGCAGATCCCTGCTCTACTCTTCCAATTAGACATCTTCCTAAGTATGGATCATAGTCTAAAAGTGTTGATAACATTGCAAAAGGTCTAGTATTATCAACATCTGGTGATGGTACATGACTAATAATTTTATTTAACAGAGGTGTTAGGCTTGATCTATCATCTGACAAATCATTAACACACCATCCACTTCTACCTGATGCGTATAAAACTGGAAAGTCTAATTGTTGAGTATTTGCATCAAGAGAGACAAATAAATCAAAAACTTCGTTTAACACATCGTCTGGTCTTGAGTCAGATTTATCGATTTTGTTGATTACTACTATAGGCTCAAGTCCTTGTTTTAAAGCCTTTCCTAAAACAAATTTAGTCTGAGGCATCGGACCTTCTGAAGAATCAATAAGTAAGATAACACCATCAACCATTGATAAGACACGTTCTACTTCTCCACCAAAATCTGCATGTCCAGGTGTATCGATTATATTTATTCGAATATCTTGAAAAATTATAGAGGTAGGCTTTGCTAAAATAGTTATGCCTCTCTCTTTTTCTAAATCATTAGAGTCCATAATTCTTTCTGATATTTCTTGATTATCTCTAAAAATTCCACATTGCTTCAATAAATTGTCAATAAGAGTGGTTTTCCCATGATCCACATGAGCAATGATTGCAAGATTCTTAATATCGTTCATTGAGATAGGTGTCTTATAGATTAAAATTAACTATTTAAAAGCTTATTTTTTGCTTCAGTTATTAAATTAGATAAATAGTTATTACCATCTTTATCAGGATGGAACTTCTTCATTAAGTCATAATATGATTTTTTAATATCATCATCAGAAGCACCTTTTTTAAGACCTAAAACTGATAGTGCTTCCTCCTCTGTCATTTGTGACTTGTCTGAGGAAGATGTAGATTGTTTATTTTGACTAATAATTACATTTAAAATATTAAATCCACGAGGATCATTTATTTTTAGTTCCTCTAAGAGCTTCGATACCTCATTTTGAGATAGGGAGGAAAAAGAACGGCCTTTAAAGACTCCCTCTCTAATATTAATTGTAGCTTGACGTGATTGTAAAACAATTTCAATTTGTAGATACTTCGTATTAATTTTTGGTTTGAACTTACTGCCAAAAGAAGATCGCGAAAACAAGTTTAATATAGTTAATAATGATGAGATCCTTCGAAAAAAAAGCAAAGCAGGAGCTAAGGCAACAGGTAGAAAATTTAATTTTCCTGAAAAAATTAAAAAACATCCTAGAATTATTATTAATGAAATAATTAAATATTTTTTATAACGAGACGATAATTGATTACCAAAGAAAACAAAGATACATATAGCTACAATTGAAAATAATAATAAGAGTTTAATCATCCCAAATTAATTTTTAATTGTTTAATCCTCTGCTCTCTTCCGCAATTGTACTTGTAATATGTATATCTTATTGGATTTTTTTTGTAATAATCCTGATGATACTCTTCTGCAACATAAAAATTTTTAAAAGGTAAGATCATTGTTTCAACCTTCTGTTTGTGATTTTCCTGAATTTTATCTATGTAAAAGTTAAATCTATCTATAACAATTTGGTCATTGCTGAAAAGAGCACTTTTATATGAATAACCTTTATCACAAAATTGACCAACACTATCAAAAGGATCAATATTGACAAAAAAAACCCTAATGATCTTATCTAAACTAACAATATCTGAGTCAAAAATAATTTCAGCCACTTCTATATGGCCTGTATCACCCTTGACAACTTCTTGATAAGTTGGATTTTCAACATGACCTCCTGAATAACCAGATCTAACATCAATTACACCCTTTAATTTTTCATAAACCTCTTCAACACACCAGAAACACCCACCAGCTAAGTAAATTGTATTAATTTTTGCGTAAGCTGTAATAGGTAACAAAAATAAGAAAAGGAAAAGTCTAAAGATCATATTGCGTTGATAAATAAATTACGAAACTTCAATGTATTTAGACCGGGCTTACCGTTTGAAATAGTAAATTTATCAACTTTAACTATAGGCATTACAAAATTAGTAGCACTTGTCATGAATGCTTCATCTGCATCAAGAAGAGATTTAATAGAAAATTTTTTTTCCTCAAATTTAAATTTATTTTTTTTTAAAATTGATATTAATTTATGCCTTGTACATCCCTTTAAAATTCTAAAGTTAAGTGGGTGCGTAATACATTTATTTTTTTTTATAATCCAAATACTTGAGGAATTACCCTCAGTTATCATATTTCTATTATCAAATAATACTGCTTCATGTGATTTATTCTCTTTTGCATGATTTGCAGCTAGAACATTACCTAATAGAGAAATACTTTTAATATCTGACCTATGCCACCTTATATCTGGATAAAGAGATGTTTTTACACCTTTTAGTGCTAACTTATTTAAATATTCAAAGTTTTTATTAATTGAGTATATAATAATATTAGGCTTAAGTTTATCAGGGTATTTATGTTCCCTTGGGTTTTGATCCCCTCTTGTAATTTGAATATAAATTATACCCATTTTTAAATTATTTAATTTTTTGATTTTATTGGTGATACTAATTATTTGATTTTTATTGAATTTAATTTTCATGTTCATTTTTTTTAATGAAACAAACAATCTGTTTAAATGAAGATTTAAATCTACTAATTCACCTTTGAATACAGCAATGACCTCATAAACCCCATCAGAGAATTGAAAACCTCTATCTGTTACACTGACATACGATTGATTTAGAGGTTTATATTTTCCATTAATATAACAGGTTGTCATAAGAATATCTTTTTGATTATATTAATACCATGAATCTTAAAAGACGAGATTTTATTAAAAAATTATCATGTGCGTGTTGTGCGCCCTTATTTTTACCTTCTTGTACTGAGGTAGCTATTACAAATCGTAAACAACTCTCTATTATTTCAGATGAAAGTATCAACAAACAAGCTCTTCAAGCCTACGAACAAGTCAAAAAACAAGAAAATTTAATAGAGTCTGGGCAAAATTTTAGAGCAGTAAGAGAGGTAGGTCTCAGAGTTACAGAGTCAGTAGAAGAGTATTTTTTAAAAATGGGTCAATCAGAGTCTATAAAAAATTATAATTGGGAATTTATCTTAATTGATGACAAGGACACACTTAATGCTTGGTGTATGCCTGGTGGTAAAATAGCTTTTTACACAGGGATCTTAGATGTTGCTGCAAATAATGATGGTTTGGCCTCAATAATGGGACATGAAATTGCTCATGCGGTTGCTCGCCATAGTGTTGAAAGGGCCAGTCAAGCATTAGCAATAAATGTTGGCACTACTATCTTGGATATTGCCTTAGAGGGTGCCCTTTCGAGTACCTCAGCTGATGATTATTTAGTAAATTTAGGTCTATCTTTACCATTTAACAGATTACAAGAATCGGAGGCTGATTATTTAGGCTTGGCCTTTATGACTATGGCCAAATACGACAATCATGAGTCATATAAAGTCTGGCAGCGAATGGCTGAGGCTCAAAAAGGAAACGCACCACCAGAGTTTCTATCTACGCACCCTTCCCCCAAAAATCGTATTGAAAAGCTTAAAAACTGGATACCTGAAGTTGATTTAAGATTTACCTAAAGCGTTGTTTTGTCATACTTCAAACAAATCAGAAATTTAATATATTTTATGTATGAACAAAGTTATTAAGTTAAAAAAGCAGTCTAAATCAAGCGACTCCGATAGCATAAAACAGCTAAACAGTAAGCTAAACAAACTTGATAAGAAAATCGATAACCTCTATGAAAGACTAGACGGTCATATCAACAAAATAGATAAAGTTTATTCTAGACTAGAGGAACATTTTTCTGGTATCGAAAAGCTTTTATCTTTCTTTAAATTTAGAAAATAACTATTTCGATAACTCATAATTTATGACATCTGAAGATCTTAGTAGTTCTTCATAACTGTCCGAAAACCATTTTCTTACATTATTTTTATTAATAATGACTGGATTTCTATTGTGAATAAATTCTATATTTTCCAAAGAGGATTTAGTTAAAATTGAATAATAAACAGTATCTTCTATTAATTTATATACACCTGCAAAAAAACTGACAGGAGTTTTGGTAAATAGTTTATATTTTTCTTTCAATTCTTGGGTTTTCAACCATTCAAAATAACTACTAAAAGGTACCAAACAGCGATTATTTGCAATGAGGCTATTACTAAAAGATTTCTCGTGTACTGTCTCTGATCGAATATTGAAAAGTGTTTTTCCTTTCGGAAGCCAATCAAATGACAAACCCCAACTTGATTGTTTAAATACAAATTTAGAGTTTAGATTAAAGACAATAGGCGCTTTATTGGTAGGGCAAATATCTTCATTTTTATAATCAAATATTGATTTGAAGTTATTTATAGTTTCCTTCTTAAAAGAGGAGTGATTATCTTTAAGATTTAGCGAATATCTTCCGCACACTATTAAATTTTTCTAAAATTCAAGTAGTTAGAAATATCAAAGTCCTTATATGAAGTTCTTAAACCTAAAAATTGAAAATAATCATCTCTAATTTTTTTCCCAAGAGAGGTATCAGTATAATTATCTAAAACACCATTGATATTTTTTTTGGCTTCAATGACAATATCGTTAGGTAGTTGCCTGAATTCTACACCAAGTGACCTCAATTTTTCTATAGCGACAACCTCTTTATACATAAAATCAGACAACATTTCTTGATTTTCTGACTGACAAGCATACTCGATGATGCTCTTAGCTTCATTATCAAAAGAGTTCCATTTATCTAAATTCATTCCTAATGAAATAGAAACTGTAGGTTTTTTAAAATCTGGATAATAACAGTAATTTGTTACTTTATAAAAACCAAAAGCTAAATCCATAACTGGATTAGACCAATCTGCAGCGTCTATAGCCCCACTTGCTAAAGACTGAAGAATTTCACCTCCTGGTATATTTATAGAAGTTGCCCCCATAGTCTTTAATAGATCTCCTCCCATACCAGGGCTTCTTATTTTAAGTTTAGAAACATCCTCGAGACTATTTAATTCGTTTTTGAACCAACCAAATAATGTAGATCCAGTATTACCAACTAAAAAATGTTTAATGTTAAAATTAGAACCTAATTCATCCCATAATGATTGACCATTGCCAGAATATATCCATGAATTAAATTCCTCGGCAGTCATTCCAAAAGGAACAGCAGCAAAAAAAGGATAGGCTTTGTTCTTTCCTCCCCAATAAAACTCTGCTGAGTGATATAAATCAGCTGTTCCAGATGACACGGCATCAAACACTCCAAACGGTGGGACTAGTTCACCAGCTGAGTAAACATTAACTTTTATTCTTTTATTAGATAAGTTCTCAATTCGCTGAGCCAACCTGTTTGCACCTAATCCTATACCAGGAAAATTCTCTGGCCATGATGTAACCATATTCAACTCTGTTATGGTGCTTGCGTGTACATTAAAACTAGAGAGTGCAGCTGCACCGAGTACAGGAATTGAGGCTTTTTTAATAAAATTTCTTCTGTTAATTTTCTTTTTCATATTTTTATATAAATAAGATAACACTTTATAAATAAAAATGAAATTAGAAGCAAAAAGTTTATTAGCCGCACTTAATGAACAAAAAGTTGAATATAAACTTTTTGAACACGAGGCTTTTTTTACTGTCGAGGAGTCTAGCAAATTAAAATCAGATTTAAATATGCAAGGTGCGCATACAAAAAATCTTTTTTTAAGGGACAAAAAGAGAAATTTTTACTTACTCTCATGCTTAGATAGCACTGAAGTAGACCTAAAAATTATTAAAAACACTATACAGTGCCAAGGAAATCTCTCTTTTGGAAGTGCAGAATATTTATATGATAAACTTGGAGTCAAACCAGGCTCAGTTAGTCCCTACTCTTTAATCAATAATGTAGATAAGGATGTAAGTTTTTATTTAGATAAAAAAATAAATGATTATGAATTATGCAATTTTCACCCACTAGACAACACTAAAACAATTCAAGTAAAAACAGAGGATTGTATTAAATTTCTAAAAACAATTACGACTGTGCGATTAATTGATTTTACGACTATGGAAGTAATTAATCTCTGAAATTTTGAAACTGTAAAGGAATTTTAATATCACTTGATTTTAATAATTCGATCATTGATTGTAGATCGTCTCTTTTCTTTCCAGTTATTCTTACTTCATCTCCATTAATTGAAGCTTGAACCTTTGCTTTCGATGATTTAACAAGATTTGTTATTTTTTTTGAGTCCTCTTTTGATATTCCATTCAAAATATCAATAAATTGTCTTACTCTATTTCCGGAAGCTGTTTCAGTTGATTTTAGGTGAATAAATTTTGGATCTATTTTTCTTCTTACAATATTATTTTTTAAAATATCATTAAATTGAGTTAATTTAGTATTGTCGGTTGTCTCTATTGTAATAGAAAAATCGTTTCGTTCGATTGTTGAATTAGTGTTCTTAAAGTCAAATCTATTATCAACTTCTCTTTTTGTATTATTGATGGCATTATCAATTTCTTGAATATCTGGTGACGAGACAACATCAAAAGAAGGCATAATTGAACAATACAATATTTTTATTTATTTCAACACTAATAGTTTGGGGACCAACCTGGTATATAATTAAATTTCAACTAGGCATTGTCGATCCAATGACATCGGTTTTTTATCGCTTTTTCTTATCTTCGATCATTATTTTAGTATTTTGTGTATTAAAAAAAATAAATCTGAGATTTTCATTAAAAGAGCATTTCTTTATAGCTGCTCTAGGAGTCTCTTTATTCAATATAAATTATGTACTGTTTTATCTATCTACAGTTCATTTAATAAGTGGATTTGTTGCTTTATGTTTTTCTTCAATATTATTTTTAAATGTAATTAATAATATTATTTTTAAAGGTAAATTTCCAAAAATTATGACTTTGGTTGGAGGTTTTATTGGAACGTTAGGATTACTTTTCATATTTTATGATGAAATATGGCTCAATAACACTGTTAATTTATCTTTTAGTAACTGGTATTGAACTTAATTTTGATTTCAGTTACAGATACGTCTTTTCATTATTGTATTTGGCTATTTTTGGGAGTGTATTTGGTTTCATTCTTTATTTATCAGTAATTAAAAATATTGGCGCAAATGATGCCGCATACATTGCTATAATTATGCCTCTTATTGCTCTAATTATTTCTACGATATTTGAAGGTTTGGAGTGGGACTTAAATTTGTATGTCGGTGCAATTCTTGTATTATTTGGAAATATATTAATATTAAAAAGAAATTAATTCTTAAATAACTTTTGTTGAGAAGTTACTATTATGCTCGATATTATAAAAAGTATTAACATCGGAATATAGACGAATTCAATACCGAAGATATCAGCAACATAACCTAAAGCTGGTGGTGCAATCATAAAGACCCCGTAAACACCTATTGTAATTATAGTTATCCCTACCGTAGCATTAACATTTTTAATAGAAGACCCAAAGGTATAACAAATAGGAATAATTGAAGAAACACTAAAACCAGCAATTATAAAACCAATTATTGCTAATGATAGAGAACTACTTAAAACTATAATTAATGAACCCAGTAATGAACCTATCACTGAGTAAACAAGAAAATTATAAATACCAAATATTTCTTTTAACTTATCTCCAATTAATCTACCAATAACCATACTCCCATTAAATGCTATAGCAGCAAGTCCAATATTAAAACCATCTGCATTAATGTAATCTCTCATATATAAAGAACCCCAAGAGTCAGTACCACCCTCCAAAAATACTGCTGTAATTGATAAAATAAATAAGATTACAAGAAATAAGGGCCAATTGAAAAATATAGACAAAATAGATAAAGAGTCTGATTTATTTTGTTTTATAGTTAAACTACCTAGAAATATTAATGGTGATAAGATTATTACAAATATAATTGAATTTATTATAAAGCTTATTTTAAATTCCAGAAATAAACTAGTTAACAAAGATCCAGATAATAATCCAATACTCCAAAAGGCATGAAATCCTGACATCATAGGTTTTTTAAATCTTTTTTCTAAAGAAGTAGCTTGAACATTAAGAATTACCTCAAATAGTCCGTAACAAATACCGAAAATAAAACTCAATATTGCCATAATTATAAAAGATTGAGCAAATGGAATTAAAAGCCAAAGAATGCTTATAGCAAGACCTGATAACAGTGAGATTTGTTTTGAGGGATATATTTGTGTTATTTTTGGTGTAACTATCATAGTTAAAACAGAGCCAATTGAAAAAATTACAAACAAATATCCCATACCTGTATAATCGACATTAATTTGATCTTTTATATCTGGTATTCTTACTGCCCAAAGTCCAACAAAAAAAGAAATTGAGAAAAATAATGCTTTGCACGCATTAGCCTCTGAAAAATTACTCTTTAATTTCAAAATCGATTAATTAAATAGCTACCAACCACCATCATCATCTGCTTTTTTGTCTTTAACAGATTTAATAGATGAAGTTTTAACTAATTTCCATATACCACTTCCAGAAACAATAATTTCATTTTTTGAAAAGACTTTACAATTAACAAAACATAGTGTTTTAGTCATTCTCTCTATAGTTGGTAAGCCTATTAGTTCATCTCCTTTTTGAGCTGAAAATGTAAAGTGAGTGTTCATGGATATAGTAACACAAGGTTTATTCCCAAAAGACTTATAAGCAGCATTGCCCATAACATTATCTAAAAAAGACATTAAGAAACCTCCATGTGCAAATTTTCCTGAGTTAAGATGTTTTTCAGTAACAAACATTCGATATTTATCCTGATTATTTTCTGATTTTGTCTCTAATTCACCAAGTAATTGTGTATATGAAGATTTTGATATTAACTTCCAGGTCATATATAACTTTATAATGCAATCTTTAAAAAAAGAAATATTTTATGAAATTTCATAAACTATTTAACTTAATTATTAATACTAAACTTTATGCGTAATGAATAGATCTTATAGAATTGAAGATAATAACTCTAATAGTTTTATACCTAGTTACTCTGGTACTAATGGTGCAGTAGCAACACATTCAAATTTATCCTCAATGACAGCCTATAATATTTTAAATCAAGACAGAGGTAATGCATTTGATGCTGCTGCTGGAGCAATGTTAGTTGAAGGTCTTGTAAATCCTCAAATGTTTGGAATGGGTGGTGAAGGTGTGATGATATTAAAACCCAAAAACCAAAACCCTGTTGTGTTAAATGGAAATACTTTATCGCCAAGAAAATTTAATTTTTTAAATTTAGTTACCAGGGGTTTTACAGAAGTTCCAGATGAAGGAGTATTATGTGCTGGAGTTCCAGCAGCATTTTCTAGTATTTTTAGAATGTTACAATTATATGGAACATTAGATTTTAGGACTATTTCTAAATATGCAAAAGAATACGCAAAAGAAGGATATCCTTTACACACAGGAATAATAAACCAAAATAAATTTGGGTTAAAAAGTCTAAAAGGTAAATTTATAAAAGAGTGGAAAAATTCTGCTAAATTATATTTAAAAAATAATAAAATTCCAAAAGTAGGAAGTTTATTCAGAAATTCGGCTTACGCAAACTTAATTGATTATCTTGGTAATTACGAGAAAAAGATTACAGGATCTCGAAATAATAAATTTAATAAATTGCATGATGCTTTTTATAAAGGTGATGTTGCAAACTCAATTTTAAAATATTCGCAAAAAAATGAAGGGCTACTTTCAAAAGAAGATTTTGAAAATTTTAATGTGAAATTTGAAAAAACAATTTCAGAAAAATATGGTGATTACCAAGTTCATAAAACTAATTTCTGGGGACAAGGATTAACTAGTTTAATGATGTTGAAAATGCTTAACAAACAAAAAATTAAATCACTTAATTCAGCTGGTGATGTTCATAAATTTACAGAAATTTTAAAATTAACTTTTGCTGACAGAGAGATGTATTTTACTGGGAAGTACAATTCAAAAGTCAAAGCAAATCACCTATTAGATGACTCTTACCTAAATAAAAGAATGCAATTAATTAAAGATAAGGCAATTGACTCTATAATTCCAGGGAACCCCCTATCCAAGAAATCATTACTCCCAATTGAAAATGATATTAAACCATGGGGCGCTGGCACAGTTCATATAAGTATTATAGATAAAGATAATAATGCTATTTCGTGTACACCAAGTGGTGGATGGATCAGATCTAATGAAGTGATCAATGAATTAGGATTTCCCCTAGGTAATAGATTAATGACGTTTTATTTATCAAAACCAGGTCACGTAAATTTTATAGCACCTGTACAACAACCAAGGACAACATTGAGCCCTACTTTGATTATCAATCAAAAAAAGAGAGAAATTTTAAGTTGTGGGACTATGGGCGGTGACGCTCAAGATCAATGGCAAGCACAATTTTTAATGAATTATATATTTTCAAATATGCCTATTGACCAAGCTTTAAATGAACCCAGAGTTTCATCAGAGCATTTACCTGCTTTTTTTCACCCTCATGATCCAAATTTGAAACAATTATTATTAGAAGAGCGACTTTCGCCCTTTATTTCTCAATTAAATAAAAAAGGACATAAATGCCTTAAAACTACAGACTGGAGCGAAGGTTTTATTTTATGCGCTAGAAAACAAGATAAAATTTATGATGCATATGCAGATATTAGAAGTTATAAGAGTCAAATATTTCAAGCACAGGCATTAGCATGGTAAAAAAAAAGAACAAATTAAATGATTTAATTGATGTAGTTAAGAGACTAAGAAATCCAAAAAATGGATGTCCATGGGATATACAACAAACTTCCAAATCATTAGCAAAGTATACTTTAGAGGAAGCTTATGAGGTTATCGAAGCAATTGAGTCAAATAATAACAAAGAGCTAGAAGGAGAACTTGGCGATTTATTACTACAAGTTATTTATCACTCAGTTATTGCTGCTGAAAAAAAGAAATTTTCTATTGATGATGTCATTGATACAAGTGTAAAAAAAATGAAATCTCGTCATCCTCATATTTTTATGCGTGATGAGTCAATCAAAACTGTTCAAGATGTTAATGATTTTTGGGAAACACAAAAAAAATTTGAAAGAAAAAAGAAAGGTGCTAAGTCTGTTTTAGATGGTGTAAGTGTAAACCTGCCTGCTGTTACTCGTTCACTTAAACTTCAAAAAAGAGCCGCAAAAGAGGGATTTGATTGGAAAAATGCAAATGGAACGTTAAAGAAGGTGAAAGAGGAATTAAATGAACTTTCAAATGAAATGAAAATTAATAATAAGAGAAAAATTAAAGAGGAATTAGGAGATTTATTATTTTCATGTATTAATTTATCTAGAAAATTAGGCCTAGATACTGAAACAGTAATTAGGGACTCTAATAGGAAATTTGAGAAAAGATTTAAAAAAATGGAAAAAACAATGAATAAAAAAAAATTGAAATGGAATTTGAATAATTTGGAGAAAGAATGGCAAAAATCAAAATAATTTTTTTAAGTACATTCTTTTTATTTTTTTCAAAAGGTATCTTATCCTATGAAATCACTGATTTAATAAAAATTCTCGTCGAAAAAAATGAAACAAATTCTAAATTTAAGTATGATAATCTAATTGATGAAAAAAATTTAGAATTAGCTGATACACTCTACATACCAGAAATTGATTATTCATTTAATGTTTCTAACAGTACTACTAGTACTAATACTACTTCTACGCTTAACTCAAATACTCATACATTAAGCGCCACAGTCAACCTCTATAACGGTGGGTTTAGCCAGTTAAATTTAATTACTACGCAAACTAGAAATCAAGCGTTTGACTATCTTAGAGAGTATCAAAAAGAGTTATTAATCAAAGAACTCCTAAACGGTTATAGTAATTTACAGACATTGATCTTTAAAAAGAAAAATCAACAACTGAATTTAGAATTTTATAGAAAAAAAGTCTTAGAAGCTGAAATATTATTTAAGGCAAACAGAGTTACAAAAACAGAAGTATTAGATTTAGAAAATGAGCTATTAGAGGCACAATCTGTGTCTTTAGATTATGATAGAAAAATAGATAATTTAATGCTTCAAGTTAGTAAGTTACTTGATCTAGAAATTTATGATGAAGATGTAAATTTTGATTATGTGATAGACGTATCTAATTCACAAATTACTAAGAAATTATTTTCAGAATTGATGAATTCCTCTTATGGCCAATATCTCTCTTTTATTGAAAACACATATTTAACTGAACTAGAAATGAGCAAAAAAGATTTGAGACCTTCTGTTGATCTAACTTATTCCCTAAGTGAGAGTGATAATTATTCTGCAGCGATTGATCATAGAAGATCCTCATCTTTGTCACTATCTCTTAGCGTTCCTATTTATGACGGCTATAAAGATGAAAATAATTTTAATATTGAGGAATATAATTATCAGAAAAAATTATTAGAACATAAAGACTTAAAGAGAGACTTACTTAATACTTACTTAGAGTCTTGGAACAATTATGATTTTTATTTAAATAAAATAAACAACCAAGAAAAAATAATTGATAGCTTAGAATTAAAATTACAAGGAAACGAAATATTATATAAAGCCCAAAAAATAGATATTACACAACTTATTGAAAGTAAGAATGAATTAAATGATGCACACAATATTTTATTGGATTTGAAATCCTCAAAAAAATATTATTTAATAGACATTCTGATATTAAACGGGGATTTGAATACAATTATTAATGGATTGGGATAGACTTAAAACATTTTATCACGTAGCTACAGCTGGTAGCATCTCCAGAGCTATGGATACTATTCACCTTAGTCAATCTGCTATTACTAGACAAATTCAATCTCTTGAGCATAGTTTAAAAACCAAACTATTTAAAAGACACACAAAAGGTATAACTCTCACAGAGCAAGGTTCTTATCTTTTTGAAGAAACTGAAAAAATTTTTGCCGATTTAAATTCTATTGAAAAAAAGATAGTTGAATATAAGTCAGTTCCCACTGGTAACCTCTCCATTAATACTACAGTTGCTTTTGGATCGATGTGGCTTAGCCCAAGAATCAATGAATTTATTCATGAATACCCAGAAATTAATCTTAAACTAAACTATTCTGAGGATGAGCAAGATATGCTTCGCCAAGATTATGATATTGGTTTATGGATGCGAAAACCAAGACATTTAGATTTAGTTTCAAAGCACATAGCAACAATCAAATACCATATTTACGGATCGGCGAATTACATTAATGAAATGGGTATGCCTTTAAGAAGATCAGAACTTAATAGCCACAGATTAATTACATATGGCATCGGAAAACCATCCCCCCTTTCTGACACCAATTGGATACTGAAAACTGGTGTTAAAAAAAACCAAAAAAATAGAAGACCTCATATTACAATTAATAATCTATATGGTTTATTAGTAGCCGTAGAAACTGGTGCGGGATTAGCTGCATTACCTGATTATATGGCTCAACATAAAGCCCATCTTGTTAAAGTATTGCCAGATATAGAAGGACCAAGTTACGATGTTCATATGGTTTATCATGAAAATCTAAAAGGAAGTTTAAAATTAATAGCTTTTAGAGATTTTCTTATGAATAAAATAAGCCAGTGGAGATTTTGACTATCAAAATTTTCTTTTTTTATTAAAAATATAAATAAAAAAACATGAATAACTTATTAAAAACATACAAATTTAGTAATTTTAAAGTTGTAAAGGGTAATGGTTGTTATTTATACACCTCTGATAGAAGAAAATTATTGGATTTCTCAGCAGGAGTTGCAGTCAATTCTCTTGGCTATAATCACCCAGTTGTAAGAAAAAGTTTACAAGATCAAATAAAAACTGGCATTACTCATTTATCGGGTTCTCAAATGCATGAGTTCAAGACTAAATTATCTAAATTATTATCTGAAAATTCTAACAAAGGTGATGTGTTCTTTTCTAATTCAGGTGCAGAAAGCATTGAAGCTGCATTAAAAATAGCAAGAAACTATGGAAGTAAAAAGGGCAAAGATGAAATTATTGCTATGACTTCCTCTTTTCATGGAAGAACAATTGGAGCCTTATCAGTCGGCAGTAATAAAAAATACAAATCTGACATAGGGCCTGTTCCAGGTAAAGTAAAGTTTTGTAAATTTAATGATGTCTCTCATCTCAAAAAATTAGTAAATAAAAAAACGGTAGCAATAATAATAGAATTTGTTCAAGGTGATGGTGGAATAAATATTTGCAGTAAGAATTTCGCTAAAGCTATAAAAGAGATATGTATAAATAAGAAAGTTTTACTTATCGGAGATGAAATACAAGGCGGTATAGGTCGAACTGGAAAAATTTTTGCATACAAACATTATGGTGTTAATCCGGATATTATAACCTCAGCTAAAGGATTAGGTTCTGGTATTCCTATTGGCGCAACAATAGTAAAAAAATATATATCTAAGATGATTTCAACTGGTTTTCATGGTTCTACATTTGGCGGTGGTATGCTTCAAACTAGAGTTTCATATAATGTATTGAAATCTATAAACAAAAAGGCTTTTTTAAATAAAGTGAAAATTAATGGTAAATTTTTATCAAATTTACTTAAAAAAATGCATAACGATCATAAAGATAAAATTGTTGATACCAGATGCTTAGGTCTCATGGCTGGTATAGAATTTAAAACGAATGAAATTGCCTTAAAAACATTTACAAAAATGGCTAATAATGGACTTATCACTACACTTATTCAGGGTAACATTATAAGAATAACCCCTCCTCTAATAATTAACAAAAAAGAGTTAAATAATGGTTTAGATATAATCTCAAAATCGTTGTAATTTTTTTTTTTTTATTTATAAAATATTTAAAAAATATTAGTTTAATGATTAGATTATTCATTTTAATTCTATTTTTATTACCAAAAATTTTGTTTGGACTAACTATTGGCGATGATGGAAAAATTTCTAGTTCCTCAGAGGAGTCAACATCTAATTTAACAAGTTCTAATAATGGTGATGTTTTTCTTTTAAAGAATGCAGGACTTTCAAATCAAGATACGACCTTGAATATTCCAAATGGTTCAGAACTTGGCAGTAAAAATATAAAAAATAGATACTCAATTTATAAAAATATAATGAACAAATTAGACTACAATATCTTATCAGTCATAACTGATGATACTAGGTTTGGTGAAACAGCACTAATTTTTAGATTAGGAAAAGATTGCATAGGTATTAAAGGAGACTGTGAAAGACTCGGAGGGGCATATACAAGAGCAGAATTTTCTCCTATTAACTATTATGGGAAATTTAAGGATAATGTTTGGACATCTTACTCTATCAAAATTGTAAGTAAACCTGAAGATTGGTCACCTGAATTTGTAGCTATTCAGCAATGGCATACTAGAAATGAATTCACACCACCAATGTTTATGTTTGGAGTAAGAAAAGAATTTGGACTTGTTATGAGAAGTGAAGCTAGTATGGGTATGCAAATTTTTAAAGATAGTAACCCCTATTGTCTTGGTGATAGATTTGGAGGTGGAAGTTATTGTCAGGTTAGAGATTTTGAACTTTTAGCCCTAGAATGGAATGAATTTAAAAAAGGTGAATGGATTGATGTAGTTCAAAATATTAACTTCGATGATAATCCTGAAAAGGGATATTTTAAAATATGGATTAACGGTAACTTGATAATAGATCATAGGGGTACTACAAACTGGAGTAAACTTAAAGGTTTCAACACTAATGAAGATTTGGTTTGGGATTATAAATATGGTTTATATACAAAATCTAAAGGTCATGAAATGGCTGTCGCGTATGATGAATTAAGTTTAGCGAGGTCTTGCGAAAAGCTTAATATTGAGAATTTAGGATATAGTTGCAATGAGTTAACAAAACAAACAGCACCTAAAGCATTAGCTGTTGTTGACATAGAATGGGATTATTCTAATAATACAAGAGTCGCTGTAGCTAATAATTCTCAAATATTAATAGACAAATCAAAGTATCAATCCATCGCATCAAATGAAAATTTTGAAGACGGCGATTATGAGTTAATGTGGTATTGGAAAATATACGATGATAATGGAAAACTAGAACAAGATGATTATTTAGGTTCAGATCAAGCAACTATTAGAAACGGAATGCTAACATTTACCAAATTAAATAAATCATTTGAAATGGAAAATGATATTCAAAGCAAGAATAGAGAAAAAATAAATTTCAAAACAGAAGATGGTTTAATTTTGAAACCAATGGCAATTGTTGGTTCCACTTCTAAAAATAAAGATGGTAACTATTATGCTGAAGGTCCTTGGGATGATGAAGGAAAAGAAATTATTGGAATTGTTTTTAAGTTAAAAAACTAGTATTCAAGTTCGTTTTTTTGGAAAACCGTACCGATGCCCTCTTCAGTTTCAAGTTCAGTTATTAAGGCGTTTTTTATTTCTCCACTAATAATGTGGATTTTTTGAACACCTTTATTTAAAGCCTTTAATGAGTTATCAACTTTAACAACCATACCATCAGATATAATATTCTTTTCGAAAAGTTTTTTTGCAACATTTTCATCGACAGATGAAATTCTTTTTCCCTCTAGGTCTTTTATATATGGAACATCTGAGATAAATATCAATTTACTAGCAGAAAGATTAATTGCTAGTTCTGTAGCAATTGTATCTGCATTAACATTTAATACTTCAGAGGTATTTTTATCTAAAACTAGGCTTGGCATAATTATCATATCGTGTTCTTTAAATAGGTTTTTAATTTGTAAAGCGTCTACAGATACAACATCCCCTACTTGACCATAATCAATGTTATCAACTACATCTCTTTTTTTTGCTGCTATAAAATCTTTTTTTGAAATAGGAATAGGAAAATTTCTGATATTATATCGTGAGCTCAAACTAAAAATATCAATTAAAATTTGACCAGATATTTTTTTGGCTGCCTCTATGTCTGTGGGAGATGTTACTCTTCTACCATTTATTTTTTTTGGCTCAATACCATGTACATTGATCATATAGTTATCTAGCTGTCGTCCAAATCCAAAAACTAAAACA
>LULJ01000898.1_pt1 | contig 17374 bp, 17 predicted proteins | sample 728171 | NCBI WGS metagenome assembly LULJ01 (sample SAMN03860292, study PRJNA289734) | marine metagenome | biome: seawater column; feature: ocean; material: water; isolation source: Red Sea water column Station 169 - depth 25m | place: Saudi Arabia: Red Sea | collected 2011-10-15 | depth 25 m
TACTTCATCATTGGGAACAATACATGTATTAATTCTAAACCCTTTTGTATTTATTATAGAAACAATATCTGTTAAATAGAACTCTGATGCAGCATTATCATTATTTACTTCGCCTATTGCCTCTTCAAGAAGTTTTTTATTACAACAAAGTATCCCTGTAAAAATTTCTTTTATCTTTTTATCTTCCTCAGAAGCATCTTTTTCCTCAACTATTGATATTACCAATCCATTTTCGTTTTTTTTCACTCTTCCATAGCCAGTTGGATTTTTAAGTTCTGTGCTCAAAATCGCGAGGCTATCATCTGTCATTGAAATTAGATTATTAAGTGTTTCATTTTTTATTAAGGGAACATCGCCGTATAAGACTAAAACCTTTGAGTTTTGCTTTATGGAGTCTAGTGCAGATTTCACTGCATCAGCAGTGCCGATTGGCCTTTTTTGTTCACAAATATGATTTATTCCAGAAAATTTTTCTACCTCATTGATTACCGAATCTTTTTCGAAACCAACTACAAAAGAAATTTCATCAGTTAAATTTGAAACAGTATCGAAAATACGCCTTAGCATTGACAGTCCGCCAACAGGTTGAAGAGATTTTGCTTTGTTTGATTGCATTCTAGAGCCCTCTCCGGCAGCTAGAATTACAGTATGAACTTTCACAATATAAGGCTAAATAGATACCTTACTGTTTTTTTCGCAGTTTTTGAATAGTTTTTAGCCTCGCAACAGCTTCTGCGAGTTGGGCTGAAGCTTTTGCATAATCAATTGATGTGTCTTTATTTGCAAGTTCCTTCTCAGCGACTTCTTTAGCTTTAATCGCTTCGGACTCGTCTAGGCTTTCCGCCCTTTCTGCAGTATCAGATAAAACAGTTATCAAATCTGGTTGAACCTCTAAAAATCCTCCAGAGCAGAAAAATGTTTCTTCATCCGATCCATTTTGAACTCTAACAGGTCCAGCAGCTAGCCCCGTCAAAAGTGGTGTGTGGCCGGGTGCAATTCCAAGCTCTCCCAAAGTTCCAGTAGCAAACACCATAGTTGCTTCCCCAGAATAGATTTCCTCACTTGAAGAAACAATATTTATTTTTATGGTATTCATATTTATAAATTCTTAGCTTTTTCTACAGCCTCTTCAATAGTTCCAACCATATAAAATGCCTGTTCAGGAAGATGGTCATAATCTCCATTAAGAATGCCCTTAAATGCTTTAATCGTATCCTCAAGCGAGACATATTTTCCTGGTGTTCCAGTAAAAATCTCAGCAACAAAGAAAGGCTGGGATAAAAATCTTTGAGCCTTTCTTGCCCTTGCTACAAGTCCTTTATCTTCTTCAGAAAGCTCATCCATTCCAAGAATTGCAATGATATCTTTTAGCTCATTATATCTTTGTAAAATCTTTTGAACTCCCTGAGCAACTTCATAATGATCATCTCCAACCACAAACGGATCAAGCTGCCTACTTGTTGAGTCAAGAGGATCAACAGCAGGATATATTCCTAACTCAGAAATCTGTCTCGAAAGAACAACAGTAGCATCCAAGTGAGCAAATGTTGTTGCTGGTGACGGGTCGGTCAAATCATCTGCTGGCACATACACAGCTTGTATTGAAGTAATAGATCCTGTCTTGGTTGATGTAATTCTTTCTTGAAGAGCTCCCATCTCCTCAGCTAATGTTGGCTGATATCCAACAGCAGACGGCATCCTGCCTAGAAGAGCGGACACCTCAACACCTGCTAAGGTGTATCGATAAATATTGTCAATAAATAATAAAACATCTTTACCTTCATCTCTAAAGCTTTCAGCCATAGTTAATCCGGTTAAAGCAACTCTCAATCTATTTCCTGGCGGCTCATTCATTTGTCCATAAACCATGGCAACTTTTGATTCGCCAAGATTATCAATGTTTACAACTCCTGATTCTTGCATTTCATAATAAAAATCGTTTCCTTCTCTTGTTCTTTCGCCAACACCAGCAAAAACAGAAAGACCTGAGTGTTGAAGAGCAATATTATTTTTTAATACCAGTTTCAAGGACCTCATTAGACGCTGATTGATCTGTGTATGAAGGAGGTTTTCTGTGAATTGGCATTTTTGATTTTTCACCAATTGGTCCCTTTTCATCAATAGGATTACCTAAAACATCCACAATTCTACCTAATGTTTCCGGTCCTACTGGAACCGAAATTGGAGCATTAGTTCTTGATGCAGTGAGTCCTCTTTTTAAACCTTCTGTTGCTCCCATAGCAATAGTCCTAACTACACCATCACCCAATTGCTGCTGAACTTCAAGGGTTGTACCACTCTCATCAACCATAAGCGCTTCGTAAACTTTTGGAATGTTATCTTTATCAAACTCTACATCGATAACCGCTCCGATAATTTGTGTAACTATTCCGTTGCTCATATTATTCTCCTTAAACTGCTGACGCACCCCCGACTATCTCAGAGAGCTCTTGAGTTATAGCCGCTTGTCTTACATTGTTGTATAAAAGTTCTAATTCTTTAATTAAATCGCCTGCATTGTCAGTTGCATTTTTCATTGCAATCATCTTTGCAGCTTGTTCGCATGCATTATTCTCAATAACAGCCTGATAAACGAGTGACTCTATATATCTTGTTAATAAGCCATCAAGCAATTCTTTTGCTTCAGGCTCATAAATGTAGTCCCATTGTGAAGGTGCTTCTTCGCTTTGTTCCTCTGGTGCCAATGGAATTAACTGATCAACATTTGGTTGTTGTGTCATTGTATTGACAAAACTATTTGAACAAAGATAAGCCTGATCAATATCGTTATTCTTGTGCATGTCTAAAACAACCTTTGTTAATCCTATTAAGTCATCTGGATTTGGCTTATCACCAAGCTTTTCTGCAACTGCAATGACCTCACCACCAACACTTTTAAAAAAGCTTGAAGCTTTTGTTCCAATTAAGGCGAAGCAAGATCCTATTTCTTGTTGATTTAATTCAGCAGATTTTGATATGACTTGTTTAAAAAGATTAATGTTTAAACCGCCACATAGTCCTTTATCAGATGAAACAACTATAAAACATGCCTTTTTTGGAGCTCTTTCTTCATAAAAAGGATGAGGATATTCAGAATTTGCTAAAGCGACATGGGAAATAACATCTTTAATTTTTAGAGAGTATGGTCTGCCCTCAAGCATAGTGTCTTGAGTTTTTTTCATCTTACTTGCAGCCACCATCTCCATAGCAGAAGTAATCTTTTGAGTGCTCTTAATACTCGCAATCTGTTTTCTTACTTCTTTAGTGTTAGCCATTGTTTATAATTTAATAAGTTTGTGTTTTCTTGAAATCTTCAACCAAAGCAGTAAATTGTGCCTCAATGTCGTCGTTCCAGTCACCTGTTGAGTTAATTTGTTCTTCAAGATCACCTTTTTCAGAAGTCAAATACCCATGAAGGGCCTCTTCAAAATCAAGAATTTTTTCAACCTCAACATCTGCCATGTATCCTCTGTCAGCAGCAAATAAACTTAATGCTTGTTGAGCAACACTCATTGGCGCATATTGTTTTTGTTTTAGAAGTTCTGTAAAAGCTTTAACTCCACCAGCTAATTTTTTCATTATTTTCGTCTGTGCTGATCCGCCAACCCTTGACACAGATAGACCTGGGTTAATTGCGGGTCTTACACCTGAATTAAATAATTCTGTTTCTAAATATATTTGTCCGTCTGTAATAGAAATTACATTGGTTGGAACAAAGGCTGAAACGTCTCCAGCCAAAGTTTCAATAATAGGCAATGCTGTTAATGAGCCTGTTTTACCTTTAACTTTTCCACCAGTGACTTGCTCAACATAGTCGGCATTTACTCTTGCAGCCCTCTCAAGCAACCTTGAGTGAAGATAGAATACGTCTCCAGGATATGCCTCTCTCCCTGGAGGCCTTTTAAGAAGCAATGATACCTGTCTATATGCAACAGCTTGTTTTGATAGGTCATCGTATACTATTAGAGCATCTTCTCCTTTATCTCTAAAATATTCTCCCATTGTGCATCCAGCATAGGCTGATAGATATTGCATAGGTGCTGGATCTGCAGCTGTGGCTGAAACAACAATGGTGTGTTCCATTGCTCCATGTTCCTCTAGTTTTCTTACAACATTAGCAACAGTTGATTGTTTTTGTCCAATAGCAACATAAATACATTTAATACCCGTACCTTTTTGATTAATGATTGCGTCAATTGCAACAGCTGTTTTACCTGTTTGTCTATCGCCAATAATTAATTCCCTTTGACCTCTTCCTATTGGAACCATGGCATCAACAGCTTTTAAGCCAATTTGAACAGGTTGATCTACTGACTGACGTGCAATAACTCCAGGAGCAACAACTTCAACTGGTGAAGAGTGTTCAGCATTAATTTCACCCTTGCCATCAATAGGTGCACCCAATGTATTTACAACTCTACCAAGCATGGCCTCCCCAACAGGCACCTCTAAAACTTTTCCAGTACAAACAGCTTTTTGACCTTCAATTATTTCAAGATAATCACCAAGAACAACCGCACCAACAGAATCCTGTTCTAAGTTAAGCGCCATTCCTTTTGTGCCATTTTCAAATTCAATAACCTCACCATACATGACGTCACCCATACCATGAATTCTTACAATACCGTCTGAGACACTTACAACTATGCCTTCATTTTTTCTTTCAGCTGATAGATCAAGGCCAGCAATTTTCTCTTTTAGGACGCTGGAAATTTCTGATGGATTTAATTGGCTCATATTTTCACCTTAAAAATTTAATTGGTTTACAAGTTTTTTAACCTTACCTTTGATGGAAAGGTCTAATGTCTCATCTCCTATCTTTATTGATAGGCCGCCCATCATTGATGGGTCTTTAGAAAAATAAATATTGGCATCTTTGCCATAGGTTGATTTTAGTTTGTCTTCAATATTTTGTTTGGCCTCTTCTCCAGGATCAACAGCTACAAAAACTTCTACTGATTTTTGTTCTTTATGCTCTTCTAAGAGTTCTTGATAAATTATATAGATTGTTTCTAGAAGATTTAGGCGTTTATTTTCTGATAATATTTCTAATAGCTTTTTTGAGGTGTCAGAAATACTTTCATCAAATATATCGACCAAAACAGTTACAACATCTTGTCTTGATAGAACAGGATTTTCAATGGTATTAATTACGCCATCGGTTTTTGATGCAAGCGCCATAGTTTTTAACTCAGACGCCATTTCGTCAATGTTTTTAGATTCTAATGCCGAGGCAAATAATGCTTTGGCATATGGTCTGGCAAGGGGTGTTAGCTCAATCATCTTTTATAGTTCCTCAGCGGCTTTTTTGAGGATTTCTTCATGTTTTTCCTTTGATATCTCATCCCCAAGAATTTTTTGAGTGGTATCAATTATTATGTCTGACATCTGCTGCCTCAACTCTTCTTTGGCTTTATTGGTTTCACTTTCTATTGTTGTTGATGCTGAGGTTAGTATCTTTTCAGCTTCTGCTTCTGCTTTAGATGCAGCATCACTTACAATTTGTGATGCTCTTGCATTTGCTTTATCAAGAATTTCTGCTGCTTCGGCCTTTGCCTGATTAAGTTCTTTGTCAAAGGCAAGCTTAGCTTCTTCTAATGAATCATCAGCTTTTTTTGCAGCCTCAAGACCGTCAGATATCCTTTTTTCTCTTTCTTTCATAACAGAGAGAATAGGAGGATAAATGTATCTCCAACAGATTGCTACAAATACAATCATTACAACTGCTTGGGCAATTAAGGTTGCGTTTATGTTCATTTTTTAGCTTATATACTTTTTATATTGCAAATAACATGTACATCCCAAGGCCAACACCAATCATTGGAACCGCATCAGTTAATCCCATCATCAAAAAGAATCTTCCTTGAAGAAAGGGTGCTAACTCAGGTTGCCTTGCAATACCTTCAATAAATTTGCTGCCCAAAACTCCCACACCAATTCCAGCACCAATGGCTGAAAGACCCATGGTAATTCCAGCTGCTAAAATACTATATTCCATTTTTTTCTCCTATAATTTGAGGATTAATGCTCCTCAGTTTCATGCGCCATTGCTAAGTATGCAATAGTAAGCGCCATAAAAATAAATGCTTGCAATGCCACAATTAAAATGTGGAAAAGCGCCCAAACCAGATGCAAACCAAATCCAAGTACTCCAATTGGTATGCTACTAAAAAATAACATTAATGCAATTAAGATAAAAATCATTTCTCCTGCATATAAATTTCCAAAAAGTCTTAGGCCAAGCGAAATTGGTTTTGCAATAAAGTTAACCATTTCTAAAACAAAATTGATTGGTATCATGTATTTGCCAAAAGGATGTAGTGTAAGTTCAGCAACAAAGGCCTTTAATCCCTTAACAGTTATGCTGTAGTAGATGGTAAGAATAAAAATTCCAAAAGCCATTCCCAGGGTTATATTTGGATCTGTGGTTGGTACAACTTTAAAATATAGAGACTCTGGGCCTTTAATCCATTCTACAGCATCACCAGCAATTGCATATGCAACATGCCCCGCAAGCACCGGTAAAAAATCTACTGGAACCAAGTCCATAAGGTTCATAAGCAATATCCATACAAAAACAGTTAATGCTAATGGCGCAATGAGTGTATTTTTTACTGATCCAAATAGTGATTGAACGTTGTCTTCTACAAACTCAATACTCATTTCAACAAAATTTTGCATTCCACTTGGTGCCACACTCGCATCAGAGTTCTTTGATATGGCTTTCCTAAAAACAAAAACAAATAAAGCGCCTAGACCAATTGACCAAAACAAAGAATCAACATGAAAAGCCCAAAAGCCCATTTGATCAACCTTGTATGGGTCACAAGTCCAACCTTCAGTGGTTTTTCCACATGTTAAATTGGTTAAATGATGGCTAATGTATGATTCTGTTGTTAGTTCAGATGCCATGATTATTGAGCGCCTTTTTCTTTAATAAAATCTGATGGATTAATGGTGATATTAAACACAATGAACATAAGTAAAGAATACAAGAAAGCATCAGGTAAATAAACACCTGTGAGTGTCAAGAAAATAATAAAAACCGTCCATTTTGAAATCCATATGTAACCAACATTGATTATGAAGTCTTTAATTTTGGTTCCTAAAAAGTAAATCATTAACATTGTTGCAATATAACCAGATGCAATAATTGCAAAATATGTATTTGCAAGCGTTCCGAAAGTAAAAACTACAAGATTTAACAACAAAATTAGCTTAATTTTTTTACTAATATTAATATTTTTCAAACTCAGGCTTTGGGATATATTTATATAATTTTTCTGGCGAGAATTATAGAAACATAATCATTGATAAACAAGTTGTTTGTCAGTTATTTTTTTATCTTTGCAATAATACTATCAAGCTCATCAAGGCTTTTGTAAAAAATAGATACTTTTCCAGATTTTTTATTCTTAGTTTCTATTTCAACCTTATGTCCAAATGATTCTGACATCTCTTGTTCAATATTCAACATATCGGTATCTTTTTGTTTGAATTTTGGTGAGTTTTTGGATTTGTTTTTTAAAGAAACATTGCTGAGATCTTTTACGGTCAATCTTTCCTTAATTATTTTTCTTGCCATTTTTTCTGCATCAGGGGGTGGCATTGATGCTAAAAGTTTTGCATGTCCCTTTTCAATTTTTCCTTCTGAAAGCAAATCAAGAACCGTTGCTGGTAAAGATAATATTCTAAGTGAGTTGGCTATTGTGCTTCTTGCCTTGCCTGTTGAGGCCGCCACTTCGTCTTGAGTAAGTCCAAACTCTCTTTTTAGCCTATCAAGACCTCTTGCCTCTTCAACAGGATTAAGATCTTCTCTTTGAAGGTTCTCTATAAGGGCCGACGCAAGAGCGTCTTGGTCTTTTTTTTGGTCTACCAAACAAGGTATCGTTTCTAGTCCCGCCATTTTTGATGATCTTAACCTTCTCTCGCCAGCTATAACCTCATACTCATTAAGACCAAGCTCTCTTACTAAAATGGGTGAGAGAACTCCTTGTTTTTTTATCGATTCAGTTAATTCCTTAAGCTTTTCGTTATCAAAGTTTGATCTTGGTTGAAACCTACCCGGCTTAATTTTTGATATTTCTATTTCTTTTACAGATCTTTGATTGGTATTAGATTGTCCCAAAAGTGCATCTAATCCCTTGTTAAGTGTTTTATTTTCTTCAGACATACTCCACCTTTCTAATTAGCTCTCCTGCTAGCGCCAAATATGCTCTTGCTCCATAAGAATCTGGTTTATATTTTATACCAGATATTCCATGGCTTGGAGCCTCAGCCAGTTTTACATTTCTTGGAATAAGGGTGTTAAAAACCAAGCTTTCAAAGTGTTTTTCAAGCTCATCAGAAACCTCTTTTGCAAGGTTATTTCTCATATCAACCATTGTTCTTACTATCCCAAGGACCCTGTTTGATGACATGTTTTTGTTTGATATTGTTTCAATCGTATTCATGAGTCCTGTTACTCCCTCGAGTGAATAATATTCGCACTGAAGTGGGATAAGCGTTCCAGAGGCACAAAACAGGCCCTCGATGGTGAGTTGGTTTAGGGTCGGAGGTGTGTCAATAATTGTATAGTCATAGTTATGGGAAATTGGTTCTAAGCTTTTAGACATGAAACCTTGCTTGTTATCATTTCTTATTGCTATTTCAAGGGCAATGAGCTCCTCCCCTCCGGGTATAATTTTATAACCGTCACTACTTTCATAGACGCAGTCTTCTATTGAGGTGTTTTCAAAGTAGTGGCTGTAAAAGTTTGTGGTTGCGTTTTCCTTAATACCTGCCGCGGTTGTGGCATTCCCTTGTGGGTCAAGGTCTATTAATAATACTTTTCTTTTGGTTGCGGCCAGGCTTGCGGCGAGGTTAACTGCTGTTGTTGTTTTTCCGACCCCTCCTTTTTGGTTAGCAATTGCAATTACTTTATTCATCTTTGCTTAATAAAACTATGTTTCTTTCTTTTGTTGTGTCTTGATTGATTATTTCATATCTGAGCATATTTTTGTCGATATCTTTTAGCTCCTTTTTTATGTTTGATGCTTTTCCTTTAAGCAAAAGGTATTTTGTGTTTTCGTGAGTGTTTGTTTTTGTGAGGTTTATTGTTTTTTCAATAGTGGCAAAAGCTCTTGAGGTAATGATGTCAAACTTGCCTAGCTTGTTTTTTTTGGAGATTGTTTTGTTAATTATTTTTGTATTCTTTAGGTTCAGCTCGTAGGATGCTTTTTTAAGAAAATAGCACTTCTTGTTATTGCTCTCTAATAAGCTTATTTTGTTTTCTGGTTTTGCTATTGATAATAGTATTCCTGGGAAGCCCCCTCCCGAGCCAAGGTCTAATACACTTTCATTCTTTTTTATATGATTAATTAGTGGCATGCAGTCTAAAATATCGTTCTCATATACCTCGTCATAGGATTCTCTTGAAAAAATGTTGTGGGTTTTGTTGAAGTCTAGAGCAAGGTTTATAAATGTTTTTATTTTGTTTTCTTGTTCGTCTGAAAAGACTTTAGGCATGTTGTTTTAAAATTTCTTTTTTCTTTATTTGAATCAATATAAGGTTTACTGCTGCTGGTGTTACGCCTTCTTCAATTTTTGATGCGTGCCCTATAGTTTCGGGTTTGTGTTTAATGAGTTTTTCTTTAACCTCATTGGAGAGTCCAGGTATATTGTTGTATTTGAGGTCTTGAGGGATTTTTTTGTTGTTTTGTTTTTGTGTTTTTTTAATTTCTCTTTTTTGTTTTTCAACATAACCCATGTATTTTGATTCCGTTGCAGCCCTTTTATAAAGGTTTCTGTCTTTCTTTTTTGGTTTAAACACTTTTGTTATATCAATATCTGTTCTCTTTAAAAGCTCAAACACATTTTTGCTTTCTTTTAGTTCTAGTGTTTTGTTTTTTCTGTCAGTGATTTTTGTTGTTTTAATTTTTTTTATTGCTTCTATGAATTCTTTATATTCCACTTCTTTGGTTGTAAAACTGTTTTTTCTTTCGGAATCTACAAGTCCAGCATTAAACGCTTTTATTAGAAGTCTTTGTTCTGCGTTGTTTTGAGAAAGCATAAGCCTGTGTTCTGCTCTGCTTGTAAACATTCTGTAGGGCTCTGTGATTCCGTGTGTTGTTAGGTCATCAATTAAAACTCCTATGTACGCTTCGCTTCTCTTTAAAATCATGGGTTGTTTTTTTTGAATTGATCTCGCGGCATTAAGACCGGCTATTAAACCCTGTGCAGCAGCTTCTTCATATCCCGTTGTTCCGTTTATTTGTCCCGCCAAATAAAAATTGTTAAGGAACTTTGTTTCTAGTGATGTTTTTAGGTTTCTTGGGTCTACAAAATCATACTCTACAGCATAGCCAAACTCGGTTATGATCGACCCTTCGAGGCCTTTAATTGAGCGTATAAAATCTTCTTGTGCTCTTCTGGGCAGGCTTGTTGATATTCCATTAGGATATATTAGGTCTTTATTTATGCCTTCTGGTTCAATAAATATTTGGTGGCTCTTTTTATCACTAAATCTATTTACTTTGTCTTCGATTGATGGGCAATACCTGGGCCCTATTCCCACAATATTTCCTGAATACATAGCCGACAAATGAGTATTTTCTTTTATGATTTCGTGGGTTTTTTTGTTGGTTCTTGTTATAAAACATGAGAGTTGTTTTTGATGTTTGTTTGGTCTGTTGTATAAGGACATCCATGGTGTAGGTTTTTCACCAGGCTGCTCTTCCATGAGGGATGTTGAAATGCTTGAAAGCTTTATCCTAGCTGGGGTTCCTGTTTTCAACCTTCCCATGGGTAGTTTTAGTGAATAAAGTTTTTCAGATAGTGGTATCGCCGTTCCATCACCCATTCTTCCGCCTTTGGTTACTTCATTTCCTACATACATCTTTCCGTTTAAAAATGTGCCTGTGGTTAAGATGGTTCTTTTTGCTAATATGTTCTGGTTGCTTGTTATTACCCCAGTTACCGTATTGTTTTTAATTAAAATATCTTCAACTTCATCTTCGTATATATCAATATTTGTTTTTTTTAGTATTTTTTGAACTGCTTTTTTGTAAAGTTCTCTGTCACACTGAACCCTTAAAGCCTGAACCGCATCTCCTTTTCTTGTGTTAAGTGTTCTATATTGGATACCTGACATATCAGTGGCTGTTGACATCAAGCCACCCATAGCATCAATCTCTCTGACTATATGCGATTTACCTAAACCTCCGATTGCAGGATTGCAAGACATCTGACCTATAGCTTTTTTATTAAAGGTGACAAGAGCGCATGACATACCTAATCTGTGTACAGCATATGCTGCCTCAACCCCGGCATGACCACCTCCAACAACTATCACATCGTATTTATTCATTAATAATTAAACTTTAATATCTATATTATATACTTTTTGTTATTTCTATTATGTTGATTGTTTTCTGTTAAAAACTCCTACAAGCCCTTTCTTTACATAAAGATGTTTGATTTATAAAAACGGTTAAGCTCTGTTTAGAAACAGGTAACAAATACTTAACAAGTTGTTAGCAAAAAAAATAATACAAAATTATTAACAAATAAATAACAACCTATTTACCAATACAATAACTACTAAATATATCTCCCAATAACGAATCTGAAAATTTTTCACCAACAAGCTCATCAAGATATGACCTTGCTAACCTAAGGTCCTCAGCTACCAAATCCAAAGATAAATTATCTTTTAAACCTTTTTGAGCAGAGATTAAGTTTTTAACAACATCCTGAAACAATTTATTATGTCTATCTCTTATCATAAATTTATAGTCATCATTTTTAATACCCTTATTAAAAGAAGATAAAATTAATTTTTTTAGATCATCAAAACCATCACCGGTTTTAGCCGAAACACAACAGTCAAAATACTTAGAGTTCTTTTTATTAATATCAGTTTTATTTTGGACAGATATGAAAGATGTATTCTTTGCTAAATCCTTAAAGTTTTTGATTAAAGCTTTATCAAACAAATCAAAAACCCCTATTACCAAATCCGCACTTTTGATTTGCGACAAAGACAAATCAATACCCGCACCTTCAATTTTGTTATCCGTTTCTCTTATACCAGCAGAGTCTTGTATGGAAAACACACTAGACTCGTAAAAAAGCTCACTGCTGATAATATCTCTAGTTGTTCCAGGAGTGTTTGAGACAATAGCCCTTTCAAAACCCAGAAGCCTATTAAACACTGAAGACTTACCTGAGTTAACAGGACCAACCAAAAGAACGTTATTTTTTTGAGAAAACATATTTTTATTAACACAACCAGACATAAAAGAGTTAAACCTGTTTACAAGGTTGCCCAAACTATCAACCAGCCCCTCATCCATATATTCATTATCTTCATCAGAAAAATCAATTTCAGCCTCTACCCGCACCCTAATTTGATCAATTTCATCCGCAAAAGAAGATATATTTGAAGACAAACCACCAAACAAAGAACTACCAGACAACATAGCCCCCTTATCATCTGTAGCATCAATAAAATCAACCAAAGCCTCAGCCTCATTCAAACTCATTTTATTATTCAAAAAAGCACGCTTGGTAAACTCACCCCCAACAGCCTCATCAAAACCGACACCCTTAAACAAAGAAACGAAAGAAGACATAACAGCAAGGCTCCCGTGTGCATAAACCTCAAAAGAATCCTCACCCGTATAACTATTCGGGCCTTTAAAAACCAACAAACCAGCCTTATCAACCAACCGATCACCGTTATAAAAACTCCTTACATGAAAGCGGCCCGGCTCAAAACCCTTGTTTTTAATAATTTTTGACAGCCCTACAAGACACCCCTCGCCCGAAACCCTAAATATACAAATGGCTGACTTGGCAGGCGGTGTTGCTAGCGCAAAAACAGGATGCATGGTTAGTCTGTATTAAGGGCGCCTTGCTGTTTGTAAAGATAGCTTTGTTGCCCAAGCTGAACACCAGTATTTACAACAGTATATAAACAAAGAGCAGCAGGGAAAAACAAAAAGAACACCGAAAACATTACAGGCATATACTTCATAACCTGTGCCTGGGTTGGGTCCATACCAGCGGGTTGAGGATTAAGCCTTTGTGTTAATATCATAAGCAAGCCAAAAGCCGCAGGTAAAATAAAATATGGATCTGGAGCAGAGAGGTCTGCCCAAAAACCCAGAGAACTATACCTTAACTCAACCATTTCCCTTAGAGCAAAAAAGAAGCCTATAAAAAACGGCATTTGAAGCAACAAAGGCAAACAACCCCCAAGGGGGTTTGCTCCATGTTTTTTCATCAGTCTCATTGTTTCTGTTCCAGCTGATTGGCGATCGTTTTTGTACCTTTCCTTTATTTCATTAAGCTCTGGTGTAATTTTTCTTAATGCAGCCATCTGCTTAAAACTTTTGGCTGTTACAGGCCAAAACAATAACTTAATTAATATTGTAAATATAATTATTGTTAAGCCCCAGCTATTAACATAGCCATTTATAAAATCCATTACAAACACCATGGGTTGTGCCAAAAACCAAAACCAACCCATATCAATTGCTAGCTCTAAATTGTCAGCTCTTTCCATAAGATCTTTTCTAATCTTTGGACCAACAAACAGCCTATGCTCATGACCATAAACCAAGTTGCTTGTTGAGGACCCTTCTACTGTATAACCCATTCTGAAGAACCCAGACTCCTTTGGAAGAACGTAATAATTATAAATATATTCATCTGAACCAATAATGGCCGCAAAGAAATATTTTTGAATGAAAGCAACCCAACCAGACTTTGACAAAACCTCAAGGGGTTCATCAACCGAACCTAGCCTCGATGTGGAATAAGGATCAAGTTCCGTACTTATTGCAACACCCTCATAGGAGCTGTTGTTCATCATTCCACCCTCAAGAGCACCCCTTTTTAAGTCAAGGGCCCTTCCTTCAGAACGATATAAACCTGCAAACGACTTACCACTAATTCCATTAGCTGCTGAATCATAAACACTTACCTCATAACTAGCCTCAGAAAAAGATATTCTCTTAGACACACCAAGTTTTGGATCTAACAAAACAACAAAACCATCACCTCTTTCTGAAATCTCATAAACTGGTGCGATTCCGGTAAAACCACTCTTAAAATAATATTGAAATGCGGTAGACTCAGAAGACCCGAACACCCTAAACCCCAAAGAGCCATTTACATTTTCAACGGGGTATTTTTTTAACCTCGCCTCAACAATAGAACCATTAGATATTGAAATAACCAATGACAGCTCATCGTTTTCAATTGAAACAAACTTGCTGTCATCCTTATAAGAGGACGACCCAACCATTTCAAGGTGCTGTTTGATTGATTTTGTTTTTTGTTCTGAATTCCACTCATACAACAAAGCCAGAGAAAGAAAAACAATCAGAGCCAAATACAAACTTCTTATATTCATTTTTTATCCATATAGTCAGCTATAGATTTTGCGGCTGAAGAGATCTCCATTACCGCCTCTTCATATGATAACCCTCCAAAAGGCCTAAATACAGAAAAAACCAAAATTCCGTCTGGCATATCTATTGATAATTTTCTAAAAATTTCTTTTATCCTTCTTTTTGTTTTATTTCTCTCGACCGCAAGCCTAAAAAACTTTTTCGAGATTGATATTTCAAGCCCATTATTTTTTGATCGCTTATAAAATATTCTAAAAAACTTACAGGAATATAAGCACTCAAGAGAGGCAAACTTTTGGCTGGAATTAGACAAATTAAGCGCTAAGAACCTTTCTACCCTTTTTTCTTCTGTTGGATAAAACAGCTCTTCCAGCTTTGGTTGACATTCTCGCACGAAAACCATGGGTTCTTTTTCTTTTTAAGTTGCTTGGTTGAAAAGTTCTCTTCATAATATCTACTGCTAAAAGTGTTGAAGATTATAGCGCAATAAGTTTTTAAAACCATAAAAATCGTTGTAAAACATAATTTTTTTATATACAAGTTATCCACAACAAATTCCTATATTTATTCTGTAGATATCTTGTGGATTTTTTAATAGACTATGAATCAAATAGGAGATAATAATTGGAACTTTGGAATAAGTGTTCTGAAAAGCTTGAAAATACCCTTTCTCAAGAAGATTTCAACACCTGGATTAGGCCTCTAAAGGCAAAAATAGATAAAAACACCCTGGAGCTTGTTGCACCTAACGACTTTATTTTAGACTACATAGAAAAAAACTATTCCAAAGAAATCAAAAAAATTGTTAAAACACAGTCAAAGTCAAACATAAATCTTGTATTTAAAACCCTCACAAAAGAAACCTTTATTGACAAGTATAAAAACAACCAAAATTCAGAAATAAAACTAGTTGACGGATATACTTTTGATAGTTTTGTTGAGGGAAAGTCAAACCACCTTGCTTTAGCCGCAGCTAAACAAGTCGCAGCCAATCCAAAAGGAGACTATAACCCGCTTTTTATTTATGGCGGGGTTGGCTTGGGCAAAACACACCTAATGCATGCTGTTGGTAATGAGATTCTAAAAAACGAACCAAAAAAAAGGATTGTTTATGTTCATTCAGAAAAATTTGTGTCTGATATGGTGAAGGCGCTTCAATTAGGCGCAATGAATGAGTTCAAATCATTTTATAGAAACGCTGACGCTCTTTTGATTGACGACATTCAGTTCTTTGCTGGTAAGGAACAGTCTCAAGAGGAGTTTTTTCATACTTTTAATGCTTTGTTGGATAGAAACAATCAAATGATATTAACATGTGACAAATATCCAAAAGAGATCGATGGCTTAGAAGAAAGGTTAAAATCAAGACTTGGTTGGGGCCTGCCTGTTGTTATTGATCCACCTGAGCTCGAAACAAGAGCAGCGGTTTTACTAAGCAAAGCAAACTCAATGGGTATTTCTCTTCCTAACGATTGTGCAATATACATTGCCCAAAGAATAAGATCTAACATCAGGGAGCTTGAGGGAGCATTAAAGAGAGTTGTAGCAAATGCTAGATTTACAAATCAAGAAGTTGATCTTGCTCTCGTGAAAGACGCTCTTAAAGATCTTTTTGTAATTTCTGCAAAAATGATAAGCATCGAAAACATTCAAAAAACAGTTGCAGAATACTACAACATTAAACTTTCAGACCTTCTTTCAAAAAGAAGAAGCAGATCGATAACCAGGCCGAGACAAATGGCAATGGCATTAACAAAAGAACTTACAAACCACAGCCTTCCAGAAATTGGAGAGGCATATAACGGAAGAGACCACACAACCGTTCTTCATGCGTGTAAAAAAATCAATGAATTAAGAAAAGAAAGCCCTTCGCATGAAGAGGACTACAGAAATTTAAATAGGGCCCTAACCAACTAATGGATTTCTATATAACTAAAGAAGAGGTAGTTAAATCACTTAATCAAACGCTTGGAGTTGTTGAAAAGAGACAAACGTTGCCTATTTTATCAAATGTTTTGTTTGAGGTTGATGAATCATCACTGAAACTTACTGCAACAGACTTAGAGAGCGAGATATCAACAACATCAATAGTATCGAATTTCAATAGTGGTGGAAAAACAACAGCACCTGCAAGAAAATTAAATGACTTGTGCAGGCTTATGCCAGATCTGGCTGAAATTCATTTTTATCTTGATGGCGATAATTTAAAAATAGAGACCGAATCTGGCAAGTATAATCTTTCAACTCTTCCAAGCGAAGACTTTCCTGTTTTTGAAATAGAGGAGACTCAATCCCAAATCAATATCTCATCACAAAATCTAAAAAATTTAATTACAAAAACATCTTTTGCGATGGGTAATCAGGATTGGCGTCATTACTTAAACGGACTTTATATGATGATAGATGATAAAGTTATTACCACCGTAGCAACAGATGCACACAGACTTGCCATGGCAACCTCATCACTCAACGAAGCTTCGTCTGAATCAACAAATGGAATTGTTCCAAGAAAATCTATTAATGAAATTGGTAAGCTTGTTGGTGACGAATCTGAAAATGTTGTGATTCAGCTCGGGCAAACTTCTATTGCAGTAAATGTTTCAGGCACTACTTTCGTTAGTAAATTAATCGAAGGCAAGTTTCCAGATTATGAACAAGTAATTCCATCTGGTGAAAGTTCACTTTTAGTTGTTGATAGAAAAAATTTCTCAGAAAGCCTTAGCAGAGTTAGTGTTCTATCTAGTGAAAAATATAAGGGAGTAAGAATAATCACAAAAAAAGATTCTCTAAATATTTCTGCAAATAATCCTGAGAAGGAACAAGGTGAAGAAAATCTTCAATGTGAATATCAGGGTGAAGAAATTGATATAGCTTTCAATGTTAATTATTTACAAGAAATATTATCTACTATTGATTCTGAAACAATAGAAATCAATTTTTTTGGTTCAGAAAAAAGCTGCTTAATAACAGATCCA
>LULJ01001863.1_pt2 | contig 17311 bp, 20 predicted proteins | sample 728171 | NCBI WGS metagenome assembly LULJ01 (sample SAMN03860292, study PRJNA289734) | marine metagenome | biome: seawater column; feature: ocean; material: water; isolation source: Red Sea water column Station 169 - depth 25m | place: Saudi Arabia: Red Sea | collected 2011-10-15 | depth 25 m
CTGTAAACTCACAAATCACAGATAATCTAAACCGAGCACAGTGCTCGGTTTTTTGTGCTCATTTTTGATGATTTAAATTTCTCTATTTAAAGCATGATAAAATTTTACCGATATGCCATTCGATCAATGCAATTTCCCTACTAATTCATGCCAAATCGCCTTATTCAGCCAGAAAATCCAAACAATGAATTCGCACAACTTGTAGGAAAAGTGACTACAGACAGTGCGCATTATCAGCAGATTTTTAGCCAAAATTTACTGAAATGGTTTGCACAGCACGGTCGCCATGATCTACCGTGGCAGGTCAAAGATGATTCCTACAAAGTGTGGGTATCTGAAATCATGCTTCAGCAAACTCAAGTGAAAACCGTGTTGCGTTATTTTGATCGTTTTATGGTGCGTTTTCCGACAGTGCAAGATTTGGCAAAAACAGAATGGGACGAGGTTGCACCGTATTGGGCAGGTTTGGGCTATTACGCACGTGCTCGCAATCTACATAAAGCCGCTCGGCAAGTCGTTGCTCAAGGCAGTTTACCAACTGATTTAGACGGTTGGATGGCGCTTTCAGGCGTAGGTCGGTCAACCGCAGGCGCACTGATGTCACTCGGCTTGGGACAATTTGGTGTGATTTTAGATGGCAATGTGAAACGTGTGCTATCTCGTTTTTTTGCTATTTCAGGTGATTTGAGTAGCTCAAAAAATGATAAATTGCTTTGGCAACTTGCCACTGCACTCGTCCCTGAAACCGATCATGCAGCATATACCCAAGCAATCATGGATCTTGGCGCAACTATATGTACACCCAAAAAACCGCTGTGTATCTACTGTCCGATGCAAACAAATTGCCAAGCTTTCGCACAAGATCGGGTGCTTGATTTTCCACAGAAAAAATTTAAGAAAGCTGTTCCAATTAAACATGCGGATGTACTGATTATTGAATTTAAGAATCAATGGTTATGGTACAAACGCCCTGAGCAAGGCATTTGGGGGGGACTGCATTGTTTACCGATCATTGAACAAAGCCGTGAGAAAACCAATGCGCAGAAAGATGAATTTAAAATTCTGATCGAAAATTATGGATTGCAAGAGTCTGATATCGTACAGATTAAACATCAATTTACCCATTTTACTTGGCTTTTGAATTGTCATCGTTTTATCGTTACAGCAGATCACGCGAAACAATTACAGCAACAGTTTTCAGCGCAATATTATGCTATACAAGACTTAGAAAATGTAGCGATTCCCACTGCGATGCAAAAAGTCGTTAATCATTTTAAAATGGTTTAGATGGATTAATGCAGTAAAAGAAAAGGATATTTCAAACGATGCCACAAACTCGTCAATGCAATGATTTCAACATTCTAAAGCGATTGATTCATTTTTTTACCGTTTTTACATTTGCCATATTGGTCGTTGCTTGTGCCTCAAAACCAGTGAAACGCACGCCACTTGACCCATCCAAAGTACAACAACTACAACGCCAAAACTTGGCAACTCGTCTTCCAGTCCCTGTGAAGGGCGTATCTCGCAAGGCATTACGTGATACATGGGGTGCATCCCGCAGTAGTGGTCGAACCCATGAAGGCATCGACATCATGGCAGAACATGGTACCAAAGTGTATAGCACCACATCAGGCATCATCGCTGATATGAAAGACAATCGCTTGGGTGGCAAAGTGATTTGGATTAGAGGACCTGCGGGCTCATGGCATTATTATGCACACCTACAAAAGCACAAACGTGGCTTGGAAGTTGGCGATACGCTACGCAAGGGTGATTTGATCGGCTATGTCGGGAGTACAGGCAATGCAAGTCGTACTGCACCACATTTACATTATGGGATTTATTTGGGTGGTAAAGGGCGTAATGCTGTAAACCCTTATCCTTATTTGCGTTAAAATACTTTGAATTTCCAATTGTTAAAAATCAAACGATATGAATACTGAACAGCTCGTTGAGCGTCTGATTACATTTGCTGAAGCAGGTAATCAACAGAAAATCCAACTGGCGAATGGTTCGACCATTCAAGGTTGGGTAATGGAGATCACCGATGAAGCCCTACTGATTAGCTCGGGCTATTCGGATAAAGTGGGAAAAGATCAATGGATCAACCATCAAGACTTAATCACTGCAGAATTGTTCTATTGGGATAATCAAAATGATATGTGGAGCTTATTTATTTTTAATAAATAGTGGCTGCTTATTTTGTCTGCATACAACAAGCAAAAATATTGTTGAAATATTTTAGATTTGCTGGCTTCCTTTGGACAATGCACATCATTTCTGAAATACTCCTATGCTTGGAAAGTGTTAAAATACCCACACTCAATTTTAACCATATACTTTTCCATGCCCGAACTCCCTGAAGTCGAAACCACCAAATCCAGTCTTGAGCCACTTCTCGGATTGCGTTTAGTCGATGTCACGGTGTATCAATCATCGTTGCGTTGGGCTGTGCCTGACGATCTTTCACAACTCATTGGCTTAACACTCAATCATTTAAGTCGTCGCTCAAAGTACATCATCGCCGATTTTGAGGGAAAACAGATGCTTTGGCATCTCGGCATGTCAGGTAGCTTTCGCCTCTGCGAACCCAACACTACGTTACGAAAGCATGATCATGTGGTCTTTGATTTTGGCGATATTCATCTGCGTTACCACGATCCACGACGCTTTGGTTGCTTGCTTTGGCTGGATCAAATGCATCAAGAAAAATTACTGGATTCACTTGGTCCAGAACCCTTATCGGATAATTTCAACGCAGATTATTTATTTGAAAAATTAAAAACCAAACAAGTCGCCATTAAAGTCGCTTTGATGGACAATCATATTGTGGTCGGTGTGGGCAATATCTATGCCACAGAATGTCTTTTTAACACCGCGATTCACCCTGCTCAGCCTGCCAATAGTTTAAGCCAAGCGCAGGTAATTGCTTTGGTCGCAGAGATTAAAAAAGTCTTAGCACATGCCATCCAACTCGGTGGCTCGACCTTGCGAGATTATACCAATGCAGGTGGTGAGAATGGTTATTTCCAACAGACCTTACTTGCCTATGGGCGTGTCGGCGAGATGTGTGTCAACTGCGAAACACCGATCGAAAATATCAAACTCGGACAACGAGCCAGTGCATTTTGTCCGCAATGTCAGCCTTTGAAAAAGGTAAAGATAAAAACAACCGCAACAAAATCGAAGAAAAAGGTGACTCAAGTCAGTGCGAAAAAAACAAAAGGAGTGGTTAAATGAAGACTGCGATCGTTCGCCATATCTTGGTCAAAGACAAAGCACTTGCCGAAGCGCTTAAGCAAAAAATCCTCGCAGGTGCAGATTTTGCCAAGATCGCAAAGCAACATTCCACCTGTAACTCCGCAAAACGTGGTGGTGAACTCGGCGAGGTCAAGAAAGGACAACTCGTTCCAGTAATTGATAAATTAGTTTTTAGCGCAGAAGAACGCAAACTGCATGGCCCCATCAAAAGTCAATTTGGCTTTCATTTGCTTGAAATAAAATTCCGAATGGATGGTTTTCGCTAGTTTATTTTTGAGTCAAATAATAGAAAATTTATTGAAACTAATGCACAAATCAGTCGTGTAAGTTTTTCATGATATAGACCCACGCATCAACACACTGTCCTTTATCATCAAAACCTTGTACTTTGACGCGTTGATATTGTAAACCTTCAAACTCATCCAACATCGGCAAATGCGCATCCAGCTGATCATGTATAAAAAACAAGCCTTCGACTTGAGCTGCAATAGGATCAAGGACGATCGCAGGCAATCCAATATCAGGCCCCCAATCTAAAGTATGAACGACACCGTGCACATAGCCCTTTTGCCAACGCCCACGTAACGGTGCAAGAATATGTTCATTCGGTTGATTTGGTCGTAAGGTACCGTAAACAAATAGCGTATTCATTTCACTCGATATGATCAAATTTTCAGGCATGGTAAACTGAAAACCATAAACTTTCTATTAAAAACTTAGCTCAAGTCAGCTTAAAAGTGACCATAAAAAAACGGCAATGAATGCCGTTTCTTTGTAGCTAAAACTTCAATCCATTATGGTTGTGGGCGGTTTTTCAACTGATCGCGAATTTCACGAAGCAACTCGATGTCTTCAGGTGTTGCCGCTGGTTCAGGCGCAGCTTCTTCTTTACGGCGCATATTGTTCATCGCTTTCACCAGTAAGAACACCACAAATGCCAACAAGATAAAGTTAATTAAGATCGTAATGAAATTACCATAATGGAAGATATTCAAACCTGCTTCTTTGGCAGCTTCTAAAGTTTGAATATTGTTTGGGTTGTCACCCAAGATCACGAACATATTGGTGAAATCTACTTCACCGCCCAAGATCCATGAAATCAAAGGCATAATCACATCTTTGACCAATGAATCAATAATTTTACCAAAAGCGCCACCGATGATCACACCGACAGCCAAATCCATCATATTGCCTTTTAAGGCAAATTCCTTAAATTCTTGTACCATGCCCATGTGCTAAATCTCCAGATTAAAAATTGTTCAGCATTATTTATATTTCTCGAGCAAAGAGAAATTATGATCAATTTACTTGTTTTTCATTTAAACACCAAGAGAGATAGACGCAAATACACAAAAAATATCGATTTGTTCATGTTTTGCAAAAGATTTTTGATTACTTTTAAAAGGTTAATGCCGATATAAACGCTAATAGCGTTTTATTTTAATTATTTTGTCTAGATCGCTTGATTTTACATGCTTTTGCACTTATTAAATTCAATGAAGATAATATTTTAGAGTGTGAATATGCAACCCCAACCAGCGACATTACCTTTACCACAATTCAGTCAAATCAATATTCAACAATTAAAACAAGACATTCTCGATTTGATTCAGCGTGGTTTAAATCTGCTTGCACAAGTCCAAACACCGCAAGATTTTCAGCATAGTTTAAATACGAAGTCTATCAATCGCTCTTGCCTGAAATCAGTAACTTTTATACCCAAGCAGGGCAAAATGAAGCGCTGTATCAAACTTATCAATTCATCGCTGATCAAGCCGAATTTGCCAACTTGCGTCCTGCATTGCAAAGTGCTATCCAACATGCCATCAAAGACTTTAAATTGTCTGGTGTGGCACTTCCGCCTGAGAAAAAAGCGATTTATGCGGAAAATGTCGCACGTTTATCTCAGCTTTCTTCAGACTTTTCCAATCATGTACTCGATGCCACGCAGGCATATCATTTGCCACTTGATGATGCACAGCTCAAAGGCATTCCTGCCAGTAGCCAAGCGCTACTGCGTCAGTACGGCGAACAAAAGGGCTTAGATCAAGCGGTGGCAACCCTAGACATTCCTGCCTATCTCGCCATCATGACCTATGCCGATGATCGTGAACTGCGCAAGACCATCTATCATGCCTATACCACGCGCGCCTCAGAGCTTGGCGGTCATGACGAATTTGATAATAGTGCCAACATGCAAGAGATTTTGGCGCTACGTGAATCACAAGCACAGTTACTTGGATTTGCCAATTTTGCCGAATTGTCTTTGGCGAAAAAAATGGCACCAAGCGTAGAGAAAGTTCGTGAATTTCTAACTGATCTTGCCGACAAAGCCAAAGCGCCTGCCAAACAAGAACTGGCGGAAATCCAAGCCTTTGCGGAAAAGGATGGCATTACTGATTTGCAAGCATGGGACACGGCGTATTATGCGGAAAAAATTAAGCAGCAAAATTTCAACCTGTCACAAGAAGCCTTAAAGCCGTATTTTCCAATTCAAAAAGTAGTCAATGGTTTATTCCAAATCGCTGAAAAACTGTATGCAGTGAACATCGTTGAGAAGCAAGCTGACCTTTGGCATCCTGACGCCAAATATTATGAAGTAGAAGAACAAGGTCAGGTGATTGGCGGATTCTACTTTGACCTCTATGCACGTGAAAATAAACGTGGCGGTGCGTGGATGAGTGGCTTCCGTTCTAAAGTCAGAGATCAGCAACTTGATCAAAAGCCTGTGGCGTTTATGGTGTGTAACTTTGCACCACCTGTTGGCAATCAACCCGCACAGCTCACCCATGATGAGATCACCACTTTATTCCATGAGTTTGGGCATGGTTTGCACCATATCTTGACCGAGGCTGATCATATCACCACTGGAAAAATCACTGTTAGATGCATTATTTGCCGCACGCTTCTTCCAAACAGGGATGCAGACGTTAAGACAAGTCGAATTTGCCTTGTTTGACTTAGATATTCATGCGCAAAGCCCTGCACCAACAACCGCACAGATTCAGCAGATATTAGATAACGTGCGTGCACAAGTTGCGGTACTCAACACACCACGTGAAAACCGCTTCCAACACAGCTTTAGCCACATTTTTGCAGGCGGTTATGCAGCGGGTTATTACTCGTACAAATGGGCTGAAGTGCTTGCCAGTGATGCGTTTGACCGCTTTGAACAAGAAGGCATTTTTAATGTAGAAACAGGTCAAGCCTTCCTCAAAGCCATTCTCGCTGTCGGTGGTTTTGGCAATGCCTTTAAATCTTTTGAAAGATTGGACGAGGTGTAGTGAATTCGCTACACTTAGCCATGATCCATTGATCACAAAGCTTCGTACTGTAAACCCGTGCTTTGCTGCGCATCAAGTCATGGTAAAAATCAATTGTAAAAGTCATAGGTTGTATTCATGAAACGACGTTTTATCGCAGGGGCGAAATGCCCAAAATGTCAGGCACAAGATCGTGTCGTTATGATCACCACCCATGATGATGAATGGATCGAATGTGTCGAATGTGACTATACAGAGCAACGACCTAGCGAAGACAGCTATGTCGAGCCTGAAGCGCCTGACGATATTGGGGTGATACAATTTAAACCACGGCAACACAAATAATTTTAGTATCTACGGAAGACATTATGTCGAGTGAAAGTTCAAATAAAAACTTATGGATCATTATCGGTGTAATTTGCCTCGTTGTTTTGGCGATCGCAGCCTACATCGGTTTGCAAGACAATCAACCTGCCAAAAGTGCGACAACAACAGAAGAGTCAGCAGTTCGTCCACTCGAAGAACACAGCTTAAGTGATGAACAGCTGACAGATATTGCCAAGCAATCCACAACACAAACTGAGCAAATGCAGGAAAATAGTGAAGAATTTGCGGCCTTAGTAGATGAGTCGCTGGTTGAACAGCCGATCGCTGAAGATCAAGCGCTACAAAAAGACGAAATTGCGCAACTTGAGGAAGTCCAAAAGCAACTGGGTGAACAAAAAGTTTTGCTTGAACAACAACATCAAGATGCCGATAAATTGCTTGAACTGAAAGAGCAACAACTTGCAGAGCTCGAGGCACAATTGCAAAATTCTGAAAATACGCAAACTTCAGTACAATAATTCACTAAAATTAATCCACAACATAAGAAACATCGCATCATTTAAGAATTTCGGTACAATATAGTCGAAGAAATTGATTTCTGATACAAGGCAACTGAGCGAATATGTACAAATAGTACTGCGAACGAGGTTAACGCTTTAGCAGGAATTAAGTTCTCAGACTATAGCGATTATTGTGCCAACTTTCTAATATGCATGACAGCACCTCCAATATCCGTACTGCGCTCTATCTCTTAGCAATATCCGCCTTTCTTTTTGCGACGATGGGCGTACTGATTCGCCTTGCCTCTCATACGGTTGATAATGCCACGATCGTATTTTTTCGTAATGCGATCGGATTGATTTTTATTTTTCCATTGGTCATTCGATCAGGTTTTCAAAATCTAAAAACGCAAAAGCTGTGGATGCATACATGGCGTGCAGTGATCGGTCTGATTGCGATGTATGGCTTTTTCTATGCTATTGCACATATGAACTTGTCCAATGCGATGGTATTTACCTACTCTTCACCAATTTTTATTCCTTTAGTGGCCTGGTTATTTTTAAAAGAACGCATTACGTCATGGATGCTCATCACCTCTATCTTGGGCATGATCGGCGTACTTTTTGTGGCAAAACCTGATACTGGTTTATTTAATACTTTGTCTGCGATTGGGATCACCGCTAGCTTCTGTGCTGCCATGGCATTCGTCACGGTTCGTGCATTGACCAGTACTGAGCCACCCGTGCGTATCGTATTCTATTTTTGCTCAATCGCCACCATCATTTCTGCGGTACCCATGTTTTGGCATTGGCGTGCATTCGATATGATGGAAATGATTTATCTCGTTGGTGCAGGCGTTTTGGCAACCTCAAGTCAGCTCTGCATGTCACATGCCTATAAGCTCGCACCTGCGGGTCAGATCGGTCCTGCGAATTATTTAGCAATTATTTTTGCAGGGATATGGGCAGCTTTGCTTTGGCAAGAATATCCTGATGTACTCAACGTCATTGGTTTTAGTGTAATTTTTATTGCGTTATTGATGTGTTCGCCACAGATTCGGCGCAAAGTACAACGTCTATTTTCATAGCGACTTTTCTTTTAACAGCTTCACAACTGCTAAAATATCTACTCTTTTAATCAAAAAAAAAGCATCCGAAGATGCTTATTTTTTTGTTATTGATGTTCAAATTTTTTCAATTACCACACTTTACTGATACCAACCAAATAGCTTGAGTAAGTATGGAATAAAGGTCACGATCAACATCGCAGGGAACATCACCATCAGTGGTAACAACCAGCGCTCAAATCGATAGTAGAACGACTTGTGACGGACTTCTGCATCGGCTTCTGCGACCTCGGCATCACCAATGGATTGCCTTGCGAGAAGCTGATTCAACGCAACTGGTGGAGATACATAACCCAATTCAAAGCTGATCAATGCGATCATCCAGAAGTGAACTGGTTCAATGCCGTAGGAGTAGGCCACTGGCGCAACTGTTGCAGAGATCAAGATCACCGCACCGAATGGATCCATCACCATACCGACGAAGACCATCAGCATTGCCAAGATGGCTAGCGCAACAACGATGCTACTTAAGTCGGTTGGCATCACTTCCATGATTCCGATACGTTCGAGATAACCACCAACGCTCACAGACAGCGCCATCAGCATAATCAATGCACCGATGTGACCAATGGTTTCGAAGGTTGCAAAACTCACTGACTTGAAGAAACCAATGCGTTCACGTGGCTCTGGTGTCGGCGCATTGGCATGCTCATAATCTTTTAGAGACTCATCCCAATGTCCAGTTGCAGGTTGTGGCTCAGGTGCTTTACGCAATGAATCAAACAATACCAATGCCAACAAGATGATCGGCATGATCACTTGCGCAGTGAACTCGTTCAAGTTGGTATCCAGTACAAACTTGTAGAACGCCCATACAGCAACCGCAATTACGATATATGGTGAAACAGGAACGATCGCTTTCGCAGAGTTCGGCAATGCCACCATCGGCGATGCAATACGGAATTTCTCTTTTGCCAAAATCAAGGAAATGATCAAGAACAATGTCGAGGTGAGCAAGAAGACATAAATACCATAATGGTAAAGCAGATCCGTCGTCACTTCTTTGTTCAGTGAGGCAATCACCACGATCAATAGACATGGACGAAGTACCACACCCATCGAACCTGACATCGCAGCCGCAGCGATCGCATATTGACGACGACCGCCCGCATTCCATACTTCACGGTAGATGATTGCACCCGCCGCAATAACGAAGATACCTGATGCGCCTGTATACGCTGTCGGCAATGCCGCAGCCAAGAGAATCAACCACGTCAACGTCTCAGGTGCAAAATTCCAAGGGCGCAGAATATTCAAAAACAAATCAACAACACGTGTCCGCTTGAGCAACATACCTACCCAAATAAACAACGACAAACTCAAGAAGATGTTTGAGAACTCAATGAGTTGTCCCAAATAAATCGCTTGCCCCATCGGATAGTTCATCAAGAAGGTAAAGCTGATTCCTGTAGAAATCGCCATATAGGCATACAGCGGAACACTGAGTAATGCCAGTCCAAAACTACCACCTTCTTTGGTTGGCGTAGGCGATTTAATCAATTTATATAGACTGATTAATGTCAATAAACTGAATAATCCGATCCATATCCAATAAATCAACTGCAAGCCAAATGGCACATGCACACCAGCATTCATTGCCGAGTTGTATTGGAAAATACAAGCACTGGTCAAGAAGGCATTGGCAATAATCATTGCTACGCCGTAGACTTTATAATCAATTTTGGTGCTCGGCGCGCGTAATCCAATGTGATGCACATTGAATGTCGTGATGATCGAGGCGATTGCAATATGCGTGACGATCTGATCATAGAATTGATGCTTCTCTTCGCATGATGCTTGCCCTGCGATGATCGAGTTCCGTACTTCTTCCTCAGATGCTACACCAAAGAAGTCTGCGAACTCATCATTCTTATTCGCTTCCATTTGGCGTTGTACAGCAGCGTCAATATCAATATTGCGCTCACAGCTCGGTAGTTGTGGCTCGGCACGTAAAAATGAATACTGCATTCCTGTATCAGGATCACCGTACATTTGCTCACCGACACGCAAAAGCTGTCCGTGAATCATCTCACCTGTCCCGATAACCAAAGTCAGAAGCAATAAGAAAAAGATGGCAATGGTTGATAACCATTCAAATCCGTTACGTGGTTTCCCCGGATCAATCTTGTGCGCATCATGATGATGCTGATTACTATCTTGCATAAGCGTCCTATTCTTACAAATGCGTCAGAGAAGCTCAATTTCTCTGTGATGACATTTGCTTGTTGTTATTACATCCTTCAGATGCCGATCCCGACATCCATTTCCAGTTAATATATAATTTGCAGTATTTCGAGCAATTTGAAAATAGCCATTTTCAATTTATTTGCGTTTATTTAGTCAACTCTTGCCAATCTGAAAGAGCGACTTCCTAACTCAATATACCAGTCGTAACGCCCATTTTTTCATTAAACGATTCCATACTAAAATCATCATCAGCAACACAATACTTGTCAGCACACCGAGTTGATGCGCTTCGATCAAGATCGGACTGCCGATCAACTGCATGGTCGCAGAAATCTCCCCAACGGTGGCTTCCCATAACAGCTTGATAATCAAACCTGCAAGTATAAGCACTGAAAATAAACGTTCGTGTGGAAATTGTAGACAAACTAGCGCTGCCATGGCATATAAACCATGTAAAACGCCTGAAAACCCAGCATAGGCTTCAATCTGTGGGAAACACCAATAAAAACCCAAACTAATCATTAAGGGTAAAACAATAATAAAAAGTAGGATTAATCGAACACGGATTTTATGAAAAATAAAAGGGAAGCAGACAAAGGCGATCAGATTGAGTAAGTAGTGAACCCATCCCACATGCACCCAATGTGCGGTGATCAATCGCCACGTCTGAGACAGCATCAATTCACGTAAGTAGATAAAAAAATCAGGCAAAAACTGCAAAATTGCACCCAGCGTTGCGCTGAGTACAATTAACATTATTTTGCCTTGTTCTGATTTCATTCGCTACCTTTGGCTTGATTCTCTATGACCTGAGTTCATGGTAGCAGAATTTTACTCTGCAGTTTGATCCTCAGACTCCACAGCACCTTCATCAACGGCTTCTTCCGCAGGTGTTTCATCTGCTATCGCTTCGTCTTCACTCATTGCTTCTTCGGTATCTTCAACTGCTTCAGTTTCAACCACTTCCGCTTCAACCGCTGATACATTTGGATCGGCTTCTAACGCTTCAAATAAATCATCGCCAAAGTCACCTAAGCCATCATCAGGTGTTTCATCCCAGAATGTGGTGTAGCCACCATCTGCCATACGTACGCCTGTGTTTTCAGTCCAATAACGGTCTGCAACCGAACGCACCATCATACCTGCCATGGTATTGACTAAGCGATAGTCTGGATTCACAGCCTTACCTTCGCCAATCGAATTACCATACGCACGAAGTGCCTCACGGATACGAGCAGGATCACCGCTTGCTTGTGCTGCGACTGCATAGAGTGCATGTGGTAGACGCACACCCGTACGTTCGCCGATTGCCATAGAGTCACGTAATGTTTGCTGTGGATCAGGCTTGCCTTCTTCAGCACCTGGTAAAAGTTGCCAAATCACGGCACGTGTTGCATTTGGTGTGCCCCAAAATTTCTCATTATCCAAACATGCCATACCACGCTCAACAATCGCAGCGATGTCTTTCGGCACTTCGACTTCACCGCCAGAGTTAATATCGTTGGTCACAGCCTGCAGACCGCTCAACATGCCAAGCAGATAAACCGTTTTATCTAAATCTTTTTTCATCGTTGGGCATGAGTCACCCAAACGGAAGTTGTATTTGGTTTCCCAACGCTCTGCAAAAAGTTGATAACCCGCATATTGACGCTGTGCAGCGATCGCAGCCCAACGCTTTTGCTCAATACGGGCATCTTGTGCTTCTGCAACATTGCCTGCCTTGGCTGCACGTAGATAGCGCAGCTCAGAGTTTAATGCTTCAGTTTCGGCACAAAGTCCTGCAGAGGTGTACAGTAAAACTGCCATTTTAGTTGGATCGGCACCCATGTCTTTAGTTGACATAATCGCTGGCGTCAAAGCATTCCCTGATGCACATGCCATGTCGGCATCATCCATAGCTAGGATTGGCGGTACGATATGATTTTCACTAAAACGTAGTGCAATATTTGCCCCTGACTTAATGATGTGCGAACACCCCGTAAAAGTCACCGCAACAGTCATCGCAAGCGCCACACCCTGGCACAACTTCTGAACCTTAGGCATAAATAGACGTCCTCTATCTCAATATTTTTTTGATGTCCCTAACCACTCACCATAGCAAAGCTTATTGTTGTTGAAAAGACCGCTTTGCAAGTGTTACTTGGCAGTATAGTCAATTTACCGCTCAGATCAAATATTCTACAGCATTATTTTTTTATTCTAGGCATAAAAAAACAAGCCTATGGGAGAATAGACTTGTTTTTTGTACAACTTAAAGCATGGAATGCTGATTTTAAGAATGTTGATGATCTAACATTTCACGAAGTACAGTGCCAGCACGACCAATGACGATTGCAAGAACAATGGCTAGCAGGACGAAAAGATAAGTTGGAATAATCATTTCACTCACCTCTATCTCAGTTGATAAGTTTTTATACTATCCAAAAATAATTTCAACCCAAGCCATTTTGTCTAACAATTTGCCTATATCGAATCAAAATGTGGAATAAAACACAAATTGATAAATTATCGAAACATCAGGCTCATTACACCGCACCGCTTTTCTCGCCAATGATTTAACCGATTAGAGGGTTCTAGAAATCAACTCTTTCATGATCTCATTGGTGCCTGCATAAATACGATTGGCTCGGTTGTCGATATACGCTCGAGCGATTGGGTACTCAAGCATATAGCCATAACCACCATGCAGCTGCACACATTCATCGACGACTTTGGAGAACATATCCGAAATCTTATACTTCGCCGCCGCCGCCGCATCAATGCCGAGTTTTTCTTCGAGTTGAAGCTCCATACAACGATCCAAATAGGCACGACAGAAATCTATCTCGGTACGTAGTTCCGCCAGTTTAAAGCGTGTATTTTGGAAGCTTGCTACAGCTTTCCCAAAGGCTTTGCGCTCTTTGGTGTCAACATACGCTCCCATGCGAGCTCTTTCATCAACATCATAAAGCCCATGCCTTGCATACCAAATAAGTTTTCTTTTGGCACTCGGACATTATCAAAAAAGAGTTCGCAAGTATCTTGGCCTTTCATCCCGACTTTTTTGAGTGGCTTGCCTTTGCTAAAGCCTGCACGATCCGCTTCAACGATGATCAAGGATAAATTCGCCGAACCTTTTTCTTCTTTACCTGTTTTGCAGACCACGATCGCCATATCGCAAAGATAGCCATTGGTGATAAAGATTTTTGAACCATTAATAATATAGTCATCGCCATCAAGCTCTGCGGTAGTACGCACCGCTTGCAAATCTGAACCTGTACCCGGCTCAGTCATGGCAATCGCTGTGACGGTTTCACCTGATGCCATTTTCGGTAGCCAGTGGCTTTTTTGTTCTTCATTACCAAAGTTATTAATGTAATTGGCAACGATATCAGAGTGCAGTGAGAAGCCTGTACTGGAGTCCATCGCATAGGCTTGTTCTTCGATCAAAATCATACTGTACAAACGATCCACACCTGAGCCACCGTACTGCTCAGGCATGGTCGCACAGAGCAAACCGAGCTCACCCGCCTTGTTCCACAAGTCACGATCAACATGCTGTTGTGTTTCGTATTTTTCGATATTTGGCACGACTTCTTTTTCATAGAAGCGACGCACCGTGTCACGAAAGGCATCGTGTTCAGCATTAAATAAATTGCGGGGAAGCATATTGGCAATCGGACGAATCGCACCTTCAGACATAACAAATCCTTGTATTCAAAAAATATCTAAAAACATTCAATCTTTAAAACGTGAAAATTTTCACTATTCAATTCGCCAGTTAGTTAAAAGCATCGTTCGAGATCAAACAATGCGGAACAGCGCAAAGTCATCTACCGTGCCCGTCGTGGCTTAAAAGAGTTGGATATTTATTTTGATCCTTATGTGAAAAATCAATACTTAACAGCGCCAGCTGATGAGCAAGCTTTATTTGAAGCATTGGTTGAACAAGAAGATCCTGATTTGCTTGATTGGTTTATGGCAGTGTCTGAGCCTGAGAATAAAGCGTTGCTTGATTTGATTGCAAAGATGAAAAATATCGTGCACAGCAACTAACTCTTTTCCATCAGAATTTTCAAAAATTTGTAATATGGTTGTGAAATATGGATGTTTCAAATCTACATATTCAACTTAAAGTCAGTTTTTATAAGCTACTGATTCATCTTGGCTTATTAACTACTTTATTTGTGCTTACGTTACAAACCATGCCAAGTGTTTGGGCGTTCTTATTGACCGTCGTAGCAGGTTTCTTATCCTTATTTTTTAGAAATCGTTCACCCATTACAGCAATGGCACATTTAGATCAAAATACATGGACGTTGGCACAAACCAGTTCGCAAAAACTTAAAACGACGCAAGCCAATACACAACAGCAAGCCGAATTACGATCTATTCAATCCTTTGGTGCATTATTGCTTTTTCAATTTGTGAATCATGAGGAAAAGGCGATTCATCTGTGGATTGCCAAAGATCAAGTTTCCCCTGTTGATTGGAAAAAACTCAAACAATTACAACTATTGAATTAGCGGATTCAACCCACGCTCAGCCCATTAAAAAACCACCCCAAAGGATGGTTTAGATATGAGCATGAAAAATGCTTTAACAATACTTAGAATAAAACACGTACTCGTATTGTACCTTCAACATTTTGCAAAGTGTCTAGTGCTTCTTGTGATGCTGATGCATCGACATCCATCACCAAATAACCGACATCACCTTTGGTCATCAATGATTGACCTGAGATGTTGATGCCTTGCTCAGCGAATAGTGTGTTGATTTTAGACAAAACACCTGGGACATTCTTGTGAATGTGCAATAAACGATGTTGACCTTCAGTCAAAGGCAATGCGATTTCTGGGAAATTCACTGCAGACAAAGTCATGCCCTTATCAGAGTAAGCGACGAATTTCTCACCCACTTCAAGACCGATGTTCGCCTGCGCTTCCATGGTTGAACCACCGACGTGTGGCGTCAAGATCACATTGTCTAGACCACGTAGCGGAGACTGAAACTCTTCACCATTGGCTTTTGGCTCTTTCGGGAATACATCCACTGCCGCACCTGCCAAGTGACCTGATTTTAAGGCATCTGCCAAATCTTCGATCACTACACAGGTACCACGGGCAGCATTCATGAAGATTGAACCTTTTTTCATTTGCGCAAATTGTTCTTTGGTAAAGAAGTAACGTGTAGACGGTACATCAGGCACATGCAATGAAACTACATCTGCATTAGAAAGCAATTCACCCATTGAACTGACTTGACGTGCATTCCCAAGTGGTAGCTTCGTTACGACATCATAATAGATCACGTGCATACCCAAACTTTCTGCGATCACAGAAAGTTGCGATCCAATCGAACCATAACCAACGATACCTAAGGTCTTCCCACGGGTTTCAAAAGAACCCACAGCAGACTTGTCCCAACCACCACGGTGACAGACCATATTCTTTTCAGGGACACGACGAAGTAGTAAGATCGCTTGCGCCAAGACCAACTCTGCAACTGAACGGGTATTCGAATACGGTGCATTAAATACCGGAATACCACGCGCCATAGCGGCTTTCAAGTCTACTTGGTTGGTACCAATACAGAAGCAACCAATGGCAATCAATTTATTCGCTGACTCAATGACCTCTTCAGTCAACTGGGTACGTGAACGAATCCCAACGAAATGGGCATCTTGGATCGCCTCTTTCAGTTCATCACCTTCAAGCGCAGTTTTACGATAATCGATATTGGTATAACCTGCTGCGTTCAAAGTATCGATGGCATTTTGATGCACACCTTCTAACAAGAGGAAACGAATTTTATCTTTTGGAAGTGAAAGTTGGCTCATCACGACTCCGCTACAAAGGCCAAAAATTGAATCGCAGTATGATATCATATACCACTGATTTTGAATCATGTCTTTTTCATCGATTATTTGGGTTGAGCCCTATGAATGCTTCTGTCAATTTACCGCCTGATTTTCTTACCGCTATCCAAAACATTGTCGGTGAACAACGTGTCAAAACTGACACCGACGCACTGATGACCTGGGGTAAAGACTGGACCAAACATTTTGAGCCAAACCCAAGTGTGATCGTGTTCCCAAGCACCACACAAGAAGTGGCGGATTTAGTTAAAATAGCCAATCAATTCAATATCGCCATCACACCATCTGGCGGTCGCACAGGCTTATCTGCGGGTGCTGTCGCAGCCAATGGCGAAATGGTGATCAGCCTTGATCGCATGAATAAAGTGCTGAACTTCTACCCTGCCGATCGCATGGTACATATTCAAGCCGGTATGGTGACTGAGCAATTGCAAGACTACGCAGAGTCGCAAGGTTTATATTATCCAGTCGATTTTGCCTCGGCAGGCTCAAGTCAGATCGGTGGCAATATCGGCACTAACGCAGGCGGCATCAAAGTCATCAAATATGGTATGACGCGTAACTGGGTACTTGGTTTGACCGTGGTCACAGGCAAAGGCGATGTATTACACATTAATAAAGGCATGATCAAAAATGCTACAGGCTATGCGCTACAGCATTTATTTATCGGTGGTGAAGGCACACTGGGCATCGTCACGGAAGCAGAAATCAAACTGGAACGTCAACCGCAAGACTTACAAGTTTTGGTGCTTGGTGTGCCAGACTTCGATGCGGTGATGCCTGTAT
>LULJ01000853.1_pt1 | contig 17234 bp, 20 predicted proteins | sample 728171 | NCBI WGS metagenome assembly LULJ01 (sample SAMN03860292, study PRJNA289734) | marine metagenome | biome: seawater column; feature: ocean; material: water; isolation source: Red Sea water column Station 169 - depth 25m | place: Saudi Arabia: Red Sea | collected 2011-10-15 | depth 25 m
CATCTAACGGTATTTTAAGTATAGATTTTGTTTTGTTTGTGTACCACCCAATAAAATCAACACTATCTTTAAATCTTGCTCTTGATGCAAATTTATTTCCAGTCTCGTCTTTGTATTGTTTCCACGTTCCTTTGACTGCTTGTGAGTATCCAAAAGAACTTGAAGGACGTTTGTAAGGTATAACCTTAAAAATTTTTTGTCTTTGTGGCTTTGCCAACCAATCAAAATCTGACTCCATTTTAATGATAGCTAGTTGTAAATAAATTGGGGTGCCCCATTTCTTCTCTGTTTTTTTTGCATGTTTATACCAAAAATATTTTTCAGAAAAAATTGAACAACTATTTGCTGTATTTTTTGGTACAGACGAACATGCAGATATAAAAAGAAATGAAATTAAAACAATTAATTTTTTTGATCGAATCACTAATTAGTTTATAAATTATCTGTTTTTTTTTCTCCATACCCATGGATATTCAAATTTAGTTTTCCATAATCCAAGTTTATTTTTTTTTGCAAAATTTTCATATTCTCGGTACTTTTTTTTTGAGTATTTAGCATAATCAAACGCGTAACCATTTTTCACCATATAAATCGATAAACTTTCATTATTAACAAAACATTCTGCTAGAATTCTATTATATCTAAAACTTTCTGGAGCATCAATTCCTGAAAATCTGATTGTTTTTTTATTTAAAATAATTGTGTCACCATCTATTACTAAAACATTTTTTGAGGATATTTGTTCTGTATCTGAGAAAGAATTACTACAAAATAAAAAGGTAATGAATAATTTAATTAAAGTCTGCTTTAGCCTTTTCATTCATCTCATTCATTTTACTACGAATTTCGTCGTCTGAAACATTAAAACTTTCTAAATCGCTTTTAATTTTTCTAAATACATCTTCATCACCAGCTTCTGCAAAATCTGCTTTTATAACTGATTGAATATACTCCTTAGTTTGCTCCTCGCTATATCCCATAATCTTTGATCCCCATTCTCCTAGATACTTATTTCGTCTCGCACTTATTTTAAATTCTTTTTCTTCGTCATGAGCAAACTTTTTTTCAAAACCTTTTTTTCTATCATCAAAAGAGTCCATATTTTTTTCTCCAAAAATTAAATGAATTAAATATTATTAAAGATATTATTACACCAATAAGATTTCCGAATAAATCTTTTATTTCGAATGCTCTGATTGGAATAAAAAAATGCATTATTTCTAAAAAAATAGAAATAAAAAATACGTATACCATTATAATTTTTTTTTCTTTTGAAAATGCAATAAATGCAATTAATCCAAATATTAAGAAAACAAAAAAATGATTAGATGAAATTATAAAATCTTTTGTCAAACTAGGTTGGATGTTACAATCATTATAAAAATAGCAACCTAAAATAGAGCCAGGATATAAATAAAATATTATTAAAAGAATATTTATTACATGAAAAGAAGTCTTTAACATTTAGAAATAATCTATATTAAATATATTTAAATGAGTCATCTAATATTAATTAGGCACGGCCAAAGTGAATGGAATTTACAAAATAAGTTTACAGGATGGGTTGACGTCGAACTCTCTCCGCAAGGCAAACTTGAGGCATGTAAAGCAGGTGAACTTAAAATTGATTACTTTTTTAGCTCCTATCAAAAGAGATCTATAGATACTCTTAAGCTTATATTAAACACAATCAGAGAAAAAGATGATCAAATTATAAAAGCTTGGGAGTTAAATGAAAGACATTACGGAGCCTTAACTGGTTTAAATAAAGATGAAATGAAAAAAAAATTAGGAGAAGAACAAGTTCACATTTTTAGACGATCTTGGGATACTCCACCTCAACCTTTAAGTAAAAATAGCCCTTATCATCCTTTAAATATTGAAACTTATAAAGACATTCCAAGGGAAAAAGTGCCTGATACTGAGTCTTTAAAAGATACCTATGAAAGAGTAATTCCTTATTATAAGTCTCAAATCGAAAATAAATTGGATAATAATATTGTTGTTTCTGCCCACGGAAATTCAATAAGATCAATGTGCAAATTTTTATTTGAACTAGATAATGATGAAGTAACTAAACTAGAGATACCAACTGGCAATCCTTTGAAAATAACATTTAATAATGAAAAAAAATTAACTGATGCAATTTATCTAGACAAAATTAGAGCGAAAAACCTGATCAAATTTTAAGAACTTAATTTTTTATAAATATCAAGATCTGTAACATGCAAAAATTCGTTAACACTTTCGATGCCGTAAAGCTGCTTATTTTTAATTTCTTTGTCCCAAACTTCAGAAATTGAAAACTTATCCTTATTAATACTTGTAAAAATACTTTTATTTAAAATTTGGCACCCAATAAAAATATAGTTATTTATATTCTCTTTAGATACTAAATTATCTTTTAAAGTAAAATCGCCTTTAAATCTTTTATCAAAACTTCTAGATTTATTAACAAGCATCAAAATGTTGCTTAAATTGTTGTCAAAATAAAATTTTTTCATTTTTTCTACTTCAATTAAATAATTATCCTTCCAGATTGTATCTGGATTTATAATTAAAAAATTTTCATCAGTATCATTATTTGCCAAATTTTTAATACCTCCTCCTGTATCTAAAATTTCTTTTTCAAAAAATAATTCTACTTCATTTTTATAATTTTTTTTTTTTATAAAATTTTCAATTTCATCTGATAGATAATGAGTATTAATTTTAATTTTTTTAATTCCACATTTCTTTAAAAAATTTATAGAGTTTTCTAATAATGTACCATTTTTAATTTGGAGAAGAGGTTTCGGAGTAGTATTTGTTAAAGGAGCAACCCTTTTACCAAAACCCGCACACAAAATTAACCCTGTTGATATCCTCATTTTAGTCTTTTCTTTTCTGGGATGTAATTATTCAATAAAACATTAAGTTCTCTAAATTTTATATCTTCTGATCTATGTTGAATTAATTTCCATGCATAGGGGATGAATTTTAAGTATTTATGTTTTTTGTCTCTTAATGATAATCTTGTGAAAATACCAATTATTTTCAAGTTTCTTAAAACAGATAATATTTCAAAATCATTTTTTAATTTTTTAATTTTAATTTTTTTTTCAAGTTTAAAATATGTTTGAAGTAAGTGATTTTTAAAATTTCGAGTTGTTTTAAACCTTACATCATCTATTAAAGATGCTAAATTAAAAATAGTTTATTTTTATGAAACATAATATTTGAAATATGAAAATCTCTATGTACTAAAACTTTTTTTTTAATTTTTATCTTTGATAATAATTTTTTAAAAATTTTATTTAATTTATTTTTTGCTTTTTTTACCTCACTTTTTTTTAGTTTTGTTGGTAGATACCACTGAGTAAATAAGTTTGCTTCCTCAATTAATTTTTTCTCTGAATATTTAGGTAAGTGGTAATAACTTTTTTTAAAAGTTAAAGTTTTTTCTTTGTTAATTTTTTGAATTCTAATAAGTAATAAAAAAATTTTTTTATAAATTTCAATTTTATCTTTTTTTTTTTTTAATATACTTAAAATTGTTTCGTCTCCTAAATCTTCTATCTCTATAAAATTTTTATCATAGTTTTCTTTTAGTAATTTAGGAGCGTTAATTTTATTTTTTAAAAGAAGTTGATTGATTGCATCATATATTAATAAATTTATTTTTGGATCCTTTTTACTATAAACAATGACTGATTTATTTGAGCGATAAAAGGATCTAAAGGATGCATCTCCTGATAATTTTTTATAATGATTTAAATTCATCAAATATTTTTAATTTTTCATAAGCTGATATTGTTAAATACCTTGAGTTAAAATTTTCTCCATACTCAAAATTTATATCAATTGTGTTTCTTGGCTTATGTTCGCCTAATATTTCTGGCCATTCAATTAATACAATTTTATCAGAAATATCCTCAAAAATATTCAAGCTCAAAATATCCTTTTCACTCTTCAGTCTATAAAGGTCGTAATGATGTATATCAAACTTGTTTAATTTGTATTGATTCATCAAACTGAAAGTAGGGCTTGTTATTTCTGAAATATTTTTATTGTCTATTTTCTCGAGAGTATTTACCAAGGATTTAATAAAGGTTGTTTTGCCTACACCAATTTCTCCATAAAATAAAATAACATTACCTTTGAAAATATTTTTTGCAAAAATATCTGCGATTTTTTTGGTATTTTCTAATTTAGAAATATTTAACTTGCTACTTTTAGTAGCGATACGCATCAGGCTTGTATGGTCCTTCTGGTGTTACACTAATATATTGAGCTTGATCTTCAGATAACTTAGTTAATTTAGCCCCAACTTTTTCTAAGTGAAGTCTTGCAACTTTTTCATCTAAATGTTTTGGTAAAACATATACTTTCTTTTCATACTTATCTGAATTATTCCAAAGTTCAATTTGAGCAGTTACTTGATTTGTAAATGATGCACTCATCACAAAACTAGGGTGTCCTGTAGCACAACCAAGATTTACCAATCTTCCTTCAGCAAGTAAAATTATTCTTTTATTGCTAGGTAAAGTAATTTCATGAACTTGTGGTTTGATTTCATCCCACTTATAATTTTTTAGTGCTTCAACTTGAATTTCATTATCAAAGTGTCCAATATTGCAAAGTATAGCTCTATCTTTCATATCTCTCATGTGATCAGCTGTAACTACATCTTTGTTTCCAGTAGCTGTTACAACAATGTCTGCTTCTTTGATCATATCATCCATTAATACTACTTCATAACCTTCCATTGCAGCTTGAAGTGCGCATATAGGATCAGTTTCGGTAACCATAACTCTTGCACCACTTTGACGAAGCGATGCAGCACTTCCTTTTCCAACGTCACCAAAACCTGCTACGATAGCAACTTTTCCTGACATCATTACGTCAGTTGCTCTTTTTATTCCATCAACTAAACTTTCTCTACAACCATAAAGGTTATCAAATTTTGATTTTGTAACAGAGTCGTTTACGTTTATCGCAGGTACAAGTAAAGTTCCCTCGCTTTCCATTTTTTTCAAAGCTAAAACTCCAGTTGTAGTTTCTTCTGACAAACCTTTTATACCTTTTAATAAATCTTTATAATCTTTGTGCATCAAGGCTGTTAAATCTCCACCATCATCAAGTATCATATTTGGTTTCCAACCTTCTTTTCCTTCAATAGTTTGTTTTACACACCACCAATATTCTTCCTCTGTTTCACCTTTCCATGCAAAAACAGGTATTCCAGCTTTTGCAATTGCAGCAGCTGCGTGATCTTGGGTAGAAAAAATATTACACGAAGACCATCTTACTTCAGCTCCAAGCTCAACTAGTGTTTCAATTAATACTGCTGTTTGGATTGTCATATGTAAACAGCCAACAATTTTTGCACCTTTTAAAGGTTCTTTACCTTTATACTCTGCTCTTAATGCCATTAAGCCTGGCATTTCTGTTTCTGCTAATGAAATTTCTTTTCTACCAAATTCTGCTTCAGATATATCTTTTACTTTATAATCTTCCATAAGAGGAGGCTTTTAACAACTTAACAAAATTAATCAACAAAGATTTAAGCTTTTGGGAAATTTATTTCAATTCTGGCACCTTTATCCTCATTATTAGATGCGGTGATTTCGCCACCATGTATCTCTACTAAATTTTTTACTATATTTAGTCCTAAACCTGAATGCTCACCAAATTTCTCAGGTCTATTGCTATAAAATCTATTGAAAATTTTATTTGTATCATTTTCATTAAAACCAACCCCTTCGTCTGAAACTATTAATGTAATTTTATCCTCTTCTTTTTTTGCTAGCTCAACATCTATTGCTTGATTTTTCTCACTGAATGAAATCGAATTTTCTAATAAGTTTGCTATAATTTGTTCAATTCGATTTTCTATAGCAAGAATTTCATAATTATTTTGGCCATTTGTCTTAAAATTAATTGCTATAGATTTTTTAGTGTCATAAACGCTATTAAAATCGTCCACGACTGATTTTACTACCTCAGCTAAGTTGATTTTTTTCATCTTTTCGGAGGAAATTGCAGCCTCATCTCTCAACATTTGTGAATAATCTGTAATTAATCTCTCAATTCTTTCAACATCATGAGAAACAATTTTTACTAACTTATGTCTTTGTGATTTATCCTCAGTCTCAGATATAATTTCTGATGCACTCTTTAAAGATGCTAGCGGATTTCTTATTTCATGCAACAAGTCTGTTGAATAATTTTCTGCTGTTGTAATTCTTTGATGTAATTCATCAGTCATTTCTCCCAATGATTTTGATAAAGTTCCAATTTCATCATTTCTATTCTGAATTGATTTTATGTTTGTTTCTTGACTACTTTTCTCTTTTATTAAATTTGTATAAATAACCAAATTTTTTATTGGCTTTAAAAAATATCTATTCATAACAAATGAAAAAATTATAATTACTATACCAACTAAAATTGCTGTTCTAACTATAAACACTTTACGTTCGTTAATTACAGCTTTTACATCATTTGCGTTTTCTGTAACTGCAATAAAACCAACTTCTCTATTATCTATTATGACATTTTTCAAAGTTGTTAACAAAAATTGATCGTAACTATCAGAAGTAAATGTAAAGGGTTGTCCATAATTTTTTGAACTTTTATAAATGTTTAAATTTTCCAAAATTTTAACTTTTTTTTTTAAATTTTCCTCTTTTTTTTCTGGTTTATTATTTTGTTCGTTTTCGTTGAGGTTATTCATTTCAACTATATCTAATCTTTGGGAAAAAGCTCGCGGGTCCAGATCAAGAGTGTCCGTATCCCCAATTAGATTAAAATTGAGATCAAAAAACTGAACTCTATCTAAACTTTGAAACAAAAACCTAGTAGAAAAAAGAAAACTTTTTACCTCTTCCTCATTAAATTGAACTTGTAATCTATTCAAATTTTCAATTGTATTGTCTAGTGTATTAATATGATTTACTGTCTTAGTTTTTATTAATGTAGGTTGAATTCTATTAAGGTAAATTAATGTGAGTAAACCAATAATCAAAAATACCAAAAAATTAATAAATAGAAATTTTTTTAGTATTGATAAATTTTTAAGAAAACGACTCAACATTATTTAACATTCCAACGATATCCACTTCCGTATCTAGTTTCAATCGCTGAAAAGTCAGGATCTATCCTCTTAAATTTTTTTCTTATTCTTTTTACATGGCTGTCTATTGTTCTATCTTCAATGTCAGTATCTTCTCTATATGCAACATCCATTAATTGAGATCTTTCTTTGATTATACCAGGTCTTTTTGACAGTTCTTTAACTATTAAAAATTCTGTCGTTGTTAATTTATCTGGTAGTTCTTTTCCATCCCACTCACACTCTAATTGTGAGGGGTCTAATTTTAATTTACCGTGAGAAATGATATTTTTATTTTCTTCAATTTTATTATCTTTTTTTCTAAGTTGTACTCTAATTCTCTCAATAAGAACTTTCGTAGAAAATCCACCAGATTTTTTTACGAAATCATCGGCCCCAAGTTTTAATCCAAGCAATTCATCAACTTCTTCATCCTTTGAAGTTAAAAAAATTACAGGCATTGAAGTTTTTTTTCTTAATTTTTTTAACAATTCCTCTCCATCCATTCTTGGCATTTTAATGTCTATAACTGCAAGATCAGGTGGCGTTCTTGACAAACCTATTAGAGCACTTTCTCCATCTAAATATGTTTGAATTTGAAATCCTTCTTTCTCAAGTGCAATACTTAAAGTAGTTAAGATATTTCTATCATCATCGACTAGTGCAATTGTTTGTTTCATTATTCACTTATAAAAATACTAAAATGTTTAAATTTGGGCAATTAAATGTTTCTAATGTAATTGTCCCCAATTATCACCAGAATTTATGTCTACTAATAAAGGTATTGAGAATGAGTGCAGGTTACTATCTTTTACACTTGTCATTATTTTTTTTATAATTTTTGAACTATTAATAATATTTTTTTCCTCTACTTCAAATATTAACTCATCATGAATTTGCAAAAGCATTTTTAGATTATTATTTTTTTTATCGCTAATCTCGTCATCTAATCTAATCATTGCCATCCTCATTATTTCTGATGCTGAACCCTGGATTGGCGCATTTATTGCTGCTCTTTCTTGAAAATTTCTTACGTTAAAGTTTTTATCATTAATTCCGGTAATGTGTGTTTTTCTTCCAAAAATATTGTTTACATATCCACTTTTTCTACAAAACTTTATTGTTTCAGACATATATTCTTTTATCTCAGGAAATTTTAAAAAATAAGAGTTAAGAAATTCCTCAGCCTCGACGTTTGAAACGTTAATTTGTTTTGCAAGACCATATTGCGATATTCCATAAATTATCCCAAAATTAATAGCTTTAGCTTTTCTTCTCATATCTGAGTCAACCTTGTTAATTTCAGTACCAAATACTTGGCTTGCTGTAAGGGAGTGGATATCATCATTATTATTAAATGCTTTTTTTAACTCTTTCACATCTGCTAGATCAGCTAAGATTCTCATTTCTATTTGATTGTAATCTGCAGAAATAAGTTTTTTGTTTTTTTCAGCAATAAACGCTCTTCTTATATCTTTACCTTCATCAGTTTTAATTGGAATATTTTGCAAATTTGGATCACTTGATGCCAGTCTTCCAGTTGTTGTAGCAGCTAAAAGGAAAGATGTATGAATTCTTTTTGTATTTTTATTTATGTGTTCAGGAAGAGTATCTGAATAAGTATTTTTAAGTTTGCTAGTTTGTCTCCACTCAAGAACTAATTTTGGAAAATCATAACCCTTGAAAGCTAAATCTTCTAAAACAGAAGCACTAGTTGCAAAACTTCCTTTTTTTGTTTTTTTTAATGAGGCAATTTTTAAGTCATTATACATTATTTCACCAAGCTGCTTGGTAGAACCAATATTAAATTCTTTTTTAGAGAGCTTAAATATTTTCTGTTCTAGGCTTTTTATTTTTTTTTCAAATTTCGAAGATAAGTTTTTAAGTGATTTTTCATCTAATTTAATACCTTCTATTTCCATTTTAGCTAAAATTTTAACTAATGGTTTTTCAAAAATTTCATAAATATTTAAAAGATTTTCTTCTTTTAAAGACTTTAAAAAGTTTTTGTACAATCGATATGTAATATCAGCATCCTCAGCTGCATAATCCTTGGCTATATTCACATCTACTTCTGAAAAATTTATTTGTTTTTTTCCAGTACCTACTAAATCTTTAAATTGAATTGTTTTATGTCCTAGATGAATTTCAGCCAGTGTATCCATGTTATGTCTATTTTTTCCTGCATCTAAAACATAAGACATCAACATTGTATCTTCTAAAGAATTAATATTTATTCCTCTTTTGTTAAAAATAATATAATCAAACTTTATATTTTGACCGATCTTTTTAATACTTTTGTCCTCTAAATAAGGTTTTAATATTTTTAAAATTTTTGTTTCATCTAAATTTTTGAAATTTTTATGTCCTGTAGGAATATAACAGCCTTTACCAATTGTATGGGATATAGAAATTCCTACAAGTTTTGCTTGATGAGCATCTAATGAGTTAGTTTCTGTATCAATAGCAAATTCCCCTTTATCCTCTGCATCTTTTAACCATTTTTGTAGCTCCACCTCATTTTTAATTAAATGATAGTTTTCTTTTGTAATTTTTGAATTATTTTTTTCATCAGTATTTTTATTTTTGCTCTGTGAAAAATCAGTTTCACCGTAAGTTGAAATCGCAGAACTTAATAGTCTATTAAATTCCATTTCTCTTAAGAAATTATAAAGTTTTTGTTTATCAATTTCCTTTAATTCAAATTCCTCGATTTTATTTTTAACTGGAACATCCTTTTTTAATGTTACCAGTTTCTTGCTAATTATTGCCTTGTCTTTATTTTCAATTAATGTTTCTCTTCTCTTATTCTGTTTAATTTTATTTGCATTTTTTAGTAAGTTTTCTAAATTTCCATACTCTTTGATTAATTCAGCTGCGGTTTTAACCCCAATACCTGGTACACCTGGAACATTATCAGTACTATCTCCAGCTAAAGCTTGAACATCGATTACCTTTCCAGCTTCAACTCCAAATTTATTTTGAACATCCTCCTCATTTATAAATTTATTCTTCATAGGGTCATAAATTCTCACATTTTTCCTATAAAGCTGCATTAAATCTTTATCAGAGGAAACTATTGTTGCTTTTGCACCTTTTTCTAAAATTTGCTCTACATAAGTAGCGATTAAATCGTCTGCTTCATAATTTATTAATTCAATAGAAGGGAGATTGAACGCAAGTACTGATTTTCTTATATAATCAAATTGTGGAATTAAATCATCAGGAGCATCAGATCTGTTTCCTTTATATTCAGAGTAAATTTCATTTCTGAAATTTTTTCTTGCCGAGTCAAAAATTACTGCAAAATGACTGGGCTTATCTTTATTGTCTTTTGATTTAGCATCTTCTAGAAGTTTAAAAAGCATATTACAAAATCCACTAACGGCTCCGACAGGTAAGCCATCGCTTTTTCTTGTTAACGGTGGAAGTGCATAATAAGCTCTGAAAATATATCCAGATCCATCAATCAAATAAAAGTTATCGTCTTTTTTAATTTTTGACATTTAATATTTTAGCTTAAATTAATATAAGTTAATAATTTTAAAATAACTTGTTAACAAAAGTGTAGATTTATTGTTATTATAATTGTATCAATTAAGCATGGAAATAGCTAAAAATATTTACAGTAACAAAATACTAAAATACATCGTAATTGCTTTTGCTGGATCAATATTATTAACTATATCGGCAAAAATTAAAATCCCATTTTATCCTGTTCCAATGACAATGCAGACTTTTGTCGTAATATTGTTAGGGATAACATTTGGATATAAAGCTGGTGCTGCAGCAGTTTGTTTATATTTAATTGAAGGAATTTCTGGATTGCCTGTATTCTCTAATTCTCCTGAGAAGGGAGTTGGTCTATCTTATTTTATGGGTCCAACAATGGGCTATCTAATTGGATTTATTTTTGCTGCAGTTATTGCTGGATATTTGAAATATAACAAAAACTATTTTTTTAATTTTTTTAAAATTTTATTTTCAATTTCAATTATTTATCTATTTGGTTTATTGTGGCTTGGTTAGAAAATTTATCTAGGTGATCTTTTAGAAAGAATTCTTTGTAGAGTTCTTCTATGCATTTTCAATCTTCTTGCAGTTTCAGAAACATTTCTATTACAAAGCTCAAAAACCCTGTGGATATGTTCCCATTTTACTCTATCTGCTGACATTGGATTTTCTGGTGGAGCTGCTTTTTTGTTAGGATCTGCAAGCAATGCCTTTTCAACGTCATCTGCATCAGCTGGTTTTGCAAGATAATCAATTGCACCTTCTTTAATAGCTGCAACTGCAGTTGGAATATTGCCGTATCCAGTTAGCATCACTATTCTACTCTCAGAATTATTTTTTTGAATTTCTTTTACAACTTCAAGTCCATTTCCATCATTTAATCTTAAATCTACAACTGCAAAGGCTGGCTTTTTGGATTTTACAGATTCTATTCCAATTTTTACACCTTCAGCTTGTGAAACGGAGAAACCTTTCTTCTCCATTGCTCTTGCAAGTCTTTCTCTGAATGGGTTATCATCGTCTACAATTAATAGAGATTTATCCTCAAATTCTGTTATTTTTTTTACTATTTCAGCTTCAGGCATGGGCCTTATATGGAAACATTCTAAATTATTTCAAGTATATATTTTTACTTTACATTGGCTCATTTTCAGCATAAATGCTCGTTTTATATAAACTTGCATAGCAGTTATGTGGGTTTTTTTTATTAAATTTTTTTTTGGAGCTTTAAATGCAAAAATTTAAGTCAGTTGACGAGCTTGTAAATCAACTGAAACCAACAGAACCGGTATATTGTATAAGAAGAAATTCTATAAGGTTAGCTTCTAAATTCTTTCAAAATAAATTTCCTGGTAAAATCCTTTACGCTGTTAAAACAAATCCACATCCAGTAGTTTTACAAACATTATTGGATAGCGGAATAAAGCACTACGATGTTGCATCAATTAAAGAGATCGAAACAATAAAAAATTTAAATCCTGAAGTTGAATGTTCTTACATGCATACTGTAAAAAGTAGAGAAGATATAAAGGAAGCATATTTTAAGTACAATATAAAAACTTTTGCATTAGATACAAAAGATGAATTAATAAAAATTATTGAAAGCACAAATCACGCGAAAGACTTAAGATTATTTGTAAGAGTTTCTGTTTCAAATGAACATGCTGAAATTGATTTATCCAAAAAATTTGGAGCTATAACATCAGAAGCAGCAGGTCTTTTAAGGCTTGGTAAACAATATGCTTACAAACTTGGTTTAAGTTTTCATGTAGGCTCTCAATGCATGCATCCAATTTCGTATGCAAAAGGAATTTCAGAAATAGGAAATATAATTAAAAGAACAAAGATTGTTCCTGACATAATAAACGTCGGCGGTGGATTTCCAACAATTTATCCAGATCTTGTACCGCAACCAATGCAATCTTATTTTGACGAAATAAAGAAAGGTTTAAAAAATTTAAAACTTCAAAAACTGCCAGAAATAATTTGTGAACCTGGTAGATCGCTTGTTGCGGAAAGTGGATCTACAATTGTAAGAGTAAACTTAAGAAAAAAACAAAAATTGTATATCAATGATGGAACGTATGGAACTTTATTTGATGCAGGAACACCTAATATTGTTTATCCATCAAGAGTAATTAAAAATGGAAGAGTAATATCAAAAAAGTTAACTTCTTTTGATTTTTATGGTCCAACATGCGATAGTATGGATTATATGAAAGGTCCTTTCATATTACCAAACAATATTAAGGAAAACGATTATATCGAGTTAGGTCAACTCGGAGCATATGGTTTAACATTTAGAACTCAATTTAATGGTTTTTATTCTGATCAGATATTTGAAGTAGAAGATGATCCAATTATGACAATGTATAACAAAGAAACTATGAAAGAGTTTCTTGTTGCTTAATGTCAGAAAATAAAAACTTATCACATAATAGAAAAAAAGATCTCTTGAGCAAGGAGGTTGAGCACATTGACATCACAAAGTTTGATGCAAGAGAAATTATATCCTCGATGTCAAAAATGTCATTTGTATCAAGAGAAACTGCCAATGCAGCAGATATTTATAATGAAATGCTGAAAGATAAAGATTGTACAATTTTTTTAACCTTAGCTGGATCTACCTCTGCAGCAGGATGTATGCATGTGTATAGAGATTTGGTTAAATATAATATGGTGGACGCAATAGTTGCAACTGGAGCTTCTATAATTGACATGGATTTTTTTGAAGCTTTGGGCTTTAAACATTATCAAGGTTCTCAATTTCAGGATGATACGGAGCTTAGAGAAAATTATATTGATAGAATATACGATACCTACATAGATGAAGATCAACTTCAAATGTGTGATAGAATTATTGGAGAAATTGCAGATACGTTAGAGCCTCGTAGTTATACTTCAAGAGAATTTATTCAGGAAATAGGAAAATATCTAAAAACAAATTCTAAAAAAAAAGGGTCTTTAATAGAAATGGCTTACGACAATAATGTACCAATTTTTTGCCCTGCTTTTACAGACTCCAGCGCTGGTTTTGGATTAGTAATGCATCAAGAAAGAAATCCAAAGAATCACATAACTATTGATGCAATAAGAGAGTTTAGAGAATTGACAGAAATAAAAATTAGATCTGAAGGTTCTGGTTTATTTATGATTGGTGGAGGTGTTCCAAAAAATTTTATTCAAGATACGGTCATATGTGCTGAACTGCTTGGTAAAAATGTGGCTATGCATAAATATGCTGTGCAAATTACAGTTGCAGATTCTAGAGATGGTGCTTGCAGCAGTTCAACTTTAAAAGAAGCAAGTTCATGGGGCAAAGTTGACGTAACAAAAGAACAAATGGTTTTTGCTGAAGCAACTACTGTTTTGCCGTTAATTGCAAGTGATGCTTTCCATAAAGGTGAGTGGAAAAATAGAGAGAGAAAAAATTTCTCAAAAATATTTTAATTTAATATCATATAATTAAAGGATGATTATACCAATCTATCAAGTTGATGCTTTTACATCTAAAGTATTTGGAGGCAATCCGGCAGCAGTATGTCCTTTGCAAGAATGGATAAGTGATAATTTAATGCAAAAAATTGCTCAAGAAAATAATCTCTCTGAAACAGCTTTTTTTGTAAAAAATAAAAATGAATTTGATATACGTTGGTTTACGCCTTTGACTGAATTAGACTTAGCTGGTCATCCAACACTTGCGACTGCACACGTAATTTTAAAAGAGTTAGATATAAATTTAGAAAAAATAGTATTTAAAACAAAAATTCAAGATACATTGACTGTGACACATAAAGATAATTTATACTTTATGGACTTTCCCTCTAGAGATCCTAGTATTGAAAAAAATATGGATGATATTTCTAACGCTCTTGGTAAAAAACCCAAAGAACTTTATAAACATAGAGATGCGATTGCTGTCTATGATTGTGAAGAAGATATAATTAATATTTCTCCAAGCTTTGATAAATTATCCAATTTAGAATATCCAATAACAATAGTAACAGCACCAGGAAATGAAGTAGATTTCGTATCAAGAGTTTTTGCACCTAAGTTAGGTATTCCAGAAGATCCAGTGACTGGTTCGGCCCATTGCGAACTCATTCCTTACTGGTTTAAAAGCTTAAAAAAAAAAGAAATGACAGCCCATCAAATCTCCAAAAGAGGTGGTAAACTTTATTGTACTTATAATGGTGATAGGGTTACAATTGGAGGAGATGCGATTACTTTTTTAAGAGGAAAAATAGAGATTTAATTAGATAAGAATGATTAAAGAATTAGAATTTTTGAAAAATAAGGACGGTTTCCTTGGCATTGATAATAAAACAAAATTTAATGAGAAGGTAGTTGTTGTACCTTTTGGTCTTGAAAAAACAGTTAGTTATGGTGGTGGAACAAAAAATGGACCAAAAGAAATTATAAAAGCTTCACATCAAGTTGAGTTATACGATGAAGAGCTAAATTATGAGCCTCATAAGAAAATTGGAATCAAAACTTTAAAACCATTTAAAATTGATAAAAATATTAATAAGGCTTTAAAAAAAATTTCTTTAATAAATGAAAATATTTTAAAAAAGAAAAAATTTCCTCTTGTCCTTGGAGGTGAACACTCAATAACTCCAGGCTGCATAATTCCATTTACAAAAAAGTTCAAGAATATTTGTCTTTTACATTTTGATGCACATGCAGACTTAAGAGAAAGTTACCTTGGTGCCAGCTACTGGTACTCCAGAGCCAGGTGGACTATTCTGGAATGAATCTTTAGAAATTATTAAGATTGCGGCAAAAAATTCAAACATAGTGGGTGCAGATATTAATGAACTTTCTCCAATTAAAGGATTTAATTCTTATAATTTTTTAGTTGCAAAGTTGGCTTATAAAATTTTAGCTTATAAATTTCATTTCTAATTAAGCTGGCTTTAAAATACCTAACATCATCCTAAAAGGTACTAACATTATTAAAGCAACTAGAATTTTAACTGCTAAATCTCCTAGGGAGAGAGTTACCCATGGAACACCTGTTCCATAAAAAGATATAGAAAAGAATAGGAATGTGTCTACTATTGAGCCTACGAAGGATGAGGCTAAAGGTGCTATAAACCATTTTTTTTGTCTTAATTTATCAAAAATTTGCACATCTAATAATTGAGCAACCATAAAAGCAGTACCAGATCCTATTGCTATCCTAATTGATATTAAATCTTCAAAATTTGTTGAGAATATAAGTGTAAAGAAAATTCCAATTACAAATCCAATATAAACAATTTTTCTAGCAATTATTTTTCCAAAAGATCTATTTGCTAAATCAGTAATTAAAAATGCAATCGGATAACTAAAGGCACCGTATGTTAAAATGTCCTGAAGTCCATAATAATTGATTGGAAACTGAACTAAATAATTGGATGCTAATACTACAACTCCCATTAATAATGAGAGTATTAAAAATACTTTGTTCATTAAGCAGTTTTAGAGAGTAATGATTTTTTAAGTTTTTTTAGCCTTAGAGATAAATCTCTTGCTTTTGCTGATTTTAAGAAGTTATCAAAGCTACCTTTCTTATCAACTGATCTCACACCTGCATTAGAAACAGTGAGCTTCATAGACTTTTTTAACAATTCACTTTTAAATTTTACCTTTTTTAAATTAGGTAAAAATCTTCTTTTAGTCTTGTTGTTAGCATGGCTAACGTTGTGACCTTTAAGAGGCATTTTTCCTGTGAGTTCACATTTTTTTGTCATAAAAATTATGCTTGTATAAGATTTATGAGTTAATCCGTCAATATCAATTTTTTGATCCAACTATCTCTGAAATATTTTTAATGCCATCTTTTGTGAGTATTTCGATTAATTCCTGACTTATTTTATTAGCTATATCTGGTCCTCTATATACCATGCCAGTATAAAGTTGAATTAAAGATGCTCCACGAATTATTTTTTCGTAAGCTCCCTTACCAGTGCTTACTCCTCCAACACCTATAATTTTAATTTTATTTTTTAGGTTGTTAAAAAATAAATTAATTAGTTCATTCGATTTATTTTCTATTGGGGCTCCTGAAAGCCCACCCTTCTCTAGTTTATTTATATTTTTAAGATTATCCCTATTTTTTTCGGAGGTATTCGATACGATTAAAATTTCTATAGAATGTTTAACCAATGACTCACAAATTTCATCAATTGAGTTAAAATTTATATCTGGTGAAATTTTTACAGCTATAGGTAAATTGGATTGTAATTTCTTTTTTTCTTTTTGAATTTCAGATAATAAATTGTTCATTTCCTCTTGATTATGAAAATTTCTTAAATTTTCTGTATTAGGAGAAGAAATATTTATTGTGATATAATCTGCAACCGAAATAAATTTTCTAAAACATTTTACATAATCCTGAATTCTATTATCACTTGTTTTATTTGGGCCTATATTAACTCCCAACAAACCGTATGGTTTATTACTTTCAATTCTTTTATAAATTTCCTCTGAACCTGAATTATTAAATCCTAGTCTATTGATTAGAGCCCCATCCTCCTCCAGTCTAAATACTCTCGGTTTTGGATTTCCATACTGCGGTTCTGGTGTAATAGTACCAACCTCAACAAAACCAAAACCTAAGTTAAATAGTGAATTATAC
>LULJ01000797.1_pt1 | contig 17193 bp, 13 predicted proteins | sample 728171 | NCBI WGS metagenome assembly LULJ01 (sample SAMN03860292, study PRJNA289734) | marine metagenome | biome: seawater column; feature: ocean; material: water; isolation source: Red Sea water column Station 169 - depth 25m | place: Saudi Arabia: Red Sea | collected 2011-10-15 | depth 25 m
AGCTAATACTATTAACTATGTAGAAATAGGAAAGTCGGAAATAGAAATTAAAAATTTTCTACTCCAACAACTTTATGAAAATGGTGCTGAAGGTATTGCATTTGATCCTATTGTTTTGGCAGGTGCTAACTCAGCACTTCCTCATGGTCATTCAAGTAATGATTATTTTTTAAAAGATGGTGATTGTCTCCTTTTCGATTTTGGAGCAGTAGTGAATGGTTATAATTCAGATATAACGAGAACTTTTTTTGTTGGTTCTGCTTCAGATGAGCAAAAAAATTTTTATGATGCAGTTTTGAAAGCAAATAAATTGGGATTAAGTATTTCAAAACCTAATTTAACTATGCATAATTTAGATGACAGTGTACTCAATTCTCTAGAAGATTCTGGTTATAAAGATTATATTGTTCACAAAACCGGACATGGTCTTGGACTAGATGTACATGAAGATCCATATATTATGAGAAAAAATAATGAGCTTCTTGAAGAGGGTATGGTAATCACTATTGAACCCGGCCTTTATAAACAAGGAGATCTTGGTGTTAGAATTGAAGACGATGTTTTAATTACAAATGATGGATGTAAAAGTTTAACTACCTTTTCTAAAGAATTAAGAATTATTTAGTTTTCATATTTTGCTGATGAAATAAAAAATATCCAGATAGTAAACTAGCAAAAGGTTTAGCAAGTTTTACAGTATCTGAATTATAATAAAACTCTTTATGTAGTATATTCATTGTTCCTAATATTATGTTATTATTGATAACAGGAATATTGATTATAGATCCACAACCTAGGCTTGATATCACTTCATGATCAAAAAATAATTTTTTTATTGTCTTCATATCTTTTCCAAGAAAATTTTTTTTATTCAAAATAACTTTTTTTGTCCACTCATTTTTAGGAATTGGTTTTGTGCCAAGAAGAGGATAAGCTTTAATGTTGCTAGAGTATACTCTTTCAACATACTTCAATGATTTATCTACAACCATCAGTGTAAATAATTTATGCCCTATAATCTTTTTAACTTTTAAATCTAATTCTTTGAAAAATTTTTTAGAATTTTGAGAATTTGTTTTATTTATTAATTCTACTAAAATTTTATTATGGTTTTGTTGCATCTTCTTCATCAGTTACGGTTGGTATAGCTCTTATAAGAGTTTTTGTGTATTCACTTTTTGGGTTTTGGAAAATTTCTATTGTTTCTCCAGTTTCTTCAATTTTACCTTTATTCATCACAACTACTTTATTAGCAATATTTTTTACAACACTTAAATCATGGGTAATAAAAATGTATGTAAGATCAAATTTCTTTTTTATATCTAATAATAAATTTAATACTTTTGATTGAACAATAACGTCCAAAGCTGAAGTAGGTTCATCAAGAATTAAAACTTTTGGTTCTGTTGCTAAAGCTCTTGCGATTGCAACTCTTTGTTTCTGCCCTCCAGATAATGTATCCGGATATCTATCCATAAAATTGCTTTCTAAACCAACAAAAGATAAGAGTTCTTCAACTTTTTCTTTGTATTTATTATTTTCTACAATTTTATGAATCTTTAATGGCAAGGCTATAGTACTGTAGATAGTTTTTTTGGGATTTAATGTCGACATTGGATTTTGCTGAACAAACTGGATTAGTTTCCTAAGTTGAAGACTTCTGTTTTTAATTAGTATTTTATTTTCAAATAAAACTTCCCCTTCATCTTGTTGATAGATACCTAATATAATATTAGCTAATGTTGTTTTGCCAGAACCTGACTCTCCAACAATTGCAAAACAATCTCTCTCTAATATTTCTAAGTTTATATTTGATAGTGCTTTCACTATATTATTTTTAATTGTAAATTGTTTTGAAATATCTCGTATCTTAATCATTTTGGATGTGTAAATTTTGGAATTTCAGCGTAGTTAGGAGCATTATCATTGTGAATTGGTATACTAGTGCCATTTAATTTTGGAATAGATTGTAACAATGCTTCAGTATAGGGATGACCTGGATTTTTAAAAACTTGAGACTTAGTTCCTTCTTCTACAATAACACCTCTGTAAATCACATAGACTTTCTCTGCAAATCTTCTAACAACTCCCATGTTATGAGTAATTAAAAGTACAGCTGTGTTCGTTACCTTTGTTAAATCATCCATTAAATCTAATGCCTGATTTTGCACAGTTACATCTAAAGCAGTACTCGGCTCATCTGCTAAAAGTAAATCAGGATTATTTATCATCGCCATTGTAATCACTACTCTTTGAGCCATTCCACCACTTAGCTGAAAAGGATATGACTCCATTACTCTTTCAGGATCTCTTATTGAGACCTTAAGTAATGCTTCACATGCTTTATCAAATGAGTCTTTTTTGCTAATTTTTCCACCATTACAATTTACTTCAAAAAATTGTTCTTTAATTTTAAATACTGGATTTAATGCAGCGATTGGATCTTGAAATATTATAGAAATATTATTTCCTCTTATTTTTTTAAATTCTCTTTGGGATAAATTGATTAGTTCTCTATCTTTGAAAATAATATTACCATTTTTAAAAACATTTTTTTGATTTAGTAATCCTAAAATTAATTTAGTTGTTACTGATTTACCTGAACCTGATTCTCCAACTAAGGCTACTTTTTCACCTTTTTCTAACTCTAAATTAATTTTTTTTAGAACATTTAGCGTACCTTCATACATTTTAAAAGATAGCTCTAAATTTTTGATTGATAATAATTTATTAGACATCAACATCAAACATATCTTTCAGACCGTCTCCAACTAAGTTAAAACCAAGCACTACAATTAAAATTGCAAAACCAGGAAACAACGAAAACCACCAAGTGTCAGGTAGAACTGAAGCTCCTTTTGCTACCATTGTACCAAGGTCAGGAGTGGGGGGTTGAGCGCCTAATCCCAAAAAACTTAATGAAGATCCAACAAGAATTACAAAACCTAAATCAAGAGTTATCTTTGTAAGTAGTGAAGGAAGGCAATTAGGTAAAATTTCTCTAAACATAATATGCATTTTAGATGCGCCCATGATTTCAGCCGCTGCAATATAACCCTCAGTTTTTACTGAACGAGTAATATTATAAATCAATCTTGTGTACCATGGCCACCATGCCATAGATACAGCTATCATTGTATAAAATAGATTGGGTCTGTCTAAAAGACCTATAATAGATAGTGCTAAAACTAAAGCGGGGATTGCTAAAAAAACATCTGTGATTCTCATTAAAATCATTTCAGTTTTTTTACCAACATATCCTGCGCATAATCCCATTGTAACTCCAATTGGGACAGCAATTGCAAGAACGACAATTCCTAGTGTTAAAGAAATTCTGTAACCAAAAATTACTCTTGTAAAAATATCTCTTCCAATTTTATCTGTACCAAAAATATATGTAGAACTAGGTGGCTTGGATTTGTTTGCAAAATCTGTAAATGGCCCAACATGTTCTGGAAAAGGTGTTATAAATGGTGCAAATATTGCTAAAATTACAATAGTTGTGACAATTACAAGACCAACTACAGATAAAGGATTTCTACTAAATTTATAAAAATATTTTGATTTAAAAAAATTCATATCAATCCTTAGTAGTTATTCTAGGGTTTAAAAGTAATACCACAAAATCAACAATCATATTAATAATTAGAAAGAATGTTGTAATAACTAATGCTGTTGCAATTATACCATTAAGATCTTTAGCCAGTATAACTTCAACACCATATTTGGCCATACCTGGCCAAACAAAAACAGTTTCAACTAAAAATGCATTTCCTAACATAAAAGCAAAATCCAAACCGATTATTGTAACAGTAGGTATTGAGGCTGGTTTTAATGCATACTTAGTTGCAATTCTATACTCACTAAAAGAGTATGATTTTGCAAACTCAATATATTGTTTTTCATAAACATCACTTAAATTAGTTCTAGTTAATCGAGCTACATTACCAATAGCAGGTAGTGCTATAGCTAGACCTGGTAAAATTAGATGTAAAAAAGCATCACCAAAAACTTTGAAATTGCCCTCAAGAAGAGAGTCTACTAAAAGCAAACCAGTCACAAGTGTTGGAGGATCTAAAGCTTCATTCATCCTTTCTGAAACTGGTAAAATTGGAAACCAAAATGCAAAAATTAACATTAGTATTATTGCCCAAAGAAAACTTGGAGTTACAACTCCTAAAAGTGAAATTAATCTTGCAACATTATCAATAATACTATTCTTAAATTTTCCAGAAAGAATTCCAAGAGGCATTCCGATGAGAATCATTAATAAGCCAGACATTAATACTAATTCGAACGTAGCTGGAAAATAAGAAACAATATCAACTAATACTGGTCTTTTAGTATAAGTAGAAATCCCTAAATCACCTTGAAATAATTTTTCTATAAAAATTCCATATTGAATAAAAATTGATTCATTTAAGTGTAAAGTTTCTCTTAATTGTTCAACCATTTCATCAGTAGCAAATGGTCCAAGTGCTATCCTAGCTGGATCTCCAGGTATCAGTCTTGCAAGACAAAAAATTACAATCGAGACACCGAAAAATACAATAATCGAAACAAAAATTCTTCTTAAAAAATATTGTAGAGTGTTCAATTTTATAAATTTATAAAAAAAGGCCGGTCTTTATAGACCGGCCATCAAATTTAATTTACTGCCATTTCTCTAAATGACAAGTTTCTACCCATTGTACCATACTGTTGTTGTGTACTAATTGTATCTGAATTTGATACATTCTTAGATATTGGTTGAAACCCAACAAAGTCAGTTATGAATAAAGTAATAGCATTATCAATCATTACCTGATTGGCAGCTTGATAAATTTTTATTCTTTCAGCTTCATTTGTTTCAGTTCTTCCTTTTTCTAATAGTGCATCAAGCTCTGGATCATTAGCCCATTCAGCTGACATCCACGTACCACCTCTTGAAGAGTGGAACTGAGCGTACATTAGTGCGTCAGGATCTGGTACATTCGCAAGAACTGAAACTACAGTTGCATGCGGAGTATTTTCCCAACTTGATACTTGTTCAGTAAATTTAGCCCAAGGCAAACCAGTTACTGTAGCATCATACCCTAATTCCATAGCATTTGCTTGTAATTGTAAAGCCCATGGCTCTTCATATGGAACTTCAGCAATCCAAGCTAAATCAAGTGTATAATCAGAAGGATTATATTTACATTTTGCTTGTTCAGCTTTAGCCTTCTCAATATCTCTTTCAATTGGAGCTTTGTTAGGATCGTATCCTAAAACTCCAGCAATTAAAGCTCCACTTGCTTTTTGACCAGCAACTAAATCATCAGTAATTGCGAAAGATTGATAAAGAGCATCATAGTCATAAGCTAATTGTATTGCTCTTCGGCAATGAACATCATCAAATGGCGCTCTTCTATTATTTAGCTTGTTCATCCAAGATCCTGGACGATTAATTTTTACTAAATCGACACTATCTTCTTTTGAAAGTGCAGCAAGAACTTCATTTGGAAGCCACATACTTGAGATCTCATGTTCACCTCTGAGTAAAAGTGCTTTAATTGTAGCTGCTTCAACACTGTATTTAATAATTACTTCATCTGGTGCCTTTGCATTATGACCTTGAAAATAATCATCATTTTTAACTAATACAGTTTTAACGTTTGGATCGTGTTCACTTAATTTATAAGCACCAGTTCCAGCAGAAGTTGATAATAGATATGCTTCACCGTAATCGCCATTATCACCATAATTACCGTCAACAGTATTAGCTTGAACATCATCTTTATCAACAATCGCCAATCTCATTAAACTTGCAACTAGTGGCGCAAATGGTTCTGTTGTTTTAAACTGAACTGTACTTGCATCTAAAGCAGTAACACTTTCAACTGAACCAAAAAGGAATGAAAAACCCTGACCCATATCCATTAATCTATTAAATGAATAAACTACATCGTCAGCATCAAGTGTATTTCCACTATGAAATTTTACACCACTTTTTAAAGATACATTCAATGTGTTTGGATCTGGATATTCCCAACCAGTTGAAAGTAATGGTTTAAGTCCACTTCCATTTTTCCCTTCATCAACGAGAGCGTCATAGACATTAAATATAATTACAGAATCTATGTTATCAGAGAATTTAGCTGGATCAGCTTCTCCAATTGCTGCTTCGTCAGTTCTGATTACCGTTTTTGCACTTACAAATGAAAAAGATAATACAGATATTATTAGGGATAATAAAATTGTTTTAAAAAAACTAATTTTTTTCATTTTATTCCTCCTAAAAAAAATTAAATATTGATAAATCTTAGAGGAATTAAAAAAGAATTCAATTGTATAATATTGAACGTATATATGAAAAAATTGCTATTTTTTTTTGATTATTTAATTAAATTTGAAATGTTTAAAGTTTTCTTCGACGTATTTTTTAGATAAATATTCTTGTTTTAAGTCATACTCAATTTTTTCTATTTTTCGAAACTCGGGATTTCCATACCCACCACCACCACCAGTTAAAAAAATTATCTTATCACCTTTATCTAATTTATATCCTGATTTCTTTGGCATAAAAAATTTATCTCCATTTTTTTTAATTACTTGTACGTTATTTGCTCTTCCAGCTTTCCCATCTTTTATACCCCATGGAGGATTCTTTGTTCTTTCAACAACAGTCGTAATAAATGTTTCTTCAATCATTTCGAATTCTAAATCTAAACCTAAACCCCCTCTAAATTCACCTGCGCCACAAGAGTCTTTAGCTAATTCTATTTTATTTATTAGCCAAGGATTTTTTGACTCCCAAATTTCTGTCGGAGAAATTCTAGTGCCAGCTGAATTGTGATGCATTGAAGTAACCCCATCACCATTGTAAAAACCACCTTGGCCTACAGGATGAGGAGCTCCGTCTGCCCAAGGTTCACCATCTTTTTCTCTTTTGCCCCACCAAACTGCTGCAGCTAAACACCCACCACTACTTGCAGGAAATGCTTCAGGTAATTTTTCAGATAGAATTCTGTAAATAACTTCAATTACTTGTAAACCAGGCCATCCATTTAAAAAACAAGGAGCAGGAGAAACCGGATTAAACATAGTTCCTTTTTTTGTTTTAACAATTAATGGTCTAAAAAAACCTTCATTTGGCTGCTCCCCATTTCCTGCCATCATACTAAATGCAACACGGGCTTTAGAAACAGTTGATGGTAGAGGACAATTGATTGGTCCATTTTGTTGATCTGGTGCATCTGTAAAATCTAGAATTAAATCTGAACCTTTTACTTCAATAGATATTTTGAATTTCACAACACCTTCATCGACGCCATTACTATCCATCTGACCAAAACCAGAATATGTACCATCAGGAATTTTTTGTAAACTTTTTCTAACTAATTTTTCACCATGTTCATATATTTCTAAGACAGATGCATAAAATAATTCGTAACCAAATTTATTTACAATTCTTTTTAAAGCATTTGCTCCTGCAATTATTCCATTTAGTTGAGCATTTAAATCACCCTCAATAGCCTTAGGTACTCTTGAATTGGCTTTGATTAATTTAAAAATATCTTCTTCTAATTTTCCTTTTTTATAAAGCTTAAGCCCAGGGTAAATCGTTCCTTCTTGAAAAACATCTACTGTATCTGTTGAATAAGGTTCTTTACCTCCTGTATCAAGCCAGTGAGCTTTAATTGCTGTATATCCTATTAGTTTGTTTTCTATAAAAACTGGCTTAACTAGTGCAGCATCCTGTGAATGAGAACCTGAACCATATGGATTATTATATATAATTATATCTCCATCAAAGATATTTTCTTCTCCCCCAACTTCTTTAACTGCTTGCTCTACACAAAAACTCAGTGTCCCCATGAAACCAGGTAAACTTGGTGACTGTGAAAGCATACAATAATTTTTATCGTAGATTGCACTAGCAAAATCAAGAACCTCATAAATGATGGGTGAAAAAGCTGATCTTACCAAAGCCTTTTTCATTTGCTCTGCTGCTGAATTGAGACTATTTCTAATTATTTCAGAAGTTATTGGATCAGTTTTAATTTTTTTATTTTTTTTTAATTCCTTAGATTGAAAAATATCAATACTCATAACTATATTTCGATAATAATGATTTTATTCTACTTTTAATAAAAAAATTTTCAAAATTAATAATATTGTCTGTTAATTATTCTTGAATTCTAAATAGCATCTGATAGCTTACTTTCTATTATGTCATCAAGAATAGGAGTAGATATAGGTGGTACATTTACTGATTTTATTGTTTATGATGAAAATGACAACAAAGTAATAATTGATAAAATACCAACGACTCCAGCAGATCCTGAAAAAGCAGTTATTGAAGTAGTTAAAAGAAATTTAAATAAGGATTAGTGATGAAAGAAGAAAATGTTCCAATGAAAAAAGTTGATGTAGTACCACTGTTGGTTTAAATGCTTTATTAGAAAGAAAGGGATCAAAAGTAGGATTACTTTGCACAAAAGGTTTTAGAGACATTATTGAGATTAGAAGGGGCGATAGGGATGAAATGTACAATTTATTTTGGCAACCACCACCGCCATTAGTTCCACGTTATTTAAGACTAGAAATTGAAGAGAGGTTATTTGCAAATGGGAAGGTTCACACTAATCTAAACATAAATGATGTTAAAGAGTCTTGTAAACATTTTATTGATGAAGGTGTTAACAGTGTTGCTATAGCTTTTATGAATGCTTATTCCAATAAAGAGCATGAATTACTTGCTAAAAAAACTTTAATAGAAAATGGTTTTAAAGGTGAAATTTCATTATCATCTTTGGTTTCAGGTGAATATAGGGAATACGAAAGAACAACAACCACAATAATAGATGCTTTCGTAAAAGCTAGAATGTCAAATTATTTAGATACTTTAAAAAATAGTCTTAATGACATTGGTTTTAAAGGTTCGTTTCTTTTAACTCGATCTGGAAGTGGTTCAATGACCTTTGATGAAGCAAGTGAAAGACCTTTTGAGACAATTATGTCAGGTCCAGTTGCAGGAGCAGAGGGTGCAGGAGAATTATCAAGGAAGCTTAAAAATACAAATATGGTTACTGCAGATGTTGGCGGTACAAGTTTTGATACTTGTTTAATTTTAGATGGAAGACCACAAATACAATTTGAAGGAAAAATAGTTGGTTTACCTCTCCAATCTCCTTGGGTAGATGTTCGTTCAATTGGTGCTGGTGGTGGATCAATTGCCTACTTGGATGATGGAGGTTTGCTTAGATCAGGACCTCAAAGTGCTGGGGCTGTTCCGGGTCCAGCATGTTATGAAAGAGGTGGAAAACAACCAACAACTACTGATGCTGCTTTTTATTTAGGAATGCTTGGTGAAGGTAAACTAGCATCAGGATTACAATTAAATAAAAAATTAGCGGAAGATGCCCTTAATTCTGTTGGTTCAAAAATTAATTTATCAGCTTTTGATACTGCAAAAGGTATTCTAAAAATAAGTAGTGCCAATATGGCTGATGCGATTAGAGAGATTACAATTGAACAAGGTATTGATCCTAGAGAGTTAAAACTTTTAGCTTTTGGAGGCGCCGGTCCTTTAATGTCTAATTTAATAGCTGAAGAACTTGAAATAAAAGAAATAATTATACCTCCTTACTCTGGTAATTTTTCTGCTTGGGGACTTTTAGGAGCAGATTTGCTACAGATGAATGCCAAAACTAAAATTCTACGTCTATCAGATGATGCATTAACTGAGTGTAACACCATTTTAGAAAATTTATTCAAAGAATTAGAGGAAAGACAAAAAATAGATTTTACAGCTAATGAAAAAATAAAAGAAGTTGCTCTTGACATGAGATGGATGGGTCAAGAACATACAATTACTCTTAAAATTGATGATCATTCAGATGGAAAAATAAATTTAGATTCTGAAACGTTAAAACAAAACTTTATGAAAGAATATGAAAAAACTTTTGGAAGTAAATTAGATACTGTAGTCGAGGTCGTATCTACTAGAGCATCAATACGCGTTAATCTACCTAGAAAATCAGAGTCAGGAAAAATAGAAGAAGATAATATAGAAATATCTTCAAGTACAATTAGTTGTTTTTCATTTAATGCTGATAAAAATTTAGAATTTAAAATTATTCCTAGAAACGAAATAAAATCTGGAATGTCAGGACCTATGATAATTTTGGAAAGTACAGCAGTTACTTATGTTGATGAAAATTATAATATTAATACAGATGGATTAGGAAACCTAATTCTTAATAATAAGGAGAATTAATTTAATGAGTAGTGAACTTCATCATTATAAATGTGGCGTAGATAGAAAATCAAATAAAGCAGAGGTTGATCCAATTACAACCCAGATAGTAAGAAACTCATTAAATTCTGCTGCTGAACAAATGAAAAGAGCGCTATGCAGAACTGCAATGTCTCCTGTAATTTACGATGTATTAGATTTTGCTGGTGCTATTTATGACAATCACATGAGACTTTTAGCTCAGGCACCAAGCTTACCATTGTTTATGGGAACTTTAAATTTTTGTATTGAGGAAGCAGTTAAAGGAGTTGGGGGAGAGTCCAAACTCAATGAAGGTGATATAATTATATATAACTCACCTTATGGTACTGGTTCACACCCACAAGATGCTGCATTAGTTATGCCAGTTTTTTTTGATGGAGAATTAATAGCATACACCGCAATTAAAGCGCATTGGCTTGATATAGCTGGAAAAGAACCATACTCAACAGATACAGTTGATGTTTTTCAAGAGGGAACCGTTTACCCAGGTGTTAAACTTTATAATAAAGGTGAATTAGTTGAGGACATTTACAAAATGTGTATTGCTAATACACGAGTTCCTAACTCTGTTGCAGGTGATATTAACGCTCAAGCAATTGGAGTAAGAGCTGGTGAAAGAGCATTAAAGAAGATTGTCGCAAAATATGGTTTAAAAAAATTTAGAGATACTACTGAAGCAATCTTTGATGCCGGTGAAATGATAGTTAGAAACTACTTAAAGAAAATTCCTAATGGTGAATATGTTGGATCAGGACAAATGGACAGTAATGGTGTTGAAGAAGGTACAGTACCATTTGATTTGAAAGTAATTATTGAGGATGAAAAAGTAATTTTAGATATGTCAAATGCACCACCTCAACAAAATGGACCTATAAATTGTCCTTTACCTTCAACTGTATCAACAGCTCGTGTATCTATGAGTATGTTAGCCGGAAGTAATGAGCCACCTAACGAAGGTTTTTTTAGACCAATAGAGGTTATCACTAAACCTGGAACGCTGTTCCATCCTATTTCTCCTGCCCCATGTTTTTTATATGGTTGGCCTGCTTTACAAGCAATAGAAGTTTTTTATAGAGCTCTTGGAACAAAGTTCCCTGAAAATGTTCCAGCAAGTAGTGGAGGTTGTATAAATGGTATTGTCTGGTGGGGCATACGAGAAGAAACTGGTGAGCCTTGGGCAGATGGGGCTCCTCATCCAGTTGGTCAAGGTGCAAGTCATTTTGGAGATGGAGCAACATGTCTTCATCATGCAGAATCAGCAACTAGATTTGCTCCAGCAGAGGTTTGGGAAAATAGAAACCCTTGGTTGATAAATAAAGTTGAACTAATTCAAGACAGTTGTGGAGCTGGAAAAAATAGAGGAGGTTTGGGAGTTAACTTTGAATTTGAAATGTTAGAGGATTCTTTTGCAACCACAGTTTGTGAAAGAAGTAAACTACCTCCTTGGGGTTTAAACGGCGGTCTTGAAGCTCTGCCGAATAATTGTTTTTTAATGGAAGATGGAAAGACAAATAGAGAAGTTCCAAAAGCTACTAGAGTTCCAATTAAAAAAGGTAACAAAATATTACTTCAATGTGGAGGTGGTGGCGGATATGGAGATCCAAAAGAAAGAGATCATAGCAAAATTATTGATGATGTAAAACAGGGTTATTTATCTAAAGAATATGTAAATAAATACTACCCAGATGTTAAATTATAATAAATGTTAAGAGTAGCAACAGATGTGGGCGGTACTTTTACCGATTTAGTATATTTTGAAATTGATGAAAAATCTGGAAAAGCACTTTCTATAAAAACTGCAAAAAGCGACACTACTCCTAGTAGTTATGAAAAGGGAGTTTTTGATGCAATTGAGAAAGGAAATGTAGATATTGCTAAATCTACTTTTTTCGCCCATGGAACAACAGTAGTTATTAATTCGATAACTGAAAGAAAAGGTGTGTTAACAGGATTAGTTACTACTAAAGGTTTTAGGGATAGTCTAGAAATTGCAAGAGGAGATAGACCTGACTTCTTTAATCTCAGATATCAAAAACCAAAACCCTTCGTTCCTAGGTATTTAAGAGCAGAGGTTCCTGGTAGAATTGATTTCTTAGGAAAAGAATTAACTCCTCTTGATTTATCAGGTTTGGATAAAATAATTGAAAAATTCAAAAAACATGATGTGCAATCTATTGCTGTATGCTTAATTCATGGATATGCTAATTCACTGCATGAACAAAAAGTAATTGATTATATAAAAAGTAAGTGGGCAGAAATTGACATTGTTGCCTCCCACCAAATTACAAGAGAATGGAGAGAGTACGAAAGGACTAATACAACTGCTTTATGTGCATATGTTAAACCCATTGCAAGAAGTTACTTGGACAAACTTAATGATAAATTAATAGCTGCTAACTTTAGTGGCAACCCTTATGTTATGCAATCTAATGGGGGTATTGACACTTTTGAGTCAACAAAAGCTATCCCTTTGACAATGATAGAATCTGGTCCTACTAGTGGAGTGTTAGGTGCAGCAGAGTTAGGAAAATTAATTAAAGAAAATAATTTAATTACCTTAGATGTTGGTGGTACTACAGCTAAGTGTTCACTCATAGAAAATGGTAATGTAAAAATTAACACAAACTATTGGATAGAAAAAAATAGACAATCTGCAGGATATCCAGTTATGCTTCCAGTTGTTGACATAGTTGAAATCGGCAATGGAGGAGGAAGTATAGCATGGGTAGATAATTATGATAAATTACATGTTGGTCCACAAAGTGCAGGAGCTGATCCAGGCCCAGTATCATATGGGAAAGGTGGCACATCTATTACTACAACTGATGCAAATTTGATTACAAATAGGATTAATCAGAATTATTTCTGCGGTGGAGAAATTAAGGCTGATATGGATGCTGTAAGTAAAACAATAGCACCTCTTTCTAAAAAATTAAAATTTACTAATGAAGAAACTGCACGTGGCATCATACGTATTGCTAATAATAATATGATAAATGCACTTAAACTTGTATCTGTTAATAAGGGATACGATCCAAGAGATTTTAGTCTTGTAGCTTTTGGAGGTGGTGGTGGAATGCATGCTACATCGTTAGCAAAGGAATTAAATATTCCAAAAGTGATAATACCAGTTAATTCTTCTGTTTTTTCTGCTTGGGGCATGTTGATGAGTGATTTGAGAAGAGATTATATTCTTACTAAACTTACTACTATGAATGACCAAGCAATTGATATTTTGAATAAAACTTTTAGTGAAATGGAAAAACAAGCAGAAGAAAGTTATAAAAAAGAAAATATTTCTAAAGAATTAATATCATTTAAAAGATTTGGAAGTTTTAGATACTTGGGTCAAGATCATTCTGTTGAAATTCCAATTACAAATTCAAAATTTGATGAAGATTCAATAAAGAAAATTATTGATGATTTTCATACTCAATATGAAAAAGAATTTACTTATAAATTAGAAAACCAAGTAGATATGATTCAATTTCACCTTGTAGCTTTTGCCAAAATTGAAAAGCCTGAGTTACAAGAGAGAAAAATTACAAATATAAAAGTTGAAGATACTATAAAAGAGACAAGAGAAGTAGATTTTGATGAAATGGGAGTGCATAAATCAAATATTTATAATTTCGATCTTCTAGAACCTGGAATGGAATTTACTGGCCCAGCAATAGTTGAAGATCCAAGCACTACGGTTGTAATTTTTCCTAAACAAAAATGTAAAGTAGATAAGTTTGCAAATTTACACATCTCAATAGGAGGAGAAAATAGTGAATAGTATAAAAAATGATCCAATAACGACTGAGATTATTCAAAGTTCACTACAAGCTGCTTGCGATGAAATGTTTGTAGCTATGAGAAAAACTGCAATGAGCTCAATTATTTATGAAGTTCTTGATTTTGGAACAGCCGTAACAGATTCTAACGGTAACATAGCTGCTTCTGGTGCTGGTATACCTGCATTTATTGCAATGTGTGATAAGGCAGTGCAAGCTGTTATAAAAAAATATGATTCAAATCAAATAAAAGAAGGTGATGTTTTTGCTACTAATGATCCTTACAATGGAGGAGTAACTCATTTAAATGATGTTATTGTTGTTATGCCAGTTTTTTCACAAGGAGAAAGAATAGCATGGACGGCAAATATTGCTCATTGGCCTGATTTAGGAGGGATGGCTCCTGGAGGTATTTCAGCTGATGCAAAAGAAATATTCCAAGAAGGTTTACAACTTCCAGTAATCAAAATGATTGAAAATGGGAAACCAATCCAATCAGTAATAGATATTATAACGGCTAATAGTAGAGTACCACAATACACACTTGGAGATATGTGGGCAGCTATAGCTTCAATAAGAGTAGGGGAAAAAAGAATTAAGGATATTGCAAATAAATATGGAACAGAAATATTTAAAAATTCTGTTCAACAATTTATGGATTATGGTGAAAGAACTTCTTTGGATGCGTTATCAAGTCTTCCTCATGGAACTTATCATGGAGAAGATTTACTTGATGATGGCAGAAAAATTCAGGTTGATGTTACTATTAACGATAAAGAATTTATTGTAGATTTAAGAAATAATCCAGAGCAAGATGATGGACCAAATAATGCTTCATATGATGGAACAGTAGTATCTGCGCAAATGGCATTTAAAGGGATCACTTCAAGTGATTTCATTTGTAATGCTGGAACGTTTAGACCTTTAAAAGTTTTATGTGATGAAGGATCTATGTTTAATCCAGTAAGACCAGCTGCTCAAGGTATATACTACGAAACAGATATTAGATCCTATGATTTAATTTGGAAAACTATTTCCCATCTAAATCCAAATAAATCATCTGCTGGAAGTTTTGCTTCTATATGTGGTACATTTATGGGTGGCCAACATAGTTGGTGGTTGGGGAGCAAGTAGCGTAAGTGATGGCTGTAGTGCAAACTTTTCTGCTTTTCACGGTGATACTTTTAATACCCCCGCAGAAATATCTGAAGCTAGACATGGTGTTTATGTAGATCAAATGAGACTTACTGACGAAGATGGTGGTGAAGGTAAATTTAGAGGTGGCAAAGGAATAGTAATGGATTACAGAGTTAGATCAAAAAATGCCTGGGTATCAGTAGCTTATACAAGGTCTAAAAGTTTACCATGGGCATTAGATGGGGGTAATGAAGGTGGATCTAATTATATTGAGGTAATTCGTAAAAATGGAGATCTAGAAAAATATTCTGTTGTAACTGGATTAACTCTTGAACCAGAAGATGTCGTGAGAATTCATACTGGTAATGGAGGAGGGTGTGGTAAGCCAGAACTTAGAGACAAGTCTTTGATTGAAGAAGATTTACTGAATGAATACATCACTTTAGATCAAGCAAAAAAATTTTATAAATACAAGTAGTTTAAATTTTAAAAACTGGATTTTTTATTTTTTTTGAATTTATTTCAATTCCAAGACCAATATTATTTGATGCCTCAAATTTACCTTTTTTTCTTTGTGGGGAACCTTTAGAATAACTCAATGTGTTATAACTGTTAAAATCAGTTGATGAAAAAAGATATTTCGAAGGTGTACTATGAGCTAAATGTGCAATTGCTGATGTTGCAATATCACCACCCCATGAGTCTTCAATAGTCATTCCAACTCCTAACTCAATACATAAGTCTCTTAATAATTTACTTTTTGTAATTCCGCCAAGTTTACTTATTTTTATATTAATTATATCCATAGCTTTATCTTTATAAGCTCTTAAAAAAGCACTTATAGAATCAATATTTTCATCCAAAATAAATGGGTTACTGCATTTATCCCTAACAATTAAATTTTCCTCATAAGTTAAGCAAGGTTGTTCAATATAAATATTTAAATGATTAGTTTCTTTGACTACTTTAAGCGCATCATGCATCAGCCAACCAGTATTAGCATCAGCAACTAATATCTCATTATTCTTTAATTTCGATCTAATTAATTTAATTCTTTCAATATCCTCTATTGGGTCCCCACCAACTTTAAGTTGAAATTTTTTATATCCCTCTTTTTGATATTTAATAACTTTCTTTGTCATTGCTTTAGGGGACTCTTGAGAAATTGCTCGATATAGATCTACATTTTTTCCAAATTTTCCTCCAAGTAATTTCCATAATGGGACTTGCATTACTTTTGATGTTATATCCCAGCAAGCAATATCAATTGGTGATTTTACATAGTTGTGACCCTTTAAGTTTTTATCCATTTCTAAATTAATTTCTTGTAGATTTGTTGGATCTTTATTGATTAGGTATTTACCAATCTGCTTTATGCCCGTTCTTACACCTTCAGCATAAGCAGGTAAATACGCAGGACCAAGCGTACAAACTTCTCCAAGTCCACTAATTCCAATATTGGTATTTATTTTTACAATTGTTGAATCAAAAGAGTTTACTGAATTACCATGAGACCAACTATAATTTCCTTCTTTAAGTGGAAGATCTATTTTAAAAACTTCAATTGATTTTATTTTAATCATTTTCATCCGATAGCATTAATAAAGAAGTATTTCCACCTGACGCTGTAATATCATTTGATAATGTTTTTTCATTTAACAGATTAAGCAAATAATTTGGTCCTCCAGCTTTCGGACCTGTTCCTGACAATCCTCTCCCTCCAAATGGTTGTGATCCTACCACAGCTCCAGTAATGTTTCTATTTATATAAATATTTCCTACATTAACATTATTTGAAATAAAATTTATCGTGCTGTCAATTCTACTATGTATTCCTAAAGTTAATCCATAATTTAAATTATTTATTTCATCTACTAAGTTATCAATTTTATCAGAAGAATATCTTACGATATGAAGAATAGGTCCAAAAACTTCTTCATCAATTTCTTTTAAATCATTTATTTCAATTATTGTTGGTTGAACAAAAAACCCGTCTAAATTTTTATCTAATTC
>LULJ01001058.1_pt1 | contig 17159 bp, 19 predicted proteins | sample 728171 | NCBI WGS metagenome assembly LULJ01 (sample SAMN03860292, study PRJNA289734) | marine metagenome | biome: seawater column; feature: ocean; material: water; isolation source: Red Sea water column Station 169 - depth 25m | place: Saudi Arabia: Red Sea | collected 2011-10-15 | depth 25 m
TTCTCAAACTTAGGCAAGTTGTCATTTTGCAGTTTCTGTAAAAAGTCTTGATATTCTCCAACCAAATCCAAATGCTCTGCATCTGGTAGGTGATGTACATCTGATCGCCAGTCTATAAAAATCGTGGTTATTTTTTCATTAGGGTTTTTAAACTGTGAAATTTGCGTTGTAATTACTCTCTTTTTTTCATTTAGTTGTTGAGTGAGATTTTTTTCTTGGGCATTAAACTCAGTGAGCATTGCGATTTTCTTTTGATCAATATTTTCAAAATTGACTTGGCAATATACAGGATATTTTTCCTCGAAAAGTGCTGTATCGAGGTCGAGAGAAGCCGACAATGCTTGTTGCTCTTGCACAATATTGGCATTAATTTCGGCGATTTTATGCTCAGTTTTATATTGCTTACGTCTAGCTTGTTCAATATCTATCTCTTTTAATTGAGATAGTTGTGTTTCAACATGGTTTAATTGTTCCTGTAATACTGCGATTCGATTATTGGTTTTTTCAAGCGTTTCAACTTGTTTTTTAAAATCTGCAATCTGTTTTGCATCAGATTGCCAATCAATCATTTCAAAAGACTCAAAGCGATCCATAAAACGATTGCAGTCATCTTTATCTTTAGCGAGTTGTTTGATGCTCGATCTAACTTGATCAATTTCTTTATTATTTATGTTTTGCTTTTCCTGGAGTGTGAATAAGTTTCTTTTTAACAATGTGATTTTATCAAGGTTATCCCAACCTAAAATAAAGTTTTCTCGATATGTAATGCTTTGACGATCATCTTTTTCATGTCTGCCTTTGGTCGATTTAATTAAACCTTGTTGCGTCACAGCTTTTTCATTATAACGATTAAATTCATCTAAACTTTCGACGCAAGCATAGTCAAACTGTCGTTTCACGACGTCTTCGACCCACAAGCGATATTGACTATTTTCTTGAAATTTTAATTTGTTAAATAGTGAATTTTCCGCAATTACTTGCGTTGAACTGAATGTCGTCAAGGTTGTATCTTCATGATAACGCTGGTAAACAATTTTTCCTTTTAGGTTAGTATTGTTTACATAGGCATTGACTTGTTTGTAGTATTTTTCAGGAACGATAAGCCTTAAGCCAAAATTATGTAGGATTTTTTCAATCGCAGCCTCCCAAGTCATTTCATCACGTCGAACTTTAATCAGTTCGGCAATAAAGGGAATCTCGTGTTTGCTTGCGCCGATATGTTGCAAAATTTCATCTCGAATCCGTGCAACATGCCCAGTAATATTATTTTGATTTCTTTGTAACACTTGGATGTTTTGTACAACGTCTTGAATGTCTTTTGGAAGTTGCAATTGATCAGTTTGAAGCTGAGGTAATCGTGTTTGTAGGTCAGTGGTTTTTTGCTCGGATACTTCTACAATATTTTTAGCCTGAGCTATATTTTGTAAAAATTGATTTGCTTCGGGATTTTGAAGTAATTTTAATCCACCTGCGAGCAGATTATATTGTACTAATCTGTCTGAGCGTTGTTCACGACTTTTTTCAAGTTGAATGATTTGCTGTTTTAAGTTTTCAATGCGACTACCGACTTGATCGGATTTGATCTGAGTCAATAAATCTGTTCTCTGATCGTCTAGTTGAGATTCTTGTGATTTAAGTTGTTCAAGATCATGTTCACACAATTTTAATTCTGCGCGTTTTAGTTCAAGTTCTTGTTCAGCAAGTTGTACAAATTTCTGAGAAAACCAATGATTACCGAGTATTTTACACTGATCATTTGTGCTTTGGCTTTTTCAATATTGGTTTTTGCATCCATGAGTGTGATAAAGCTTTCTTTCAGCTGTAAATATTCAGCTTCTGCATCACGACCTTCTAGCATATTATTACGAATAAACTCGTCTAAATCATCTAAAACTTTGACTCCAACAATTTGATTAAAAAGACTGAGTGCTGTCGTAGTCATACCAAATAAATGGGAAAAACGCTCAGCATAGCTGGTTGGACCATCAAAAAACTCAATATTTCGTTTGCTTTGATCGTTGTACTGTTTTTCTAATCTTTTTTTCCAATCACCTTTTGCATCAAACTGATTAAAATCCTTATCAATGCTTAAGTTCGTTTTGGCTAAACCAAAACTACGTTTTAATTCACCATTGTTAAACCACCGCACCTGAAAAAGCGTAATACTACGCATGTCAGTATTGCTAAAGTTCGCCAATATCACCGAATAGCAATTTTTATCACGAAGCTTTTGAGTGGAGGTGCCAGTTTCGCCTTCATTTTGAATATTGCCATAATGTCCAAGTACATAGGTTTCTTCCGTACGATCACCTTTCTTGTCTATCCCTGAAGACTGATTATAGAAGCGATCTTTTTTGACAGGGACAAGTAAGGTGAGTAGGGCATCAATAAATGTACTCTTCCCAGACGCATTTGCTCCAGTAAGTAGTGAGTTATTTCCTTGGGGTGCAATTCGGAAAATTTGCTGATCGAAAGTTCCCCAATTATATACTTCCATATAATTCAGGCGAAAACCCGCTTGGTCAGAGCTTGTATTAAATAGACTGTATGTACTCATTGAGCTTTCCTTTGAAATCTTGCAATTCATCTAAACTAATTTTTTCTTTGATAATGCGTTGAATTTGATAGGTTTTAATATTTTCCTTTTCTGAGATAAACTTTAGATAACCAAGCTCTTCTACAGCATTGATATATTTATCCATATCTTTTTGAAATTTAAGATGATTATAGCCTTCTTGTAAAAATAGCTCTAATTCTTCACGAATCTGAAGATTTGAAATAAACTTTTCATTGCTTTGGTATTGTGTCGGGTTGTTATCAAAGTCTTCCAAACTATAGCGCAACACAATTAAAACAATGGACACCTCGAAACCAACGGCACGTCGTTGTATTAAGCCGAGTGTATCGCCATCACTATTTTCCAACTGCTTGATGAAAGCAAAACCTTCATCCTTTTTTATAATCAGCTCAAGTCCAATCGTACCCACAAAATCTTGTATATCGACTTGATAATGAATAATGCTATCCCATACAGGAGATGATCTCTCAACGGGTGACTTTAATAAGCGTATGATCGCTTTAGAATAAGGTTTTTCGTACTGCTCTAAATTCGCCATTGCAAAAGCTCCTTATCTCAAGTACGTATGACAATAATTTCAGGAATTTGGATCGTTTTTTGCTGTATTTGATCAAAACAGATACGTTGCTGCTGCTCATCATTTACCGTATGTTTAAAATCTTTTATAACATCCATAAATCCAAATAGTTCAGGTAGACCTTGTGATAAACCACCTTGTTTCTCAATCACTTCTTGAATACTGACTTGAGATTGTTTCGCGAGAATATTTTGAATGTGACGCTTAATTTTCTTTTTATCAATATGCACATGTGCAAACAACTTTGACAGTTGTTCAGATTCATTCAGATTATTATTGGCGAGAGTAGGGGGAGTTTCATAATTGACCTGTTCAGACTTTTCATAGGTCAACTTTCTTTCAAAAGGAATTTTAATATCAACAGAAGTTTCAAGCTCAAAACTTACATCAGGTTTTGCATTTTGCTTGTTTAACGTAAGTAAGGATTTTTTAATATCCTGAATAATAGTTTTAGTGAGAGCAGCTTGCGAAGCTTCATTTTCCCGAATAATACGACCCAGCTTCTCAGCCATTCGATCATTGGCTTTATATACTTTTTGCCCAGCTTGATGTAAATATTTTTTCATCCCACGCAAAAAGAAATCATCGACCAGAATATTCTTTTCTTGCAATGTGGTATATAGCGAACTAACGAGAGAATCCCATTCATTTTGTAAATTCGGGTCAAGCAAAAATGACCAAAAAGCATAAAAACTTTTCCCCTGACTGCTTTCCTTCAAAGTATCTAGTGAGTCAAAAGCAAGCTGTAAAAGATCACTTTTATACAAATTTCCCTCAGCATGGCGTTGGTAAATATCTTTGGTAATCGACTTAAAATTTTCCTCCACCTCTTTAAAATCAGACAAAAGCTCTTTTGCAGATTGATTAATTTCTTTAAATCGTGGTGTAATCTGAAACTCCTCGTAAATATGAATGTTTTCACCAATTTTTAGTCGATCAATTTGTTGCTCAATCTCTAACTTTTTCTGCTCTAATAGCTGAATTCGACTTTCTACATCATCATTTGTATTCTCAACCAATTCTTTTAGTTGATTAAAAATATATTTAAATTTGGATTCTGTACCCACAAATTCTTCTTTTTTTAAATTCTGCAACCAATCTAATGTTTTATTGGTATGAGAGGACAACTCATAAAATATGATGCCTTGATCATTTTGATAATTACTTAAAAAACCTTTATTTGTCCAATCTTGAATATAGCGTTTGGCTTTTAGCTCATAGGTTGTAAGCGAATTATCTTGATCAAAATCCAACTCATTAACTGAGTCAGGTTCTTGATTGTCACTTGCATCAAAATTTTTCTCCATATACTGAATTAATGCTAACTGCAACTTATCTAATGAATGAGCGGTTTGTTGATCGGTGAAGGATTCTAATAAAAACTGAATAATCCATTCTCTATTTTTTAAGCATAATAGAGCAATGCTAGGCGAAGTTCTTAGGGAAGTCATTGTTTCATGAATATGCAACACTTTTCATACCTATGTAAAATCTTACAATGTTTTTATTTGCTTAAATGTATGTATTAAATACAATATTTTTAATATTAAGTTGTTCACTATCAATATTGCAATACCATGATCTGACTGTTACGACATAAACTGTCGTTACGAACCTCAATCTATGTTGAATAAATCAAAAATCGGAAGTGAAAACAATTTCTGTAAGGAAATATGCGTGCTTTTATGTTAAAACAATATTTCGCATAATCACGCATTATGTTACTTGCTACGGCATTGCTACACGGTAACGAATAAGCAATACAATCATTGTTTATTCGTTACCGTGTCAATGATGTTACAATCAGCAAGTAACATCAGAGCATTTAATATAATGTCACATTATGCGAAATACGCTGTAAAACAAGCTCTATTCAATTCCAAAATTAACAACGTACCTAGCCAGTATTTTCAAGACTACACACAAAGAACAGCAATCTGTGCTTTCTGTGGTCGTGTTTTGACATTCTCGACAATTCCAAAGCATATTAGAAAATTCCACTACGATCACCTCGGGCGATTTATTTTTGATTAGTTACACGGTAACAATGCTTTGGTGTTTTTGTTCTCACCGTAAAAATTTGATCAAAATTTGAGTCCACGCTTTCTAATGGTGGACTCTAGTCCCGAATTTGGGAATTTTAAGCCTTATCAATGAGCTTTTTTATCAGTGTTTTGATGATGCAATTTTGATCACTGTTTAAGCATTTAGCTAATCTGATCACTACCCACAGAATAACGATAATTGTGAGTGCTGTTTTCACTAAAAATAATTCAATGTTCATCTTGCAATAGACACTTTCCCACTTTCTGATACTTCCACAAGATCAATCGCACTTTGTAAAACAATATGCGCTAGCTCGGTATCTTTGATTGGCTCTCGTTTTTGGCTGATCAATTTTTTATTTATCTCTACGGCTTTGTTTCTCAAAAGCTCTTTTTCTCTATCGTTCAACCTAAGCATATCAGCCATTTTCTAAGCCCAAAAAAAACATAACTCTAATTATTTTACATAAACATGTATACGTGCTTTACAAGAAACATGTATTCATGTTAATTTTCGCTCATTCAAGAAACATGTATACATGTAAAATTGTGAGCTAACTATGCTAGATCATCTAAGAATACATATCCCATTTGAATCTTCTTTCTTTCAAGTCGATTCCGAGGGGCGTTTTTTCTTTGTTGATGTAGATATTCATAAAATCGAAGTTCCTTTAGCATCACGCTCAGTTCATAAAAACGATGATGGCTCAATTTCAGCAAGTGCTTTATTTCATCCCTATGAATCTTTAGCAACAAATTACACTGGCATGGCGATGAAAGTATTTTTCGATTCATATACACCGCCTTACGTTGAAATCAAAGCATCACCTGCAAAATTATTGCAGGGTCATAACGTATTTGGACTAGATGACATCGAGCAGGGTGCATTTGAAATGATCGGCTATTTGCATGAAGCCTATCCAAGCCTTGCTTGTATGCTTGATTATCAACTAGCCGAAGTCATGCATATTGATGTTACGTATTCCGCTCGTGTTAAAGATCAAAACACAGCACACAAAGTTCTTGATTTTATGAGTCGTGTTAGCAACGGACAGACTCGACTATCTAATAAAAAATTTGATACGTCTGTTTATTGGGGAGGTAAAAATTCCCGATTAGTCAATCATAAATGCTACTTGAAGCATGATGAATTCATTGCACAGTTTGAAGAATACAAGGCACTTGCTAAGAAAAACGATAAATCAGCGCAACGTGTTATCGAAGTTATGAGCAATCAAAATCTAATCAATTGGACTGTCGGCTTAATACGCTTTGAATCACGCCTTAAAAAACGCTGGCTAGAACGCAACAACATACCTACAAACCTATTTCAACTTATCCAGTTCCAAAAAGATCACCCAAATTTACTCCAAACACTTTGGACTCAAGCGACCAGCAAATTATTCGATGCACTGAGAGGGCAGACAATGAAGATAACTGACGATGCGAGCGTATTACAAGCCATTGAAACATCAGACATTGTAATTACAAATAGTGGAAAAGTTTCACAAACACGGGTCAGAAATTTGTTTTCTGCATTCTTGCTTATCCGTGAAAAAGGACTTGATGAAATCCATCGCACTTATTCAAAAACAGCATTTTACAAGCTCGTTTCTGATCTCTGTGCTTGCGGATTTTCTAAAGCATATTTGCAAAACCTTCATGATGAGAAGTCTAAAAACATCATTCCATTTATCAAACTTGTTGATATTGATTTTAACCAGCAGTTGCCAGATTGGTATGAAAAGCCAGTTTCGCAATTCAATAACGTAGCTTAATACAGGTGGTCCTTATGACTCAAAATACACAACATCCGATCATGGTTGTAACTGGTATCCGAAAATCAGCGGGCGATTTCAAAGCAGATAACGGCGATAACATCACGTTCTCTAATACGGTTGTTACCGTGTTGCAAGATTATTCAGATCAAGAAAAACAGCAAGGCGCTATCGGACAAAAATCGACTGATTACAAAATTAAAGGCGCTCAGTTCTTCAATGACTATTTGCATATGTCATCAAAATTGCCTGCACAGGCTGAGCTTATTTTCAACTGGGATTTCACTAAAAAAACGCCAGTGGCGCAATTGGTGGCGCTCAACTTTGATTTGAAGGATAGCAAAGCTTGATTATTTATTCATGGTTTCGTCCAGTCTTTTTATGTGAAAAATGCGATCAAGAATTTTCATCTAAAAATGAATTAGAAAATCATCAAAAACTTTGTGATGACTAAGGATTTTAAAAAATGGCTTATGTCTGTGAAACATTAAACACGGCTACCAATCAATGTGATTCGTGGATTTCAACTTTAACGCTAACAGACTTTGCTATCACAAGCTCGCAATCAGCAGAATTATGCATAGCGATTGCTAGTTTTTATTCAATATGCTGGATTCTAAAAAAATCTCGCTATGCAGTTAAATAGAGGGTTTTCACATGGAAAACACACAAAATAAGTTTGGCTTACTTAAAAAAGCTGGTGTTGCCTTAGCGTCTGCTGGTGCTTTGGTTGGTGCTTCTTCTGCTAATGCAGCGATTACATTTGACACGACTGATCTACTTGCAAACATTGCAAGTGGTGAGGGCTTTGCAATCACTGCGGGTCTAGCGTTCATCGGTTTGACTGCAACGATCAGTGTACTTCGTAAATCTCGTGGTGCTGTTCGTTAATCACGATCAAAAAAATAACTGTGCGCTACTCTGCGACCTTGTGGAGCGGAGAAAGCGCACAGTTTATAGAGGGTGATATGGAAGAAGCAAATATAGCAAATTGGCTGTTTGTATTCATTTTTTGGCAGGCAATGCGTATTTTAATGTGAGTGTATACATGAAAAAGATATTAAAAAAATGGCAGTTGATATTTTTATCATGTGTATTGGCATTTGCCCCAGCATATGCATTGGCAAACACTGTTCTAAATGGCTGGACAATAACAGATCGTGCAATGGAAGGTGCAACACGAGTTTATAACGGTGCAAAAACTGCCGTCATTAACGGCGCTAATGTTGCAAAAACATCAGTAGCACGCATCAAGCCCACAACTGACATTGTAAGTAAAGCAATTGTAAGGACTGGTGCGGTTGTAGCTGTCGATCTGGCTATTCAAGCGCTGATTGGCGCTGTTGATTACGTCATGGATGCCGAAAATAACAGAGTTATATACTATCCCGATGGTAGATACCTTTGGGTTAATGTTGATTCTGATGTGCGTTATAACTCAGCAGAAGAAGCATGCAAATCATACACTCAAGCACATTCAAAATATTATATATCTGTACAAGTTAATGAACACGGTACTGCCGCTGACTGTGTTTTTTCATCTAGTGAAGATTCTCCGTACGTATCAACAACAATTTTAACCGCTGTAGAGCCTACTCTTGATGAACGCGAAAAATCTATACCCTATACAACTGTCGCCGATCAAATAATTTCTGACGCCGAAACCGATGCACGTGCAGGCGGATACGTCGGTGAAGCAATAGATGCAGAAGTAGCAAAAGGCGGTGCCATGGCTCAGGACGTTGCAAATCAATTCGAAGCTGCGAACGTAGTAATTAATTTTCCCACACTGTTAGTAAACTGGTGGGAAACAGCTACTAATGCATTTACATCAGCGTGGGCGACTGTTACAGAATATTTTGACTGGATGAAAGAGGAAGATTTACCAAACCGTGATACATCAGATATTACTTTGCCTGATACACCGATCACACCGCAAACAGTCAATGTGAATTTCGGCAAAACATGCCCAGCGCCTACGACTGTTAATATTTCATTCGGTGGTCAATCGAAAGAAATCACAATAATGAATTACGAATTTATCTGTGAATGGTCTTGGGTTGTGGAATATTCAGTGATTGCATTGGCTTCAATTTCTTCTGTCTTTATTGTCGCAGGGAGGAAAAGCTAATGGGTAAATTGCTTTACAACATCCTTGATTTATTTGCTAACAACTCTTTCCGATCGCTTTTAACAAGTCTTGGTATTGGTCTTGTTTCTGCAACTGCTGTGCAAACTTTACTTAGCGAATACATCAATACTGCACTAAATCAAGCGTCAACTATGCCAATGCTCGGACTTCTCGGCATGTTCGGCATTGATTCAGCGTTATCTATTCTTCTCGGTGCTGTCTTGACTCGTGCATCAATTGAAGCGTCTAAATTGTCATTAGGGAAACGTGCATAATGCCTATCAAATTAATCACTGGACAGCCTGGAAACGGCAAAACACTTTATGCAGTTAAATTGATTCAGGAAGCTGTAAAAGATGGCAGGGAAGTTTATTCAAATATCAACGGTCTTACTCTTGATGTATTACCAATTCCTGAAAATGCTCGGGGTGAGCTTGATTGGACAATGACACCAAAAGGTGATGAAACACTAGGTACAAAAGGCGCTTTGATTGTTTATGATGAAGCGCAAAAGTTAAACTATTTCGCATATAAATCAAAAGAAAAGTTATCAGCTAATCCGATCATTACAGAATTAGAAACACATCGTCACGGTGGTTATGATCTGATTTTTATCACGCAATCGCCTAAGTTTTTGCATCTCCATTTATTAGAGTTGGTTAATGAACACTATCATGTAAAGCGTCCATTCAACAAAAAACAGGCTGAAATACACATGCACCGTAAAACCTGTATGTTGCCTGAAACCGAAGCTGCCGAAAAACGTGCTGAGGATATTTTTAAATTTGCATATCCGTCTGAATTGTTTAAAAAATATAAATCTACTGAAATTGTGACTAATGCAAAAGTTCGTGTACCAAAATACATGAAAAAGTTGTTCTTTATTGGTGGTGCGTGCCTGCTTGGTATTATTTACATGCTTGGATTTTCAGATAATAAAATCTTTAATCATGTTAAGGGTGAGGATGAAAACAAAGAATTTTCATCCAATACAACTGATAGCAAGCTCATTGATCCACAGCAAACAATGCTAAAAGTTGATAATCGTACACCCGAAGAACGAGAAGCAGAACGCCGTAAAAATTTTAATGACACGCTGGATTACAACCGTACCCAATTGATGAAATATGATGTCAATAAGCCTTATGAAATTGATCAATCATCATATCAGTATGAAGTAACACAATTGCCACAGCTCGCAGGCTGTGCCATTGTTGCGAATAAATGCACATGCTACTCACAGCAAGCGACTCGTTTAAATATCTCAACAAAAGACTGTAAACGCTATATGAGCGGTGACAAGCCATTTAACCCATTCCTACAGGTGAATATACATGATACGTTCAATCGTCAGAGCAATAGTGAGAACAATCGTCAACAAGTGGATACGCAAATATCTGTAGAGGATGTCGAAAAGCGTTCTATTCATAACCAATTAAGTCGTGAATATCAGCGGTCTTATCCGCAAAATAACAATGAAATAAGTTCAGGATTTGGATAAAAACACTTGCGTTACACGGTAACTATTGTTATAATGCAATCATATTGAATAGTTACAGGGTAACGTAAAATGAAAGACTTAAAAGACAATAAAACTATTGATGCTTTCGAAAAGAAAGCAATGACGAATGCAGAACGTCAAAAAGCGTATCGTGATAATTCAGATACTAGACGTTTAGATATGAGAATATCCACTGAGTCATCAATCCAGCTATCTTCTCTTGCTCATTATTTTGATGAATCTAAAGTTGAAATTATTCAAAAGTTACTTGATAAGGCTTATCGTGATCTATTGGATTCAGCAGATTTTGATATGGAAAGAATGCTTCATAAAATATAGCGCATGGCGCTAAACTGTCTAAAAAGGGTTCGCATGATTTAAAATTCTCAATAATCAAGTTTCATGGAATCAATCAGACTCTGTGAAACAATGATCTGAAATAAAAGCCATAATTCGATTCATGACGCAAAAGCAACCCTAAGCGATATGCTTTTGATTTTAATTAAAAAAATAAATTTTTAAATGTGATTGTTTGAGTGCAAAAAATATTGTGGGCAAAGTGATTTTATGTTTATAAACTTGTTGGTAAGTCAACGTAAAACAGCTTTTTCGTTTTGCGGACTTATCAATAATGTTTATGAACATATAAAAATCATGTTCCGAAGGATTGTCCATAATATTTGAAGCACTTTAAAAATGTTTTTATAGAATCATCTTTGAGCAACATTGCTTTTAAAAAAATGAATTGAAAAGTCTTTTATTTCAGATCAGTGTTTTATAGATATTGATTTGATGAACATTATTTAGCATTTTGCTGAATGAGGCTTAAATTATGCAGTAAAAGCGCCATGCGCTTAAAATCAATCAAAAATCTTACATTTGTATTTTATTTAATCGTATGTCTATAGAAAATATGCTTGTATGTGCACATAGAATCGCACACAGCGCAAAAAACATTATTTTATGTATCTACCTAGCCCAATAAAATTAAAATGCAGAATTTCGCATAATGTATATTATGTTAAATAACATCTCTACGACCACACCCTACTTTCACGGTCAACGAGGCAAGCGCGTGGTCTTTAGCAAGGGACTGCGTATTTCAAAGACGAAGCTGAGATACTTATTTTTGGACTGCCAAGGTCTAGCTAAAGAATGGGAGTTAGCGCTGGCCATGGAGAAAGAAGAATTCTTCAGTGATGTTCGACGCCATGTCGATAAGCTCAACATTCTGCGTCGCAGAGTGAACGCTTATTACTAAGTTGTAAATGGCTATAAATGGTTATATCATTCAGTTCTGACCTTGGGGAGTAGTCTCTTAGTTTTTACTGTGATAACCGTCAACAGTCTCCGAACAGCAGTTCGTGGCGGTTATGTCCATACTTGGATTGACAAGACTTAAGGCAAATGGCGCTCTCGGGGTGTAGAGTCTCGTTTGACTTTGTCTAAACCACCCCAAGGAAATACTCATGTCACAGCTAATCATCGTTATTACGATCAATCGATTGGCGTCTTATGCCACTGGAAATACTCGTAAATTTTCATTCAGTAAAGCCATTAAACAACTTCCAAACTGCATCTCCTTTGATAACAAAAACCATTTTACAAATGGGAGTGTCGTCTAATGTTAGTTTCTTTTTTAGCCATTTTAGGTGGTTTCATTCTATTGGTTTGGAGTGCTGACCGTTTCGTTGAAGGTGCTGCTGCTACTGCTAAACATGCTGGCATGCCGTCATTGCTAATTGGAATGGTCATTGTTGGTTTCGGTACGTCTGCACCTGAAATGGTTGTTTCTGCAATGGCGGCCATTCATGGCAATCCAGATTTAGCCCTCGGTAATGCGCTCGGCTCGAATATCGTCAATACAGGTTTAATTCTAGGGTTAACAGCCATTATTACTCCAATATTGGTGCAATCAAAAATAGTCAGAAAAGAGATCCCTATATTATTGCTTATTAGTTCTGCGCTAGGTTATTTCCTTTGGGATGGCTCGCTAACACGTTTTGAGTCTGTTCTTCTTCTGGTGGGGTTCTTTACCTTAATTGGCTGGAGTATTTACTCTGCTATGAGAGGTAAAGGGGATAAATTAGAAAGTGAAATGGATCAAGAACTGGTTCAGCACGAGATGCCTATCAAAAAAGCTATTTTTTGGCTGGTTATTGGCTTGATTCTTCTGATAGTGAGTTCACGATTACTCGTTTGGGGAGCAGTGAGTATCGCAGAGGCGCTGGGTGTTAGTGATTTAATTATCGGCTTAACGATTGTTGCTTTGGGCACGTCACTCCCTGAATTAGCAGCATCCATTATTGCAGTTAGAAAAGGTGAACATGATATAGCTATTGGAAATGTGGTGGGTTCTAACATGTTTAACTTACTCGCTGTCGTTGGTATCGCGGGCGTTATATCGCCGATTACAGGTATGTCTTCCGAGGTTATGTCTCGCGACTGGTTAGTTATGATGGGCTTGACAATCGCCTTGCTATTTATGGCCTATGGATTTCGTGGCGCTGGACGGATTAACAGATTGGAAGGCGCAGGTCTGCTAATCGCATTTTGTGCTTACAACACTTGGCTAGTTTCTTCTGTGATTTAATCACGACATCAAAAAGTATTAAATATGCATGTGGACTCAACTCACATGCGCACAATGAAAGAGAGAAGTAAAAAAGATTCACTTATTCAATTTTGGCAAAATCATTCAGAGGCAATAGCAGCGCTTGGTTATAATTTAATCTTGGCTATTGTTATTTGGGTGGCAAGCTCACTTATTGCAAAAGCAGTGTGCAAAGCGATTCAAGACACTAACTCTAAGTTGAATAAAGTTGACGCGACCCTGATACCAATATTTTCAACCGTAGCCAGTTACGCGGTTTATGTCATTAAAGAGATAAACTTATTCATTACAGTGCTTGAAACCATCGATGGTTTGTATATTGCCTCATTTGAAAACTAAATATATAAATGCATTGTGACTCATCGTTTTAATAGATTTTGGTGATTAAAAATGATTAATTTTTAACGTATTTTGCCCTCGCCTGATGCAACTTTTTATAGCTTTCAATCAAACGCAGATGACGATCCAAGCCATCAAGTTGCATATTGGTTTCGGTCAATCCGTAAAATTTCACTGTGCCATTGACTGAACCTAAGACTGCATCCATGCGCTCATCGCCAAACATACGACGGAAATTCACTTCAAAATCGCCAATGTCCATCTCATCATCGAGCATGACTTCGAGCACCACATCCATACATTGATAAAATAAACCACGCTCGACCGTGTTGGTATTGTATTGCAAGAAGGTTTCGACCAATTCTTTGACTTCTTCAAATTCTTTTAATGCGAGATAAATCAACAACTTTAACTCAAGAATGGTGAGCTGCCCCCACACGGTATTGTCATCAAACTCAATACCGATCAAGGTGACAATGTCAGTATAATCATCAACTTCCACGTCTTCTAAGCGTTCAACCAATGCTTGCAATTGCTCATCATCTAGGCGATGAAGATTGAGAATATCTTCACGGAAAGCCAAGGCTTTATTGGTATTGTCCGATGTTCATAGACTGCCATATAGGATTCTTTGCCCAAGTCTTCGAGAATTGCAAATAACGTTTCTGCCTCTTGAACATTGGTATGAGCGCCGTTGGCGGTAAACTCCCATTCAACAAAATCATAATCCGATTTTGCACTAAAGAATCGCCATGACACTACACCACTCGAATCAATGAAATGCTCAACAAAATTATTCGGCTCGGTCACAGCATTTGTACTAAATGTTGGACGTGGTAAATCATTTAAGCCTTCAAAACTCCGTCCTTGTAACAGCTCGGTCAGACTACGTTCTAGTGCCACTTCCAGTTTTGGATGCGCACCAAATGAAGCAAACACGCCACCTGTACGTGGATTCATCAAAGTCACGCACATCACAGGAAACTGACCACCGAGCGACGCATCTTTAACCAAGACTGGGAAGCCCTGCTCCTCTAACCCTTTGATCCCTGCAACGATGCTTGGATACTTGTCTAAAACATCTTGTGGGACATCAGGAAGGGTGATTTCATTTTCGATAATTTCACGTTTGACTGCACGCTCAAAAATCTCTGAAAGACACTGCACTTGCGCTTCAGCTAAGGTATTGCCTGCACTCATACCATTACTGAGATATAGATTCTCAACTAAATTGGATGGAAAATACACCGTTTCACCATCCGATTTACGCACAAATGGTAAGGCACAAATGCCAGGATAATGTACAAACTCAGCGTTGGCAATCTCTTCACCCCAAAACTGATCGTTATAGAAAAAGTTACAATTTAAACGCTCGATAAACTCGCCCAAAGCCGATGCAAGCGCACTTTCCTTAGTCGCACCTTTACCATTGGTAAAGCACATCGGCGACTGTGCATCACGAATATGCAATGACCACACATTCGGCACGATATTACGCCATGAAGCAATCTCGATCTTCATGCCCAAATTCGCCAAAATACTCGACATATTGGCAATGGTTTGCTCAAGCGGTAGGTCTTTGCCTTCAATAAAAGTTTGACTGTCCGAAGTCAGGCTCGGCATTAATAATGCCTGTGCATCGGCATCAATGCTTTCCACTTCTTCAATAATAAATTCAGGTCCAGTCTGAATGACTTTTTTCACTGTACAGCGGTCGATCGAACGCAAAATCCCTTGACGATCTTTATCGGAAATATCAGCAGGAAGTTCGACTTGGATTTTTAAAATTTGTTTATAGCGATTTTCAGGATCGACGATATTATTTTGAGATAGGCGAATATTATCCGTCGGAATATCACGAGCAGCGCAATACACTTTGACAAAATAAGCCGCACACAAAGCAGATGAAGCAAGGAAATAGTCAAAAGGACCCGGCGCAGAGCCATCACCTTTGTAGCGGATCGGCTGATCTGCAATCACGCTAAAATCATCGAACTTGGCTTCTTGGCGAAGATTGTCGAGATAATGGACTTTGATTTCCATATTTTAAATACCCAAAATTGTGCTAATTAATGATGAACTAGGTGAGGTGTTTTGACCCAATGATTAATTTCTATTTTTGCGCCTTTAACTGCTCCGCAGCCACTTCAGCAAAATAAGTCAAAATCCCATCAGCACCTGCACGGCGACAGCACATCAATGATTCTAGGATCACGCTCTCGGACAACCAACCATTTTGAATTGCCGCCATGTGCATTGCATATTCACCGCTGACTTGATAGACAAAGGTTGGCACGCCAAATGTATTTTTCACTTCACGTACCACATCAAGATACGGCATACCCGGTTTGATCATCACCATATCTGCACCTTCTTGAATATCTAAAGCCACTTCATGCAAGGCTTCTGCTCGATTGGCAAAATCCATTTGATAGTTATATTTATTAGCGCCTTTGAGATTGCTCGCTGAACCGACCGCATCACGAAATGGTCCATAGTAGCTTGAGGCATATTTTGCCGAATACGCCATGATATTGGTATAGATATGACCACTTTGTTCTAAAGCCTGACGGATTGCGCCGATGCGTCCATCCATCATATCGCTTGGTGCGATCACATCACTGCCTGCTTCGGCATGACTGAGGGCTTGTTTGATGAGGCATTCAACCGTTTCATCATTCAGTACATAGCCTGTATCATCAATGATGCCATCCTGCCCATGCGTGGTATACGGATCAAGTGCGCCATCAGTGATCAGCACCATTTCAGGGAGTTCCTTTTTCAGTAAACGACAGGTTGTTTGCACCAAACCATCTTCACGCCAAGCTGATTCTGCAGTGATCGATTTATCTTCTTGTGGTGTGACTGGAAATAATGCCAATTTTGAAACGCCAAGATTGAGTAATTTTTCCGCTTTTTTAAGCAATAAATCGGCAGAGAGACGCTGAATCTTCGGCATGCTGGCGATGTCTTGTGCTTGATTTGCACCCGGTAAGACGAATACTGGATAAATCAGATGATCTGCTGTGAGCTGCGTTTCGCTGACCATGTCACGTAAGCGATCATTTTTGCGGATTCTGCGCATACGAGTGGAAGGAAATGCAGGTCGATTGAACGTATAAGTCATTACAAAGCTCTTCTGATCTATTACTATACGGACGTTATTGTACGCCTTTGCGATCACTGCTCGCAAAGTATTTGCTTTATTTTATGTGAGTTTAAGTATGCTTAATGATCAACAACAACAATGGACTGGTCATATCACTGCCGAAAATCAGAGTGATATTAATATGATCTTAGAGCAACTCTGTATTGCTTTTAATAGCTCACCGTTTTACACCCACAATAATCTCAAAATGCGTGTCGTAGATGGGCAGATTGAAGGTTTTGTTGAGATGGATGCGCATTTGATTGGTAATGTGAAATTTCAAATTCTGCATGGTGGCGTATCCGCAACCATTCTCGATAGTATGGGCGGTGTGGTTGCAATGAGCGAATTATACCGTCGTAGCACTCCTGAAACTTTTGAGGAAACGACTAAGAAAGTTGGAAAATTGGCAACTTTGGACTTGCGTGTAGATTATCTTGCACCAGGT
>LULJ01001193.1_pt1 | contig 17120 bp, 21 predicted proteins | sample 728171 | NCBI WGS metagenome assembly LULJ01 (sample SAMN03860292, study PRJNA289734) | marine metagenome | biome: seawater column; feature: ocean; material: water; isolation source: Red Sea water column Station 169 - depth 25m | place: Saudi Arabia: Red Sea | collected 2011-10-15 | depth 25 m
TTTTAAAATTAAAGTATAAATCCAAATTAACGACAATCTTTGGTAAAAACATTATGCCTAACATTCCTCCAAGTGTTGCAACTGATATTGCTTTACCTCTATCAATTAAAAAATATCTCGCCATTGATGTTGAGCCAGCATGTGTCATAGCTCCCTGTCCAAAAAAACGTAATAAAAATAAAATAAGAAAAAGATGAAAAATATTATTGAAAATAAAATAAAAACCAATGCAGGCTAAAGCTAAACCAAGAATAATACCTATGGAGTATAATCTTAAATCAATTTTATCTATTAATTTAGCAAAGTTTATAAATAAAAATGAACTTACAAGCGTTGCTATGGCATAAACTAATCCAAACTCACCATCTGTTATTTTATATAGATTTCGAATATCATCGTTAAATAATGCAATGTAAAAAGTCTGTCCAAAACTTGCAAAGAAGACCATGACAAATCCGTATACTAAGAGATTAGGATCATTTAAAAAAAATTTTTTCATTATAGTTTAAAGCAATTTTTTAATACTATTTAAAAGCTTTACCATTTTACTTTTATCTATTCTTCCTGTGTTAACATTTCGTGGGCTTGGATGATAACTACCAACTAAAATTTTCTTATCGGGTAAAATATTCATAGATCCGTGAGAAAAAATAAAATCTTTATTTCGTATTTCATATTGTTGCTTATAATAATTTACACAGGCGTCATGACCAATTTTACCAAGGGCAACAATGACTTTTATTTTTTTTAAGAAAGCAATTTCTTGATTAAAAAAATTAAAACATGTTTTCAATTCTTGTGAAGTAGGTTTATCTTCTGGGGGTACACATTTAAGAGCAGTAGTTAAGTACATATTTTGAAGTTCCAAACCGTCACCTCTATCTACTGAATCTGGTTGGTTTGCAAATCCAGTTTTATATAAACAGGAAAATAAAAAATCTGCAGATTTATCCCCTGTAAAAACTCGACCTGTTCTATTTCCTCCATGCGCTGCTGGCGCAAGACCTACCATTAATAATTTAGCTTTTTCATCTCCATAACCAGTAATTGGCTTACCCCAATAACTTTGATCAATATATTGTTTTCTTTTTTCTTTAGCAATTTTTTCACGGAAGTTAACTAAGCGTTCACACTTTCTGCAATGAATAATGGATTTGTTTAAATTACTTAATGTCATTTGGAAGATATATATTTATATTACAGCTCTGTGATTAATGAAAGAGCTAAAGCTATTCTAGAATTTTGTTTCATCAAAACTCCACTTGAGCAGTGGTTTAAAAAAGATGATGAATTTGATAATATATTGAAAAGTAGTTTTATGGATGATTACATTAAGGCTATTAATAATGAGTATGATAATTGGAGAAATGATGCTGAAGAATGTGTAGCTTTGATTATATTACTTGATCAACTATCAAGAAATTTTTTCAGAAATAATTCAAAAGCTTATGACCAGGATACTAAGTGTGTTTTAATTGTTAAAGAAGCAATAAATAAAAGATATTTAGATAGCCTAGAAATTGATAAAATACATTTTTTATTACTGCCATTAATTCATAGTGAGGATATCATGGATCATGAACTTGGTCATAAATTAGTCGATCAATATTTAAATAATCATTCAGAATATACTAATATTAAAAAAGCTTGGGACGACCATAGCGTGGCAATTAAAAAATTTGGAAGGTATCCGCATAGAAATAAAATACTAAATAGAAAATCAACAAATGAAGAAGAGGTATTTTTAACACAACCGAATAGTTCTTGGTAAATTAAGATATGCTTTTAGAAAGAAATTTTTCAGATATTTTAAAACAACTTAAGTTTAAAAAAGGGAAAATTAAAGCAATTCTTGATACAGATACCTACAATGAAATTGATGATCAATTTGCTTTAGTGCAAATGTTGTTTTCAAAAGAAAAAATTGAAGTGCAAAGTATAAATGCAGCTCCTTTTTCAATGAATAATCGTTCGGATAATCCAAAAAAGGGAATGGAGCTTAGTTATGATGAAATCTTTCGATTGTTAGAAAAAATAAATTTTAAAAAAAATAATTTTGTTTTTAAAGGCTCAACAAAATATGTAGGTTTTGAAAAAAAACCAATTAATTCGCCTGCAGCGGATAATATCATTGAAAGTGCTTTAAAATGTTCTGGGGAAGATCCTCTATACGTATTGGCTATCGGCGCTATTTCAAATGTTGCCTCTGCTTTGTTAAAAGAGCCAGAAATTATAAAAAAAATTGTTGTAGTTTGGTTGGGAGGTAACGCGCTTTATTGGCCACAAAATATGGAATTTAATCTAAAGCAAGATATTGGAGGTGCTCAAGTTTTATTTGATAGCGGCGTTTCTCTGGTTATGGTTCCTTGTAAGGGAGTAACTTCACATCTTATTTCAACAGTTCCAGAAATAGAAAAATACATCGAACCTCATGGTGAAATCGGTAAATTTCTTGCAATGCGATTTAAAGAGGGTCAAAAGAAATTTGGGATATGGCAGCTGTTGGTTATGTCTTAAACGAAGACTGGGCACCAACTAACACAATTCCATCTCCAATTCTTTTAGATGATATGAAATGGGCTTCAGATAAAAATAGGCACCCAATTAAAATAGTCTATGAAATAAAAAGAGATCCTATTCTTAAAGATTTCATTCAAAAATTAGAAAATTTCAATAATAAATAATTATAATAAATGGTCTCGTGGTGAAATGGATATCACACGTGTCTTCGGAACATGGATTTGGGGTTCGAGTCCCTACGAGACCGCCAATTAAATATTTATTTTTTCTGAATACTTTGAAATTATTAACTCAGCAATTTGAACAGCATTAAGCGCTGCTCCTTTGCGCAAATTATCCGAGACCACCCATAAATTCAAACCATTGTCTATTGATTGATCATTTCTAATTCTACTAATATAAACTTTATCCTCTCCTGCAATTTCAACAGGAGTCACATAACCTTCATCTTTTCGATGATCAATTACTGAAATACCTTCAGAGTTAGATAATATTTCGTTAGCTTCTTTTTCATCTAATGGCGAGTCAAACTCTATATTTACAGCTTCTGAATGGCCAATAAATACAGCTGTTCTAACACAAGTTGCTGAAACATTAATTCCCTCGTCTAGAATTTTTTTTGTTTCATCAATCATTTTTTGCTCTTCTTCAGTATTACCATTTTCTAAAAAAGCTCCAATGTGTGGAATGGCATTAAAAGCAATTTGTTTTGTAAACTTTTCTTTTTTTAATTCTTGGTTTGCATAAACATTTTGAGTCTGATTAAATAATTCATCCATACCTGTTTTACCTGCTCCAGAAACAGCTTGATATGTTGATACAACAACTCTGTTTATAATTGCTTTTTCATGAAGTGGTTTTAATGCAACAACCATTTGTATAGTTGAACAGTTAGGATTTGAAATAATATTAGTTCTGTTTTCATCATCAAAAAATTCATCAAGTGCATTAGCGTTTACTTCAGGAACGATTAAAGGAATATTTTGTTGCATTCGAAAATGAGAGGTATTGTCTATAACAATACATCCTTTTTTAGCTGCTTTTGGTGCATATTCTGCAGAAATTTTACCACCAGGTGAAAATAAACCAATGTGAGCTTTTGAAAAATCAAATTCTGATAAGTCTTCTACAACAATTTCTTTATCTTTAAACTCTACTTTTTTGCCTTTTGATTTTGATGATGCAAGTAAATATAAATTGTCTATTGGAAAATCCCTTTGCTCTAATATTTGAACTATTTCTGTTCCTACCGCACCTGTTGCTCCTGCTACTGCTATATTGTATTTTTGAGTCATTTAATTTCCAGATAGAATTTTTAATTCTTCAATAACAGCATTGCCCATTTCTTGAGTTGAGATAATTTTTTCTGCTCCATCTTTTATATCAGCTGTTCTTAAACCTTTTAGTAATACATTCTGTACAGCTTTCTCAATCATTTGACTATCTTCTTGCATATCAAAACTATATTTCAACATCATAGCAAAGCTCATGATCATTGCTAAAGGATTTGCTTTAGATTGACCAGCTATATCTGGTGCGCTACCATGAACGGGCTCATACATTGCTGCTCTAGTTCCATTTTCTTTAACTGGTCCAAGAGCTGCTGAAGGAAGCATTCCTAAAGATCCTGTTAGCATAGCTGCAGTATCACTTAAAAGATCGCCAAATAAATTATCTGTGAGTATAACATCAAATTGTTTTGGATAACGAACTAACTGCATTGCACAATTATCTGCAAGCATGTGTTCTAGATTAACATCAGAATATTCCTTTTTATGTAAATCTGTTACGGTTTGTTTCCAAAATAAACCTGTTTCCATTACATTTGATTTTTCTACTGATGTAACTTTATTATTACGCAACTTTGCTAAATCAAATGCCACTCGTGAAACTCTATTAACTTCTGATGTGGTATACAGTTGAGTATCAACTGCCTTACTTTCAGTCTCACTAATTTTTGATATACCTCTTGGTTGTCCAAAATATACACCACTTGTTAACTCTCTTATTATCAAAATATCTAATCCTTTAACAAGATCAGATTTTAAAGATGATGAATCTGAAAGAGCATCTAAAACAACCGCTGGTCTTAGATTAGCAAAGAGATCAAGGTCTTTTCTTAATCTTAATAAGGCTGCTTCAGGTCTTTTATCTCTTTCTACGTTATCCCATTTAGCGCCTCCTACCGCACCAAATAATACTGCATCACAATCCATAGCTACTTGCATTGTTTCATCACTTATAGAATTACCTTCTTTATCGTATGCCGTACCACCAACTAATCTTTCAGAAATATCAAAAGATAAAGATTTAGTTTTTTCCATCCAATCAATGATTTTTAATACCTCAGCCATAACTTCATTGCCAATTCCATCACCAGGTAAAATTAAAATTTTTTTATTACTCATTTTTGACTACACTATCCAAGGTTGGATACTGTGTATTTTTTCTTCGTGAACATCAATTTTTTTATTTTTTTGGAGCGTCAAACCAATATCATCCAAACCCTCTAGCAAACATTTTTTTCGAAATGCATCAATTTCAAATTCTATTGTTTTATCATTTTGATAAGTGATTTTTTGATTTTCTAAATCAACTGAAACATCATTTTTATTTTCTGCTTCGTTCATTAATATATCTACCTTTTGTTGATCTAACTTAATTGGCAGTATTCCATTTTTAAAACAATTATTATAGAAAATATCTGCGAAGCTTGGTGCAATTATTGACTTAAAACCAAAATCTAAAAGTGACCATGGTGCATGCTCTCTACTTGATCCACAACCAAAATTTGCCCCAGCAATTAAAATTTTTGAAGTTTTATAAGGGTCCCAGTTAAGAACAAAATCATTCTTTATGTTACCTTGAATATCGTATCTTAATTCATGAAATAAGTTTTTTCCTAAACCAGATCTCTTTATTGTTTTCAAAAATTGTTTTGGAATAATCATATCGGTATCGACATTAATCATTGGTAGTGGTGCAGGGATACCAATTATTGTTTTAAATGATTCCATTTATAAATCCTCTGCTGTTGCAAAAGAACCTTTGATTGCAGAGGCAGCAGCTATTGCAGGACTAACAAGATGTGTTCTACCTTCTCTACCTTGTCTACCTTCAAAATTTCTATTTGATGTTGATGCACATCTTTCTTGCGGTTTTAATTGATCTGGATTCATAGCTAAACACATGGAGCAACCTGGCTCTCTCCAATCAAATCCTGCTTCAATAAAAATTTTATCTAAACCTTCTTCTTCAGCTTGTTTTTTAACTAGACCTGAACCAGGAACGATCATTGAGTCTACAGAAACTTTTTTGCCCTCTACAACTTTGGCAACTTCTCTTAAATCCTCAATTCTTCCATTAGTGCAAGAGCCAATAAATACTTTATCAATTTTAATTTTTTGTATTTCTTGTTTGGGTTCTAAACCCATATATTCAAGAGAACGCTCCATAGCCTTCTTTCTATTTGGATTACTCTCTTCTTGAGGATTTGGTACTATACCATTTATAGCAACAACGTCTTGTGGGCTTGTGCCCCAAGTAATTTGTGGTGAAATATCTTCAGCATTAATTAAAATTTCTTCATCATATTTTGCGCCCTCATCAGATGGAAGGGATTTCCAAAATTCTACCGCTTTATCCCAATTATCTCCTGATGGAGCATACGGTCTACCTTTAATATATTCAAAAGTTTTTTCGTCAGGAGCGATTAAACCAGCTCTAGCACCTGCTTCAATACTCATATTGCAGATTGTCATTCTTCCTTCCATAGAAAGAGAGGAAATTGCATTACCAGCATATTCAATAACATAACCAGTTCCACCAGCCGTTCCTATTTTTCCTATTATATGAAGAATAATATCTTTTGCTGTAACACCTAAGTTTAACTTACCTTCAACAGAAATTCGCATATTCTTTGCAGGTTTTTGAATTAAGGTCTGAGTAGCTAATACATGCTCAACTTCACTTGTGCCGATACCAAAAGCTAATGCACCAAATGCTCCGTGTGTTGCTGTATGACTATCACCACAAACTATTGTCATACCTGGCTGAGTAATGCCTTGTTCTGGTCCAACTATATGAACTATACCTTGTCTGCTATCTAATAATGGAAAAAGTGTAACATCAAAATCTTTGCAATTTTTTTCTAGTGTTTCAACCTGAATTCTACTTTCTTTATTTTCTATACCTTTAGATCTATCTGAAGTTGGGACATTATGATCAGCTACAGCAAAAGTACTTTGAGGCCTTCTAACTTTACGGTTATTATTTCTCAAACCTTCAAATGCTTGAGGGCTTGTAACTTCATGAACAAGGTGTCTATCAATATATATAAGACAAGTTCCATCTTCTTGTCTATCAACAAGATGATGTTCCCAAATTTTATCAAAAAGAGTTTTAGGATTATTTATTGTCATCCGATTTATTTTCGGCTGCTTTTTCCTCTTCTTTACTAGATTCCTCTGCAGCTTCTGCTTTAGATTCTTCTGCTGGTTTGGCTTCTGCTTCTTCTGCTTTTGTCTCTGCTTGTTTTGCTTCTACCTCTTCAGCTTTTGGTTCCTCTGCAGCATTTGTATCTGTATCTGCAGTTTTTGTTTCTTCTACCGGAGGAGCTTCCTCTATATATTCATATTGATCAGCTTCATCGCCCCTATCTTTATCTGCGATCCTTGCTTTCTTTCCAGATAATTCTCTTAGATAATATAGCTTAGCTCTTCTTACATCGCCTTTTCTAACAACTTCAATTTTTTCTACTAATGGACTGAATAAAGGGAATACTCTTTCAACACCCTCTCCATGAGATATTTTTCTCACAGTAAAGTTAGAGTTTACTGAATTATTTTTTCTTGCAATACAAATACCTTCAAATGCTTGAAGTCTCGACTTACTTCCCTCTGTAATTCTTACAGTAACTTTTAGAGTATCACCTGGACGAAAAGCAGGAACTCTTTTTTTTGAAGTTAACTTTTCAATCTGTTGTTTTTCAAATGTCTCTAATAAATTACTCATTTTATATTTCCTTTTTATAAAGATCTGGTCTTAATTCTTTAGTTTTTTCAACCGATTTTTCTTTTCTCCATTTATCAATTTTTTCATGATGACCTGATGTTAAAACATCTGGAACTTCATGTTTATTTCCCTGAATATCTTCCCAGGTTTGTGGTCTGGTATAATGAGGATATTCAAGCAGATTATTAGAAAAAGATTCTTCTAATAAACTTTGTGGCTGCCCTAATACTCCAGGAATGAGACGAATACAACCTTCAACTAACACCTGGGCAGCAATCTCACCACCAGAAAGGACGTAATCACCGATACTTATTTCCTGAAAATCAAGAATTTCTATAGCTCTTTGGTCAACCCCTTCAAATCTACCGCATAAAATAAGCATTTCATCATGTTTTGATAGATTATTAAGTTTGGCTTGAGATAATTTCTGACCTGACGGTGTTAGAAAAATTTTGCAGTAATTATCGGTTTTGAAAGTGATTGAATTTAATGCTTTTTCAATCACATCTGGACGAATAACCATTCCAGGGCCTCCCCCAAAAGGTTCATCATCAACACTTCCTCTTTTGTCAATTCCAAAATTATGTAGATTGACTATCTCGAGAGAAAATTTTTTATTGTTTAATGCATTTCCGATTACAGAATATCCTAGTGAACCAGGGAACATCTCAGGATAACAAGTTAAAATTACTACTCTCATTTTAATCAAGAATACCAGGTATTGGATCAGCTATAATTTCTTTTTTATTAATATTAACTGATAAAATATTTGTTTTATCAAAAGGTATAAGAATAAGTTTGGTATTATATTTGACTTCTAATAAATCACCTGCCCCAAAATTTTGAACACTTAAAACTTTTCCAATACTAGTATTGTCTTTCAAGAAAATCATGCATTCGATTAGATCGTTTATGTAAAACTCATTATCTTTTGTTTTTGGAAAAAATTTCTTATTTGAAAAAATTTTTTGACCTTTAAGCTCTAAAACATCTTCTCTAGAAAAGTATTTTTCAACTTGAACAACACACTTATTATTTTTGAATAAAATATTTTTAAAATTCCAAGCAACTGAACCATCAAAATTATAATAGTTTTTTAAATTTTTAAAAACTTCAAATGAGGTAGTCATCATATTAACTTTTATTTCACCTTTTAATCCTAAAGGAGATCCAAACTGACCAACAAGAATAATATCTTTATTACTCAAAGCAAAAATTGATTTTATTCTTTTTTAGCTTCTGCTTCTTCTGCTTTTGGTTCTTCAGCAGGTTGTGCATCTTCAGCTGGCTTAGCTTCTGCTTCTTCTGCTTTTGGTTCTTCAGCAGGTTGTGCATCTTCAGCTGGCTTAGCTTCTGCTTCTTCTGCTTTTGGTTCCATCACACCAAGATTGCTAAGAAAAATAGAAATTCTATCTGATGGTTTTGCTCCTTTTGCAATCCATTCCTTAGCTTTGTCTAAATCCATTTTAACTCTATCAGCGCTATCCTTTGGAAGCATTGGGTTATAAGTTCCAATTTGATCTATAAATTTTCCATCTCTAGCTCTTCTAGAATCAGCAACTACTATTCTATAAAATGGTCTTTTCTTTGCACCACCTCTTGATAATCTTATTCTTACTGGCATTTTATTTCCTTTCTAATTTATGTTTGGAGGAAGATTTCCTTGTAATTTTTGCATTAAATCACTGGGAATTCCTCCTTTGCCCATTGATTTCATTCTCTTCATCATTTTTTGTGATTGGAGAAACTGTTTTAATAACCTGTTAACGTCTTGAACTTTTGTTCCAGATCCTTTTGAAATTCTAATTTTACGTGAAGCCTTTATAATATCTGGATCAGCCCTTTCTTTTTTTGTCATTGAACTGATTATAGCTATTTGTTTATCAATCATTGAATTAGAAATTTTATTTTCTGCCATTAACTTCTGTGCCTTTGAAACACCTGGCATCATAGAAAGTAAACCGGAGACTCCACCCATTTTACCCATTTGCTTTAATTGATTGGCAAAATCTTCAAGATCAAATTTTCCTTTAGCGATCTTTTTTGCCATATCTTCCATTTCTTCTTTATCAATATTTTCAGCAGCCTTTTCGACAAGAGATACAATATCTCCCATACCTAAAATTCTTTGTGCAATTCTTTCAGGATGGAAAGGTTCAAAATTTTCTACTTTTTCACCTAGTCCTATAAATTTTATAGGAGAGTTTGTTATCGATTTAATTGATAGTGCTGCACCACCTCTGCTATCACCATCTATTCGAGTTAAAATTGATCCAGTAATATTTATTGCATCACTAAAACTTTTAGCTACATTTGCAGCATCTTGTCCTGTTAGAGCATCTGCTACTAATAATGTTTCGTCAGGTTTAAACTTATTTTCAATTTCTATTAATTCACTCATTAACTTTTTATCTACAACTTGTCGTCCAGCAGTATCTAAAATAAGAATATCAAATAAATTTTTTTGAGCATAGTCTATGGAATCATCAACAATCTTACTGGCTGATGATAGATTGTGATTAAAGAAATCTGAGCCAGTTTCTTCAGCTAATACTTTTAATTGTTCTTGTGCTGCTGGTCGATAAATGTCTGCTGATGCTAGTAAAATTTTTTTCTTTGAAGACTTCTTTAACAAATAGGAAAGTTTGGCAATTGATGTTGTTTTCCCAGATCCCTGTAATCCACAAAACAATATTTTAGTTAATTGAGAAGAAGATAAATTTAGAGATTTATTTTCTGATCCAAGAATTTTTACAAGCTCATCTTGCACAAGCTTTATGATCATTTGATCTGGCTTAACAGATTTGAGAATTTCTTTTCCTAAAATGTTTGACTTGATGGAATTTATAAATTCTTTTACTACAACTAAGGAAACATCTGCCTCTAAGAGAGCAATTCTAATTTCACGTAATGTAACTTCAAGATCTGTTTCTGATATAACAGCCTTACCCCGAATACTTTGAACAATTTTTTCAAATTTTGTGTTCAGTGTATCAAACATAAATCTCCAATAGCCTTTTAACTCCAGGGCACGAAACTCGTGGGCTAGAGTACCTATCACAATTGTAACAAGCTCAATTCGTTTACAAATATAGGATTTGTTGGTGACCCTCTATTAGCTGAATAATTGAAAGTCAAGTATTCTTAAATTTCCCATATTTACTGAGATTTATCGATAAATTAGGTTATAAAACAAATATGCAAAAAGTAGACTTTATAAAGATGCATGGACTTGGGAACGATTTTGTTATCATAGATAAAAGGTCTAACAATATCGCAATTACTGAAGATATTATTAAAAGACTCAGTGACAGAAGAACTGGAGCAGGATGTGATCAATTAATCACAATTAATAATACAAGTAATCAAAGTGCTGATGCTGAAATTGAAATTTTTAATCCTGGTGGTGATAGAGCCGAAGCTTGTGGTAATGGAACACGCTGCGTGGCAAAAATACTATTTGATGAAGATTCAAATAAAGAAATTTTAAAAATTCAATCTGATGCAGGCATATTAGAATCAAAAAAAATAGATAACAATATAAGTGTCAACATGGGTTCAATAAAAAATACTTGGGATAAAATTCCTTTAAGTAAAGAAGTCGATACAATGAATATACCAATTTCAATTGATGGATATAGTAATGGAGTTGCTGTTAATGTAGGTAATCCACATGTAGTTTTTTTTGGGAAATCGATCAAAGATACAGATCTTGAAAGTATAGGTCCTAGAATAGAAAATCATGAGCTCTTTCCAAAAAAAACTAATGTTGAAATAGTTGAAGTTATTAATTCAAATTTAATTGAAATGAGAGTTTGGGAACGTGGAGTTGGAATCACATTAGCTTGTGGTAGTGGTGCCTGTGCGGCTGTATATGCGGCATGGAAAAAAGGATTGATTGAAAATAACGCTGAAGTGAAACTTGAAAAAGGATCACTGCGCATAAATATAGTTAATAATGAATCTATTATGACAGGACCTGCAGAAATAAGTTATCGAGGTAGTTTAGAAATATAATTTATGAAAAATAAAAACTACGTAGTCAATCTAGGTTGTAGATTGAATATTTATGAAGGTGAAATTATTAAAAACCATCTTAAAACAAATAATTTAAATAATGTTACAGTCATAAACTCATGTGCAGTAACTGAAGAAGCTGAGAAAAAAGTTTCTTATGAAATTAGAAAGGCAAAAAAAAATTTTCCTAATAATAAAATAGTAGTTACAGGATGTGCGGCTCAAATCAATCCATTAAAATATAAAGATTTAAAAGAAGTAGACTCAGTAATTGGGAACACAGAAAAATTAGAAACTTTAACATGGAAAAATATCGATCAGTCTAAAAATCTTAAAGTAGGAAATATATTAGAAGAAAGTAAAACAGTACCTAATTCAATTGAAAAATTTGAAGGAAAATCGAGAGCTTATATTGAAATACAACAAGGTTGTAACCATCGCTGTACTTTTTGTATTATTCCATTTGGCAGGGGCAATAATAGAAGTGTACCTGCTGGAGAGATAGTAAATAAAATAAAAAAAATTGTTAGCAATGGATATAATGAAGTAGTCTTAACAGGAGTAGATATAACTGATTATGGAAAAGATCTTCCAGCAAAACCTACTTTTTCTAATTTAATTAAAAGAATTCTAAAATTAGTACCTGAATTAAGACAGCTGCGTTTGTCTTCAATTGACTGCGCTGAAATAGACGAAGATTTTTGGGATGTTTTAAAGGACGAAAGATTGATGCCTCATTTTCATATAAGTTTTGTAATTTAACTCATCTTCATATTTTTCCTTATTCACCAAGAGAAAACACTCCTGCATCTAGAATGCCTCAAGTTCAAAAAAATATTATCAAAGATAGAGCAAGAAGACTTAGAGAAAGAGGTATGGAAAAATTAAAACAACATTTAAAAAAAAATATTGGAAAGAAGGAACAAATTTTAATTGAAAGTAGAAAAGAAAATTTTTCACTTGGAAAAGATCAGCATTTTTTAAAAGTAAAACTTGAAGAAGAGTTTAAAGAGGGAAATATAATTTCCTGTATATACACAGGCGTAGAAAATGATACGTTATTAGCAAGAATAGCATGAGTTTGTTCTCAATATTTAAAGATAAGTTAAGTAAAACTTCAAATATACTTTCTTTTAATATTTTAGAGATTTTAAAAAACAAAAAAATAGACGATTTAACTTTAGAAGAATTAGAAAATGTTCTTATTTCATCTGATATTAGTTTGGATGTTGTAAATCAGCTAATAGATTCTATAAAAAAAATAAAAATTTCAAATGATGATGGAATAAAAAATGTACTAGAAATCTTAGCTCAAAATATAGAAAGTATATTACTTCCAAGAGAACATGTTCTGATAAATGAAAAAAATGATGAAAAAAAAATATTAATATTTGTTGGAGTAAACGGAAGTGGAAAGACAACCACTATTGGTAAAATTGCAAATAAAATTTTATCAAATAAAAAAATTCTGATTGCGGCTTGTGATACATTTAGGGCAGCAGCTGTTGAGCAGTTGGAAAATTGGGCGAAAAAAAATAATAATGGTTTTATCGCTGGAAAAAGTAATCAAGATCCAGCAAGCGTAGCGTATCAGGCAACTGAAGAATTTGGAAAAGAAAATTATGATTTTTTACTTATAGATACTGCTGGAAGATTATCAAATAATACTAACCTCATTAATCAGCTAATTAAATTGAAGAATGTTATCTCAAAAGTTAATTCCTCTTTTAATATTGAAACTGTGTTAGTTTTAGATGGAACGAATGGTTCGAACATGATTAAGCAAGTGGAAATCTTTGGAAATGAACTTAATGTATCAAGTCTTATAATAACTAAATTGGATGGAACAGCAAAAGGTGGAGCATTAATTTCAATTGCAAATAAATTTGAAATCCCTATAAGTTATGTTGGTCTTGGAGAAAGTATTGAGGACCTTGTAACCTTTAATTCTCAAAACTTTGCTAGGTCTATTTTAAATCTAGAAGAACAAAAATGAAGTCAGTTTATAAATTATTAATTGATATAGGACCGCTTGCAGTATTCTTTATTTTTTATACAAGAAGTGGTCTTCAAGAAGCAATACTTCCTCTTATGATTGCAACTGTAATTTCAGTAATCATTTCATATATACTTGAGAAAAAAATACCAATTATGCCAACTCTTGGGGCTGCGATTGTATTAATATTTGGAGGTCTAACAATTTATTTTGACAATGAAATTTTTATTAAAATGAAACCAACAATAATAAATATGGTCTTCGCATTAATTTTATATGGAGGAGTGATTGTTAAAAAACCTCTTTTAAAGTATCTTTTAGGTGCTGCACTTAAACTAGAAGAAGATGGATGGAGAATATTAACTCAAAGGTGGATTGCTTTTTTTGTTGCACTTGCTGTTTTAAATGAAATTGTTTGGAGAACACAAAGTACTGATGTTTGGGTAAATTTTAAAGTTTTTGGTATCTTGCCAATTACGTTTATTTTTACGATGACACAATTCCCTTTAATTAAAAAATATCAAATTGAAGATTAAGTTAAAAATTGTTTTCTCTTAATGCTATAAATCCTGGTGATTTATTTCCCTCAAGCCACTCTAAAAATGCACCCCCAGCTGTAGATAAATATTTAAATGCATCATTGGCTTTAGCTTTTTTTATTGCTGCAAGTGTATCTCCTCCTCCTGCTAGAGCATCTAATTGAGATTTACTTGAATAATTTTGTATAATATTTGCAACTGAAATTGTACTTTTATCAAATGGACTATACTCAAATGCGCCTAAAGGCCCATTCCATAAAATTGATTTAGATTTTAATATTTCATCTGAAATTAGTTTTGTTGTTTGTTCACCAACATCTAATATCATTTGGTCATTTGGAATATTATTGATTGAATAAGTCTTAACATTTACTCTATCTTCTATTGTTTTTGAGCAAACAGCATCAATTGGTAAAAGTATTTTGCAATTTTTTGATTCTGCTTTTTTTTGTATCTTTTTTGATAGTTCAATAAAATCATTTTCTATAAATTTGGTTTATTTGAATTTTCTAAAAATTTATCTAAATTTTCAATTTCTTTTGAGAAACTTAATCCAGCGTATGAAGGTAAGTATTTAGTAATACCTACTATAGATGCATGATTACGATGAGATGCAGAAAACGCGTCATTAATATATATGTCAAAACTAGAAGCTAATAATTTTGAAAAATTAAGATCATTTTTTTCTTCTTCAGCATTAAAACGAATATTTTCTAATAGACAAATTTCCCCCATGTCCATTTCAGCAATTTTTGTCTCAATTATTTTTTTTTCACAGTTAGCTAAAAAATGAATTGTGTTTAAATTTAAAAATTTTTTTAATTCTGAACATAAAAACTCAATGGAATATGTTTTATTAACTTGACCTTTAGGTCGGCCAAAATGAGCAATTAAGAATATCTTATTTTTATTTTTAATTAGTTTTTCTAGTGTTGGTAAAATAGCATGAATTCTTGAATGATCTGTAATTGTCCCTTCCAAAACTGGTACGTTTAAATCAACTCGAACAATTATTTTTTTATTTTTACAGTCTAGATCTCTTAATTCTTTCATTTCTATTCACATGTATATAAAAAAAATGCTGGAAATCATTGATTTTTTTTAAAAATTTGCAGTTTTATCTTTTTTAATACATATATTTAGTATATTAAACCTTTTTTAAGCTACTAAATGTAGTAATGGAGTTTGATTATGCCTTGGGATGATAATAATGTAGCAAAACTTAGAGATTTATGGGACCAAGGTCTACCAACAGCTCAAATTGGAAAATTATTAGGTTTCACCAAAAACGCAGTGGTTGGAAAAGCTCATAGAATTGGACTCGAGAGAAGACCATCACCTATAAGAAGAACAGCTGTTAAGCCTGATCGAAAAAAAGCTAGATCTCCAGTAATGCCAAAATTAAATTTTGAAAGCACTAAAGAACCAGAGATTGTCTCTACAGAGCCTGCTGTTTTCCAACCGGTGGTTAAAAATATATTCACTGCAGCTCCAAAGAGAGGTTGTGAATGGCCTGAAGGTCATCCTGATGAAGCTGACTTTCGTTTTTGTGGTAAAGATAGATTTGAAGATAAGCCTTATTGTTTAGATCATTGTGCTGTTGCATATGTTGTTCCTGAAAAAGAAGAAAACGAAAAGACAGAATTAAATAATACGATTTAATAATAATAAAAATTCTAGAAATAAAAATTCTTCCTGTTATCTATTAAAATATGAAAGATGAGAGAATTAATTCTGTATTTACTCCTATTCTAATTGGAGGAAGTTTAATTCTTTTAATAAGTTTTGCAATTCGTTCAACATTTGGCCTATTTCAAATTCCTATTGCGTCTGATTTTTTATGGAACCGTTCAGAATTTTCTCTTGCCATTGCTATTCAAAATTTAGCTTGGGGTATAGGCACTCCACTATTTAGTGCTTTTGCCGAAAAATATGGTGATAGAAAAGCAATAGCGCTAGGCTTAATTCTTTATGCAATTGGAATTTTCATAAGTAGTACTGCTACAACTCCAGAGGCGCATCAAACTTTAAACCTATTAATTGGTTTTGGTATAGCTGGTAGTGGTTTTGGTCCAATTTTAGCAGTAGTTGGAAGAGCCACATCTCCAGAAAAAAGATCTTTAGCACTAGGTATTACAACTGCTGCAGGATCGGCTGGACAAGTGGTTGGTCCACCACTTGCTTCTATTCTATTATCATTTTTGCCTTGGTCTTCAGTGTTTGAAATCTTTTCAATTATATTATTAATAACACTGATCCTTGTTCCAATTTTAAAAACAGAATTATCAAATACAAATATTAATAATGAAAATGAAAAAATTACTGATGCTGTATTTGTTGCATTAAAAGATCCAACATACTCAATGTTGTTCTTTGGTTTTTTTTCTTGCGGTTTTCAGTTAGCATTTATTACTGCACATTTTCCAGCATTTATTGTTGAATCTAGTAGTCCAATTATAGAAGGAAGTTTAATAAGTTTGGTTTGTAGTTCTGTAGAAGGTTTAGGAGCATTATCTATGGCTCTTATAGGATTGTTTAATATAATTGGTTGTTTGATTGCTGGAGCCTTAGGAAAGGGACATTATAAGAAATATCTTTTATCTTTAATTTATACCGGAAGGACTATTGCAGCAATTTTATTTATCTTACTCCCTATTACACCAAGTTCTATTGCTATATTTTCAATAGTTATGGGTGCTTTATGGTTAGCAACAGTTCCTTTAACTTCAGGAATTATAGGCCATATTTATGGATTAAAATTTATGGGTACATTATATGGTATTGTATTTTTTTCTCATCAGCTAGGATCTTTTGTAGGTGTTTGGTTAGGTGGTCTATTTTATGATATCTATGGAAGTTATGATATTGTATGGTGGGTTGGTATAGGAGTAGGTGCCTTTTCTGCAATAATCCATTTACCAATTAGAGAAAAACCATTATCTAATACAAATATACAAACTGCGTAATTTTATGGATGAAAAAAAGATTATACGAAACTTAATTATAGTAATTTTTTTCTTAGTTATTATTTATTC
>LULJ01000850.1_pt1 | contig 17054 bp, 20 predicted proteins | sample 728171 | NCBI WGS metagenome assembly LULJ01 (sample SAMN03860292, study PRJNA289734) | marine metagenome | biome: seawater column; feature: ocean; material: water; isolation source: Red Sea water column Station 169 - depth 25m | place: Saudi Arabia: Red Sea | collected 2011-10-15 | depth 25 m
TGGTAGAAAACCTGAAGGAGATTTTCCTTATTGCAAACTTCATGTTTTGTATGCCTTTCAACCTAAAAATCAAAAAGACGATGATCTTGGTGATGAGATTCCAGAATTTATCGAGAAAAAAGTTAAAGCCTCGTCTGGTTAACAAAACTTTAACATTACAATCATATAATTGATTATGAAGTTTATTAAAAAATACCTTAAATGGTTAAGTACTTTTTTAGTTCTTACAGGTATTTTATTAACAAATTTGAATATGTATCCAGTAAATATAATGTTTCATGGAGCGGGAGTGGTTGGTTGGACTATTGCAGGTTTTATTTCTAAGGATAAAGCAATATTAACCAATTTTGGGTTACAGATTCCATTATTTATTATTGGTTTTTATCAAATTTTGGTTCCGTAAGTTCGGGACACTTCAATACATTTTTTATGAGGAAAATAAAAACAATATTATTTGTTTGTACTGGAAACTCTGCGAGAAGCATAATAGCGGAAAGTATTGTAAACAATAATTTCCGAAATCAATTCATCGCATTTAGCGCTGGAAGTAATCCTTCAGGAAAAATCAATCCCTACATTAAAGAGTATCTTGAAGGAAAAAAATTTAATTTAGCCACGTATTATTCGAAAAATTTTGATGAATTTTTAAAAAATGATATTGATATTGATTACGTGATTACAGTTTGTAATAACGCCAATAAAGAAGTTTGTCCTGTATGGCCCAAAAAAAAGACCATTACGCACTGGGACATCGCGGACCCTGTTGAAAAAATTAAAAAAACTAAAAATAAAGATAAAATAAATTTAATAGCTGAAGAAACTTATAATATAATTAATGAAAAAATTAAACATTGGGTAAAAAATGAAAAGTAAAAAGATATTTATTGGTGAATTTATAGGAAGTTGTTTTTTAGTCATGATTATTGTTGGTTCAGGTATTATGGCTCAAAATCTAACTGATGATATCGCTGTAATGTTAATAGCGAATACTTTAGCTACAGGTGCAGGATTATTTGTTCTGATTACTTCAATCGGTGATATCTCCGGCGCACATTTCAATCCTGTCGTTACTTTAGCAATGTATTTTACCAACAAGATTAAAAAAAATTTAATTATCACTTATATCTCTGCTCAAATCTTAGGTTGCATGTTAGGGGTAATGTTAGCAAATTTTATGTTTGATCTTCCTTTGTTGCAGCTTTCACAGAAGATAAGACCTGGAATAAATATTTTTACAGCTGAGATCATTGCAACTTTTGGATTAATTTTTGTGATATTTGGATCTTTAAAGAGCGGCAAACTTGCGGTCGCTTCATCAGTAGCTACTTTTATAACAGCGGGGTATTGGTTTACCTCTTCAACTTCTTTTGCAAATCCAGCGGTAGCAATCGCAAGAACTTTTACAGACACATTTACTGGAATTAATTACTTAAATACTCCTAGCTATATCATTGCTGAAATTGTTGGCGGAATACTAGCTGTCTATTTAATTAGAAAAATTATTTTATAGTTGGAGGGTAGCCCAAGGTAATGTTAATACCTCGGGCTAATTAACCAACAACAGTTGGGAGACTGATAATCTATTAATAATATACAAATGCTAAAAAAATATTTAAATTAAGTTAAAGATTTATTAATTTTCAAGAATAAATGATATTAGAGTCGACATTCATCTCTCTTGCCAGGTTTTTAAGTCTTTTAGTTACTTGTTTTGAGACAATATCACTATGATTGTTAGGTATTTTCAAAAAAATAGTCTTATTTCTTTTATAAATTTTAAATTCATCTAACAACAAAGAAGACATGCTAGTAAGTGACTCTGCTAATCTTAAAGCAGATCCCACTTGCTTTGAGGATAAAATTTCGTTGTTATTTAATAAGGATAAAAACTGATAATTCGGATTATATTTTAAGCCACAATGTCTCCAAAAACTTGCTGATGCAACTTTTACTCTATCTCTATGTTCTAGTTTTAGTAATGGAGTATTTAACACTTCCATAAAAACTAATTCTGCTTTTTGAAAAGCTCCTAGGCCCCAATCCATTTTACTTAAGATGCAAGCCAAGGTTAGTAATCTTCGATTAAAATATTCGTTGTCTTCAAATAATGGTGAAATAAAATTAAAATATTTCTCAAAACTCTTTCCATAGTCCCCTTTTTTAAAAGATATACCATCAGTTTTTAATTTGAAAATTTCATCCTCGCTCATTCCTTGGTTTATAATTGTATCCATATGCCCCTCTCTCAGTCCACTGATTGAGCAAATAACTTTTGAGGGGCTTGCTGCTTCAATTATTTCGTTTAGTATTATAGAGCTAAAAGGTAAATAGGGAGTTCTAGATTTAGTAATATATTCCATTGATTTCAAAGATGATTTATTAAATTTTGAAATTCTGTTTAAGTATTTAACTGCTACATCTTTTGAGAGTTTATATTGATGCAAAATATGTAATGGGTGTTTTTCTTTAAAGAGATGATATTTAAATAATGATCTCCAAGTCCCTCCTACCAAATAAATATTTTTAAATTTCTTTTTAGAAAGCCATTTTTCATCTCTTAAAAGTTTTCTAACATATTTTCCCAAATTTCTTTTTTTTATAATAGGATTATTTTCAAGTCTTAATACTCCAAGAGGTAAAGAGGTTGTTTCAAAAATTTGATTTTTAGAAACTCTGGCAAGTTCTAAACTTCCACCTCCTAAATCTGCAACTAATCCATCTACTTCATCAAATCCTACCATTACACCATTTGCTGATGTTCTTGCTTCTTCCTCGCCAGATAATACTAGTGGTTTTTTATTAAATATTTTTTCAATTTCTCTTAAAAATTCACTTGCATCAGTGGCCTCTCTAAAAGCTGCTGTTGCAATAATTTCTAAATATTGAACGTCTGAAATATCTAAAATTTCTTTAAATCTATTTAGAACTTTTAAAGAACCTTTAATTCCATCGGGATTTAGTTTTTTAGATTTATCTAAATTTTTTCCAAGTTTGCAAATTGCTTTTTCATTAAAGACTGGGATTGGAGAAATTTTAAAATTATCGTATATGAGCATTCTTACTGAATTTGATCCAAGATCTATTATGGCTTGCTTAGACTTTTTATTAGACTGAAATTTAAAAAGATTTTTTAATTCTGGTTTCATTTTACTAATCTTAAATTTTGAGGTTTAGCTCTTAAAATTGACTTACCACGACCTGATAAACTTGGGTTCTTCATGAAATAGGAATGTGCGGAAAAGCCTTTTTCTTGTTCTTTATGATAGTTTCCCAAACTATCTAAATACCATGTTTCTGATTTATCTTTAAAGTTAGCTAACATAATTTGATCTAAAATTTGCTCATGCACAGTATTGTTTTCTATCGGAATTATAATTTCAATTCTTCTATCTAAATTTCTAGGCATTAAATCTGCAGATGAAATATATACCTGATTCTCTCGAGAGGGCATAGAACTACCATTTGCAAAACAATAAATTCTTGAGTGTTCTAAAAATCTGCCAATAAGGCTTTTTACTTTTATATTTTCAGATTGACCTTTAATTCCAGGTCTTAAGCAACATACTCCTCTTACCGATAAATTTATCTTTACTCCTGCGTTTGAAGCTTCGTAAAATTTCTTAATAATTCCAGGGTCTACAAGAGAATTCATTTTTGCCCATATTTCTGCAGGTTTTCCTTTATTTGCATTTACTATTTCATTTTCAATTTTTTCTTCAAAAAAATTCCTACTATTTAATGGAGACATAAAAATTTTATTCAATTTTTTTGGTTTTGCATAACCAGTTACATAATTAAAAAATTTTTCGACATCTTTGGCCAAGTCTTGATTAGAACTAAACAGTGATAAGTCAGTATAAATTTTTGCGTTAATAGGATGATAGTTTCCTGTACCTAAGTGAACATAGCTTCGCGTTTTAGCTCCTTCTTTTCTTAAAACTAAACTTGCCTTTGCATGCGTTTTGTATTTTGCGAATCCGTAAACAATTTGAACGCCAGCTTTCTCTAGTTTCCTAGATAATTCAATATTAGCTTCCTCATCAAATCGAGCTTTTATTTCTATTACGGCTGTAACAACTTTTCCGTTTTCTGCTGCTCTACTTAGTGCTTTTACGATAGGAGAGTCAGGTGTGGTTCGATACAAAGTTTGTTTGATACCGATAACTTTGGGATCTTTTGCTGCAGCTTCTAAAAATTGAATTACTACATCAAAAGTTTCAAAAGGGTGGTGTACAACAAAATCTTTACTTCTTATAGCTGAAAAAAATTTATCATCAAATTCCTTCAATCTTTCAACTTCTCTAGGATTAAACTTTTTAAATCTCAGCTTTGGATCTTTCTTTTTACAAATTTCATCTATATCTTGTATTCCAACCAATCCTTCAACCTCATAAATATGATCTTCATCCATTTTAAATTTTTTTGAAATAAAATTTAAAAGTTTTTTGTTTGAATTAGTGAGTACTTCGAGTTTAACTACGTTTCCCCTTCTTCTTTTCTTAATTGCTTTTTCAAAATATCTCACAAGATCAGCAGCTTCATCATCTATTTCAATTTCGCTGTCTCTAATTATTTTAAACTGCAAACTTGCCTCGATATTATGGTCTGGAAATATTTCATTAGCAAATTTACAAATTACGTCATCAATTGTGACAAATTCATTTATTGTTTCAGAATTGTTTAGAGATACAAATTTTGGAAGTGCTCTTGGTATAACTATAATTGCATTTAGTTCTCTTTTTTTTTTTATTCTAGTCATTCTTAGTAAAATTGCTTGGCCTTTATTTGGTATAAAAGGAAAGGGATGTGATGGGTCAATGGCAGTAGGTGTTATTATAGGATAAATTGTTTCCTGAAAATATTCTCTTAGATACATAAGATCCTTCTTATTTAGTTCTGATATTTTTCGAATGAAAATTTTTTCTTTCGATAGCTCTTTTTTCAACTCTAGGAATGCTTCGTTTTGCTTCTTTAATAGATCTTTAGTTTTTAATACGACCCTATTCAATTGATCCTCTGCAGTTAATCCATCTGCGCTTAATTCGTCAAAACCATCTTTAATTTGATTAAAAAGTCCAGCGACTCTTACCATAAAAAATTCATCTAAATTTGTACCTGCGATTGATAAAAATTTTACTCTTTCAAATAGAGGATTTGTTTTATCTTTTGACTCTTCTAAAACACGATCATTAAACTGAAGCCAAGATAATTCTCTGTTTATGAGTTGATTGCTAATATTAGCGTTTTCTGAAAATGATGCTTTCGACATATTTAAATGTTAAATTAAAAATATGTTTAAATTATATGCGATGAGACATGCTAAATCTAGTTGGGATTTTCCAGATTTAGATGATCATGACAGGCCATTGAATAAAAGAGGGGTAAATTCAGCAAAATTAATTTGTGAATTTTTTATTAAAAAGAAATTAAAATTTGATTTAGTTTATTGCTCATCCTCTAAAAGGACAATACAAACATTAAATATATTGTCAGAAAAAATCAGTTTTAAGAAAATTATTAAAAAAAAAGCGCTTTATCATGCTAGTGAGGATGAAATTATTCATATCTTAAAACAAACAGTTGATAATTATAAAACTTTACTTTTAATCAATCATGAACCTTCAATTAGTGAACTCATAAATCGAATCTGTCTTAAAGAAAACTCTGAACAATTTGAAAATTTAAAAAGAAAATTTCCTACTGCAGCCGTTGCTGAAGTAAGTTTTAATTTCAATGATTGGGAAAAGTTATCAAAAGTTAAAGGAAAATTAATATCATTTATAAAGCCAAAAGATCTTCAAACATCTAAGGAATAGCCAGCAGATCTTACTGTTCTGATAAGATCTTTCTTGCCATCAATATTTATTGCTTTTCTTAGTCTTCTTATATGAACATCTATAGTTCTGGACTCAACATAAATATCATCTCCCCATACAGAATTTAGAAGTTGCTCACGCGAATATACTCTTTTTGGATTCTTTATTAAAAAATCAATTAGTTTAAATTCGGTTGGGCCGACTATAACTTGTTTATCTGCTCTATAAACTCTTCGTTGAACTCTATCTACTTTAAGATCCTCAAATACTACAACATCAGCGGCAACACTTGGTTTAGATCTCTTTAATAAAGCGTTAACTCTTGCAATAAGTTCTTTTTGGCTGAATGGCTTAGTTACGTAGTCATCAGCTCCTGTTTCAAATCCTTTAAGTTTGTCTTCTTCCTCACCTTTGGCTGTTAACATAATGATTGGGATATTTTTGTGAAGATTGCTTCTTTTCAAATTTTTACAGACTTCAACACCTGAAATATCTGGCAACATCCAATCTAATAAAATTAAATCAGGATTTTTTTCCTTTATATTTCTAATAGCGTCTTCTCCATTGACTGCATAATCAACTTTGTGACCCTCTTTTTCTAAATTGTATTTAAGTAAAGTTACGATGGGCATTTCATCTTCAACAATGAATAAATTTGCCCTCATTATCCTTTTGGTCGGTCTCCCTCTAAATAATCTCCTGTAATCAGAAAATAAACTTGCTCTGCAATATTGGTTGCATGATCTCCAATCCTCTCAATATTTTTAAGCATGAAAAGTAGTTGGGTTACTTTTTGTATATCGTTTTTATTTTTTTCTAAATGCTTTACTGCAGCTTCCATATTAGAATTAGTCATTTGATCTATTTCTTCATCAGAATTCCAAACATTTTCTGCTGTATCTTTAGCTCTATGTAAATACGAATTTAAAACTGCATTGACTTGTTTTGATGCTTTTAAACCAGCTATTTCGAAATTTTTAGTAATATCATTAGGTAAATCAGTTCCAATTTTAGTTAATCGTTTTGAGATGTTTTTTGCTAAATCACCAATTCTCTCTAAGTCTGAAGAAACTTTTAAGGCAACAACTGTTTCTCTTAAATCTATTGCCATAGGTTGCCTTAAGGCAATCAAATTTACAACTTGCTCTTCTATATTTATTTCATACTTATCAGTCAATTCGTCATCTTTGATAGATTTTTCTGCTAAACTAATGTCTTTTTTAACTAAAGATTGAATAGTGTTTTCAAGCTGTTTCTCAACTCCAGTTCCCATTTTCACTATTGTATCTTTTAATAACTGAAGTTGCTCTTCGTAAGATTTTACAATGTGCGGTTTTTCACTCATTAACCAAACCTTCCTGTAATATAATCCTGAGTTTGCTGATTATCAGGATTTTTAAATATTTTATCTGTTGGTCCAAATTCTATAAGTTTTCCCAAATGAAAGAAACCTGTTTTTTGAGATACCCTAGCTGCTTGTGACATTGAGTGGGTAACTATCACAATTGTGACCTCTTTTTTAAGATCATCTATAAGTTCTTCAATTTGAGCTGTTGCTATTGGGTCAAGCGCTGAACATGGTTCGTCCATAAGAATCACTTCTGGACTTACAGATATAGCTCTAGCAATACATAGTCGTTGCTGTTGACCTCCTGATAAACCAGTTCCGATTTCATCAAGTCTATCTTTAACTTCGTTCCACAAGGCAGCTTTTTTCAAACTTGTTTCAACTATTTGATCCATTTCTTCTTTGCTCTGTGCAATACCGTGAATAGTAGGACCATAAGCTACATTTTCATAAATTGTTTTAGGGAATGGATTGGGTTTTTGAAAAACCATACCAACGTTCTCCCTAAGTCTCACAACATCTAACTTTCTTGAATTCAGTTCTAGGTTGTCCATTTTAATACTGCCTTCAACTCTACAAATATCTATGACGTCGTTCATCCTGTTCAAGCATCTTAAGAAAGTAGACTTTCCACACCCAGATGGTCCAATTAAAGCTGTAACTTCTTTTTCTGCTATATCTATAGAGACGTCAAATAATGCCTGTTTGGATCCGTAATAAACATTTACATTTTCCGCTTTTATTTTACTCATTTAACTCCATTTCTTTTCAAATTTGTGTCTAACGATTTGAGCTGCCAAGTTCATTAAAATTAAAAAAGCTAGAAGCACCATAATACATGCAGATACTTTTTCAACGAAACCCCTCTCAGCACTTTCTGACCATATATATATCTGAACTGGTAAACTTGCAGCAGGATCAACTGGCGTACCAGGGCATTGATAGTGGCACAGTATGATGCATGGTTGTTTGCATATTACTTGCACCCATCGCTAAAGCAGCTTCTCTTATACTTGGGGGAACAGCTTTTAAAGAAGCTCTTGCAGCAATAATTATTGTTGGTAATGTCATAAGAGACAAAGTAATTCCTCCAACAAGTGGTGTCGATCTTGGTAAATTAAAAACTGCTAATAAAACACCAAGACCTAGCAAACCAAATACTATCGATGGAACAGCTGCTAAATTATTAATGTTTACTTCTATAAAATCTGTAAATTTATTTTTTGGTGCGAATTCCTCGAGATAAATTGCTGCTAGCACTGCGATAGGAAATGAAAACGCTAAACATACTAATATACTAAAAACTGTTCCCATAAACGAGCTAGCTATACCTGCTAGTTCAGCCTCTCTTGAGTCAGGACTTGTAAAAAAACTAATGTTAAACTCTGATAAAATATCTCCTCTTTCATTAAGCATATCGTAAATCTGCAACTGGTAATCATTTACTCTTCTATTCTCCTCAGGAATATCTCTTGGATAATTTCCCTTATGAACTTGATCAACATCATCAGAAGCTGTTAATTTTATGGGCACTATTTTACCTAGATAGTCTGGATTTTTTAAAAGTAGATCTTTAACCTCTGCCTCATATTTATACGAAACCATTTGTATCAATTGACGATCCTCTTCTTCAGGAAGTCCAGGATCTAATGAGGTCATAGCTTTGTAAGCAACATCATAATAGTCTGCATTTTCTAGATCATCTTTTGATGGGCTTTCTGCATCGATTAAAAGTAATTCTTTATCATAATGAACTTCTGTTACTATCCAAGTTTTTTGGAAAGCTGAGTAACCTTTTGAAAATATCTGAAACATAAAAACTGCTAAAAAGGTTAAAGCTAATCCTATAGCTATTTTGCCATACCATTGAAATCTTCTTTCAGCGTTATATCTTTTTTTTAATAAATTTTTCTTAAAACTATTCATATTTTTCCCTATATTTTTTAACAACTGAAAGAGCGATTACATTTAAGAATAAAGTTACTATAAATAAAGATATTCCTAAGGCAAAAGCTGATTGAGTTTTTGGATCTCCAAATTGTTGGTCTCCAATTAAAATTACTACAATTTGTGCTGTAATGGTTGAAGTTGACTCAAGGGGATTCATTGTAAGATTAGCCGCTAGTCCTGAGGCCATTACAACAATCATTGTTTCTCCCACCGCTCTTGATACTGCTAAAAGTATCGAACCTACGATACCAGGTAAGGCTGCTGGAAAAATTACTTTTTTTACAGTTTCAGATTTTGTTGCACCCATTGCGTAACTTCCATCTCTTAAATTTTGCGGTACTGCTGTTATAACGTCATCGCTTAGACTTGAAATAAAAGGAATTATCATTACTCCCATAACTGCTCCTGCAGCTAAAGCGCTCTCCGCTGAAACTTCTAAACCCATAGCGTTACCAATTTCTTTAACAAAAGGACCGACGGTTAAAGCTGCAAAAAAACCATACACCACTGTTGGAATACCAGCTAAAATCTCAATAATAGGTTTCGCATATTTTCTTACGCCTCTTCCAGCATACTCAGATAGATATATCCCACTCAGCAAACCTATGGGGATGGCAACACACATTGCAATAAAAGCAATAAAAAAAGTTCCAGCAAATAAAGGCACAGCTCCGAAAGCATCCTTCATTAATTCAGGATCTGGTTGGCCATCTCTTACAAAAGTTTTAGCAGGATACCAATGAGTTCCGAATATAAAGTCAAAGATTTTTACTGCTTGAAAAAACCTAATCGCTTCGAATAAAAGTGAAAAAACTATTCCGATTGTAACTAAAACTGCGCCTAATGATGCAACAAATAACACCCATTTAAGAAAAATTTCTACTGGTTCTCTCATTCGATCATTTTTCTGAACAGATCTATACGCAAAACTCAGAGAGAAAATTAAAATTGCTAAAATAATTGCTACTTTAGCGCTGTTAGCTATTCCTTTTAATTGAATGTACTTATTAGCAGACTCATCTAGAAAATTAGTAATATTTCCCGTGTAAGTTCCTGCGGCTAATGCTTTAACCTTTGTGTAAATAAGCTGAAGCTCATTTTTAGTTAAGTTCTGATCAGTGTAATCTTGTAAAATAAATGTTTTAACTATTGATGGTTCAAAAACTGACCAAAGAGCAAAAATTATTAATGCTGGTGCAGCACACCAAGCAGCTAAATAATATCCATAAAATTTTGGTAATGCCGTAAGTCTTTGTGATGATTGAATAACTAGAGCTTTTTTTCTACCGAAATAATAACTTGTGAAAGCTAAGAGAATAATAAAAGTTACAAGTATTAAATTCATATTGAGCTTCCAGAGATAAAAAGGGGGTAAAATACCCCCTTTTTGTTTAATTGATACTACTACTTCTTAGCAGGCATGTTAACTAACTTCGTAGCGTTAGTTCTAGATGTTTTGTATAACTTGCCATCTAGAGGTACTAGCCCGATATCAGTTAAATAACCTTTATTACCCATAGCTTTTTTACTTGTGAACTCTTTTACGAATTCATGTAAGCCTGGTACAACGCCCACGTGAGCTTTTTTCACGTAGAAGAATAAAGGTCTTGCAACTGCGTAACTGTAATCTTGAATCGAAGATAGACTTGGTTGACCACCTTCAATGCTTGCAGCTTGCAATTTATCTTTTGCAGCTAAGAAATAACTGAAACCAAAGAAACCGAACATTTCTTTGTCCGCAGCTAATTTTTGAATAATAAGTGAGTCGTTCTCACCAACTTCAATTACCGCACCATCTTCTCTTAACGCTTTATATTTAGCGCCAGCTTTTTTAGAAGCATCATCGATACCTTTTTTCATTACTAATGAATTCCAGGCATCTCTTGTTCCTGATGTTCCTGGAGGCACCATAACTTTGATAGGGTAGTTTGGTAATGATGAGTCGATATCACTCCAATTTTTATATGGATTTGGTACTAACGCACCATCTTTAGCAACTTCTTTTGCTAATGCTGCCCATAATTGTTTTTTTGTAAAGTTTACTGGTTTAGCATCTTTAGAATAAGCTAACGTTATTCCATCGTTACCAACTGTAATTTCTACAATTTCTTCAACACCATTTTTTTGACATAGCGCATACTCTTTAGCCTTCATAGCTCTAGATGCATTTGTTATGTCTGGGTGCTCTGTACCAACTCCGGCACAGAATAATTTAGCTCCACCACCTGTTCCTGTTGACTCGATTACTGGTGTTTTAAATTTACCAGACGAACCAAATCTTTCAGCAACGATTGTTGCATAAGGGAATACAGTTGAAGAACCTACGATTTTAATCTGATCTCTAGCTTGAGCGGAAGTAACAACTAACATTGCAACTAATGAAGCTAAAGCGATTGATAGTTTTCTCATTGTTTATCCTTTCATTTATTAATTAATTAACAAACATTAGATTCATAGAATTAAGAGGACTCTTAATTATTACAAATATGTTACAAATTTATTAAAATGATAACTTTTTAGTTGAACTTTCTAGTTATCTCGATTTGTTGATAATCAGAGGCTAAAGACCCTCCGCAACTAAAAGGTCTTACTTTATTTTTAACTGCGTAGGATTGAGTTGGCTTTAATGTAACTTCTAGTTGTACAAAGTTAACTAATTTTTGTGTAAAACTTTTATCATATCTCCAAGCATTCCATTGTGTTGGAGCGGTGAATACTTCACTTAAATAAGATGCAGCTTTTGAGTGAATCATATTGCTCTCGTTTTGTCCTTTTAAAAGATTATTTTTAACTTTTTCAAAAATTTTTCTACATTTAATTGAGTCCACCATGTACGAGTTAGCATTTAAATGAGTGCTCATCGGTGCTGACACAATTAATTGAATTCCATCGTCTCTTCTAGAAAATAAAGCTTCAGTATAAATTGTAGATACATTTTTATTATCTACTTCAAGAACTAAATCGTTTTTAGCTTGCTTAAGATCGTTTTTCAGTCTTAGAAGCCCAAGATCAAAAACTGTAAGAGGTTGAGAACGTAAAGTTTTCTCTATTAAATTTACATCTGCTTTAACAGTTGTAAAAATTAAAGTTAATAAAACCAGACTTATATAATTCATTAATCTAGTCATACTAAAACTTTAACTATTTTGCCGTCTATCTCAAGACAAAATATAATTAAACTTTAATATTTGCTAAAATTTTGAAAAATGGACCTTTATTTCGGTGCCATTTTGAGGTTCACTTTTTATTTCTAGTTCTCCTCTATGCTGATTAACAATGTGCTTCACGATCGCCATTCCAAGTCCAGTGCCACCAACTTTTTTACTTTTAGCAGCATCAACTCTAAAAAATCTTTCAGTAATTCTCGGAAGTTGTTCAGTTGGAATTCCAATACCATTATCTTTAATGGACACGGTATAAGAGTCTCCTATAACTTTTCCGTTACCTTGCCCACAATTAATTTCAATCTTTTTATTTTTATCTGAATATTTTATACTATTATCAATAATATTTGAAAAAACTTCAATTAATTTTTCATGATCGCCTTTAATAAAGAAATCATCTTTTATATTATTTTTAAATTCAAAAGGTTTTAAATTTTTTTGATGGATATCTTCAACGTTATTTAAAATTTCTTTTAAATTTACTTTATCTTGAGGCTGTATATGTTCCTCTAACTCAATTTTACTTAGTGAAAGTAAATCTTTAATTAAGCTTTCCATCCTATCAGCTTGCTCAAGCATTATCGGTATGAATTTTTTTTGTGCTTCTAAATCATCTTTCGCATGTCCGCTTATAGTTTCTAGAAATCCTTTAATAGAAACTAAAGGCGTTTTAAGTTCATGGCTGACATTAGCTACAAAATCAGATTTAAACCTTTGCGCTTTTATAATATCAGTTAAATCTTTTAGAAATAAAACAACTGAATCAGGATCATCGACATATGAGGTCGGTCCAGAGAATAGATAAACTTTAAAGAACTGAAATGAGGGAGAGGATAATTCTAAATCCATAGTAATTGTCTCTTTTTTTAAAAGCACTAAATCAATATTTTGGAGTAAATCAGGAACTCTCAATAAAGTAGCCACGTGCTTATTTAAATTATTTTCTCCAAATTTTTTTTTTGCACTACTATTAAAAAATTTGATATTTTTAAATTTATCTACAATTAAAATTAGATCATCGATTTGATTAATAATCTTTACTTGCTCATTAGTTTTTTCAATATTTTCATTGGTGATGTCTTCTATTCCCTCTTCATTATCAGCTGGTTTATTTTCTCTCTTAATATCGGATCTTGCCTCCATACCTGCTACAATTGATTTTCTGGATACTGCAATTACTACGATCACAATTATTCCAGCAAGAGAGTAAAATAATAATTCCATGATTTAATTATACTTTAAAGATATAGACTAAAGAAATATTTTTTAGCGGTTTGATACCGCACTATTTAAAAAGATTTTTGCGCAATTTTCCCAGGTATATTTTTTTGCATGCTCAATGCAAGCGCTTCTATCTGACTTAAGAGCTTCAAGTGCTGCTTTTTTAAGATCGTTGTTTAACGAGCCAATGTTTGTACCGTTAAAAATATCTTTTGGTCCTGCTACTGGGTAAGCAGCTACTGGCAATCCACATTTTAAAGCTTCTATAATTACAATTCCAAAAGTATCTGTTTTGCTCGGGAAAACAAAAACATCAGAAGAAGCAAAGTAACTTGCAAGCTCACCATTTGTTCTCTCTCCTTTAAATATCGCTTCAGGGTATTCTTTTTTAAGTTTATCTAAATCAGGTCCTTTACCAACAACTAGTTTCGTGCCTTCTAACTCTAAATCCAGAAATGCTCTTATATTCTTCTCAATAGATACCCTTCCCACATAAAGATAAATTGGTCTTTTATACTCTAAATTAATCTTTTTAGGCTTTTGAAATGCCCCGTGGTTTGCCCCTCTAGTCCAAACAACCATCTTATCCTTATCAAAACCAATATCTTGAAGTTCATCTTTCATTGACTGAGTTGTTACTAAAATTTTTTCAGCCTTTGAGTGAAATCCTTTAAGGAACTTTTGAGCAAGCTTAATTGGCAAATAAGGATAGTATAGCTTCAAATATTTGTCAAATTGAGTATGGTAAGACGTAGTAAACTTTAGCTTATTTTTTACACAGTATCTTTTTGCAAATATTCCTATCGGACCTTCTGTAGCTATGTGAATTATATCAGCATCGGCTTTAGAAATTAATCTACCTACTCTAGGCCAAACATTAAGAGAAAGTTTTATTTCATTATATTTTGGCATTGGCACAGTAAAAAATTGATTAGGTTCAATATATTCAACCTGATGTCCAATTTTTTTTAATTCATCGCCAAGATTTTTTAAAGTTCTACAAACACCGTTCACTTGCGGATACCAGGCATCAGTAACGATTAAAATTTTCATTTATTTACTACTTTTAGATATGGCTCGTAATCAACAACATCACCTCTGATTTTGTCCCAGTCAATAACTTCCATGCGACCATCAAAATGTTCTACCAAGAAAGTTGCACCTTCTACCCAAACACCACAATTGAAATATCTCACACCATCTAAGACTTGATCGGCAGAATGATGAATATGGCCGCAAATTATGCCATCAACATTTTTTCTTTTAGCATAACTTTTTAAATAATCTTCTAAAAAAATTGATAACAACATTAAACTCAAGTAAAAAACTATAAGCGACAGCTCCTACTTTTGATAACCATGGAGCATATTTCATCACTCCATCCCAGGCATCACCATGAACAACAATATACTTTTTATTATCTGAGCTTACATGTATGGCTCTATTTACAACTTCAATATCGCCAAAATGTAATGGTAAAAATTTTCTGAAGACATCATCATGATTTCCAACAATATATTTTACTTTTGTTCCATGTCTTGCTTTTCTTAATGTTTTTTGAATCACATCATTATGTTCTTGAGGCCAGTAAAATTTTGTTTTTAAAGCCCAAACATCAATGATATCACCAACAAGATATAAATTCTCTGACCTTGAATGTTTGTAAAATTCTAATAATTTGTTTGCTGCACTTTTTCTATGCCCAAGGTGCAAGTCGGAAATAAAGATGCTTTTGTAATTTAAAATCTTTCCCTTAGATTTAGTTTGAATTGTTTCCATATTTTTTATAAAACGAATCTCTAGTACAAGTAGAATCATAAATATGTTACAGAATTGTTAAAATATGAATAAAAAATTGAATTTTGCGGTGATATTTAACGCAAATGCAGCAGGTGGTAGAAAACTTAAATTAATTAACAAGGTCATTAATCTTTTAGAAAAAAATCATATTGTAGATCTTTTTAAAACTGAAAGCGAAGATCATGCAAGGAATGTATTTAAAGAATTGTCTAATAAAAAATTTGATCGGTTAGTATTTGCTGGCGGTGACGGGAGCGTATGTTTTGGTATTAATGAAATGTTTAAAAGTGATAATCTAAAAGACAAATTAGTTGGATACATACCTGCTGGCACTGCAAATATTTTACAAATAGAAACTCAAATTAAGAAAAAAGCGGAGGAGATTTACAACGTCCTAGTATCAGATAATCATAAGAAAATTTCATTAGCAAAAATAAATGATAAGTACTTTTTCTTGATGGCTGGTGTAGGTTTTGACTCTCGAATTGTTGAGTCCATAAATACTAATATTAAAAAGTATCTTGGAAAAGTAATTTTCGCTTTAAAAGGTTTTCAGCATTTTTTATTTTTAAAAAATATTAAAATGGAGGTTGAGGTAGATAATGAAAAAATTATGGCTGATTGGATTTTATGTACTAATTCAAAATACTATGCTGGTCCCCATTCTATAACTAATGATACCAATATATTTGAAAACAGGATAGTGGCTTACATATTTAAAGACCTGACCAGAATAAAATTACTTTATTATGTTTGGTTAATTTTAACCAAAGGCGACTTAACTCCTGCAAAAAGTGTAATTAAAAAAGAATTGAACAGATTAAAAATAAATGGTGTAAACAATAAAGTTCTATCACAAGTTGATGGTGAAAATTGTGGTTACGTAAACAGTCTTGAAATCCAAAAAACAGACAGATTTATAAATTTATTAGTTCCGTAGGATTTTCTAAATCTTTTCAACTTTTAGTTTAAAAGATTTTTCTAAATTTCATTTGAAAAATTTTTTAGATTATTTTAGATTTTTCTTTTTTGGAGGAACAATATGAAAAAAAAGTTAAAAAAAAACGAAAAGAAAAAGAAAAAAATACTAAAATCAATCGATAAGCTTAAAAATAAGATAAGCACTAAACAAAAAAAACTATCAAAGATTGATCTAAAGATAGCTAGTATCGAGAAAAAAATCGCTGAAAAAAGAGCTAACAAAAATAAAGAACCTATCACAGCATCTTTAAATAATTAGTTTATAAAGTAATTAAATGCCCCTGATTAAAAAACATCAGGGGTTTACTTTAATTTACCAAAAAGGTTTAAAAGTATAACTCCTGAAACAATTAAAATTAATCCAACAGTACCATAAAGATTAGGAGTTTGATTATATTTAAATATTCCAAATAATGTAACTGCAGTTATCGTTAATGCTCCGTAAGTCGCATAAGTAAATCCAACAGGTATTATAGTCATTGCTCTGGATAAACAAAAAATACAAACAACAATACTTGTGATGCAAAAAATTGTTGGTGTGAGCTTGGTAAAACTTTCTGTAGTTTTAAGAAAACCGTTGCTTGTTATACCTGTTAAAATTGCAAGGATTAAATAAATATATCCGCTAAATAAACTTATACTTTTCATTGTGCCTTAGCGAACTGGCCGCCGTCTTTATATCTCCATAACCATTTTTTCATTTCTTCTTCAACATCTATTGGATCTATACCAAGATCTTTTAATGTTAGATGATTATTGGAAACAACATTATCT
>LULJ01000342.1_pt1 | contig 16765 bp, 14 predicted proteins | sample 728171 | NCBI WGS metagenome assembly LULJ01 (sample SAMN03860292, study PRJNA289734) | marine metagenome | biome: seawater column; feature: ocean; material: water; isolation source: Red Sea water column Station 169 - depth 25m | place: Saudi Arabia: Red Sea | collected 2011-10-15 | depth 25 m
AGATACTGCAAGTCTTTTTGAACCCCTCTTTTTGCCATAGCTAGCTCAATAACATCCCCTACGTATTTATCTGGACATAGTATTGTAGATTTAATAATTGGTTCTCGAATTTCTGCAATTTCGTTAACAGTTGGTAGTTCAGCAGGCGAACTGATTGTAGTCTCTTCGCCATTTGTTTTAAGTATTTCATATGCAACGCTTGGTGCTGTTGTTATCAAATCGAGATCATACTCTCTTTCCAATCTCTCTTTGACCACTTCCATGTGTAATGTGCCCAAAAAACCACACCTAAAACCACTGCCTAATATATCTGAATTTTCTGGTTCAAAAATTAGCGAGGCATCATTCAAATTCAGTTTTTGAAGTGCTTCTCTAAAAGCCTGATAATCGTTTGAATCAATTGGGAAAAAGGAGGCAAAAACCTGTGGCTTAACTTCTTCAAAGCCATCTAGTTCTTCTGTTTCTGGATTCTTTGCAGATATTAATGTATCTCCTACCGGTACAGATTTTAAATCTTTAACACTTGCAACTAAATAACCAACTTCACCTTCAGATAGTTCAGTACAGGGAACTTTTTTGGGAGTAAATTTGCCAATTGTATCTGCTGTATATGTTTGTCCAGTTGATTTTACGATAAATTTTTCTCCTTTCTTCAAGGAGCCACTAAAGATTCTTATTAAAGAAATAACTCCTAAAAAATTGTCGTACCAAGAGTCAATAATTAACGCTTGCAAGTTTGCTTCATTACTTTTTTTTGGAGCAGGAATTTTTTTTGCAATTTGCTTCATTAGCTCATTTAAGTTTGTACCATCCTTAGCGCTCACAGATAATGCCTCTGATGCATCAATTCCTATGATTTCCTCAATTTCTCTCTTTACGCGCTCTGGTTCAGCTTGAGGTAGGTCAATTTTATTTATTACTGGTATTACCTTCAAACCTAAATCGATTGCTTTATAACAAGTTGATAAAGTTTGCGCCTCAACCCCCTGCGACCCGTCAACGACAAGCAGTGCTCCTTCGCATGCTGCAAGCGATCTAGAAACTTCATATGAAAAATCAACATGTCCCGGTGTATCAATAAGATTTAGTTCATAAATCTGACCTCTAAACTCATATTTCAAAGAAACTGATTGTGCCTTAATTGTAATACCTCTTTCTCTTTCAAGTTCTAGCGTATCCAACACTTGTGATTTCATCTCTCTTTTTGAAAGACCGCCACAAAGTTCAATTATTCTGTCTGAAAGAGTAGATTTCCCATGATCAATATGGGCGATGATTGAAAAATTTCTTATATTACTCAACTGTCAAGGAAACAATAATGTTTGAGCTATTTCTTACTCCAAACACCGCTATTTTGTCACCTTTAGAAAATGATTCAAGTGCAGCACTAAAATCGCTTATTTTTGATATTTTAAAAGTTTTACCTTTATATTTAATTTGAGTAATTACATCTCCCCTAAATAATTGTCCATATGCAGGCGAATTAAAATAGACTTGCAAGACTCTGACACCATTTTCTGGCATTTCAATGTCTGCTTGATCTTTATCTAACTCTCCAAGACGAATCCCAAGTGGATATGTAGGTTTTTGAGGTGATTCTTCTTCAATCTGCTCAACTTCATCAACTGGCAGCTCGCCAACTCTTACATTGATGTTCCTATACTTTCCATCTCTAAAAACTTTTGCTCTTACTGAGGATCCTGGTTGAGTTCTTCCAATTGTGTGCTGTAAATCTTTGAAATAGACTATTTCTTTTCTATCTATTTCTACAATTACATCTCCAGGCCTTATTCCTGCCTTTTCAGCAGCTTCACCCTCTAAAACAAAACTTACAAGAGCGCCAATTGGTTTATCCATTCCTAATGCTTCAGCAAGATCACTTGAAACCTCTTGTCCTTGCACCCCTAAATATCCTCTCGAAACCTTTCCCTTTGCTTTAAGTTGTTCCACAACCTCTAAAGCAACATTAATTGGTATGGCAAAAGCAAGGCCTTCATTGCCTCCAGACCTTGAATATATTTGCGAATTAATACCTATTACTTCGCCATCAAGATTGAATAACGGGCCTCCTGAATTTCCTCTGTTGACAGCAGCATCAGTTTGGAAATAAGGAACATAGTCTCCAATTCCTGCTCTTGAAGAGATGCCTCTATTAGTAGAACTAATTATTCCAAATGTAGCTGAAAAATCGTAGTTATAAGGGGAGCCAATAGCAATTACACCATCTCCCTGCTCAACATTATCCGAATTACCAATTAAAACTGGAGAACTATTATTTATCGATATTTTTAATAGTGCTATATCACTTAATTCATCGGTTCCAATGATCTCTGCTGTAAATTCCCTTCTATCAAGAAATCTAACAATAACCTCATCTGCATCTTGAACAACATGAAAATTTGTTATTAAAAACCCATCATTGTCTATTAGAAACCCTGATCCCGAACTAGTAGCTTCTCTAGGTTGCCTCCTGGGTTCTTCAAATTCAGGAAGCGGGAAACCAAACTCTCTAAAAATATCGTTAGGAAATGAGCCCATTGAGCTTCGGTTTGAGTAAACTTTTCTAGTTGCTTGAATATTCACTACTGAGTTTGATTGTTTTTTAACAAGTTCAGAAAAATCAAGACGATCTGAAAAAACACATATCGATAGAAGTGATGCAAGAAGCAAAAATATCTTTTTCATTTTAATTTATCTGAATAGAGTTAAGGATTTTCTTTCCAGAATCAATATCTATGTCACCAAAAACTGCAATGCTATGAGCTCTATTGTTGTGTATGTAAGTTTTCTTCAATAGAACAAAGTTTTCTCTTTTGTATTCACCGTCTGGCAAAGATGAATTTCTAGGGAGGTTTATAAAAATTGAAAATTCTTTTCTTTTTGCTGAGTTGATGAATCTATTTTTTGATGAAGGATCACTTTTAAACCCACTGGGCACCCAATTTGGAGAATAGCTTACAGGCATCGTAATTTCTGCAGCACCTCCCTGTGTAGGGCTATAGATGAGTGCTGATGCTTCATCATACCCCTCATGATTTATAGCTCTGTCAACAACTGTGTAACTTAAAAATACACCTAGGAAAAAAACAGACAAGGGCAGAACAATTCTTTGATTCAGGTAAGAAATAATTGATGAAATAGATAAATTTTTGATGTTTTTTTTAATACTGGTATTTGTAAGTTCTTTTGAAGCCAAGCTTAAATCAAACAACTTAAAATAAGCATCTTTCAAATTTGGATTTTTATCCATCTCACGAAGAAGATCCTTAATTTCATTAATTTCAAGCTCACCATCAATAAATGAGGAAATTTTCATTAATTGGTAATCATTTATTACTTGACTCATATTTTTATGTTCTCCATTAAAAACTTTCTTGCCCTGAAGATTCTTGACCTAACTGTCCCTACTGGAACATTTGTAATTAATGCTATTTCATCATAATTTTTATCATCAATTTCACATAAGACATAGGCAGTCCTCTGCTCTTCTGGAATTTGCTTTAAAAGCTGTTGAACTTGTTGAGATAACTCTTTTGTTTCAAAGTCTTTGATTATATTCTCGTTAGAATTTAGTGTACTTTCAAAACCCTCATCAATTTGAACTTCTTTCGAGGAATTAATTTTCGTAATAGCAAGATTAAACCCTATTCTATAGAGCCAAGTGTAAAAATTTGAATTTCCTTTAAATGTCTCGATCTTTTCCCATGCACGAATAAAAGACTGCTGAACAATGTCCTCGGTTTCATGAAAGTTTCTAAGAATTTTAAAAAGAGAATTATGTAGCCTACTTTTAAAAGTTGAAAACAGGATTTCAAAAGCGGCAGAATCCCCTTCTCTAGAAAGCTGGACTAAATTATCAACATTATTTTTTTTCATATAAAACTTTGATTGTAATTTACCTAAAAAGTTCAATCATTGATCATTTTTTTAAGATTTGGATATTTTAGTTCAAACTCATTTTTTTTTACAAAAAAGAGGTCAAAAATTTTTTGATCATCTAATTCTATTAATTCACTGAGTTCATTTTTTTGTTCAATATTTAAATGTTCATATGACGAGAGAAACTTCTTTATAATTTCAGTAGTTTCCTTCATGCCTCTTCTTGATTTAAAATTTAGTTTTTTGAACAACATGTCTTCCATAACTGAAAAGTACTATCAACTCAGAGATTATAGCCTTATGACTGTAAAAGGAGAAAGGTCTTATGAGTTTATTCAGGGCCAAGTTTCGTGTGATATAAACCTGGAACAAGAAAAAATTAACGGCCTGTTTTGTGATGAGAAAGGTTATGTGATAACAAATGCAACACTTTTTTTAGAGGAAGATATAAAAATTTTAATTAAAGATGATGTAGCCAAAATTTTGGAGAATGAACTATCGAAATATAGCAAATTTTATAAATGTTTAATTAAAACTAATAAAGCCGATGCTTTTGGGAGAATTTCAAACAAAGTTTTTGAAAAATGTTTAGGTAAAAAAGAAGATTTGTTATCACAACAAGAGTGGGATAGAGAGCAAATCTTAAACTTTTGTATTGATATTGATGGCCAACTTAGTTGCAAGCATAGATCAACCCAGTTTGGATACGCCTTCAAAGATTTTGTCTCATTTGAAAAAGGATGCTACAGAGGTCAAGAAGTAATATCGAGACTTAATTATCTTGCAAAAAACAAAAGGAAGTGTGTTGTTTTTAAGCAAAAGGGATTGGAGATTTTAAATGATTCAAATGGAAGAAAAATCGGAGAAAAAATATTTACAAAAATACTTGGAAAAGAGGAATTTGTACAATTTTTTGTTGAAGATTTAAATTTTTACCATAATGATAAAATTATTCTCCCAGTTGCCAGTCAATGGGTTTAATTCCTTCATTCAATAAAATTTTATTTGCTTTTGAAAAGTGCCTACATCCAAAAAAGCCATTATGTGCAGACAATGGAGAAGGATGTGCTGCTTCGAGAATATAATTGTTTTTGCCAATAAGACTTTTTTTTGTCTTTGCATAATTTCCCCAAAGTAAAAAAATAATTGAGCCTTTCTTTTGTATTTTTGAAATTACCAAATCGGTGAATTTTTCCCATCCAATTTTTGAATGAGAGCCAGGCTTTCCCTCCACTACTGACAAATTTACATTAAGAAGAAGAACTCCCTGCTCTGCCCATGAGGTTAAATCTCCATGCTTATTTACAATTTTCAAATCATCTTCAATTTCTTTAAATATATTTTTTAGTGATGCAGGTATTTTTATATTTTTATTTACAGAAAATGCTAAGCCATTAGCTACACCAAATGTTGGGTATGGATCTTGCCCAATAATTACAATTTTAGTTTTCTCATAATCACACTTTTCAAAAGCTTTAAAAAAATTTTTTGGTGGCGGAAATATATTATGGCCATCCCTGTTTGATTTAATTAAATAGGTTTTAATTTCCTTGAAATACGGTTTTTTAGTCTCTTGATTTATAAAATTTTGCCAAGAAAAAATTTCACTCATTTACTTAAAAATAACACATTTTTTTATCCACAAAAACTGTGGATAACTTTGGGGAAAAGTAACTTAAAATTTCATAAACCCTTCGTGAAGTAAAGACTTTGATGAATTTGTATAATTTTTAATCAATATAAAAAAAACTGGTAATAATGGGCTTTTCAGAGATTTCTTATTAAAAAATCATACTGAAGCATCAATTTTCCTTTGTAAAATAGGGTAGTTTATAGTCTTGTGAGAAAATCAACACTTTGTAACAAAAAAAACCCTGTTTTTTTAATAACATACTCTGGCATTTGTAACGCCGTTTATGTTAAGAAGTTTAGAAATTGTTTGATCGCCGAACTTTTCATCAGAGTCGATAATATTACAAGCAAATTCTCCTCTACTTTTATTCACAAATTCTAAAATATTAATCTTTTCATTTGCTAGAGTTTCAGCAACTTGACTAATAATGCCTGGATGATTTTTATTAGTTATGAAAATTCTATGCTTCGCAACAGTATCAGAATTAATGTTTGGAAAGTTAACACTATTTTCTATTTTCCCAAATTTCAAAAAATTAGATATTTGTATACATGCCATCCTGGCACAATTCTCTTCACTTTCTTTTGTACTTGCTCCAAGGTGAGGAAAAATAATAATATCTTTTTTGCTTTTAAGCCTTTGCAAAAGTTTTTTAGTAGGAAAATCTGTTATGTATTTATAAATTTGCTCTTTATCGAGAGCATCAATCAGATCTTCCTCAAGTACTATGCCTCCCCTTGAAAAATTAACAAGCACACAATCTTTTTTAAAAGAATTGAAGATTTTTTTATTTATTATTCCCTTCGTTTCACCATTTAGTGGAATATGTAAGGATACGTAATCTGCATCTTTCAAAGCCTCTTCTATTGAGTTACATCTAATTAAAGTTGAAGGCAAGCCTAAAGCAACATCGACTGTTAGCCCTGGATCATATCCCTGAACTTGCATCCCTAGACTCATTGCCTGACTTGCAACAAGAGAACCAATTGCACCCAAACCCAAAACACATAATTTTTTCTCTTTTACCTCTTGCCCAACAAATTGTTTTTTCATACTCTCTATTTCCACAGCAACTTCATCATCATTCAAGTCATCAATATCAATAGAGTCGAGAGTTTTATTGCCCGTTACTAAATCTCTTTTTCCGAGTATTAAGGCACATATAACCATTTCTTTAACCGCATTTGCGTTTGCTCCAGGAGTATTAAAAACAACTATTCCTTTTTCTGAACAGTTTTGAACATTTATATTATTTGTTCCGGCTCCAGCTCTTGAAATTGCAAATAAACTTCTTTCATATTTGGCTTCAAAGATATTTTTACTTCTTAAAATTATTCCTGAAAAGTCTTCTTCATTCTCTCCACAAATAGCAAATTTATTTTCTTCAAGAATATCTAATCCAGCTTTCGAAATATTATTTAAAACTTGTATTTTCATGAAATTTTGTAAACTAAAGAATACACATTAAAGTCACTATTTCAAAGGCATCCCAGCTAAAATTTAAAATTTTATCCATAAGTTATCAACAGAAAAACCACATCATATTGTGTAAGAATGTAAAAATAACACAACATATTGTGTTGAAATACTTGAATGTAAATCATATCTATAGAAGAATACATATTGGTATGGAACAACAGATAACAGAAACAGGAACAAAAGAAGAGCTTTCTCCTAACTTCGCACTCAAGCCTGGAAAGATGCGAGTAATGAAAAGAAACGGCAAAGTTGTTGCCTTTGATAGAGAAAAAATCAAGGTTGCAATTATGAAAGCTTTTCTCGCTGTTGAGGGAAGTTCTGCCGCTGCTTCAACAAGAATACATGATCAAGTAGAACAACTTACTGATGATGTCGTTTCTGTTTTTGAAAGAAGAATGCCCTCCGGGGGATCACTTCATATAGAGGATATTCAAGATCAGGTCGAGTTGCAGTTAATGAGAAATGAGCATCAACAAGTTGCACGGTCATACGTTCTTTACAGAGAGGAAAGAAAAAATCAAAGAAACGAGGAACAGCTAAAACGTGAGACTACATCACAAAAATCTGAAGAAAGCTCAAATAATGAAGTAAGCGAAGGGTTCGAAAGCAAAGTGCATAAAGCTTGCGAAGGGCTGGTTGATGTAAATCCAGAAGAGCTAATTGAAGCTATTAGAGCTACAGCATACGAAGGAATATCAGAAGAAGATCTTTCAAACTGCATCTTAATTGCAGCTAGAACCTTTGTAGAAAAAGAACCAAACTACTCTTTCGTAACAGCTAGACTGCTATTAGATGACATTGAAAATGAGGTATTACGTTTTCTAGATATTGACACATCAATAAAAAAGGACAGATCAAAAATGTATCAAAAAGCCTTAGTGGGCTCGATAGAAAAAGGTATTGAGCTTGAGTTTCTAGATGAAAGGTTAAAAAACTTTGATTTAGACAGGCTGGGAAAAAGCATAAAACCAGAAAATGATCTTAACTTCACATTTTTAGGCCTACAAACTCTCTATGATAGATATTTCATTACCCATGAGGATACAAGATATGAAATGCCTCAGGTTTTCTTGATGAGGGTGGCTATGGGTCTTTCTGTTGATGAAAAAGATAAGAACGATAAAGCTGAGGAGTTTTATAAATTACTTTCAAGTTTTGATTATATGAGTTCTACTCCTACATTATTTAACTCGGGTACAAGAAGACCACAATTATCTTCATGTTATCTAACAACTGTTCCTGATGATTTAAGTGGGATTTATGGTGCGATACACGACAACGCAATGTTATCAAAATGGGCAGGTGGTTTAGGGAATGATTGGACAAATGTGAGAGCACTCGGTTCAAGAATCAAAGGCACTAACGGGAAGAGTCAAGGTATTGTTCCTTTCTTAAAGGTATCAAATGATACAGCTGTTGCTGTCAATCAAGGTGGTAAAAGAAAGGGAGCCTTTTGTGCTTACTTGGAATGTTGGCACCTAGATGTAGAGGAGTTTCTTGAATTAAGAAAAAATACTGGAGACGACAGAAGAAGAACTCATGATATGAATACAGCCAATTGGATTCCTGATCTATTCATGAAGAGGCTGATGAAAAACGAGGAATGGACACTTTTTTCACCTTCTGATGCACCTGAACTACATGATTTGTATGGTAAAGCGTTTGAGAAGAAATACGAAGAATATGAAAAACTTGCCGCTTCAGGTGAAATTAAGCTTTTCAAAAAAATCAAGGCAGAAGATCTATGGAGAAAAATCTTAACAATGCTTTTTGAGACTGGACATCCATGGATTACATTCAAAGACCCATGCAATATAAGATCACCACAAGGGCATGTTGGCACAGTACACTCCTCAAATCTTTGTACAGAAATAACACTGAACACAAATAAAGATGAAATTGCAGTTTGCAACTTAGGCAGCATTAACTTACCCCAACACATACAAGATGGGAAAATTAACGTCGAGCAATTGAAATCGTCAGTTAAAACAGCAATAAGAATGTTAGATAACGTGATAGATATTAATTACTATCCAGTACCGCAAGCAGAAAACTCAAATAAAAAACATCGTCCTATTGGGTTGGGAATGATGGGCTTTCAAGATGCACTGTACAAACTAAACATCCCATACAATTCAGAAGAAGCTGTTAATTTCGCTGATGAGTCTATGGAACTTATAAGCTATTTTGCTATTCAGGCGTCAGCCGAGCTAGCTGAAGAGAGAGGAACATATGAAAGTTATGCAGGGTCTTTGTGGGATCAAGGAATTTTCCCATTAGACTCGATAAAAATTCTTGCTGAAGAGAGAGGTGCGGATTTTATTGACCAAAATACTGATGCCAAGCTTGATTGGAAGAAAGTTAGGGATCAGGTAAAAAAACATGGCATGAGAAACTCAAATGTAATGGCTATAGCTCCAACTGCGACAATAGCAAATATTACTGGAGTATCGCCGTGTATTGAGCCTACATACCAAAACTTATATGTTAAATCCAATTTATCTGGAGAATTTACTGTTATTAATCCATACCTTGTTGAAGAGCTGAAAAAAGAACAGCTTTGGGATGACGTGATGATAGCAGATTTAAAGTACTCAGAGGGATCATTAGCAAGCATTAATAGGGTTCCTAAAAATATAAAAAATATGTTTCAAACTGCTTTCGAGGTTGAACCAAAATTTATAGTTGAATCAGCAAGTCGTCGACAAAAGTGGATCGACCAAGCGCAGTCTTTGAATCTATATATTAGTAATGTAGATGGGAAAAAACTAGATAACACTTACAAAATGGCATGGTACAAAGGACTAAAAACAACATATTACTTGAGAGCAATAGGAGCTACTTCGACAGAAAAGGCTACTGTCGATAAAGGAAGTTTAAATGCAGTAGAAACGAACAGAGAGGAGAATATGGCAGCGAGTCAAGCCCCAAAGGCTTGTAGCATTCTGGATCCAGATTGTGAGGCATGTCAGTAAAATTTTAAGGAGAATATTATGTTAGATTGGGATAGCACAGAAAAAACCGAAAATCTTGAGAGCCAGGAGAAAAAAACTGAACCTCAAGTATCAGAAACTCAGAATAATGAGGTTCAAGTTCAAAGTGCAGTTCAGAATGTAGAACCAGCACCAAAAGTAGAAATAAACTCTAAACCGGAAGTTACAAATGATCTGATGGATCTTGAAAATTACATTACCAAAAAAGAACCAACGGAAGAAGATTTAGAAATTGCAAAACAAAAAATGCAAGACGTACTAGAAGGCAGGGTGCAAGTTGGGCAAAAAGCCATGATTAATTCAAGGGCAGATCTCAACCAACTTGTTCCCTTTAAATATAAGTGGGCTTGGCAAAAGTATTTGGATGGAAGTGCCAATCACTGGATGCCGCAAGAAGTAAATATGAATGCCGATATTGCACTTTGGAAGGATCCTGATGGCTTAACAGATGATGAAAGAATGATTGTAAAAAGAAGCTTAGGATTCTTTTCAACTGCTGATTCCTTAGTTGCAAACAATATTGTCTTAGCAGTTTACAGACTAATCACAAATCCAGAGTGCAGGCAGTATCTTCTCAGACAAGCCTTTGAAGAGGCCATACATACACATGCATATCAATACTGTGTTGAGTCTTTAGGAATGGATGAAGGAGAAATTTTTAATATGTATAGAGAAGTTCCATGTGTAGAAAAGAAAGCATCTTGGGGCTTGAAATATACAAAACAACTTGAAGATCCCTCTTTTGAAACCGGAACCCCCGAAAAAGATAAAGAGTTCTTAAGTAATTTGATTGCATATTACTGTGTTCTCGAGGGAATGTTTTTTTATTGTGGCTTTTCACAAATATTATCAATGGGAAGAAGGAATAAGATGACAGGAGTGAGTGAACAATTTCAATATATTATGCGAGATGAGTCTATGCACGTAAACTTCGGGATTGATGTGATAAATACCATAATCAACGAGAATCCACACTTATGGGATGATGATATGAAAAAACGTGCAAAAGATATGATTGTCGAAGGTACGAATCTCGAGATTGAATATGCTAGAGATACTATGCCAAGGGGTGTTCTTGGAATGAATGCAAAAGTTATGGAAGAGTATCTAAAATTTATTTGTAACCGTAGGTTGCAACAAATAGGTCTTACTGAAGAGTATGCAGGGGTTGAAAATCCGTTTCCGTGGATGTCTGAGATTATGGACCTTAAAAAGGAAAAGAATTTCTTTGAAACAAGAGTAATCGATTACCAGGTCGGTGGTGCTCTTAATTTTGATTAAGTCCTAAGCTTGCACTGCTGTAGGTCTGCAACTATGGCGGTGCTTTCTGGGAAACTATTTATTTTGTTCAGCTTTCCCAATTGTTTCAAAATGCTTAATTGCTACATCCCCTCCTTGAAGTGGACGTCTTGCATCTTTATTATCGCAAACTTCTGGCCAATGCTCTGCAACTGACTCAGCATTAAAACTTTCATCAGTACCGAAATACTTGCCCATAGTTTCCATAATATATGTATTAGCAATTACACCTGCTCCTGCTTGCAAAATTTCACCATTAGGAGCTTTTTCACTTGCAAGAAAAATAACTGCAGGAATTATGTATTTTGGATCAAGCTTATCTTTAAAATCATCAGGGAAAAGGCTTTCTGTCATTCTTGTTGTAGCTGTAGGGGCTATAGCATTTGTATGTATATTATATTTTGCACCCTCAAGTTTTAATGTATTCATTAAACCAACAACACCCATTTTTGCTGCACCATAATTTGTTTGTCCAAAGTTTCCGAATAATCCTGAAGACGATGAAGTCATAATTATTCTTCCATACTCTTGTTCTTTCATTATTGGAAAAACTGTATGTGCGCACAATGCTGAGCCAAGTAAATGGACATTCACTACTGTTACGAAATCTTCCCAAGGCATTTTTGCAAATGATTTATCTCTTAAAATTCCAGCATTATTCACAAGAACATCGACTCTGCCCCATTTTTCCATTGCTTGTTCGACCATATTGTTAACTTCATCTTGATTACAGACATTAGCCCCATTTGCCATTGCATCTCCACCGTTATCTTGAATTTCTTTTACAACAGTTTCTGCAGCTGTAAGAGATCCCCCTGAACCGTCTACAGCCCCTCCTAAATCGTTAACGACTACTTTTGCACCTCTTTTTCCTAATTCTAGTGCATATCCTTTTCCTATACCGCCACCGGAACCTGTTACTATTGCTACCTTACCTTCGAAATCTAATGACATGAGTTGTCTCCTTAAAAAATTATCTTCAGAATGTAAATTCTAATGGAATTAAGATACAAGTAAACATAGAATAGAGATAATTTTTAATCTATGAAAGTTGTTGTAACAGGAGCTGCTGGACAAATATCTTATTCTCTTATTCCGTTTCTTTGTGAAAATGGAATTTTTAAGAGTAATGAGAAAATTGACTTCTCACTTGTAGAAATTCCCTCAGCAATGGAGAAACTATCAGGTTTTGTTAAAGAGCTTGAAGACTCCGCTTATTCAAATATTAGTTCCATTTCAGTGCATGACAATATCAACTCTGCAGTTGAAGATGCTGATTGGTGTTTACTTGTTGGCTCAATTCCGAGAGGGATAGTCCTAAATGGTAAGGAGATAAAAGAAAGGGCAGATCTTCTAAAAATAAATGGAGGGATTTTTACGGAACAAGGAAAAGCGATAGGTTCAAAAGCAAAAGATTCATGTAAAATTCTTGTTGTTGGCAATCCAGCAAATACAAATGCTCTTATCGGCTGCACTAATGCAAATAATCCATCGCAAAAATGGATGGCAATGACTATGCTCGATGCATTAAGAGCAAAAGCTCAAGTTGCTTTGAAACTTCAAGTGCATGTGGATGATATATATAGGCTTGCCATTTTTGGTAATCATAGCCCTACTATGTTTCCAGATTTAGAGAATGCTTTGCTAGATGGAGAAGTTATTTATAAAAAAATAAATGATCATGATTGGGTTGAACATAAGTTCCTTCCAAAAATTCAGCAAAGGGGTGCAGAAATTATACAATCCCGAGGAGCCTCATCTGCCTCATCCGCTGCACGAGCTGCATGTGAAACAGTTTCTTCAGTAGAGAACCCAACCAGATCTGGTGATGTTTTTAATGCTGCAATACTTAGTGATGGTTCATATGGAGTGGCTGAAGGAGTTTTTTCTGGATTCCCTCTTACATCAGATGGCATGGGAAATATTAATATTGTAAGAGATTTCTCTTTAAGTGAATTTGCCAAATCAAGAATAGCCTTGACTTCAAATGAATTAGTTGAAGAAAGAGAGCTTGTTAAAGATTTACTTTAAAGTAGGAAAAAAAACTACATCCCTAATTGATGTCTTATCAGTTGCAAGCATAATCAATCTATCTATACCGATACCTACACCTACTGCTGGAGGCATTCCATGGTATAGAGCATCAAGATAGTCATCATCAAAGAACATTGCCTCGTCATCTCCTGAGTCTTTTTGTTTAACTTGATCTAAGAATCTCTGTTCTTGATCATGAGGATCATTCAACTCATTAAAAAAGTTTGCAAATTCTTTGCCCGCAATAAATAGCTCAACTCTATCAGTAAATTCTTTCTCTTCATCTTTTCTTCTAGATAAAGGAGACACCTCAAAAGGATAATCTTTAACAAAAGTTGGTTGCCATAATTTTTTCTCAACAAACTTTTCAAATAGCTCAAGAAGCACTTTACCCCAACCCCAGTTTTTTTCTATTTTTATTTTTTTCTTTTTTGCAAGATCAAATATATCCTCTTCATTCTCTAAAGATTCAACATTTAGCTCTTCCTTTACTAACTCTTTGAGTGACCTTATTTCAAAGTCTTTTTCAAAATTAATATTTTTTTGATCATAGGTAATTTTCAATGAATCATTGACGGAGAGGATGCTATCTTGAATCAATTTCTGGATAAATTTTGCAGTTCTTTGTAAATCTCCATATGCTTCATAGAATTCGAGCATAGTAAATTCAGGGTTATGAATTGTCGAAATACCTTCATTTCTGAAATTTCTATTGATTTCAAAAACCTTTTCATATCCTCCAACAAGAAGTCGTTTTAAATATAGCTCTGGGGCTACTCTAAGGTAAAGTTTTTTATCTAATGCATTATGATGAGTTTCAAAAGGTCTTGCATTTGCTCCTCCTGGTATTGGATGCATCATTGGAGTTTCAACTTCTAAAAATCCGTTAGACTCAAGGTTTGTTCGAAGAGACTTAATAATTTTATTTCTTTTTATAAACACTTCTCTTGATTCAGGATTGCTCATTAAGTCCAAATAGCGTTTACGATAAATAGTTTCTATATCTGTTAATCCTTTATGTTTTTCTGGCATTGGTTTAAGTGATTTTGTTAACAGCTCGAAAGAATCAAGATCTACTGTAAGTTCATCAGTATTTGTTCTAAACAAAATACCTTTAACTCCAATGATATCGCCTAAATCTAAGTCTTTGGCTTCATCTAATTTTTCATTTAGTTTATTTCTAGATAAAAAAATCTGTAACCTTCCAGAACTATCCTCTAGCGTCATAAAAGCTGCGTTACCCATAACACGTTTCAGAACTATTCTGCCTGCTGTGCATATGGAAACTTTTTTATCCTCAAGTGAGCTTTTTGAACTTTTGCTAAATTTTGATGAAATCTCGCCTAGATAATCTTTCTTTTCAAATTTATTTGGATAATTAAAACCTTTTTCTCTAAGAATTTTAAGTTTTTCCTCTCTGTCTTTTTGCACCTTTGTTAAATCTTTAGAATCCATTTTTTAAACTTGCCTTTATGAAGTTATTAATTTTACCATCTAAAACTGCTTGGGTATTTGTTTCTTCATGCTTTGTTCTTATATCTTTAATTCTTGACTGATCAAGAACATAAGACCTAATCTGATTCCCCCATCCAATGTCTGTCTTTGAATCCTCTAGTTTTTGAATTTCCTGTTCTTTTTTTTGAATTTCTAATTCATATAGCTTTGATTTTAGCTGCTTGATAGCCCTGTCTTTATTTTGATGCTGTGATCTTTGTGATTGGCATTGAACTACTAGCCCAGTTGGTTCATGCGTTAATCGCACTGCAGAATCTGTTTTATTGACATGCTGGCCTCCAGCACCAGATGCTCTGTATGTATCAATTCGGACCTTTGACATATCAAGCTCAATATCTATTTCATCATCAATTTCTGGAGATACAAAAACAGCAGCAAAAGATGTATGACGCCTACTTCCTGAATCAAAAGGTGATTTTCTAACTAAACGATGTATCCCGGTCTCAGTTCTCATCCAGCCGTAGGCATAGTTTCCAGAAATATTAATACTTGCGCTTTTGATGCCAGCAACTTCTCCAGGTGAAAATTCTTCGACCTTAATGTCAAAATTCATATTCTCAGCCCAACGTGTATACATTCTATATAACATTTCTGCCCAATCTTGTGCCTCAGTTCCGCCAGATCCAGATTGAATATCTACAAAAGCATTTGCTAGATCATTTTTTTTAGAAAAGTATCTTTTTGTTTCAAGATCATCAATTTGAGATTCAAGTAAAGCTAGAGCTTTTAACTGCTTTGGAATTTCACCTTCTTCGTTAATTTCAAATGATATTTTTAGCGTCTCTTCTATATCATTAAATTTTCCTTCAATCCCTTTAAATTCACTAAGTTTAGTTTCTTTCTCGGTTTTTTCTTTATTTAGCTTGCTTATTTTTATGTGATCTTTCCAAATCTCAGGATCTTCTAACTTTTGATTAAGAATTTGTAGTTGCCCTACAAGAGAATCAGGGTCAAAGGAACCCCCTGAGTTCGCCAATTCTCTTAGCTATTTTATTTAAGTCTAATAAAATCTCAGATTTATCCATTTATTATAATTTCTATCAATTCTTCTGCTGGTATATAACCAGGCACTATTCTTCCATCGCTTAATACTATTGTAGGAGTACCTGTAGCTCCAATCAATCTTCCAGTTTTAAAATGGTCTTCGACAGGATTAGTGCATGCATTTGCTTCAATATCATTCCCTTTCTTTAATTTAGTAATAGCTACATTCCTGTTATCACTGCACCAAAGTTTCTGCATATCCTCAAATACTTTTCCCACAAGACCATCTTGAGGAAATGCAAGATAATTTACAGTAATTCCCAAGTCAAGATAATTATCTATTTGGCTATGCATTAATCTGCAATAGGCACAAGAAACGTCGGTAAAAACTGTAATTTCAGTAATCTCCTTCGGAGATTTAAATTGTATAAATTCTTTTTTATTTATCTTCTTTATAAGGTTTTGAGCAAATAATGAGCGGTACTTTATATTTAAGGAGTCGTAACCCTGATCTAATCTTTTCTTTAGTAGATCTCCAACAAAAAAATATTCAAAATCTTTTGAAATAAATAGAATTTGATTATTGTCTACATTCACAACAAAAAAACCATCTAGCTCTGCTTGATCTATAAAATTAATCGTCAAATCATTTGGAAGTAACGCTTTTATCTTTTTCTCTACTTCTTCATCAGAAAAAATATTTAAGAAAAAAAGTGATGTAAATATAAAAATGTAGCGCCTCATTATCCCCTTGGGTGATGCTTTTTATGTAAATTTTTTATTTCAGATTGAGCAACATGCGTATAAATTTGAGTGGTAGATAAATCAGCATGGCCTAGAAGAAGCTGCACAGGCCTAAGATCTGCACCATTATTAAGCATATGAGTTGCAAAAGCATGTCTTAGAGTATGTGGGTAAACCTCTTTCTTGATTCCCTCTCTCTTTATAT
>LULJ01000407.1_pt1 | contig 16649 bp, 16 predicted proteins | sample 728171 | NCBI WGS metagenome assembly LULJ01 (sample SAMN03860292, study PRJNA289734) | marine metagenome | biome: seawater column; feature: ocean; material: water; isolation source: Red Sea water column Station 169 - depth 25m | place: Saudi Arabia: Red Sea | collected 2011-10-15 | depth 25 m
ACATATCAGATTATAAGAGATTCTATTGATCAAATGATTAGAGATTTAATTAAAAATACCAAAACTAATTTGAAGATTAACAAAATAAAAAATTATAAAGATATTACTAAAGCAAATTTAACAATGGTAGATTTTTCTGAAAAAGTCAAAGATTCTGTGAATGAAATAAGATTTTTTTTAAAAACAAAGATGTATAATAATAATGCAGTTCTGAAAAAAAACGATAATGGCAAATTAATAATTAAAAAACTGTTTAATAAAATACAAAAAAACCCTAAAAAATTTATTTCAAAAAATCATCTCTCAAAGGATAAATATAGAGCAATTTCAGATTTTATATCAGGAATGACAGACAGATATGCAATCAACCTTCACAAAAACTTTAAATGAATATTTTTGAACAGTATTTAGATAAAATAAAAGAAATCCTTTCAACACTATCTTCAAATGGAGATTTAATTTTACCAGATTCACTAAACGGGATAACTGCTGAAATTACACCTTCAAAATTTGATAGTGATATTTCCACCAATGTAGCCATGGTCTTTTCTAAGATTAATAATAAATCTCCATCAGATCTGGCTTCAATTTTGGCAGAAAAAATCAAAAAAGAGGATAAATTTATTGAAGAGATATCAGTTGTAAAACCTGGTTTTATCAACATTAAATTTAAACCTATTTTTTGGACAAATTTTATTAAAGAGATGATTAAAAATTCTAAATCTTTTGGAACAAATAAAAATATTAAAAGAAATTACCTAATAGAATTTGTATCTGCTAATCCAACAGGTCCTTTACATGTTGGTCATTGTAGAGGAGCAATATTAGGCGATGTGATGGCTAATCTTTTATTATTTAATAATAATAAAGTTACAAAAGAGTATTATATAAACGACTACGGTAATCAGATTATAAATTTTACAAAGTCAGTTTATTATAGAATAAGAGAGATTTCTTTTAATGAACCTTTTCCAGTTGATAATGAAGATTTATATCCTGGAGACTATTTAATTGATTTTGCTCGAAATATTTTAGATTCAAATAAAAACATTGATTTTAAACATTTTGACAAAATATCTCAAGAATTGACCTCTTTAGCTATTAATGAAGCATTAAAGTTAATCAAAAGTAATCTTAGAAGTCTTGGTATTAATCATGATAACTTTGTCAGTGAAAAGAAAATAGTTGAAAATCAAGAAGTGGAAAAAGTTGTTGAATTTCTTCAAAAAAACAAATTTGTTTATAAAGGAAAAATAAAGGCACCGGCAGGTGAAGATGATAGTAATTGGGTTGAGCGTGAGCAGTTGCTTTTTCGATCGACTGATTTTGGAGATGACAAAGATAGAGCATTACAAAAATCTGATGGCGCTTGGACTTATTTTGCAAGTGATGTTGCATACCACAAAAATAAATTAGACAGAAAATTTGATAGGCTTATTAATATTTTAGGCGCGGATCATGCTGGTTATATAAAAAGAATTTCATCATCTGTTGAAGCTTTATCAAACTCTAAAGATAGATTAATTTGTAAAGTTAGCCAACTTGTTAAACTTATTAAAGATAAGAAACCCTTTAAAATGTCTAAAAGAAAAGGGGACTATATAACTATAGATGATTTAATTAATGAGGTAGGAAAAGATGCAACAAGATTTATAATGTTAAATCGAAGTAGTGATGTTGAACTCGATTTTGATTTTGATAACGTTATAGAAAAATCAAAAGATAACCCCCTTTATTACGTTCAATACTGTTATGCAAGAATATGTTCAGTATATAGACATCTTGATAAAGATTTAAATTCAGATCTAGATATTACTAAGTACAATTTTGAATATTCCAAAGATGAAATTAAAATCTTAAAAAAATTATCCGAATGGCCTAAGTGTATTGATATATCTTGTAATAAGCTTGAGCCGCATAGAATACCAACTTATTTATATGAACTAGCTTCTTTATTTCATTCATATTGGAATTTAGGTAAGGAAAATCCAGACAAAAGATTTATTAATGATCAAAAAAAGATAACAGATGATAAATTGATTTTTCTAAAAGCTATTTCCAATGTAGTAAAATCTGGAATGAATATAGTTGGCGTATCTACGCCAGATAAAATGTGATGCTAAAGGAGATTAAATATTTAATATTTTTATTATTCATCAGTTTTTTTATTTTTTTTACAGGTAAGTATTATTTTTCAGATGATAATAAAAAAAATTCTTTTAGATCTTTGAGTAATATTGACAAAAAAATTGATATTTATTCTGAAAAATTGCCAGTTTTAGAAAATGATACCAAAGATATCATCCAATATGTAGAGAAATCTAATAAAGATAAAAAGAAAAAATTTAATTTTTGGAAACTTCTAGATTAATGAATAATCGAAGATCTTTTATTATCGGCATTAAATCGACAAAACTTAACCTTAGAGAAAAGAATTTTATTAGAAAATATAAGCCATGGGGAGTAATTTTATTTACTAGAAACATAAAAGATATTAAACAGGCAAAACAATTAACTACGTCTATACGCAAGATCTTTAATGACGATAAATATCCAATCTTAATTGATCAAGAAGGTGGTAGAGTAAACCGACTTAAAAATATTATATCTTTTGAAAATTTAACCTCTGAATTTTTTGGCAAAAAATTTATAAAAAAACCTAAGGAATTTAATTTTTTCTATAAACTATTTATTGATAAAACTTCATATTTATTAAAATTGATAGGAGTTAATATTAATACTTGTCCTGTTTTAGATCTTAGAAAAAAAGGTTCATCATCAATTATTGGAGACAGATCTTTCTCTAGTAATCCCAAAATAGTTTCTAAAATTGGCGATTATTGTATCAACTATCACCATAATAATGGCGTAGGAACTGTTATTAAACATATACCAGGACATGGTTTAGCGAAAGTTGATAGCCACCATTTTACACCCGTAATTAATAAAAAATTAGATTACTTAATAAAAAATGATTTTCTTCCTTTCAAAAGAAAAAATTCTTTTTTTGCAATGACAGCCCACATCATATTCAAAAAGATTGATTTAAAAAATACAGTAACGCATTCTAAAAAAATGATAAAATTAATAAGAAATAAAATAGGTTTTAAGAATATTTTGATTTCTGACGATATATCTATGAAAAGTTTAAAAGGTAAAATTCAAGAAAATACAATCAATGCGTTTAATGCTGGTTGTGATCTTGTTTTACATTGTAATGCTAAAGAAAATGAGATGGAAATTGTTGCTCAAAATTCACCTTTCATAAGCAAATTTGTAATAAAAAAAACATCACAATTTTACAAGATAATAAGTTAGTATTCGTTTATGACAGAAAATGATTCCTCACTTTTTAGTGTTGATATTGAAAATTATAACGGTCCATTAGATATATTGTTAGACCTTGCAAAATCTCAAAAGGTGAATTTAGAAAATATTTCTATTACAAAACTAGCAGATCAATTTCATGATTTTATAACAAACCAAAAAAATCTAAACCTAGAGTCTGCCTCTGAGTATTTACTTATGGCCACATGGCTTGCTTATTTGAAATCTAAACTTCTTTTACCTGGAACACCTGAGGAAGAGTTTAAAGTTCAAGAAGTGGCAGAAAAATTAAAACTCCAACTTAAAAAATTAGAATTAATCAGATTATTATCTGAACAAATGTTAAAGCGTAAAAGATTAGGTCGTGAAATCAGAACAAGAGGTGTAAGAGCAGGCATTAGACCCATTTATAACAGTGAAATTAAAGTAAATTTATTTGAATTACTAAAAACATATTCAACTATTATTATGACCAAAGATTTTCAAAAAATAAATATTCCTAAACTCCCTGTTTTTACAACTGAAGAGGGGATTAAAACAATCAGAGATTTTTTTGGAAAACTAACTGATTGGAAAAAATTAGAGGACTTGATACCTAAAAATTTTAAGAATGTTACAAAGTACAAAAAAACTGGTACAGCAGGTATTTTTGCAGGGTCACTTGAACTTGTTAAAGAAGGTAATTTAAAAATTAAACAAGAAAATTTATTTGATGATATTTTTATTAAGGAAAAATAATGAATAAAAAAATTACAAAAAAAGATAATGTTATTGATTTTCCTAATAAATTATCCTCAATTGAAAAAGAAATTGAAGCAATAGTTTTTGCAGCTGCTGAGCCACTTGATATTGAAACTATAGAAAATAAGATTTCAAAAAAAACTAATGTCGAAAAAATTTTATTAAAATTACAAAACGAATATTCCAATCGAGGTATTAATTTAGTGTGTATCTCAAAAAAATGGTCATTTAGGACATCGCCAAATCTTTCTGAAATTATGAAACAGGAAAAAACTGTTGAAAAAAAATTATCAAGAGCTGCAATTGAAACACTTGCAATCATTGTTTATCATCAACCAGTAACACGTGCTGAAATTGAGGAAATTAGAGGTGTTGCATTCGGCACAAATACTCTTGAAATTTTGATGGAGTTAAACTGGGTAAAACCAGGTGGTAGAAAAGATGTCCCTGGAAAACCAATTCAATATGTCACGACTGATGATTTTTTAAGTCATTTTAATCTTCAAAAATTATCCGATTTACCAACCGTTGATGAATTGGGCGCTGCTGGTCTTATCGATAGTACAAATATTGATAATGCAATTTTTGGAACTGGTAAATTTTACAAAGAGAAACAAGATGGTAAAAAAGAGGATATTTATTCGAATATTGATGAAATGCTAAGCAGCACTTTAGACTCTGAGGAGAAAAATAAGAATTCATAACTTAGGTTAAAAAAAAGTCACTTTTAAATTGAGAATAAAAGATATATAACTTTTCTATGAGCATAGGAATTTGGCAGATAGCAATTGTTGTTATACTTGTAGTTTTACTTTTTGGAAGAGGTAAGATCTCAAGTTTGATGGGAGATGTTGCTAAAGGAATTAAGAGCTTCAAAAAAGGTATGGCATCAGATGTTACTGATGACAACGAACCTAAAAATATTTCCGAAGATAATCAAGATAATAACAAAAAAGATTAAATCACATGCCTACTATTGGTTGGTTTGAGATTTTAATTATCGTAGCAATAGCTATTGTTGTTCTTGGACCAAAAGATTTTCCAATAATGTTAAAAAAAGTTGGCTCATGGATTGGTACAATTAAGAATTATATCAATAATGTCCAAAATGAAGTTTCAAATATTGATATTGAAAATGATAAAATAGAAAAAAAAGAAGAAAAAAAACATGAGTCAGAATGATAAAGAGGGTGGTTTTGTAAGCCATTTAGCTGAACTAAGAAAAAGACTTATACATAGTTTTATTTTTCTAATTGTTTTTTTTGTTGGATGTTATTTTTTTGCAGAAAATTTATATGGTTTTTTAGTAGATCCTTTCGCCCAAGCCGTTAAAGATGATGGAACTGACAGACGATTAATATTTACCGCTCTTCAAGAAACTTTTTTAACATATCTAAAGATTTCTTTCTTTACAGCATTCTTTGTCACTTGCCCTTTTATACTTATGCAAATTTGGAAATTTATAGCGCCTGGTTTATATAAACATGAAAAACATGCAATATTACCTTATCTAATATTAACTCCAGTACTTTTTTTTCTTGGAGGGATGTTGGTTTATTATTTGATAATGCCTTTAGCGATAAAGTTTTTTTTATCATTTGAAAGCACAGGTTTATCCACAAATTTACCGATACAACTTGAAGCTAAGGTAAATGAGTATTTATCATTAGTCATGAAACTTATTTTCGCTTTTGGTATAAGTTTTCAATTACCTGTGGTTTTAAGTTTACTAGCTAGAATTGGTGTTGTTGATTCTGAATTTTTAAAGAAAAGAAGAAAATACGTTGTAGTTATAATTTTTGCAGCAGCAGCATTATTAACACCACCTGACCCTATAACCCAAATTGGTTTAGCGATTCCATTATTAATTTTATATGAATTATCAATTTTTTCTGTAAAGTTTATAGAGGATAAGAAATTTAAAGATTCTAATGCATAACTTAAAGGAAATAAGAAAAAATTTTGATGATTTTAAAAACGCACTAAAAGGTAGATTTCTTAAAATAGATTTTAATGAACTTAAAGACTTAGATATTAAAAATAGAAATTTTATCCAAAAAAAAGAGTCTTTGGAAAATGAAAAAAAAGAGATTTCAAAATCTAAAGATGAAAAATTATTTAAAAAATCAAAAGAAATTTCAAATGAAATAGACGAAATATCAAAACAGCAAAAAATAATAAAAGACCAACTAGATAAAATTTTATCATTTATCCCAAATATTCCTCATAAAGATGTTCCGAATGGAAAAGATGAAAATGATAACGTAGAAATAATGAAATCAGGTCAAATACCAAATTTTGATTTTAAACCCTTATCACATTATGAATTAGGTGAAAAACTTGGAATGCTTGATTTTGACCTAGCCACAAAAACTACAGGTGCACGGTTTGTATTCGTAAAAAATAAACTGGCCTTATTAGAAAGGGCTATTTCAAATTTCATGCTAGATTCGCACATTTTAAAAAATGGTTATGAAGAAATTTCACCACCTTTATTCGCTTCTGAAAGTACAATGTTTGGTACAGGTCAACTTCCTAAATTTGAGCATGATCAATTTGAAATCAAACTAGATGATAATGGGGAAAGAAAGTTTTTGATACCTACTGCAGAAGTGATTTTAACTAACATTGTTAAAGATAAGATGATTAATCAAAAAGATCTACCAATGAGATTTGTTGCATCTACACCATGCTTCAGAAAAGAGGCAGGTAGTTATGGCAAAGATACAAAGGGTATGATTAGACAGCATCAGTTTTACAAAGTTGAAATGGTCAGTATCGTCGAACAAGAAAAATGTCTAGAAGAACTTGAGAGAATGACGAAATGTGCAACATCAATTTTAGATCTATTAGAATTACCATACAGAAAAATGATCCTATGCAGCGGTGACATGGGATTTAGTGCTGAAAAAACTTATGACATTGAAGTTTGGCTACCTTCAGAGAAAAAATATAGAGAAATTTCTTCTTGTTCGTCTTGTTCAACTTTTCAAGCTGTGAGAATGAAAGCGAGATATAAGAATCAGAAAAAAGAAACTCTTTATGTTGGTACTTTAAATGGGAGTGGTCTAGCTGTGGGTAGAACTTTAATAGCAGTTATAGAAAATTATCAACAAAAAGATGGTTCAATAATAATTCCAAAAGTTTTAAGACCGTATATGGACAATTTGGAAAAAATTTCTGTCAAATAAAGTTGTTTTAATCTTTTAGATAGTATAAATAATCAATTTTAATTAAGGAGTTTTATGGATAGTGCAGGAATAGGACAATTTATACCATTAATTTTAATTTTTGTTATTTTTTATTTTTTCTTAATAAGACCTCAGCAAAAAAAAGTTAAAGAACATAAGGCCATGGTTGAGAGTTTAAAAAAAGGTGACAAAATTGTAACGTCTGGTGGTATTACGGGAACGATTTCTAGAGTTGTAGATAATGATAAAATTGAAGTAGAGATTGCTGACAACGTAACAGTTGAGGTGATTAGAGGTACTGGTGTTCAAAGTCTAATGAACTCTCAAGAAGTAAAAAAATAATTTTTTTGAATTTAAAGTGTTATATTTTTCAAAACTAAGAATTATTTTTATTACTTTAACTTCCTTACTTTTTATTATATTTGCTTTATCAAACCTTTTTAATTTTGATAACAAAATATTAAATAAAAAAATTAATTTAGGTTTAGATCTACAAGGAGGATCTTATCTTTTGCTGGAAATTGATAATGATCCAGTAATTGAGCAAAAACTTCAAAATTTAACAGTTACGATAAGAAATTTTTTTAAAGAAAAAAATGTCAGAGTTACAAATTTTAAACTTTCAAATCAAACCTTATCATTTACTTCAGATGAAAATTCAAAACAAACTATCTTGGATGAATTTGCGTCAGAAGAAAGTGAATTAAATCCTTATTATCAAAGATTTAAATCACATCAATTAGATATAGTTGAGGAAAATAATTTTTTTAAGGTTTCTTTTTCAAAGCAAGGAATAATTAATCTAAAAACATCATCTCAAGATCAAGCGCTAGAAATAGTTAGAAGAAGGATAGATGAAATCGGTACAAATGAACCCAATATTTTAAAAAGAGGTAATGATAGAATATTAGTTGAGTTACCAGGTTTAGATGATCCAATGAGAATAAAATCTTTACTTGGAAAAACTGCAAATTTAACATTTAGATTTGTTACGAATGATACCGAAGGTTCATTCGGTGCAGAAAAATTAGAATTTGAAGATGGTACCGAGGAAGCAATAGTTAGTAAAAGAATTATACTAAGTGGTGAAAATCTTTTAGATGCTCAACCAAGAATGGATACAGAAAACAATGAGACTGTTGTGACCTTTTCACTGGATAGGGTAGGAGCAAAAAGATTTGGTAAAGCCACCTCTACAGGTATTGGTAAAAGATTAGCTATAGTTTTGGATGGAAAAGTTATTAGTGCTCCAGTTATCAGAGACACAATTGCTACCGGTTCTGGCCAAATCAGTGGAGGATTTACATTTCAATCAGCAACTGATCTTGCCTTACTTTTAAGATCAGGTGCATTACCTGCCCCTCTAAATATTATTGAAGAAAGAACTGTTGGTCCAGATTTAGGACAGGACTCTATAAACGCAGGAATGATTGCTTTGTTAATTGGTTTTATATTGGTCATACTTTATATTTTTGTTAAATATAAAATCTTTGGAATCATCACTAATATTGCTTTAATATTAAATCTTTTCATATTAGTTGGAATACTAACTATTTTTGAAGCAACTTTAACATTACCTGGTATAGCAGGAATAATTCTTACCGTGGGTATGGCTGTTGATGCAAATGTTCTAATTTTTGAAAGAATTAAAGAGGAGTTAAAGAGTGAAAAAAATAATTTAATAGCATTTGATAGTGGTTATACAAAATCCAGAACTGCTATATTAGATGCGAATATTACTACTTTATTAGCAGCGATTATTTTATTCTTTATGGGATCAGGTCCAATTAAAGGTTTTTCATTAACACTAGGAATTGGGATATTTACAACATTATTCACTGTCTATTTTATAGCAAGATTATTGACAGTTTTGTATGTATCAAAAAATAAAGAAAAAGAGGGACTGATTTAGATGATAGCCTTTAACAAATATTATAATAAATTTAATATTCTTTCAGTATCTTTAGTGATTGTTTCGTTATTATTACTTACGTTTAAAGGTTTAAATTTTGGAATAGATTTTAAAGGTGGAACTCTTATTGAATTAAGATCTACAGACAGTAAGATTAATGTTTCCTCACTAAGGGATAATTTAAGTCAAATGAATTTGGGCGATGTATCTGTTAAAAACTTTGGTAATGAGACTGATTTTTTAATTAAGTTTGAAAATAATGAAAATAAAAATGTAATTGAAGAAATTAAAAAGAATTTTGATAAATCATTCGGGAACAGCTTCAATTTCAGACGAGTAGAAAATGTTGGCCCTAAAGTTAGTACTGAATTATTAAGATCAGGTATTATTGCAATATCAGCGGCTTTATTTTTAATGCTTGTCTATATTTGGATAAGATTTGAATGGCAATTTAGCTTAGGTGCCATAGTAGCTTTATTTCATGATGTCATTGTTACACTTGGTCTCTTTTCTTTATTGGGCCTAGAGATTAATCTTTCAATAATTGCAGCTGTACTCACAATAGTTGGTTATTCAATGAATGATACAGTTGTTATTTTCGATAGAGTAAGAGAAAATTTAAGAAAATATTCTGATATTAAAATTTTTGAGTTAACAAATATCTCTATAAACGAAACTTTGTCTCGTACTTTGATAACTTCTGTAACGACTCTATTAGCGTTGCTTTCAATATTCTTTTTTGGCGGTGAAGTTTTGAAAGGTTTTTCTTTAGCCATGATATTCGGGGTAATTTTTGGGACTTATTCATCAATTTATATTGCAAACACAGTGTTAGTAAGACTAAATGTGTCTCAAAAAACAGTCCTTAGAGAGGATAAAAACTAATATAAATTTTGAGCAGCTACCATTGAAAGTAGCATCGGTAGAGATAACAAAGTATTTGTTCTTGAAAACAACATTGCTGTTTTAGCTGATTTTGCTTTTACCTCAGGTTCACATTCTACTATACCTAAAGCTTTTTTTTGATTAGGCCAAATTACAAACCATACGTTAAAAGCCATAATAACGCCTAGCCACATCCCAATTCCAATAGCAGTATGTTTTGGTACCCCCGAGCCTATACTAAAAGTCATAGCATCGTGAAGATATCCGTTTAACCAAGCTAGCAAAAATCCTGATAAAATTGTAAGTGCTGCTGCCCATCTAAAATAAAAAAGAGCTGCTGGAGCAATAACTTTTCCTATTGCTGGTTTTTGTTCATCTGGAATTCTACTCATGTTCGGAATCTGCACAAAATTAAAGTACCACAAAAGACCTATCCACATTATAGCTACTACGACGTGAAAAAATCTTGTCAACCATGACCAGAAAAGTCTATCAAAACTAAATCCGTCATTTTGATAGAATAATCCAAAAAAAACAATCACAGCTAATGCTAGCGAAGCGTGTATTGTTCTTGGTAAAGAAGCTAATAATTTATCCATAACTAAATATACTAATTTTGATTAAGTTTAACAATGATTTTTTCTTAGTTTAAAAGTGGTTTCAAAAATTTTCCAGTATAGCTCTCATTAATTTTACAAATTTCTTCTGGCTTTCCCTCTGCGATAATTTTTCCACCTTTGACACCACCTTCAGGGCCCATATCAACAATATAATCAGCTGTTTTTATTACATCTAAATTGTGTTCAATTACAACAACTGTATTTCCCAAAGCTACAAATGTATGGAGAATTTCAAGTAATTTTTTTATATCATGTTGATGTAAACCAGTAGTTGGTTCATCTAGTATGTACATTGTTCTACCTGTAGATCTTTTTGATAATTCTTTAGCTAGCTTAATTCTTTGAGCTTCCCCACCTGATAGAGTTGTAGCTTGTTGGCCAATTTTAATATACCCCAAACCAACTTTTTTTAATGTTAGTAATTTTGTTTTAATATTAGATATATTTTCAAAATATTCACATCCTTCATCGACAGTCATATTCAAAACATCAGCAATACTTTTATCTTTAAACTTAATCTCTAGAGTTTCCCTGTTGTATCTAGTGCCCTTACATTCGTCACACTGAATATAAACATCTGGCAAAAAGTGCATTTCATAAGTAATTACCCCATCTCCTTCACATGCCTCACATCTTCCACCTTTAACATTAAATGAAAATCTTCCAGGTTTATAACCTCTAGACTTTGACTCAGGCAATCCTGTAAACCAATCTCTTATAGGACCAAATGCACCTGTATAAGTTGCTGGATTAGATCTAGGAGTTCTTCCGATAGGAGATTGATCAATATCTATAATCTTATCAACTAACTCTGTTCCTTTAAAACCTTTAAAGGGCTTTGGAATTTTTCTAGATTTATTATTATTTAATGTGAGATTTAAAGCGTTGTAAAGAGTCTGTAACACAAGAGTAGATTTTCCACTGCCTGATACTCCTGTTACACAAGTTAAACTTCCCAATGGAATCTTCAAGTTTACATTATTAAGATTATTTCCAGTTGCACCTGTAATTTCTAAAAATCTTCCATTTTTAGCTAATCTTCTTTTTGATGGCACATTTATTTTAAATTTTTTTGATAGATATTTTCCGGTTATACTATTTTGATTTTGACTTATCTCTTTTATTGATCCTGCTGCTACAACTTCACCACCTTTGTTCCCAGCTTCTGGTCCAAGATCAATTATATGATCTGCATTCTCCATTGTTTCAGTATCATGCTCAACCACAATAACTGTATTGCCTAAATCTCTTAACCTTTTTAAGGCATTAATAAGCTTAACATTATCTTTTTGATGAAGACCTATTGATGGCTCATCTAAGACATATAAAACACCTGTTAAACCAGAACCGATTTGCGATGCTAATCTTATTCTTTGTGCTTCACCACCAGATAAAGTTCCAGACTCTCTTGAAAGAGTTAAATAATCAAGACCAACATTTAGTAAAAAATTTAATCTCTCATTAATTTCTTTTAAGATATGTTCTGCAATTTTTACTTGTCTTTTGTCTAAATTATTCTTTAAATTATCAAACCATATTGCAGCATCTGAAATTGATTTTTCTGTGACCTCACTAATATGAAGACCATCAATTTTTACACATAATGCTTCATCTTTTAATCTATGACCATTACATCTTTCACATTTAGTATCTGATTGATATTGAGCAATTTCCTCCCTTTTCCAATCACTATCTGTTTCTAAGTATCTTCTTTCTAAGTTGTTTATTACACCTTCAAAAGTTTTTTTATGTGAATATTTCTCATAACCATCATCATATGTAAATTTTATTTCCTCATCATCAGATCCATAATTGACCATTTTTCCTCGATAGAAAATCCGTAATGTTTAGCTAAAGAACTTAATGTTTGTGCATAATACAATGTTGTTGTTTTTGCCCATGGTTCAATCGCACCATCAATTATACTTTTTTTCTCATTTGGTATAACTAAATTTGGATCAACATTAAGCTTTATCCCGATACCCTCACATTCCTCACAAGCACCAAATGGACTATTGAAAGAAAATAATCTTGGTTCAATTTCCTCTATGGTAAATCCACTTTCAGGACACGCAAATTTTGTTGAAAAAATCAGCTTTTCTATTTTTCTGAATTTTTTTGGTAAGGTTTCATCTTCACATTCAACAAACAAAAGACCATTAGCTAACTGAATTGAAGTCTCTATACCTTCTGCAAGTCGATTTCCTAAAGATGAGTTTAGAACTATCCTATCAACAAGTATTGAGATATCGTGTTTAATTTTCTTATTTAATTCTGGAACTTTTTCAATATCATATAAAACATCGTCAATTTTGATTTTTCTAAAACCTCTTTTTTTATAATTTAGGATCTCTTTTCTATATTCACCTTTTCTTCCTCTCACTACAGGAGCATAAAGATAAATAGTTGATTTTTTTGGTAATTTTTTAATCTTATCTACTATTTGACTAACTGTTTGTGATTCGATTGGTTTACCTGTGAAAGGTGAATATGGAATACCAGCTCTAGCATATAACACCCTCATATAATCATAAATCTCGGTTACTGTTGCAACTGTCGATCTAGGATTCTTTGATGTATTTTTTTGCTCTATTGATATCGCAGGACTTAATCCCTCAATAAGATCTACATTTGGCTTTTTCATTTTATCTAAAAATTGTCTCGCATACGCGGATAAACTTTCGACATATCTTCTTTGACCTTCTGCATAAATTGTATCAAAAGCTAATGAAGATTTTCCTGACCCAGATAGTCCGGTAATTACAATAAATTTATCCTTTGGAATTTCTAAAGATATATTTTTTAAATTATGTTCTTTTGCACCCTTTATAACTATCTTTTTAATCATAATTTTTGTTGCTTTGGCCTAATAAAATTAATATTCAGAGTAAAATTGTGATATAAATTAATTAACTAATAAAATAAATATTAAAATATTATGGCTGGAAGTTTAAATAAAGTACTTTTAATTGGTCGTTTAGGCGCAGATCCTGAAATCAAGCAAATGGTTAATGGAAAAAGCGTTGCAAGATTAAGTCTTGCAACAAGCCAATCATGGAAAGATAAAAATACAGGTGAAAAAAAAGAAAAAACTGAATGGCACCGTATAGTTGTATTTAATGAGGGTTTAGTAAATGTTGTTCAACAATATCTCAAAAAAGGTGCTCAAGTTTATGTTGAGGGTCAAATTTCAACAAGAAAATGGAAGGATGAACAATCGGGACAAGACAAATATTCAACCGAAGTAGTTATACAAGGTTACAATTCTTCTTTAACTATGCTTGGAGGTGGAAATTCAGGTGGTGGTATAGCCAATGATAATTCACAGGCATCAAATAATACTGAGGATTTATCTCAAGTACAAAATGATATGGACGACGATATTCCATTCTAATCATTATGGAAAAAAACGAAGTTTCTAAACATAAAAACATAAAACTAATTTCAATGCATGATGAGATGAGTTCATCTTATCTATCGTATGCAATGAGCGTCATTGTCAGCAGAGCGCTTCCAGATGTTAGAGATGGTCTAAAACCTGTTCATAGAAGGATATTATATGCGATGTATAAAGGTGGTTATGATTGGTCTAAACAATTTAGAAAATCTGCAAGAATAGTTGGGGATGTAATTGGTAAATATCACCCACATGGCGATCAATCTGTTTATGACGCACTTGTTCGTATGGTTCAAGATTTTTCAATGAGTCTACCTCTTGTAGATGGCCAAGGAAATTTTGGATCTATAGATGGTGATCCAGCAGCGGCCATGAGATACACAGAGACTAGATTATCAAAAGTTTCACAATTTTTAATAGATGATATTGAAAAAAAGACAATTGATTTTAAGAGCAATTATGATGAAACAGAAAAAGAACCAACTGTGTTACCTGCTCAGTTTCCAAATCTTTTAGTAAATGGAGCAGGGGGTATTGCCGTTGGTATGGCAACAAGTATTCCACCTCATAATTTAGGAGAGATTATTAATGGTACATTAGCTTTAATTGATAACAAAGATATTAAGATTAAAGATTTAATGAAGCACATACCTGGACCTGATTTTCCTACAGGTGGTGTAATTATTGGTAAAGATATTATTAAACAGGGTTATAACAAAGGTAGAGGCTCTTTTAAAATTAGAGGTGAAATATCAAACGAAACTCTTAAAAATGGTAGAGATAGATTAGTTATAAATTCTATTCCTTATCAAGTTAATAAATCTGTGTTGAATGAGAGAATAGCACAATTAGTTAGAGAAAAGAAAATAGAAGGTATTAGAGATATACGAGATGAGTCCAACAGAGAAGGTATAAGAGTCTCTATAGATTTAAGAACAGGCGTAGAACCTGAGACTGTCAAAAGACAATTATACAAGAACACTCAAATAGAAAGTTCATTTGGGTTTAATACTCTTGCAATTGTAGATGGTAAGCCAAAGACTTGTAATCTTAAAGAATTTTTAGAGAATTTTTTAAAATTTAGAGAAGATGTTGTACTCAAGAAAACAAAATTTGATCTCAATAAAGCAGAGGATAGAGCACATATCTTGATTGGTCTATCCGTATCCGTTGAGAATTTAGATAAAGTAATAAAAATTATAAGAGGTTCAAAAACTCCAGATGATGCAAAAAAATCCTTATTAAATACTAAATGGAAAATTAATAAATCAAAAAAAATGGTTTCATTGATAGAGACCAAAAATTCAAAAGGTTTATATAATTTATCAGAAGTGCAAGTTGAAGCTATATTAGAATTAAGATTACAAAAATTGACAGCACTTGGTATTAATGAAATAGAAGTTGAAATAAAAAAACTATCTGAGTTAATTTCTTCATTAAAAAAAATCATATCTTCAAAAAAAGAATTATTAAAAGTAATAAGTAATGAACTTAAAGAAATAAAAGAAAAATATGCAATACCAAGAAGAACAAAAATTATTGATGCAGTTTTGAATTATGACATTGAGGAAACAATTCAAAAAGAAACTGTTCTTATAACTGTAACTTTACAAGGATATATAAAAAGAGGATCTATTAAAACTGTGAAAATTCAAAAAAGAGGAGGTAAAGGTAAAACTGGTATTACAACTAGAAACGAAGACTCTGTAGTTCAAACTCTATCAGTTAATACACATACCTCTGTACTTTTTTTTTCGACAGAAGGTCTTGTTTATAAAGTTAAAGCGTGGAAAATTCCTGAGGGCTCATCATCTTCAAAAGGTAAATCTTTATTTAATATCTTGCCACTTAAAAATCATCAATCAATAAGCTCAATTATGCCATTTCCTGAGAGTGATGAAGACTCAAGCAAATATCAGATAGTTTTTGCAACTTCAAAAGGTAAGATCAGAAAAAATAGTTTAGAAGATTTCTCCTCAATTAATACATCAGGAAAAATTGCAATGAAATTGGATGCTAATGATAAAATAATAGGTGTTAAGATATGTAAAGATGATCAAGATATAATCCTAAGCACAAAATTTGGAAAATGTATAAGATTTGAGTCAAAAACGTTGAGAATTTTTAAAGGTAGATCTTCAAAAGGTATAAAAGGAATAGAATTAGCGCCTAATGATGAAATAGTTTCTTTATCAATAATTGATAATAATAAGTTAAAAAAAAATGGAAAAAATACAAAAGATGACAAGTCTGAATTAATTGCAAAGCAAAAATTCATTTTATCAATTAGTGAGAATGGTTTTGGTAAAAAAACATCACATTATGACTACAGAACAACAAATAGAGGTGGTAAAGGAATTATTGGTATAATTAACTCTCCTAGAAATGGAAATATAGCGTCATCATTTCCTGTTTATGAAGGTGATGAAATTATGATTTCAACAAACAAAGGTAGAGTAATTAGATTAGCAGTTAAAGAAATTAGAACAGCCGGAAGAAATACCCAAGGAGTGAGAATAATTAAGTTATCTGGAGATGAAAAAGTTGTTTCAGCAATTAAAATTGATGATAATTTA
>LULJ01000588.1_pt1 | contig 16539 bp, 19 predicted proteins | sample 728171 | NCBI WGS metagenome assembly LULJ01 (sample SAMN03860292, study PRJNA289734) | marine metagenome | biome: seawater column; feature: ocean; material: water; isolation source: Red Sea water column Station 169 - depth 25m | place: Saudi Arabia: Red Sea | collected 2011-10-15 | depth 25 m
ACTTGAAATTTTTTTGTTATCTAAATCAAATAGGTATTTACACAATGATCTAATTGAATTTCCATGAGCTGAAACAATTATATTTTTATCTAATTTTGGCTCTATATTTCTTTTATAAAATGGTATCACTCTTTCGTAGGTATTTTTTAATGATTCAGTATCAGGGATTTTATCTCTTGGAACATTTTTATATATTTCAATATTTAATGGGTGATATGGACTTGTTTTTTTAAGAGCCTCTGGTGGATTATCCCAAGACCTTCTAAAAGTATGAATTTTTTCTTCACCATAAAGCTTTTTCATTTCATCTTTATTTAAACCTGTTAAAGATCCGTAATGTCTCTCATTTAATTCCCATGCATTTACAATCTCCTGATTTTTTATTCTCATAGTATTTAATATCAAATTAAGAGTCTCAATCGATCTTGATTGTAAAGATGTGTAAAAATAAGATAATTCAATACCTAATTTCTTAATTAATTCTCCTGCTTTACAAGCCTCAAGCTTACCTTTAGCAGCTAAATCAACGTCTACCCAGCCTGTGAAACGATTTTCTAGGTTCCATTCACTTTGTCCATGTCTTACAAGAATTAAATAATTCATAAATTTAACATAAATATAAATTAAATTAGATTGACATAAAGCTAAATCTTTTTATTTTGTTACAATGAGTTCATTTGAGGATAGAAAAAAAAGTTTTGAAAAGAAATTTGCTCATGATCAAGAGCTTCAATTTAAAGTAGTTAGCGCTAGAAGGAATAAGTATTTAGGAGAATGGGTATCCGAAATACTTGGTTACAATTCAGATCAAGTAAAAGAGTATATTCAATCAGTAATAAAGGCAGATTTTGCTGAAGCAGGAGACGAAGACGTCTTTAGAAAGATCAAACAAGATCTAAAAGAAAAAAATATATCAGACGAGGAATTGCGAAAAAAGATGGACGAGCTAAATGAAAAAGCTAAAACTGATTTTAGTTAGTTTTTTTTTTATTCTAATAAATATAAACAGTTCATTTTCATTAAATAGTAATTATAAAATAATATCAGGGAAACCAGTTATAACAGACGGTGACACAGTTAAAATAAATAATAAAAAAATTCGTTTTAGTGGAATTGATGCCCCAGAAAGTTATTTTTTTGGAAAAAAACAAATATGCATTTTAAATAAAGTGGATATTTTTTGTGGAAAATTATCAAAAGATAAACTGGTAGAAAAAATAGGAAATCAATCTATTGATTGTAAAATTGAAAAAAATAAAGATCAATTTAATAGGTTATTAGGAGAGTGTTTTTTAGATAACGAAAGTTTATCAGTTTACATGGTCAAGAATGGCTATGCATTTGATTATCCAAAATATTCCAAAGGAAAATTCAGTGCATATGAAAAATATGCAAAAAATCTTTCTTTAGGATTGTGGCAAATGAAATTCGAATATCCTTGGATATGGAGAAAAAAAAATAGATAATAAAAAGAGTGATTCGAAATAAAAAATTATATTTATTTATAACTCTAATTTTGATTTCTGCATGTTCTTCTGTACCTAAAAATACAGCTGATGGTTGTTCAATTTTTTCAGAAAGATATCTTTGGTATAAACATGCAAAAAAATCTGAGCAAAAATGGGGAACACCTATTTATTTACAACTTGCAATTATTAAAATGGAGTCCGACTTTGATTGGTTGGCTAAACCACCAAGACAAAAATTGTTTAAAGTAATTCCATATAAGAGACCATCCAGTTCTTTCGGTTATTCTCAAGCTGTAAAAGGCACATGGAAACAGTATAAAGAGGAAACAGGAAATAAATATGCTACTCGAACGAGGTTTAAGGACAGCGTAGATTTTATTGGTTGGTACACAAATAAAACTGAAAAGATACTGAAAATACCTAAAAATGATGCTTTTAGGCAGTATGTTGCATATCATGAAGGATGGGGGAATTATAAAAATTATAAAAATAAACAAAAAATTATTTTATTAGCAAAGAAAGTTGAAAACCAGTCTAAGAAATACAAAACTCAACTTAATAAATGTAAAAACTCACTAACTACTAGAAAATATATTTTATTTTAATTTAGCTGTTTTTTTAGCTCTATATCAACAGCATCAATTCTTTTTGTATTTTTGGCAAGAGTTAAATACATTGTAGGAGTCACATATAAAGTAAAGAAAGTAGAAATTATCATTCCACCAAGTATTGTTGCACCAACTGCAAGTCTGGAGCCTTCGCCTGCCCCTGGTCCAATATTACCAATAACTAGTGGTAACATTGCTATCATAGTACTTAATGATGTCATAATTATTGGTCTAAATCTTAAATTACAAGCCTCTTTCACAGCTTTCTCAATATCTTTACCTTTAGTTCTTAATTGATTTGCGTAATCAACTATAAGAATACTATTCTTTGTTGAAATTCCTATAAGGATTACAAGTGCGATTTGTGAGAAAATATTAATTGATGAATTTAAAAATAATATGAATACCAAACCACCAAATACTGCGAGTGGTACGGTTAAAATAATTATAAATGGATGAATAAAAGAATTAAAAGTTGCAGACATAACTAAGTAGGCCGTCAATAAAGCTAGGGCAAAAATTATATAAAGTTCGTTACTTGTCTCTTTTAATTCTTCAGATTTACCTTTCCAAGTAATTTGTTTGTCAGGTGCAACTTTAGTCATTGTTTCTTCAAGATATTTGATTGCTTCAGCTAGAGTATATCCTTCACTAATGTTTGCAGATATTGTGACAGCTCTTTGTCTATTGTACCTTGACAATTTACTTGCTGTTCCCTTTTCACTAAATTCTACCAAGTTTGAAAGGGAAACCAGATTTCCGGTTTTATCTGATCTTACAAATATTTTACTTAAACTTTCTTTATCTTTTCTATCTTTTAAATATTGTTGTAAAATTATAGGATACTCTTTACCAAGTTTATTAAATTTCGTAACTGTTTTGCCTCCATATAGTGTTTCTAATGTTTGTCCTATTGCCTCTGCAGATATACCTAAATCTTTTGCTTTAATCTTGTTAATCTTTATGTTTACTTCTGGTTTATTTCTACTGTAATCAGACTCTAATCTTGATAAATTTCTGTTTTGTCTAAGCATTCTAATAACTTGAGTTTGAATTTGTTCTAGCTCCTCGTAAGTATTTCCATAAATAACCATTTGGACAGGCTTGTTGTAACTCGAAACTCTAATAGATTGAGGCGATATAGGAAAAGCAAGTGTTTGAGGCACAGTAACAATTTTGCCTATAGCTTGTCTCATGATTGTTTGCGAGCTTTGCTTCCTATTTTTCCAATTATCTAAAAGTGAAATGATTAAAAAACTATTTTCAGAGCCAAATCCTGGGACAATCATAAGAAATCTATTGTATGGACTATTTTCCTTATCTAGCAATGGTATCAGTCTTTTTTCAACGTCCTCGGCTCTTTTTTGAGTGTACTGAAAAGAACTGCCCTCATCTGTAAAGCCTATTACCAAATACACACCTCTATCTTCCATTGGTAATAGTTCTTTTTTTGAATAACTATACAAAGCAGCTGAACCGATAATGATTAAAACAATGAAAGTAATAATTGTTTTTTTTCTATTGATCCAAAATACTAAAGTTTCCGAATAAAAATTTAAAAAACCTTGAAAAAATTTATCAAACCTTTTTGTTAAAAAATTGGACTTTTTCTTTTTATCTAGAAATTTACTTCCAAGCATTGGTGAAAGCGTTAATGCAACAAACGATGAGACAACTATCGCAAAAGATAAGGCAATTGCAGTCTCTTTAAATAAAGTTCCAGCAATTCCCTCTATAAATATTAGAGGTAAAAAAACTGCCACTAATATAAGAGTTGTTGCGATAATAGCAAAAGTAATTTGTTTTGAACCTTTGTATGCTGCTACCAACGGCGTTTCACCATTTTCGATCCTCCTATAAATAGCATCAGTCATTATAACAGAGTCGTCTGTTATAATTCCAATTGCTAAAATAAAACTCAATAAGACAAATATATTTATTGATAAGTCAAAGATATATAAACCTAAAAAGGTTGCAATTAAACTTACAGGTAAAGCAATAGCTGGAACTATTACTGCTTTTAAGTTACCTAAAAATAAATAAATTATTATTACAACTAATATGAAAGCAATAATTAAAGTTTTATAAACTTCATTTATAGCTTCACCTATATAAGTTGCTCTATTGAAAGCTATCTCTAAATTTAAATCTCCTGGCAAAGTTTTTTTAACTTCTTCAATTTTTTCCTTAATATCATTGGAAAGCTCAACCGTAGATGCACCGCTCCTTGCATAAATACCTATTCCCATTGTATTTAGGTTTAAAGCTCCTTTACTTTGAGCCCTAAATAAAACTTTTTCAGTTACTGGACCTAACTCTAAATTTGCAACATCAGACAATCTTACAATATTATCTTTAGCTTTCTTGATTGGTAGCTGTTTGAGCTTTTCTAAGTCGTTATATGATTTATCAATATTAATTGTAAGATCAATATTTTCTGCCTCTAAAGTGCCAGCTGGTAATCGCACATTTTCATTTCTCAGTGATCTTTCAACTTCTTGGATAGTTAAATTATTTGCTGCAAGTTTTATTGGATCTATCCAAACCCTTATACTAAGTTCTCTCAGCCCACCGGTTCTTATTCGACCAACATTTTTGATGCTAGAAAATTGATCAACTAAATACCTTTCTGCGTAATCCCCAAGTTCAAGATCCGTCCAGGTTTCTGAGGATAGAGCCAGCCACATTGTGGTTGTAAAACCCGCAGATTGTTTGAGTATTCTGGGTGCATCCGCTTCCGAAGGAAGTCTTCCAACAATTCTAGCAACTCTTTCTCTTACATCATTTGCAGCATTATCAAGATCAATATCTGTATCAAACTCAATATTTATTGTACTTTTTCCATTCTCTTATTTTGCATCAATATTTTTAATACCTTCTGCTCCTCCAATTACTTCTTCAATTACCTGAGTTACTTCCTCATCAACAATTGGAGCAGATGCAGAAGCATATTCTACTTGAACTTGAACCACAGGTGGTTGCAAACCTGATGGTAGTTCACGAACCGGTAACTTTGAAAAAACAAAAGTTCCAAAAACTACCAGTATTAAAGATAACACCCAAGATAAAGCTGGTCTTCTAATACTTACATCAGTTAAATACATTTAATTGTTTATTTTTTATCTTCTTTTTTTTCTGTTTCTGACTTTCCAAATAAGTTCTTTATCCAGTCAAACTTTCCTTTTTTTGCCTGCTTATTATCGGATTTTGGTTTTTTGCCCCAATCGGATTTACTTTTTTTAGCTCCAGCTTTTATAGGTTTAATTTTACCATTTGGCCTTACTTTTTTTAGACCCTCGGCAACAACTATATCACCTTTATTTAATCCAGATTTGACTTCAAGATATCCTTGACTTCTATTTCCAATTATTACCTCAACTCTATTAGTTATATTTTTGTCATCTACTTTATATATATAAACTTTATTACCCTCTAAGATTACACTTGTATCTGGAATTCCTAAAGAATCTCTCTCATTGTATTTGATAGTAACTTCCATTAGTGCCCCTGGTAAGATTTCAGAATTTGAGTTTTGAAGTTTAACTCTAAGTCTAAGTGATCTATTACTGACGTCAATTTTACTTGCAATCGAGTCTACAATACCTTTATATATTTTTTCTTTATTTCCAGAAAATCTAACATCAACACTTAATCCTTTTTTTACAAAAGGTGCGAATACTTCAGGTACATCAACATCTATAAATAAAAAAGATGCATCTTCAATATCAATTATTACTGAGCTTTCCGAAACATTAATATCATCTGAAAAGTTTCTTTTACCTATGACACCATCAAAAGGTGCTCTAATGATTCTATTTTTTAATTTTGCTACTATGTCTCCAGCTTTAACTTTAGTATTATATTCTATCTCTTCTAAAATTTCATACTTTTCTATATTATATGACTGTACTTTTATTGGAACAGCTGTTCCAAAGGTTTCAACTATATTTTGGAATTTTCTTTCCTCAACAGTTTTTACTATAATCCCTGGTGGTGGTCTTTTGCTAAACTTTTTTTTGAAGTGATTGCCAATCATTGTTCTTGCAATGATCACACCTGCAATAATCATAAAAAATATTACAATTATAGTAGTTACTTTTGTTGATCTTTTCATATTCTATAATCTTCCATACTCAGCCCATGATCCATCATAAACTGTAGGAGAATATGTATTATTTACTAGGGAATATGCAAGACTTAAAACACAAGCAGTAATACCAGAACCACAAGAAAAAACTCTATTATTTTCATTTATGTTAATTATTTCCTCGAACTTTTTTGAAATTTCAGTTTTATTTTTAAATGTGTTGTCATTAGTATTTATAAGTTCTTTAAATGGAAGACACAAAGAATTTGGTATAGATCCACTTTTAACATTTTTTCTTGGATCTGGCGCAGTCCCATCAAATCTTTCCCTGCTTCTTGCATCAATAACTTTAAAATTATTTGTTTTTAAGTTGTCATTGATTTCTTTAATATTTTTAACAAGATATTTATTTTCTGTAGCTATATATTTTGATTTAAAAATGTTTGTATTTTCATTAGTTGTTATTTTATTTTCTATTTTCCATTTTTTTAAACCACCATCCAAAATACTTACTAACTTTTTATCATGACCAAAATAAATAAAATTATACCATCCTCTGCAAGAGCTTATTACATCTGAGTTATCATAAATTATTATTCTATCTTCATTTGAAATTCCTAAAGAAGATATAATTTCCTCCCATTTTTCTTTTGTGGGAAGCATGTGGGGTAGTTCAGTATTCTGCTCAGAATTTTTTTCTAGATCAAAAAAAATTGCACCTGGAATATGTTTATTCAAATATTCTTCATATGGATTTCTGTTTACTCCAGGCATATGCCATGAACAGTCTATTATTTTAACATTATTTAAATTTTTTTCTAACCAATCGGATGAAACAAGTGACATTTTATCTTTTATCTAAGTACTTCTGATGATATTCCTCTGCAGTACTGTAATTTTTTAATTCAGAAAGTTTGGTAACTACTCTCCCTGATAGCCTTACGTTTTCTTCATCTATAATTTTTTGGGCCACTCTTTTTTGTTCATCGTTAAGATAAAATATTTCACTTCTATATTGTGTACCGAAATCAGGTCCCTGAGAATTTAATGTTGTTGGATCATGAAATTCAAAAAATTTTCTTATTATCTCCTCATAAGAAATTACTTTTGGATCAAATTCAAGTTTAACAGCTTCTGCGTGATTTGTTGTCCCAGTACAAACCTCTCTATAATTTGTGTTTTGGCTATTACCTCCACAGTATCCAACCTCAGTTCTGTAAACACCATCTAGTTGTCCATATTTTTTTTCTGGACCCCAAAAACATCCTAAAGCTAAAACTGCTATTTCCATAGATTAATGCTATAATACTTATATAATTAAATCCATGCTATCCAAAAATCAATTAGGCTTTTTGTACATGTTTTCTTCTATATGTGCTTTTTCAATTATGGATGTTTTAGTAAAATGGTCAGAAAATTATCCAGTTGGTGAGGTGCTTTTTTTTAGAGGATTTTGTGGATTGATCCCAATTTTTTTTTTGATACCAAAAGAAAATTATAAAAATTTTTATAAAACAGAAAAACCAAAATTACATATAGCAAGGTGTTTAGCAGGATTAGTTGCTATTGTTTCAGTATTTATTGCTTTAAGAAATTTACCATTAGCTACGGTTGTAAGCATGTCATTTGCTGCACCAATTTTTACAACAATAATGTCTATATATTTTTTATCTGAAAAAATTGGAAGGTATCGTTGGCTTGCAGTTTTAATAGGGTTTTTAGGAGTAATAATTATTACACAACCAGGCATTTCAAGTCTAAATGTATATTATATTTATCCTATTATTTTTTGTATTGGCATGTCATATGTTGCAATTACAATCAGACAATTATCATTTACGGAACCAGTATGGCTTATCTCTTTTTATTTTTCTGTTTCTATATCTATCTTAGGATTGTTAACCATACCTTATGGTTGGGTTATGCCCTCTATCTTAGATTTTATTTTATTGTGTATGGTAGGCCTTTTAGGGGGGACTGCAAATTTATTATTAAGTCAGTCTTATAAATTGTCTGAAGTATCGTTAGTAACTCCAATCAAATATCTTAGTTTAGTATTTGCTATAATATTTGGCTATTTTATATGGAGTGAAATTCCTACTTATAAAACTTTATTGGGAGCCTTTTTAGTAATTTTATCTTCATTGATAATATTTAGAAGGGAAATATATTTAAAAAAATCTACCCTTGTTTTAAAAAATGAGTAAACCACCAATATACTGGTCAAAGGCAATCAAGCATCTTTCAAAGGATAAAATAATGAAGAAACTTATTTTGAAGTATAAAGATAAAACTTTAACTTCTAGGAAAGATATTTTTTTATCATTATGCAAAAGTATAATTGGACAACAAATTAGTGTAGCTGCTGCAAATTCAGTTTTTTTGAAGTTTAAAAAGGAGTGTGGAGGAAAAATAAATCCAAAAGTAGTAAATACAATTACTTCAAATAGATTAAAAAAATGTGGTTTAAGTAGACAAAAAGTAAGAGGTATAAAAGAGTTAGCAAAAAAATTTATTAATAAATCTTTTAATCCAAGAATTATTAAAACAATGAATGATGAAGAAGCAATTCTTTATTTGTCAGAACTAAGACAAATAGGTAGATGGTCTGCAGAAATGATATTACTATTTACATATAACAGGTCTAATATTTGGCCAGTACAGGATATTGGTTTGCTAAGAGCAATTTCTAATAACTATAAAAAGAGCTACTTGCCTCCTTTGGGCTACGTAAATCGTTTAAAAAAGAGATTTTCACCATATTGTTCAGTTGCAACTTGGTATTTATGGCGCTCTATTGACGATGAACCTGTGCAATATTAACTACCTTCAACTATCTGATGGTGTCTAACAGCATGATCTCTAATAACGTCGAGTGCTTCCTGATATTCTGGGGAGTCGTAAAATTCTATTGCTGTTTTATAACTTGGAAATTCTAGAACAGTTGTTCTAGGAGAATCTATTCCTTCATTTGTTCTATTTTTTCCACCTCTAATTAAAAATTTACCTGAGTATTTTTCTGCAGCAAACGTAGCTTTTATCGCATATTCCTTTAGTTTTTCTTCACTATTGATTTTTTCCCACATGCATACAACGTAACCTTTCACAATTCTCCTTTTATTTAGTTATATATTTAAAATTTATTTTATCAAATATCTTCTTGGTTTACTCCTTCAACAATAAACATAGTTCTTTTAGTAGTATTTTCAGCGTAAGACCAAGCTGTTTTGTAATCATTCGACTCATGACAAGATAGAGCATTATCGTAACTAGGAAACTCCCAAATAACAGTTCGTACAATATTTTCACCACTAAATGATTTTAACTTTCCACCTCTTACAACTGGTTTTCCCCCATAGCTTTTTATTATAGGTATAGCTTTTTCACCGTATTTTTTTAAGTTATCCATATTAGAGATTTCTAAGTATAGACTTATCCAGTAAGTTTTCATATTTATCCTTTTTTAATTTTTTTATTTATGATACCAAATTTCTATGGCTGATAAATTAATAATAACATATGAAGAATATAAATCTGCCGTTGAAAAACTTGCCCTAGAAATAGAAAAAAAATACAAGCCGACAGTTCTTGTTGGCATAATGAGAGGTGCTGCACCAATCATAGATATTTTGTCCAGAATTTTTAAATTACCAACTGCTTATGTTGTTATACAAAGTTATTCCGGCGATACGGTTCAAAATAAACAAGGAGAATTAATTTTTGCTAGAGATATCAGCGCGATTGCAACAAACGAAAATTTTAAAAAAGTTTTGTTAGTAGATGATCTATCTGATACGGGATTAACTTTGAATAAAAGTATAGATTGGCTGAAAGAGTATGATCCAATTAAAAATTATATAAATGAGATAAAGACTGCATGTCTATGGAAAAAAAAATCATCTTCATTTACACCTGACTTCTGTCCAATTTTATTAGAAAATGATCCTTGGATAGTTCAGCCATCAGAGTATTACGATGAAGTTGATATTGAGGCATTGAAAAAGAAACATTCTTAAAAAAAAAGGCCAGACAAAGCTGGCCTTTAATTTAAATTTATAAAAAGAAATTACTGCGGAATATCTCCTTCAACTCCTTTAACATATACGTTCATACCTGCTAACATACCATCATCGGCAACAGATCCAGCCGCTACAAGTATGTTACCTTTCTGGTCATAAATAGGCCCAGTAAAAGAGTGAGCTTTCCCTGATGCTAGATCTTTTTGAAGTTTTTCAACTTCTTTAATAAGATCACTTCCCATAGCAGAGTTGTATGGAGCCATTGCAACCATTCCTTCTTTTAATCCATGCCAAGTGTCTTGCTGCTTCCATGTGCCATCTCTTGCAGCAATAGATCTTTCAACATGTACCATCTCTTGCAGCAATAGATCTTTCAACGTAATAAGGCGCCCAATCATCTATTATTGATGTTAATATAGATTTGGGAGCAAATCTCTGCATATCACTAGCCTGACCGAATGACCAAACTCCAGCTTTTTCAGCTACCTGAACAGGTGCAGTGCTATCAGTGTGTTGCATTATAATATCAGCTCCTTGATCAATTAAAGCTTGAGCTGCTTCTGACTCTTTCCCTGGATCATACCATGTAAAAACCCAAACAATTTTTGTTTTAATATCTGGATTTACTTTTTGGGCAGCCAATGTCATTGCATTTATTCCTCTTATAACCTCAGGAATTGGAAATGATGCTATATACCCGATAACATTTGTTTTTGTCATTTTTCCTGCCATGTGACCTAATAAAGTTCTTCCTTCATAAAATCTTGCAGAATAAGTAGAAACATTTGAGTGTTCTCTTTTGTAACCAGTAGCATGCTCAAATTTTACGTTTGGAAAATCTTTAGCAACTTTGTTTGTAGGGTCCATATAACCAAAACTTGTTGTAAATATAAGGTCATGTCCAGATTGTGCTAATTGTCTTATAACCCTCTCTGCATCTGCACCTTCAGGTACACTTTCAACATAAGTTGTTTTTATTCCAGCAGCCTCTACTGCTTTTCTTCCTTCATCATGCTGGTATGTCCATCCGTGGTCCCCTGTAGGTCCAACATAAACAAAACCAACTTTAAAATCTGCATTTGCTTGCCCACTTATACCAAGCAAAAATAATACAGAAATTACATATCTTAAAAAGTATTTGTACATTTGATTCCCCTTTAAATTTTAATTTTGTGATACTACAAACTAAGCAAGATTCTAATAAAAAAAAATATTTATTTTGGAATAGCTAACATCACTTTTCCTTATAGAAGATTTGTCCAAGTGAAGTTGGGGTATTAAGTTTTATTTTTCTACTGTCACGAGAAATTACAACTAAAACTATTATTGTCATGATGTAGGGCAATGCACTTAATAATTGAACTGGAATTCTTAGACCTACAGCTTGCATGTGTAATTGTAAAATGGTTATACCACCAAATATTAATGCGCCTATTAAAACTTTAATCGGACTCCACGTAGCAAAAACAACAAGTGCTAATGCAATCCACCCTCTACCTCCAGTCATATTCTCAATCCATTGAGGAGTATAAATTAACGATAGGTAAGCTCCAGCCAATCCGCACATAGCACCACCGTATAAAATACAACTATATCTTACCAGTAAAACATTAATGCCTTGATTGGAGGCTGATGTAGGAGAATCTCCTACAGCTCTGACTATTAATCCAACTTTTGTATTTTTTAAAAAATAATTTGTCAAAAAAGGCAATAAAAATGCAAAGTACAATATAATTGAATGTCCAAAAATTATTGGTCCAAAAAAGGGAACACTTTCTTTAAGATTCACAAATAATAAAGGAAACTCCTTCCCAGGTATTCCAACAAAATTTTTTCCTATCATTGCTGACATTCCAATTCCAAAAATAGTTAATGCAAGTCCAGTGGCAACATGATTTGTAAGAAGTGATTGGGTAAGCAATGCAAATATAATTGAAATAATTAAACCAGAAAGCATCGAGCCCATCACTGCTAAAAATAAGTTATCTGTCACTACCATTAATGCAAATCCTGAGATTGCCCCAATTATCATCATTCCTTCTACACCAAGATTTAAAACACCAGATCTCTCTGTTATTAATTCTCCACATGCAGCAAGTATTAAAGGAACAGAGGATGCCATAATTGCACCAATCAAAATACCTATAAAGTTTATATCAAAGCTCATTTTTTCTCAGTCCTAAAAATTTTATTTTAAAAAAAAGTAAGTAATCAGATCCAAGAAGAAAAAATAAAATCATTCCTTGAAAAACTTGACCTGTATATTTTGGTACTTGTAAAAAAATTTGCGCTGTTTCTGCGCCTAAATATGTTAGAGCAACAACAAGTGATGCAAATATTATTCCGACTGGGTTTAATCTTCCTAAGAAAGCAACAATAATTGCTGTGAAACCATAGTCTGGAGAAATATTTCTATGTAACTGACCTATTGGTCCTGTTATCTCACCAACACCTGCAAGACCTGCGCAAGCTCCACTGATTATGAAAACGATAATAATCATTGTCTTGCCTTTGTACCCAGCGTACTTGGCAGTTTTTAAACTTAGACCTGAAACTTTTATCTGAAATCCCAAATAAGTTTTGTATAAAATTAGCCAACTTAAGAAAACAGTTGCTAGAGTTATAAATATTCCCGCATGAATTCTTAACCCATCAAATAATATTGGCATTCTCGCCGACTCACTAAATTGTCTTGTTTCTGGAAAATTAAACCCTTCAGGATTACTCCATGGTCCAACTACTAAATAATCTAATAATAATTTAGCCACATAAACTAGCATCAAACTTACTAAAATTTCATTTGTATTAAAATAAGTTTTCAAAATAGCTGGGATCATCGCAAATATCATTCCACCAATTGCACCAGACAAAATTATTATTGGTAAAACATAAAATCCGTCATGACCATAGAATAACAAAGCCACTCCTCCTCCAACTATCCCACCAAAAATTAGCTGTCCCTCTGCACCAATATTCCAATTATTACTTTTAAAACAAAAAGATAAGCCTATTGCTATTAAACAAAGGGGTGTTGCTTTAACTAAAAGTTCACTTAAGCCATATAAATCAGAAATAGGAGTAATAAAAAAAAATTTTAAAGCTTCTATAGGATTAAATCCCAATACATAAAAAATAATAGCGCCTCCAATTAAAGTAAGAAAAATTGCCAAAATTGGGGTTAAAAAATATATTGATGGAGATACATCGTTACGTTTTTCAACTTTAATCAATAGAGCCTCCACCCATTAGAACTCCTAATTTTTCAGGAGTAACTGTATTTGCATCCATAATTTTAGATAACTTACCTTTATAAATTACACAAATTCTGTCACTCAATCTTAAAAGTTCGTCGTTATCTGTTGAAATAACTATAGAAGATTTGCCTTGTTCATTTATATTTATAAGAGTTTCGTGAATATAATTGATTGCCCCAACGTCAAGTCCCCATGTTGGATTAAAGCACACTAAAAGTTCTGGAGAAGTAATAAGTTCTCTTCCTATTATTAATTTTTGCAGATTTCCGCCCGACAAAAATTGACTTTTCAATTCAACATTATCAGTATTAACAGAAAAATTAGAAAGAATTTTCTTTGAGTGTTCTTTTATTTTTTTTTCATTCACTAATCCCTTTTCAAAAAAATTTGAGGATTTAAAATTATTTAATGCAACATTTTCGTAAATCTTTAATTCAGGAACTGCAGCTTGAGAAATACGGTCCTCAGGTGAAAAAGCCATTAGATATTCCCGTCTTTCTCTAGGATTGAGTTTACTAATTTCTTTTTGTCTAAACATTATTGAAGTATTCTCAGTAATTATCTCTCCACTCAAAATTTGAAAAAGCTCACTTTGACCATTTCCTGAAATTCCTGCTATCCCTAAACATTCACCTTTTTTTAAAGAAAAATTTAAATTTATTAAATTTGTTTCATATGGGTCATCACTTGTAAAATTTAAGTTCGAGATTTTTAAAATTTCTTCACTATTTTTAAAATTATTAATTTTTTTCTTTATAGTACTGAGATTTTCACCAACCATTTTATTGGCTAAACTCTCAATTTTTTCCTCTTTTGTATTACTCACGGATACAACTTTGCCTTTTCTCATTACTGCCACTTCATCACAAAGTGAGAGAACCTCTTTTAATTTATGTGTAATATAAATTATTAAAATTCCTTCTTGCGAGAATTTTTTTAATGAAACAAAAAGATCTTCTGTTTCTTGTTCGGTTAAAACTGATGTTGGTTCATCCATTATTAATACTTTAGGATTTCTAATTAAACATCTTATAATTTCGACTTTTTGTTTTTGACCTGCTGATAAGTTAAGAACTGGAATATCTAAATCAATTTTGAAATTATATTTTTTTAAAATATCGTTTACTAGGAGTCTTAGTTCTTCATTTTTTTTGCTACTATCAATACTCAAGTTTTCAAAAACAGATAAAGTTTCAAATAAATTGAAATGTTGAAAAACCATTCCAATATTATTTTTTTTTGCATCTAATGGAGAGTTAAGCTTGATATTTTCATTATTTAAAAAAACTTCTCCTTCGTCTGGTTTTACTACCCCAGATAAAATCTTGACTAATGTTGATTTACCAGCACCGTTTTCCCCCAATAAAGCGTATATTTTACCGCTTCCAAATTCTAAAGAAACTTTATCGTTTGCAATACATCCTGGATATATTTTTGAAATTTTTGATATTATTAGTTTTGTATTCATTAGAATCGCGTTGTTAACAGTAAAAATAAAGAATTAAGCTGAATAAATACAATAAATAAATCGATTTTTAGTAGAAAATTTATTAATTATTCAACTTTTAAGTTAATCTTTGGACACATTTTAGTTATATGTTTAGATAATGAAATTAAAATTCGTAGTAATATTAATATCAATCGTTTTTTTAACAAGTGCTTGTCAGACTATTAAAAATAAAACTGATGAAGTTGCAGAAAAAGAAAATAAAAAATACGGTTTATTTGTTGGAGGAGATGTAAATAAAATGAAGTTAGAATTAGGGGCTCCTACTGAAGACATAGTTAATGATATAGGGAATGAAGTTTTAGTTTATAAAACAAAAAAATATGGCGTACCGTGTGAAAGAAGATTTGAAGTTAACGCTAGTGGGACTATTATAGCTTTTAGCTCTAGTGGTTGTTTTTAAACTTGTGGGGCGAACCCCACAAGCAAGGTTAAAATGTTTTACTTTATATCAATAAGTCTTTTTTTCTTATGATCAGGTAAAATTCTTTCACAAGCAATCGTTAAAAGACCATCCTTTAGTTCAGCACCGTTTACTTTTACATCATCTGCTATAGTAAAGGATCTTGCGAATTGTCTTTGTGAAATTCCTTTATGAATTATTTCACCATCTTCATTTTTATCTTCTGACTTATTAAACTGTTTAGTTCTCACAGTTAATAAATTGTCTTCAAACTCTACTTCAACATCATTTTTATTAAAACCAGCCAATGCAACTTCAATTGAATAATTATCTTTGCCAGTTTTTCTGATGTTGTATGGCGGATAATTTGATTGCATTGTCATTCCACCATTACCAAGCATATTTTCAAATTGGTCAAACATATCGTCGAATCCAATTGAAAACGGTCTCAGCGAGTTAAAGATTGATAGGTCCTTACTTGTCATATTTACTCCTTTTGTTTAAGCAAGTTAATTTATGTAAGCCCCATTAGGCGACTTACACTATTTATATGGTAACTAATTCTAAAAATTCAATGCTAAATAAATTAAATTTTTTTAGCAATTTTTAATGCAAAAGCATAATCAAGAGCTATTTCTTCTATAGCACCATCTCTTCCTGATTTTCCTCCATGACCAGCATTCATTTCAGTTTTTAAGAGTAGTAAATTATTGTCTGTTTTATAATCTCTTAACTTTGCAGTAAATTTTGCTGGTTCATCAAAAAGAACCCTATTATCGCTAAGACTTGTTGTGATTAAAATATTTGGATAATCCATTTTCTTGATGTTGTTGTATGGAGCGTACGAATAAATATAATCAAAATGATCCTTATTATCTTTTGCATTTCCAAATTCATCAAATTCCCCAACTGTTAAAGGAAGTGAATGGTCGAGATTTGTTGTTAATGAGTCTACAAATGGAACAGCCATTATTATTCCTAAAAATAGCTCTGGCATTTGGTTAACAACAGCTCCCATAAGTAGTCCACCTGCTGAACCACCCATTCCAATTATCTTACCTCGAGAGGTATATTTTTTTTCAATTAAGTATTTTCCAACAGCAATATAATCTTCAAAGGTGTTTTTTTTATTTAAAAGCTTTCCTTCTTTCCACCATTTCATACCTCTTTCCATTCCTCCTCTGATATGTGC